>Ga0307410_10001337_pt1 | contig 11042 bp, 9 predicted proteins | sample 322Ometagenome_3_FD_203707 | JGI IMG/M metagenome (GOLD analysis project Ga0307410, IMG submission 203707) | Maize rhizosphere microbial communities from greenhouse at UC Davis, California, United States - 322HYB-O-3 | ecosystem: Host-associated > Plants > Roots > Rhizosphere > Soil | place...
GCGAGCTATCGCTTCGACCCTCCGGGCCCATCGCCAGGTTCCCTGCAGGCTGCGGAGACGCCTCGAAGGGACCGGCAGACGGTCCACGGGGTTCGGGAGCAATCGGTCAGCCAGCTCACTGCCGGCATATTCACCGGTAGAAACCACGAGTGACCCGGCAGGCATCCGCTTCGCCAGCTCTCCCATCCACCGCGCTATCCCCCCGCCCATCGGCGGGAAGTCATGGGTCAGGAGCAGCTGCCGCGGCATGTACTGGTAGGGGTGGGTGAGTGGCACTCGAGCAAGCGAGCTCTACGACTTCTGCATACGCGCGCTGCATCAGCTCCAACGAAAAAAGTTGAGCACGCTGGTGAGCAGCCCTCCCCAGAGACGCGCGCTGTTGAGGATCGGCCAGAAGAGCTTGCAGAGTCCGGCCGAATGCTTCAGGATCATTCACCGGCGTCAGAAGTCCCGCCTGGCCGACAACCTCCGGAACAGCGCCACCGGCTACAGCCAGCACGGGCCGGCCGCAGGCCATCGCCTCCAACACACTCAAGCCAAAGGTCTCGATCTCGCCCGCGTGCACGAAAGCCATCGCGGCGGAGTAGGCTCCAGGTAGCAGTTCGGGTGCTACCAGGCCAAGCAAACGAAGTTTGAGCTGGAGTGCGGCAGCCTGACTTTGCAGTCGCTCGGCCAGAGCCCCTGCCCCGCAGATGACCAGAAGTGGGGCGTCAGCGCCGAGGCGGCTGAGCGAGTCAAGCAGGAACTCGTACCGCTTGTCTGCGGTCAGCGAACCCACAGCAAGCAGGAACTGCTGATTTACCAGGCCATATCGGGCACAGAACGCCTCGGCGGCCCGGGAATCGGGGTGAAACTCGGGTCCTACTCCCTCCGGTATGACGCGGTAAGGCCGGCGGCGGAGATATCGCGCGCGGCCCAGCGCCCGCCGAGCATTGGTTTCACTGACAAAGATCGTTGCTCGAACCGACCGATAGGCCAGCCGACTGAGCAGATCTTTCGGTGGGCTCTCCCGGCTCAGGTTATAGCGATTGATGAGCGCGAAAGGGTGGAGCATCAGGGCCAGCGCCCCGAGGCGAAGATCACGAGGACGGTCCACCATGAGACAATCCGCCTGCACGGTCCGAAGCGATTGTGCCAGGACTCGTGCCGCCCGCAACCCCGTGTCAGCGGTCGGAACCGGATTGGCTGGAAGTCCGCGCCGCAGGAACTCTTCCACGACGGCGGTCTCACCCGCCAGCATGTGAACCCGGTGGCCAGCAGCGAGCAGGCCATGAGCGATGTTGGAAAAGCTCACACCGGAGCCCCGCCAGGTCCGGGCCGAGGTCAGAAATGCAATGCTAAGCGGTCGAGCCATTCACTTCTGTCGGTCCAGGGCCCACAGGTGAGCGTACTTCAAGAACGCGGTGTATGCCCCCAAGGAAGACGCCACCACACCAGCCCTGCCATCCCAGCAGCTTCCCTGTAACAGGTAGGAGCGCAGGAACCGCCCCAGCGGGCGGCCGGTCAGGTCCCACACTCCCGCCCTCCGACCAGCCTGATAGAGATCCTCGGCGCCCCATTTGGCATACCGGTTCATCTTCTCGATTTGATGGGAAAGATCCCGGTATGGGATGTGGTCGAGACATCCCTGGAGATACCCGGGATGGGAGACCGGCTCCAGCCGCTCGTGCACGCGCCGCTCGATGTAGCGGCGGTCACGGGTAAACAGCCGGGTGACCCAGTCCTTGCCCCAATGTCCCCGAGTGACCTCTCGGCCCAGGTAGAAGTTGCGTCGGCGAATACGGTAGGCCGGTTGGGCGGGAGCCTCGAGTACCCGGCCAATTTCCTCCTGCAACTCTGGACTGATGCGCTCGTCGGCATCAACCGCAAGTATCCACTGATTCCGGGCCCGGGCAATCGCAGCGTTCCGCTGGGCCGCAATGGTCGGTCCCGTCCGCTCGAGCACCAGGGCGCCGAGCCCCCGGGCCAGGGAGACGGTGGCATCGGCGGAGCCCGCATCAGCCACAATGACCTCGTCGGCCCAGGACGCGCGTCCGATGCAGTCCGCGATTTGGTCTGCCTCATTGAGCGTAGGGATGACAATCGTGAGCGGAACGGGCGACTGGGCCATCGCTCAGAGCGGCCTCTGCGCCACCACCATGAGCGTTCGGCCAAAGAGCAGATCGGGTGAAAGCATGTGCGCACCGATCTCACGGTTCGACTCGGACTGCAGGGGATCGGCTTCTCGCCGGAGCGCGAGTCGGGTTGCAGCCCACACCAGGGGTACTGCCCAGCCGTGAACCAGTCCGTACTTCCGGATCCGGTCGGTGGTGACCTCGACCACCCGGAACCCGGTCGTGCGCAGGATGTAGCGCAACTCGTAGTAGGTGATCAGATGGATGTGGTCGTGGATCGGCGCCTTCCGGTGCTCGTTCATCGGCTTGGTAGCCAGAGGGAAGAACCCGGTCCAGAAGTAGCGCCAGCGCGACGCCATGCCGAGAATATTCGGAGTCGAGACCAGCAGGCGCCCCCCGGGCCGGAGCACCCGCCAGCATTCGCGGATAAACGCGAACTGGTCTTCCAGATGCTCTACCCCCTCCAAGCAGGAGAGCACGTCGAAGCTCCCGTCATCGTAGGGCAGCCGGTTGGACAGGTCGGCAAACTTGATGGGGACCTCGGGTACCCGGAACTGTTCCGGGAAGAGATCACAGGCTTCAACGGTGAAACCCATTTCCAGCAGACGCCGGGCAAAGGCGCCGCTGCCGGCCGCCATATCCAGCACCCGGCCCGCCCGAGGCCACGCGGCAAACAGCTTTGCTGCCCGATCATGCGTCCGGTGACAGGCATAGACCGGCAGGTGCTCCACAGGGGGAGAGGGCACGGGAGAAGAGGCTACGCCGGGAGTCACACCAGTTTGTAGTTGCGGAATTCGAATACCCGTGCTCCGGTGAGTCGCTCGATCACGTCGGACGCGTAAAAGCGCAGGTGCTCCGGCCGGAAGTGCGGCGGCTCAACGCACCGTTCGGGATCATATCGTCGCGCATCCACCCATGACTGCGCCACTGCCGGGTGAGTACCCCGAAATGAGCGAAGACCGGGAAACCAGGGGAGCAAGGGCCGGCCTGCTTCCCGATCTTTGGACCACGGGTACAGGACCCGGCTGGCTTCCCGTTTCGATCGGAGGGCCTGCGCCGGTCGAGCCCAACCGTAGTGGAACATCTCTGCGCCGGTCAGGCGAGCGCGAATCTTCCGGTGACTGGGTCCCACTCGAAATCCTTGAGCCCCCTGGTAGGGACGAATGTCGAGCCCTGGGTCCAGGCGTACGGCCCTGACCTCCCGCCGATACCATCGGCGATTCATGGCGATCGTATCCAGGTCGCCATAGAAGTGCAGGTACTTGACCAGGAGACCTTCGACCCGAGGATCAGTATCGTGCTCGCGAACCGCGTGAGCCAGACGCGTGGCCCCGGATTCGTGCAGCACTTCATCGGCCTGGATGTAAATCCCCCATGGATGGCGGCAGGCCCGCATTGCCCGCAAGGTCTCGTCGCCGAGCACCTTGTTCTTGATGGTCATGTCCCATTCGGTCTCCAAAATGCGGACCCTGGGATCGTCGATGGAGCGGACCAGGGCGAGGGTGTCATCCTCGGACCGGCCAACATTCACCACCACCTCGTCGCAGATGGACAGGATCGACCGAATGCTCGCCTCGATAGGAAAGTCGAGCTTGATCGCGTTCCGGACGATGGTAAATCCTGACAGTCTGACCATGCAGCGCCCCGACCATGGTGAGCTATGTCTGACGGTGCAGCAATTTCGCCGCACTGCATCGGCGGAGCAACGGCTCGGTTACCGTCTCAGGATGGTGTGATAGAGCGCAACCGTTCGGTCGACAGTATGGGCCAGCGAGAACTTTTCTCGCGCCGTAACTCGAGCAGCCTCACCCAGCCGCTGGGCGGCCAATGGCTCCGTCAATAACTCATCGATGGTGGCTGCCCAGGCAGCAGGATCTCCCGGGTCTACCAGGCGGCCGTCCCTGCGATCGGTCACCACCTCGAGGTTGCCGGTCGCTCTCGACGCGATCACCGGCTTCCCCAGCGCCATGGCCTCCAACAGGGCCTGAGACAACCCCTCAGATCGTGAGGGGAGGAGAGCCAACTCCAAAAGCTCGTAGAGCGGCCGGACCTCTGGCGTGAACCGCAGGCAGACCACCGCATGACGTTCCGGGACATTCCGGGCCCGGGCCCCGAGCTCGCTCTCGGGATCTACACCCGCGAGCACGAGCCGGGTGGGAGTCCGCACCCGGTCGAGTGCGCGGAGCACCACCATCTGATCTTTGGGACGGGCTACAATCCCGATGGTTCGCCGGGACGGCTCCCAGCCGATCCGTTCCCGCCAGACGGCCAGCGCCTGCTCCTGCACTGGGATATCGATCCGCTCGGTCACCAACCCATTGGGAATGATCTCCAGCTTGCGGCGCGGGGTGCCCCGCCGGATCAGCGCGTCACCCACTGCCCGGCTCACCGCCACCACGGAGCTAGCCATCTGGCTGGTGAGCCAGTTGGCAGGGAAAAGCGTTCGCGGCATCTGGCGCCGGGTGGACACAAAGGGGACCCGCAGTCTTCCGGTGAGCGCAAGCAGCGTTAGAGCCTGACGATCTCTCGCGCTCTGCGAGTTGACGAGGTCAACCGGATGCTCGTCGAGCACCGCGGCCAACCTTCGAGCGTTCGCCCACCCGCGTCTCGGCTGCAGGATCAGCGGGTGGACCTCGAGACCGCCCTTTCGTGCCAATCCCTCAACCTCGGAATCCGGCGGGCACACGAAGCGCACGTCGAGCCCGGCGCGGGCCAGCCCCAAGCTCAGGTGCAGCGTGGAGGTGACCGAACCTGCTCCGCCTCCCTGATGCAGTACCTGCATCACCCGGAGCGTCATGCGGTCGGCAGACCGTAGGGGGTCCAGGTTGCCCTGAGTGCCCGGTTCTGCTGGTAGAGGGCACGGTTTACTGCGATCTCCTCGGGCTTGGCATAGGGACGCGGGTGCTCCAGATGAAAGACCGGAGCGGTGTATCGGATCGACCTGCCCTGCACCCCGGCCGCCTGAAGCCGGTGACCCAGGTCCGCGTCCTCGTACCCGTAGGTGAACCGCTCATCGAAGCCACCGATCCGGCGCAGGTCGATGGCAAATCCCGAGGAATTCTCACCTCGCCAGCTCGGCTGCCGAGGCACTCGGCGGTCCATGATGTCTCGGAGATGTGGTATGTAGCTCAGGAGAAGACGGCGCCGTTTGCCTACCCCAAGCCACCACAGGCCGGGACGATCCAACATTCCGCTCTCGATCTGCTGTATGCTGAGCCGGTCTCCCAGCGCCTGGCTCAGCGGGAGCTTGCCTCCCGCCAAGTAGCTGCCGGGACGGGCCACCCGCAGATGATTTTCGAGGCAGTGTGATGGAGGAAGACAATCTCCGTCAAAGAAGATCAGGTACTCGCCCGACGCGGCCAGGATGGCCTTGTTGGTGATCGTGCACTTTCGAAATCCCACGTCGGGATGCCACAGATGATGGATCGGTATCCGGCTGCGCGACGCGTGCTGGGCGACCAATGCGGCGGTATCGGGTCGGCTGCCATCGTCGGCGACCAGCACCTCGAACTCGCGTACCGTCTGGCGCTCCAGGGCGGCAAGCACAAGTGCCAGGGCCCGGGGGTTGTTGTACGTGGTGACGATGATCGAGAGGCTTGGGCCCGTGCGACTGAACATGGCCCAAATTATACAGGAGAACTCGGGGCTCGCCGCCATGAGCGACGGCTGGACGCGTTTGCCACCCAAAAGACCGGGCTACATTGTGCCGCATGCATGTCGCGCTCTACACCTACAGCTTACTCCCGGCGCGTGGGTATGGCGGCGGACAGAGGGTGATTGTCTGGCTTGCCCGTGCCCTCGTTGAGCTGGGGCATGAAGTCACCATTCTGGCCCTACCGGGCTCGCGCGTGCCGGATGCGACTGTCCTGCCGTTTGACCCGGGCCAGATCCGGCGCCCCGGGTTCGACATTGTCGATCTGCTCCCCGATACGATCGACCTGGTGCACGCGCACGGTCTCCTGACTACAGCTCCCCGTGCTCCCCACGTGTTCACCTTGCACGGCAATCTCCATGCGGGACGGGTCGCCCCAGGCAACACGATTTTCCTCAGCGCCGATCACGCACGACGACACGGCACCACGACGTTTGTCTACAACGGCGTGGATCCTTCGGAGTTCGTTTTCCGGCCAAATAAGGCTGATTACGACCTGTTCCTCGGACGGCTCCACAGCGTCAAAGGTTATCGCTGGGCCATCGCAGGAGCCCGGCGTGCCGGCAGGCGACTGATCCTGGCTGGTGGGTGGCGGCCCCGCCTGCGCCGGTCACATTCGTTCGCTGGTTCAGTCGATGGCAAGCGCAAGGCGGACCTGCTCGCCGGGGCCGAGTGCCTGTGGATGCCGGCCTTGTGGGACGAACCGTTCGGGCTGACGCTGGTGGAAGCCATGATCAGCGGCACTCCGGTGCTCGGCACCAGGAGGGGAGCGCTTCCGGAAATCGTTTCGGCAGAGGTCGGCGCGCTGGGCAACACGCTGGAGGAGCTGGTAGAGCTCCGATCGACAATCGGCCAATGTCATCCGGAGGATTGCCGGGCACGAGCGGAACGCTGGTTCAGCCATTTAGCCATGGCTGAGGAATACGTGCGGATGTATCGCCACTACCTGTCGACCGGAAGCCTGCCGCCCGGGAGGTTGACGGTAAACTCCGGTACTACAGCTCGGCCGTAAGCGCCGGCTCCTCATCCCGGAACTGCAGATCGTACAGCCTCCGGTACAATCCCCCGGCTCGCAACAGCTCCTCGTGGGTCCCCCGCTGCACCACCCGCCCGCCCTCGAGCACCACAATCTCATCGGCATCGCGCACGGTGGCCAGCCGGTGCGCGATAACCAGGACCGTGCGCTGCTGCATCAGGCGTTCGATCGCCTGCTGAACGAGACGCTCCGATTCGGTATCCAGCGCACTGGTGGCCTCATCCAGAATCAGAATGGGAGGGTCCCGCAGCAGCGCGCGGGCAATGGCGATCCGCTGCCGCTGCCCACCCGAGAGCCGGGTGCCCCGCTCGCCCAGCATAGTGTCGTACCCGTTCGGCAGGGTGGCGATGAATCCCGCCGCGTTGGCCGCGCGCGCAGCCGTCTCCACTTGCTCGCGGGTGGCTCCCGGACTGCCGTATGCGATATTGGCCAGCACGGTATCGTTGAGCAGCACCGTCTCCTGACTGACCACGCCCATCAGCGCCCGTACAGAACGCCGGGTCAACCGGGTGAGCGGAACTCCATCCATTAGGATCTGACCGCTGGTGGGATCGTGCAGTCGGGGGAGCAGGTCGGCGGCCGTAGTTTTCCCTGCCCCGGACGGCCCCACCAGAGCCATGATCTTGCCCCGCGGCATCTGGAACGACACCTCGCTCAGGACGAGATCTCCCTTGCCGTAGCGGAACGATACCGCATCGAACACGATGTCCCGCTCGAATCGGGCGACACCCTCCCCCGGTCCATCCAGCTCGGCCGCAGGCTGATCGAGCAGCTCGAATACGCGGTCCGCACTGGCCATGGTCACGGCGAGGGCAGCGGGAAAGGACGCAATGGTCTTCAAGGGCGAGGCAAGCTTCAGCGCCGCCATCAGAAACACGATGATCACCTCGGGCGCCAGCGCAGTCGGCAGCCCGACCAGTTCCGGCTTGGTGCCCGCCCAGATTATCAGAATCACCAGGAAACCGGAAAAGATCTCGCTCAGCGGACTGGTTAGCGATGAGAACCGCTGGGTTCGAATGACCCGCTTCCGGTACCGCTCGGCCTGAGTGTGGAATCGGGAGCTCTCCCGGTCCTCCTCACCGTAGGAACGGATCAGCCGGATGGCTGCCAGACGTTCGGTCACAGTCGCCGTGATCTCGCCGCGTTCCAGGGCTCGGGCCTGCGCATGGCTCCGAAGCCGGCGCAGCAATACCTGGAGCCCGAGCACCAGAATGGGAACGAAGGCGAGCGTCAGGAGGGTGAGCCGGATAGAGATTTGACTGAGGATGAACAGTGTCGTGGCGACGACCACCAGATTCTGAAACAGCGAGAGCAACGAAGCGGTGATGACCGTCTTGGTCTGGTCGACCTCGGTGATCATGGTGGAGATCAGCTGCCCCCCTCTGGTGCGCTGAAAGAAATCCATCTCCAGGGTAAGCAGATGTGCGAAAAGCCGGGATCGTAGATCGCGGACCAGGCCTTCCTGGGCCCGGACCGAGATCTGTGCCGACGCATAGCTGAGGACGTTCTTGAGCAATAGGCCCACGGCCAGTATCACCACAAGGCGACCTGCCGCCTGCCCTGGCGTCAATCCAGCTACCAGGGGCTCAACCATGCGATTCATCAGCTCCTCGAGCCTGGTGGAGCTGGGACGCAGCTGGCCGGCGGTGCCGAACAGATGCTTGAGCAGCGGAATCAGGACGACGAGGGTGAACCCATCCAGGAGGGAGGCGAGGAACGTGGTGACCAGGCCCAGCGCCAGGAGTCCGCGATAGGGCCGCACCAGCCCAAGCAGCCGGAGCTCGGTGCGCACGTTTAGCCCTGGCGTGGCGTGAGCAGCGCGATCGGCAGGAGCACCTCTTCAGGGGACACGCCTCCGTGGAGGAATGCCCCCCGGTAGCGAGCCTGGTACTCCCGAAGTTTGGTGGGATAGACGAAGAATCGATCGCCCGTAGCCAGAAGAAGCCGAGTGCCGGGCGCGCGCGCGGGGAGCCCGAAGCTCAACAGATCATCCACAACGAGCGCCGATTCCGGATCCTGGGCTCTGAGGTCGTCCCCGAACTTGTACCGGAGATTGGAGGTCGTGTCCCGCTTCGCGAACACGGTCGCCGGCGTGTGACAGTGGATCGAGCCGTGATCGGTGGTCAACAGGACGGGCACGCCCCGGCGCTCGGCCTCGCGCAGTGCATCCCACAAGGGCGAGCGCTCGAACCAGGTCCGGGTCAGATTCCGGAGAGCCGGCGTGTCCCGCGCCACTTCGAACAGCGTCGAATTTTCAGTCCGCCCATGGGTCAGCTGGTCGATGAAGTTGAAGACCAGGGCCGTGACGCCTTCCTGAGCCAGGTGCGCGGGCAGCCGCTTGAGCAGTCCTTCTCCGTCTGCGGCGGTGAAGACTTTCTCGTAGTGGATCGGCACCGATCGCCCGGTGAGCTCCCGCATGTGCTCGCTGAGCAGCTCGGCCTCGTGCGCATTCAGGCTGGCGTCCTCGTGCTCGTTCCACCACTGCGGATAGCGCGCCTTGATCTCGGCCGGAAAGAGGCCGCTGAAGATGGCGTTGCGGGCAAAGGGCGTCGCGGTTGGCAGGATCGAGAAGTAATGCGCCGTCTCGATATCAAAACGGGCGCCGATCAGCGGCCGGATCATGGCCCATTGGTCCAGCCGCAGACAGTCCACGACTACCAGCATCACTCGCCCGTGCAGGTCGAGCACCGGCCGCAGAAACTCGGCCCCGATGTCCACCGAGAGCGGCGGCCGGTCGCTGTCTCCCTGATGCAGCCAGTTGGCGTAGTTGCGCTGAAGGTACCGGGCAAAGTCCTGCCGCAGGCTGTCCTGTAAGGTGCGGAGCGCGTCCTGCAGTCCCGGCTCATCGGCCTGGCCCAGCCGGACCTCCCATTCGGCCAGCTCGACCACCAGCTCGACCCATTCGCGCCAGGCCAAGGGGCCGCCGCGGCGGGCCTCCAGCTCGCGGAAGCGGGTAGCAAAGTCGCGGGAGAGCCGCTGCTGGCGAATGCGGTCTCCCTCGAGCAGACGGGTGACCACCGAGAGGATCTGCCGAGGATTGACCGGCTTGATCAAATAGTCCGAGATCTCGGCACCGATCGCGTCCTTGAGCGTGTCGGGCTCCTCGCTCTTGGTCACCATTACCACCGGCATTCCGTGATCGATGGCGCGAATGGCCTGGAACAGGTCCAGCCCCCGACGTCCCGGCATCTGCTCATCCAGCAGAACTACGCCGTATGGCTGCCGCTGCAACAGCACCAGCGCGTCGTCGCCGTGGGTGCTGGTCTCGACCGCAAAACCCTGTTCTTCGAGAAACATGATGTGCGAAGTGAGGCTCTCGACCTCATCGTCGACCCAGAGAATGCTTTTGGGACGGGGCATGAGCTTAAAGTAAAGGCGTGAACGGTAAACTGCGAAGCGGGAACCGGCCGGCAACCCCGTTCACAGTTTACCGTTCACCGTTCACACTGTACCTTGACGCCGTGCACGACTCTGCCTCCGCTCCGAACATCCTCGCGGTGCGTTTCAGCTCGATCGGCGACGTTCTTCTCACGACGCCCCTCCTTCGCGCACTCAGACGAAGACATCCCGCCTGTCGCTTGACGGTGCTCACGAAACAGGCATATGCACCGTTGCTGAACCAGAACCCTCATGTCACGCGGGTTATCGGACTGTCCCGCGAGCGCCCGCTGAGCGAAATGGCCGCGGAGCTCCGAGGCCAGCGTTACACCCATCTGCTGGATCTGCATGGCAGCTTGCGCTCGCGTATGCTCCGGGTGCTGGTCCCCGGAGACTGGAGCGGCTATCCCAAGCATCGGCTTGCCCGGGCCATGCTGATCCACGCCAAGCGAAATATCTACCGCGATCGGCGCCAGGTGGCCGAGCGCTACTTCGCCGCCGCGCGCAGCCTCGACGTAGCACCGGACGGCGGTCCGCCGGACTTGTTCTGGGGACCCGACGAAGAGCACGCGGTAGCTGAGTGGCTCCGGAGGGCAGGTGTGCCCGAGACAACTCGTCTCATTGCAGTGGCCCCCGGCGCCGCCCACGCCACCAAGCGATGGCCCCTCGAGCACTGGCAGGCCCTGATCCAGCGCCTCGTACTTGAGGACAGCCACGTAGCAGTGGTTGGAGGCGTGGAGGATGGCGCATTGGCCGCCCACCTTGCCGGCATGGCGCCTGGCCGGGTGTTAAACGCGGCGGGGCACTTTCAGCTGCAGCAGACGGGAGCCTTGCTGCGAAGAACGTCGGTACTGGTTTCCGG
>Ga0307410_10001341_pt1 | contig 11034 bp, 12 predicted proteins | sample 322Ometagenome_3_FD_203707 | JGI IMG/M metagenome (GOLD analysis project Ga0307410, IMG submission 203707) | Maize rhizosphere microbial communities from greenhouse at UC Davis, California, United States - 322HYB-O-3 | ecosystem: Host-associated > Plants > Roots > Rhizosphere > Soil | place...
CGTTGTGGGGACCCTGACCTCCGGCACAGCGGGAAAGACAGCGGTTCATCCCTCGCCGGAAACCGGGGGCACGGTGCCAGGTTCTCCCGCGACTGCCCCCACGACGCCGGCCGCTACTCCCGCGGACGGCGGATCCGCCCCGGGCGGGCAGGCCGGCGGCACCACGGCCGATCCCGCAACGCCCTCCCCGGGCACGGCCCGCACCCCGGGTCACACGCTGCCCGCCAAGCCCGATCCCCTGGACCCGGGCAGTATTCCGGACCCCGGCCAGCTGCCCGCCGGGAAGCCGCTTCCCGCTTCCCCGGTGAGCCCCGATCCTTCCGAGCTGATTCCCACGCCCCCGGTGGAGCTGCCCGAGCTGCCTGGTCCGTTGCCGTCCAGGTAGTCAACGCCGGCTAGTTCCGCCGGGCTAATGTCCTTCCGCTAGTATCCTCCCGAAGAAGATTTCACCATCTCTCCTGCCGGGCTGACGAGGTACCAGACGTCGTTGACGCCCTGGCCGGTAATGTCACCGGCGGCCTTGTCCTTGACGTAGTAATACACGGGCAGGCCGTTGACTGTCACCTGCTTCTTGCCCTCCGGCGTGGAGATGGTTCCCACGGTGCCCGTAATGCCCGCAACGGCAGGCGTGTCCGATTCCGTGAGGACCGGCGGCCACGCGGCGATGCATGCGCCGGTGCATGCGCTCGCGCCGGAGTCCTTCACGTCCTTGGTGAAGAAATAGACGCTCATGCCTTGCGCGTCCACCACGACCTGGCCGGCCGCCGTTGACGCGGTCTTCAGTTCCGCCGGGGCGGAGGCCGTCGTCGTGCTCTCCGCGGTGGTGGGCGTGCCAGTGGCGGGAGTACTAGTGGTGGGGGTGGTTCCGGCACCGCCGCCGCAGGCGGTGAGGGCAGCGGCCAGCGCCACGATGGACAGCCTGGCGCCCCATTGCTTTTTCATGTCCAGCTCCTTGGATTCGTGCCGGCCAAAATGGTGGGGTCCGGCGCTATCCGGTACGACGTGCAGGGAAGCAGAATGGTTCACAAGCAGAACGGTTCAGGACGGCTGCCGGGTGAACCTTTTAGGCCCGTTGAACCGTTTGGGCCCGGGCGGCGTCGTAACGGGGGAACGGCGGGCGTCCGGCCCGCTGCGGCAGCACAATGCAGCACGAGGCAGCACACACAATGCATGGCACCATCAGCACGGCGGGAGGGGCACGGATGCCGCTCGATGAGGACGTGGTGGCAGCGATCTACCGGGAGCACGGCCCGGCGCTGCGGCGCTTTGTCCTGAGTGCCTCCCGGGATCCGCAGCTGGCTGACGACGTGGTCCAGGAGACGGTGCTCCGTGTCTGGCAGCAGGCTCCGGAAATCACCGGCAGCCTGCGGGCCTACCTTTTCCGCACCGCCCGGAACATCCTGATCGACAACTACCGCAAGGCCCAGCGCCGTCCTGTCGAAGCGACGGAACGGGACGTGGCGGATCCGGCGGAAGCCGCTGAACGGGTTGATGAGCTGCTCAACCGCGTCCTGATGGAGGAAGCCTTGCTGCGGCTCAGCACCGAACACCGCGACGTCCTGGTGGCCCTGCACTACCGCCGCTGCACCGTCGCGGAGGCGGCCGGGGAACTGAACATCCCGGCGGGGACGGTGAAGTCCCGTGCGTTCTACGCGGTGCGGGCACTCCGGACCATCCTGGACGAAATGGGGGTGCAGCGGTGAGCGGCGCAGACATGCACCAGCTGTTGGGGTCTTACCTGCTGGGCGGCCTCGACCCGGCCGAAGCGTCGGTGTTCGAGCAGCATCTGGCCGGGTGCGCGGCCTGCCGCCGGGAACTGGACGAACTCGCCAGCCTGCCGGCACTGCTGGATGCCCTGCCGGTTGCCGATGCCGTCGCCCTGACCGGTGCGCCATCCGCGTCCGCAGCAACCGCGGAAGCTACATCGTTGGGGGTAGCTTCCGCGGGGGACCCTGCCGCCCTGCTGGATGAACTGGCGGTGCGGCGCAGGAAATCACGACGGCGGTGGGCGGCTTTCGCCGCTGCCGTGGCCGCCGCGTGCCTGGCACTGGGAGTGCTGGCCGCTCCGCTGTTCAACCAGCCGCCCAGGCCGGATGCCAGCTACTCGGTGGAGGCGCCGGGCGGCCTGCAGGTCCAGCTTGCCCTGATGAAGAAGGCGTGGGGGACTGAGGTCTCGTTCTCCGGCACCAGCCTGCCCACGCAGGGCACGCTGTCCCTGTGGGTTAAGGGCCGGGACGGCGCCGAGGACCGGGCCTGCAGCTGGTCCGCGACGCCCGGGGGCCGGTCCAGGATCACCGGAGCAACGCCCACCCAGATCAGCAGCATCAGCAGCGTGGAACTGCGCAACGAGGGGCAGCAGACCGTGGCGGTCATTTCCATGGTGGAGGGGCCGTCCGGGGACCATTGACGCGCTCCGCACCCGGTGGGACGCTGGGCACATGGTCCGCGGCAGAACCGGGCGGTTTGCCCGGATTCAGCCATTCGGCATCGATAAGGTGGCAGCCGCCGTCGGTGGTGATCCCGACGTGCTCCGCATGGAGAACCTGGACACGGATGTGGCGCCGCCGCCGTCGGCCGTCATCGCCACCCGGGACGCGGTGGGAAACAAAGCCGCCAATAGCTGGCTCCCTTTCACCGGCACGCTGGCCCTCCGCCAGGCCGTGGCGCACCGGCTCAGGCAGCAGACCGGGCTCGCCTACGATCCGCGGTCCGAGGTGGTGATCACCGGCGGTGCGCTCGCCGGAATGCTCAGCGTTCTCCTGGCGACGGTGGACCACGGCGACGAAGTGATCGTCACGGATCCCACGTATGCGGGAATGATCAACAGGGTCCGGCTGGCGGGGGCGGTGCCGGTGTTTGTTCCGTTGACGGTCTCCGGCGGGCGGTGGCGGCTGGACACGGAGCGGCTGGCCGCAGCGGTGTCCGCCCGCACCCGCGCCATCCTGTTGATGAGCCCGGCGATGCCCACCGGCCACGTGCTCAACGACGCCGAATGGGGCGCCGTCCGTGACGCCTGCCTGCATGCGGACTGCTGGCTGCTCTATGACGCCGCCATGGACCGGATCCTGTTCGACGGCCTGCCGTACCGCCATCCGGCCTCCTTCCCGGAACTGGCACCTCACACCATCACCCTCGGGGGTGTCTCCAAGAACTACCGCATGATCGGGTGGCGCGTCGGCTGGGTGGCCGGGCCTCCGGAAGTGATGGGAGACGTGGCACTCGCCGCGATCTACAACACCGCCGTGGCCAGCGGCTTCAACCAGGCAGGGGTCCTCGCGGCGCTGACCGGCCGGGATGACGGGATCCCCGGGGCGGTGCGGGAGTGGCAGGCGCGGCGCGACCTGGTGGTCGAGGAGCTGGCCGGGCTGCCCGTTGTGGTGCCCGAGGGCGGCTGGTCGCTGCTCCTGGATGCGGAGGCGCTGGGGATGCGCGCGCCGGAGCTGTCGCGGCGGCTCCTGGCTGCCGGCCGGATCGCCGCGACCCCCATGACGGCGTGGGGCCAGGACGTGGCGCCGCGGTACGTGCGGCTGGTCTACGCCACTGAACCACTGGAGAGGCTGCGCGGCGTCGGGGTGCGCGTCCGTGCAGCCCTCGACAGCGCCTGATCCGGCGGCCGGGCGCCGCGCTTAGGGGTGCTGGGTCCGGAACTCGGCCACGAGCTGCGGGTCCTCGCACGCCCGCGCGAAGGCTTCGATGCGTTTCTCGATCTCGCGGCCCAGCAGCCAGCTGCCGATCCCCTCCGCCACGGGCCGCAACCACGCCGGCCGGCAGGAAAAGGTGTACTTCCAGACTGCGCGGGTGCCGCCGTCGGCTGCGGTAAAACGCCACCCGCCGCCAAAGTTGCCGAAGAACCACGGGCCGGACACCATGGTCATGCCCACATTCCGGGGCGGTGCATACGAGACGTATTCGCTCACCATCACCAGCCCCATCTTCGAGACCGTCCGGGTGCGGACGCCCTTGCCGGCGGCCTTGGCGCCGTCCAGCCAGCCCTGGGCCGAAATGAAGGGATCCCACTTCAGCCGGAAGTCGCCGGTGGTCTGGGAGAACGCAAAGGCGGTCTCCGGATCGAGGCGGATGAAGCGCTCGGCGCGTACCTGGGGCATGCGTCCACCCTAGCCGGGGGTCCGCGGCGGGTTCACATTTTGGCCAGTTTGGCCCGCACCATCTGGAACACGCCGTAGCAGATCAGCCCGATTCCGACGGCGGCGAGCAGGTACAGCCCCAACGGCTGGTCCCGCAGGGCTTTCAGCCCGCCGTCGAGCCCGGTGGATTCCTCCGGATGCGCCCGGACGGTGGCAATGACAATGAGCAGGCCCACCAGCAGGAGCGCAAAGCCCTTGGCCACGTAGCCCACCACGCCCAGGACAGTCACACCGGTGCGCATAGTGCCCGGTGCAGGCATCCGAAGGTGCTTTTCGAACGACTTCCGGATGCCGCGGATCCCGTACACCACTCCGGTGATGGCAACCGCTGCGCCGATGACGATCAGCAGCGCAACCCCGCCCGGGGCCTTGATCAGTGCGATGGTGAAGTCGCTGGTGGACTGGCTGTTGTCCTTCCCGGTGCCGATGGCGAACGAGACGAGCGTGAGGGCGAAGGCGGCAAAGACCACTGCCTGGCCCGCTGCCTTAAGCTTGCGCAGGACCTTCTCGCGGGTCGGCAGGTGGCTGTAGTCGAAAATCGCGTCGCTCGTCTGCCAGATGGCCAGGGCCACGCACGCCGCGAAGCTGCTCCACAGCAGGATCGGGCCAGCGGGCTGGCTGGAAAGCTCCTGCACGGCACCGCTGACGTCCGCCTTGCCCTCCCCGCCCATGGCCAGCCGGATGGCGATGGCGCCCACCAGGAAATGCAGGAGGCCGCTCACTGCGAACCCGGCGCGGGCCATGAGCTCCAGCGGCCGCGAGTTGGTGACTTCCTCGGCCGTCCCAGCGGCCTCTCTGAGTTCTTTTTTGATGTCCGGATCCTTGTGCAGTTCTCGTCGCCGCGGGACTGTCCCGCCATAGTGTTAAAGGCCAATCGTGCCACGGGAAACGGTTCCGGAACAGTTCCCGGCCCGGCGGCCCGGCGCGACATTGGGCTGGAGGGACCGCCACCGGCTCCGGGGCCGCATGGGGAGTGATGCCCATGGCCCCGCCTGGTGCAAGATGGCACGATATGGACCAGCCGCCAACCTCGTAACTGCATCATTCCCTGGGGAGACACCATGACTTTTTACGGTGCTGACGTCAGTCAGCTTCGCGCCTTGGCCAAGGCCGCAGACAAGGTTGCCTCGCAGCTCAGCACCAGGGCCTCCTCGTTGCAGAGCCAGATCATTGCCGCTCCCTGGAAAGGCGGCGACGGCGAGCGCTTTCGTCAGGAATGGACCGGCAGCCACCGTCCCGGCATCGAACGGGTGGTGGCAAGCCTCCGGCAGAACTCGAAGCTCCTGCTCCAGCACGCAGCGGAACAGGAGAGGTCCTCGGCGGCCGGTTCCGGCGGCACCGGTGCAGGGCCGGGCGGGCTGACCGGCCTGTTCGGGCAGATGAAGGACTGGGCGCAGGAAAAACTGGAGGCTGCCCGCGAGGCCGCCGGGCACCGTGCCGAACTGCGGGGTCAGCTGGACACAATGGCCGGGGCAAGTCCCGAGGAACAGGCCAAATGGTGGGACGGGCTCTCGGCCGCGGACAAGAAATACCTGGTCGAGGGGGAGGGGCCTGACGGTCCGTTGGCCTTGGACCTGATGGCCATGGACGGAGGGATCCCGGAATCAGCCCAGGACCTCGCGCGGGAGCACCTGCTGGAGTTGGCCAAGGAAGACATCGCGGTCTACTCGGAGACGGGCAAGGCCACTGTCGACGCACGGGTGCTGTGGGTCCACGGGGGCGCCGAGGTGGGCACCGAAGTGGTGGAAAACGCGGGCGGCTCGGCCACCGTGAAGGTCTACGGCAACATGGGCCTTGGCGTCAACGACGCCACGGGTTCAGCCGACGCCACCCTCAGCGGCGAAGTGGCGCGCGAGTACACGTTCGACAGCATTGAAGAGGCCGTGGCGGCCCGGAACCAGATGTACGCGGACCTCCCGCCGGACAGCGTGGGCGATATCAAGCACGTGGCCGGCAATCCGCCGGACTACATCCTGGACACCCTCAATGACGCCGCCTCGGATAACGGCTCCAGCGGCCATGAGGACAAAGCCAAGGGGTCGCTGAGTTTTGAAGCCGGGGCCGATTCCGCCGACGCTGAAGGCTCCGCGAAGCTGGAACTGGCCTATGAGAAGAACCTCAGTGACGGGACGTCCAAGGGCAGCGTGGAAGTATCCGCGCAGGGCAGCCTGGACCTGGACGGCCGGACGTTCGAGGCCTCCGGCAAGGGCGGACTGGAACTGAACATGGACCGGGACAACAACCTCAGTTCGGTGTCCTTGTCCCTGGAGGGTACCGTGGCGCAGGGCGTCAAGGAGGGCATGGATGTGAAGGCAGGCAACATCGAATCCAGCGTGACGGCCGGTACGCAGGGCACCGTCAAGATCGACATCGACTACTCGCCGGAGAACAGTGCCGTGATCGACAGCTACATGAAGAATGTGGCCCTGGGGAACGAGGCGGCAGCTGCCAGGGACGCCGCCAGGCTCTACGAGGCAGGCTCGGCCACCATTCAGGTGAACAGCGTGGTCACGGCGTCCAACGAGGCCGGATTCGACATCAAGGCGGGCGAGGTCAAGGTCAGCACGGAAAACCAGGTCAGCACCAACGTCAGCACGTACCAGAAGGTCCCCAACGACACGAGGCTGTCCCGGCTTTAATACAAACGCCGCCTGCCCTGCAATCGCCGCCCGCCCTGCAAACCTGCCAATCCTGAGTTACCGCTGAAGGAGCAATCACCAGCCATGACAGTTCACATCGAATCCCCGCTCGGTTTCACCGCGGACTTCCCCGACCACACCCTCATCCTGGACGACTCCACCGGCGGTCCGAACACTGAGCAGTACGGGCTGCCTGGGGACGTCCTCGTCACTATCATCAAGGACGACACTTCCGTTGCGGGTCCGGCCCAGGCCAACGGCTGGGCGCACCTGATGTCAGACCACTACCTTGAGGAGCGCGGCGGCAGCCTGCTGACCGAGGGCGAACTGAACCTTCCCGGCAAAGCCGCATACGCCGTCGTCGTCGGTTACGACGACGCACGCGGCGACGCGAAAGCGGCCGCCACCGTGGGCGTGTGGGAAAAGGACCGCTTCATCGGTGTGGTGGTGATCTGGCCGTATGCCGACCCCCAGCTCGAGCCGCGGATCGGCCTGCTCAAAGAAGTGGTCGGCGCCATCCGGGTGAGCTGACGCCTGGAACGGCGCCGTCCCCTTAGCCGAGGAGGGGCCAGGGTCCGGCTAAGCCGGCCCAGGTCCAGATGCCGCCCGTCATGTTGAACGCAGTAAATGCCAGGCCCAGCAGCCCGGTGATCCTCGCGGCGTTCATCCGCTGTGAGCGTTTGATGGCCATGATTCCCGTGACCACGGAGGTGAGGACCAGCCCCGCCAGGAGACCCGCCAGAACCGCCAGCAGGACCCAGTAACCGCTGGTGTCCGGCAGCGGGACGTTGGCCAGGAGGGGTTCCGCGGCCGCCATGATGAACGTTGACAGGCCGGCCATGGCCGCCACCGGTGCCAGCACAGCGGTGACGAGGCTGGTGATGCCGGCCGCTAGCCCGCGCGAGTCAGCGGATCGGCGCTGCGGGGGCGAGGGCTGGGCGGAGGCCATGGTGCATCATAACCGCCGGTAGCACAGATCGAAGATGAGGCGGCCTGCTTCGTGTGCCTTGTTTTCGAAGCTCGTCCGGATCCGGCCCTCGAACCGGGGCGCCCAGCCGCCGGTTTCATCCACGCCCTCGTTGGGGCCGGTGTGTTCGGTGCTCACCGGTGCGCGGCCCTCCTTGACCGGCGCACCGCCCACCAGGGATTCGACGCCGGACTGCCACACCTGGGTGAGGGGGCTTTCCGGGCCCCGGCGCTCGCCGTCGTGCAGGTTCACGAAATCGGCGGAGCCAGCCATCACATCGCGGACGTGGACGGCGTAGTTGGACCAGTCGGTGGCAACGCGGAACAGGCCGCCGGGCTTCAGTGCCGTGGCAACGAGCGCGGCGAACTCGGGCTGGATCAGGCGGCGCTTGTGGTGGCGCGACTTGTGCCAGGGGTCGGGAAAGAAGACCCAGACCTCGCTGACCGAACCCGCAGGCAGCATGGTGGCCAGGACCTCCGGGGCGTTGGCCTCCACCACCCGGACGTTGCTGAGCCCGCGGCTGTTGATCTTTATCATCGTGTTGGCGAGCCCGGGAGTGTAGACCTCCACGGCCAGGAAATCCCAGTCCGGGTTCTCTTCGGCCGCGTGGCAGACGGCATCGCCCAGGCCCGAGCCGATCTCCACGATCAGGGGTGCGGTGCGTCCGAACTCCGCCCTGGCGTCGAAAACGTAGTCAGGGTGCACCGAGGTGTTGGCGATGTGCCGCGGGACGTCAACCGCCCAGCGGTCCGAGTGTTCCTCCCAGGCCAGCTGCCGGCGGCCCTGCAAACGGGTTCCGCGGCGCACGAAGCTGACCGGCCGGCCTCCGTAGGTTCCGAACGAGGCCTGGCTGCCGGGGGTCACCGGCCGGGCCGCCTGCGGCTGGCCGGGGGCCGAATCCGGAGCAGCCTCCGGCGTCTGGGCAGGGGAAGGCTCGGGGGTTTCTGGGGATTCACTCATCCCCTCCAGAATAGTTGAGATCATCCCCTGGAAGCGGCCAAGGCCCCGGACTGGCAGCCGTGGGCATGCGGGGGCAGGGCGAGTCAGAACAAAATCATGAAATCCCCTTTCCTGAGCACGAGCATCAAGGCAGCGGCGACGTGCAGCCCGGAGATCCACAAGCTGGCGATGGCGGCCGTCCAATTGTTTGATCCGGAGGAGGAACGCCTGACTGCAGCGATGCCAAGGGACAATGCGAGAAGCCCCAGAACCGCTGGCAGACTCCAGAGGACCAGCGGTGCCACCCAGTCCAGTTGACCGCGGCCCATGTCCGCCCGGGTAAGCAACGCGGCTATCAGGCTCATGGGTATGGTCACGATCAGACTCGCAGAGGCAGCGACACTGAGAACCAGGCTGGCGATACCCGTCCCGCCGTTACCCGGGCGGCGCGGCTGGGCGGATGGTGCCGGGACGGGCGGCGGCTCGTGGCGTGGCGGCAGAGGCGTTGACCCTGCTGTTAAGACGTGCGGCTCTGGCAAACTCATGTGGTCTCCTTGTGCCTTTACGGGAGGTGTCCTGTGGCGCCAGGACCTGGTCAGTTCAGACTAGGGACGGCCGGACCGGGCTGCTGCGGGTATTCGGCCCTATGTGGATAACTCCTGCAAGAATGGGGCTCGTGACCGAAGCCCAGAACGAAACCCCTAACTCGGCAGCGAAAACCATGGCGCCGGCGCGCGTCCGGCGTGCGGACCCCGGCACGCTGGTGGACGCCGAGATCGACGACCTGCCTGCCGCCGAGCCCACACGGGTGAGCAGCCGCCGCGGGCTGGTGTACCTCGGCGTGTGCCTGGTGCTGATCGGGCTGAACCTGCGCACCGTGTTCTCCAGTTTTGCGGCGGTGTTGCCGGAAATACGGTCCGACGCCGGCCTGCCGGGCTGGGCAGTGGTGGTCCTCACCACTGTGCCCGTGACCCTTCTGGGAGTTTTCGCCCCGCTGGCACCCGTCCTCGCCCGGCGCTTCGGTGCCGAGCGGGTGCTGCTCGGAGCCATGGGCGTGCTCACCGCCGGGCTGCTGCTCCGTCCGCTGGAGCTGCCCGGTGCCGGCCACCTGCCCGCACTGCTTGCCGGAACAGCGGCCTGCGGAGCCGCTATCGCCCTCTGCAACGTGCTGCTGCCGGGGCTGGTGAAACGCGACTTCCCGCACCGGCTGGGGCTGATGGGCGGGCTGTACACCACCGCGATCTGCGCCTCCGCCGCCCTGGGCGCCGGTTTCACGTACCCGGTGTTCACCGCGTCGGGGGAGTGGACGGCGGCGCTGTGGTTCTGGGCGCTGCCTGCCGCCGTCGTCCTTTTCCTGTTCCTGCCGCTGGCCGTCCGGCAGCGGCACCCGCGGCACCAGGCCGTTGCCGACGGCGTGAATGTGTGGCGCTCGGCGGTGGCCTGGCAGGTCACCATCTTTATGGTGCTGCAGGCCATGATGTCCTTCAGCGTGTTCGCCTGGCTGGCGCCCATCCTGCGGGAACGCGGAGTGGACGGCGGAACGGCCGGACTGATCGTCTCCGCCTCCATCGTGCTGCAGATGCTCGGATCGCTCTTCGCTCCGGCGCTGGCCGCAAGGTTCCGCGACCAACGGGCCATCAACACCGTGGTGGCCCTGATGACCGGGGGCGGGTTCGCGCTGAGCATTTTCGGGCCGCTGGACGTCATCTGGGTGTGGACCGGGCTGCTGGGCCTCGGGCAGGGCAGCCTGACCGCGGTGGCGCTGACCATGATCATGCTGCGGACCCGGGATGGTCACACCGCCGCGCACCTGTCCGGCATGATGCAGGGCGTGGGCTACGGCGTCGGCTCCACGGGGACACTGATGGTGGGGCAGCTGCACCAGGCCACGGGATCCTTCGCCGCGGCGGGGGTGCTGTTCCTGGTGGTGGGGGCGCTGGCCGCGGTGTTCGGGTACCGGGCCGGGCGGGACCGCTTCATCGGCGGCTAACCGGCTGAGGGGACTGCGCCTGCCGCCCCCTCAGCCCCGGCGGCGTTAGCCGGCTCAGTCCTTGCCGAGCCCGGCGGCGCTGACCTTGCTGCCGCCGGTTTCGGCGGTCACGCCGTTCAGTGCCGAGAGGTCGAAGATGCCGTTGATGTCGGCCTGCTTGGTGGTGCCGGCGTCCACACCGTCCTGCAGCAGCTTCTTGTAGGCTCCGGCCAACGGATCCACGGTGAAGACGATGTTCTTGAGCGACCGCTCAATGACGTCGGGCTTCAGTTCGGCGCCGGACGCTTCCTTCAGGGCGGCGTTGATCACGGAGGACTTCTGGTCCGCGGCAGCGGAGTTGAGCCAGGCCACGGA
>Ga0307410_10001342_pt1 | contig 11027 bp, 7 predicted proteins | sample 322Ometagenome_3_FD_203707 | JGI IMG/M metagenome (GOLD analysis project Ga0307410, IMG submission 203707) | Maize rhizosphere microbial communities from greenhouse at UC Davis, California, United States - 322HYB-O-3 | ecosystem: Host-associated > Plants > Roots > Rhizosphere > Soil | place...
GGCGTCGAGCACGTCGCAGACCTCGCGCGTCGTCGTGGCGAGACCACCCAGCGAGCCGCGCGTCGCCATGGAGCGGATGTAGACCCCCTCGTCGAGCGCCACCGACTCCATCCGGATGCGGTCGCCGAGGAGGGCGCCGCCGGTGAAGGGGCTGGTGGGATCGACCGCCACCACCGCCACGCGCAGCCCCTGGGCGCGGTACGCCGCGACCAGCCGCTCGGTCAGGGTGCTCTTCCCCGCTCCCGGCGGGCCGGTGATTCCGATGCGGCGCGCCCGCCCGAGATGCCTGTGCACGCCGGCGAGGATCTTCTCGAAGCCGGAACGCCCGTTTTCGACGATGGAAATGGCACGCGCGAGCGCGGGAGTCTTGCCGTCCAGCAGGTCCGTGATCAGCTGATCGACATGCATGGCGGAAAGGTGGCCACCCCGCTCCGGAGAGGCAAGGCGAACGGGACGCGAAGCCGCACGCCAACCCGTTGCCGGACGGCCCCTTGCGTCAGATCGCCCGGCGATGTGGGGGTTATCCGTCACAGCGGCCGGCGGGGCCAGCGGCGTCGGAAGCGGAGCGGGTTCTGGAATAGGTGGCTGGGGAGGATGAAGACGATGAGGAAGAGCCCCCCGCTCAGGGCGAACCCGAGCAGGAGCAGCTCCAGGCGCCGCCCTGCCAGGTACAGGAGGCAGGTCACGATGGCCAGGGCGAGCGCCGCCAGCGCCAGCAGCACGCGGCGCACCTGCTGCGCCATGAAGTGCTGCAGCTCCATGGCGTCGCGCGGGTGCGAGCGGACCCGCAGCTCTTCGCGCTCGACGCGGCGCACGAGGTCGCGCAGCGTGCGGACGAGCGTGGCGGCCTCGAGCCCCCAGTCGGCGAGCCGCGCCTGCGGCTCCGCGCCCAGGGCGCCGGTCACGAGCCGCTCGGCGAAGTGTCCGACGATTGGCCGGGCGGTCGCCAGCCCGTTGAAGTTCGGGTCGTAGCGCAGCCCGATGCCCTCCACCAGCACCGCCGCGCGGCCGAAGTAGACGAGGTCGGAGGGCAGCATGAGCGGGAAGTCGTAGAAGGTGCGCAGCACCTCCTCGACGATGCGCTGGATCTGCCGCGGCGAGGTGTCGGCGCGGAAGGAGATCGCCATGATCTGCCGCGCCGCGTCCCGCACCGTCCCGCGGTCGACGTCGGGGTCGAGGATGCCGAGCTCGTAGAAGCCGTTGATCACGCCGTCGACGTCCTGCCGCGCCGCGGCGAGCACCGTCTTCACCAGCCGGGCCCGCGTCTCCTGCTCCACCCGCAGCACCATGCCGAAGTCGAGCAGTACGAGGCGGCCCTGCCGGTCGACGAGGAGGTTGCCGAAGTGCGGATCGGCGTGAAAGAAGCCGTCCTCGAGCATCATCTTGATGTACGTCTCGACGATGAGCGCCACGAGCGTCTCGAGCCGCAGCTCTCCCGAGGCCAGCCGCTCGTGCAGCCGGTCGATGCGCGTGCCGTCGATGTACTCGAGCACCAGCACGCGGCGTCGGGTGAGCTCGGCCATCACCTCCGGCACCACCACCCGCGGCTCCTCCGCGAAGTTCCGCCGCAGCGTCTCCGCGTTGCCCGCCTCCTCGCGGAAGTCGAGCTCCTCGCCGATGTGCTTCGCGAACTCGTTCACGATCGCGGTCATCGCCCGCGTGTGGTGGTTCGGGAAGAGGACGTTCAGCAGGAAGAGAATGCGGAAGCTGACGTCGAGGTCCTGACGGACGAGGTCCTCCACGCCCGGGCGGAGCACCTTCACCACCACGTCGCGGCCCCGGTAGCGTGCGCGGTGCACCTGGCCCAGCGACGCGGCGGCCAGCGGCACCGGGTCGAACCCCTCCACCAGGGCGGCCAGCTCGCCCAGTTCCTCCTGCACCACCGCCTCGGCGGTCCCCGGCGGCAGCGGCGGGACCCGGTCGTGCAGCGAGCCGGCCGCGCTCAGGTACGGCTCCGGGAGGATGTCCGCGCGCGCGCCGAAGACCTGCGCGAGCTTGATGAAGGTCGGCCCCAGGTCGGCCAGCGTGGCCGTGAGCCGCTCCGCCCGCCGCGCGTGCTCCGCCTCGGTGCGCTTCGCGCGGCGGCCGAAGAGCACGAACCGGTGCTGGTCGCGCATGAACGCCAGCACGAACGGAAAGAGGCGGAAGAAGACCTGGAGGGCGCGCATGACGAATCGACCGCCCTAGAGCAGCAGCCGGCCGGCGAGGCCCAGGAGGAGGGTGAAGCCGCAGACGTCGGTGAAGGTGGTCACGAAGATCGACGAGGCGACCGCGGGGTCGATGCGGAAGCGCTCGAGGAGGAGCGGGATGAACGCGCCGGCGAAGCCGGCGACGACGAGGTTCCCCGCCATGGCCAGGAAGACCACCACCCCCATCATCGCGCCCTGGTGCAGCGCCATCGCCCCGAGCGAGACGACGACCCCGACCACCACGCCGTTGACGAGCCCGACGATCATCTCCTTGCCGACGACGCCCAACCCCTGCTCCGCCGGGAGCTGGCCGAGGGCGATGCGGCGCACGGTCACCGCGAGCGCCTGGGTGCCCGCGTTGCCGCCCATGCCGGCGATGATCGGCTGGATGGCGGCGAGAATCCAGATCTGCCGGATGACCTCGCCGAAGTAGATGATGACCAGCGCGGCGAGGAGTGCGGTGACCAGGTTCAGCAGCAGCCACGGCAGCCGGCTCCGCACCGCGTCGCGCCAACCGCCGCCGAGCTCCTCGTCGGCGGAGGTGCCGCCGAACTTCAGGATGTCCTCGGTCGTCTCCTCCTCCACGACGTCCGCCACGTCGTCGAAGGTGACGGCGCCCAGCAGGCGCCCCTCGGGATCGACCACGGGCACGCTGGGCAGGTTGTACCGGCCCATCACCCGCGCCACGGCCTCCTGATCGAGGTCGGGCGCGACGGTGATGTCGGCGGGCGTCATGAAGTCGCTCACGGAACGGTCGAGTGGGCTGGTCACGAGGTCGCGCAGCGGCAGCACGCCCTTCAGCCGGTCGTACCGGTCGACCACGAAGATCTGGTAGACCTGCTGCAGGGAGTCGGCCTGGCGGCGGATGGCCTCGAGCGCGCGGCCCGCGGAGTCGGTGTCGAGCACCGACACCACCGCCGTCGTCATGCGCCCGCCGGCAGTCTCCTCGTCGTAGCGCAGCAGCTCCTCGACGTCCCGCCGGTCGCTGAGCCCGGCGAGGATGCGCTCCTGCGCCTCGTGGTCGAGCTCGCCGAGCAGGTCGGCCGCGTCGTCGTCGTTCAGCTCCTCGACGATCTCGGCTGCCTCGGCCGTCGGCAGCGCGGCCAGCGTCTCCTCGGCGTGCGCCTCCTCGGGCATCTCGATCAGCGCGCGGCTGGACACTTCGGCCGGCAGCAGGCGCACCGCGTCCAGCCGCGCGTCGGGCTCGAGGGCGGCCAGCACGTCGCCCAGGTCGGCGGGCTCCAGCTCGCCGGCCCGGCGCACGAACTCCTCCAGCTGCCCCGAGCGGAGCAGATGCATCATGGCGTCGCCGACGGAGGCGCGCGCCGTCACACCGGACCGGGGGCCAGCGCCACCGCCGCGACCGGGCCCTCCCGGACGAGCAGCCGCTCGACCCGGGTCGGGGAGCTGTGCAGGATGTCGATCTCGAGGCCGGCGAGGAGGTAGCGCTCGCCGCGGCCCGGAATGCGCCCCACGAGGCGGACGAGGAGGCCGCCCAGCGTCGCCGCCTGGTCCCCGGGCAGCTCGACCCCGAAGCGCTCGGCCACCTCGGACACGGGCACCGCGCCGTCGAACTCCAGCGGGCCCGGGTCGGCGGCGCCGGCGCCCCGCGCTCCGGCCGCCGATCGCACGGGGACCGGCTGCTCGTCGTGCTCGTCGAAGATCTCGCCGACCAGCTCCTCGAGGAGGTCCTCCATCGTCACGATCCCCAGCGTGCCGCCGAACTCGTCGATCACCACCGCCAGATGGCGGCGCTCGCGCTGCATGTCGAGCAGCAGGTCGCCGCACGACCGGCTCCCGGGCGACACCGCGACCGGGCGCACCGGCAGGGGCTTGCCGGGACGCAGCTTGAAGAGGTCGAAGGCGTGCAGCATGCCGATGAGGTCGTCGAGGGTGCCGCGGTAGACGGGCAGCCGCGTATAGCCGCTCTGCGCGAAGACCTCGGCGATCTCCTCGACCGTGGCGTCCTCGGGCACGGCCACGATGTCGGTGCGCGGCGTCATCACCTCGCGCACCGGGCGCTGCGTGAACGTCATCACCCCGCCGGCCAGCAGCAGCTCGTCGTCGGGGCGCACGCCCACGGCGGCACCCTCGCGCCAGAGGGCGCGCAGGTCGCCGGGCCGGGAGGCGGCGCGCGCCGGGAGGAGCAGGTCCAGCACGCGGGCCCAGGGGCGCAGCAGCGGATCGACCCGCGCCGCGACCGCCTCCGCCCGGTGCTGCGTGAGCCACCGCGGGCCCAGGTAGGCGAGCACCAGCACCAGCGGCGCGGCGAGGGCGGCCAGCACGATCATGTGCCGCACCGTCCCGACCGCCAGGAGCGCCGGCAGCGCCGCCCCCACGAGGAGCACGCCGAGCGAAGTGGTGGCCGCGGCGGCGGTGAGACGCTGGTCGACCTGGGCGAGGTGGGTCAGCGACGGTCCGGTGCCGCGCAGGCGGTGCGTCACGGCGCGCGTCAGCTCCGCGCGGCTCACGGCGAGCAGCGCCGCGCCAGCGGTGGCGCCGAAGGCCGCGAGCAGGAATCCCAGGATCAGCGGGAGCCAGATCATGCCTCGGCCTCCTCGTGCGTCCGGGCGGGCTCGGCGACCGCGGCCGGGCGGATGACGATGCGCCGCACCCGCCGGCGCGCCACCTGCTCCACCACGATCTCGTAGCCGTCGACGCGGATCGATTCGCCCCAGCGCGGCACCCGGCCGAACTCCGCCAGCACCAGCCCGCCCACGGTGCTGACGTCCTCGCGCTCGAAGTGGTGCCCGAGCGCGGCCTCCAGCTCCGCCAGCGCGACGCCGCCCTGCACGCGGAGGCCGCCGTCGCCCATCGGCTGGATGGGCGCGACCTCCTCGACGTCGTGCTCGTCCTGAATCTCGCCGACGATCTGCTCGAGGATGTCCTCCAGCGTCACGAGGCCCGCGGTGCCGCCGAACTCGTCGACCACCACCGCGAGGTGACTCGGCCCGCGCTGGAAGTCGCGCAGCTGCCGGTCCAGGGTCTTCCCTTCGGGCACGAAGCTGGCCGGGCGGATGAGCGTCTGCCACGGCCGCCCGTCCTCGCGGCCCAGCGTGGCGAGCATGTCCTTGGCGAAGATGACGCCCACCACCGAGTCGGGGTTGTCGTCGTAGACCAGGATGCGCGCGTGCTCCGAGCGGCGCAGCACCTGCACCACGTCCTCGCGGGCGGCCGCGACGTCGACGGCCACGATGTCGATGCGCGGCGTCATGACCTCGGCCACCGCCATCTCGGACAGGGAGAAGACGCCGACGAGCATGTCCCGCTGCGGTCCCCCGCCCCCGGCCGGCACGTCGCCCCCGACGGGGCGGCCGCGGGCGTCGGCCCAGGCCACGAGGCGCAGGATCGGCTGGAAGACGCCGAGGGTCCGCACCGCCGGCGACCGGACGCTCGCGGCGAGGTCGGGGGCGAGCACGGCGAGCACGCGCGGCAGCAGGTCGCCCACGATCCAGACCAGGAGCACCGCCACCAGCAGCCGCACGACGGCCCCCAGCGGCGCCCAGAGCCACCAGACCACGGCGCCGCCCGCGGCGATGCCCGCGAGCACCAGCAGCACCATCTGCGCGATGTGCAGCGCCCGCGTGAGCGAGACGGGCCGGGCGGCGTCGCCCTCGCCGCCCGCCAGCACGCGAGGCAGGTCGGCGTCGGCCTCGGCGGCGGTGCCCAGCCACGCGGCCCAGAGCGTGGCCCCCGCCGCGAGGAGCGGGGCGATGAACTGCTGGAGGGTGGCGAGCAGCGTCTGGAGCACGGCCGTCCCCTCGTTCACGTCAGCGCCTCCACGTAGCGCTCCTGGCGCCGCCACATGGCGGAGCGCGTGCGGGCCTCGTCCTCCGGATGATCGTAGCCGAGGGCGTGCAGCGTGCCGTGCACGACGAGGCGGATCATCTCCTCCCGCTCGGGAATGCCGCGCGCCTGCGCCTCGCGCGCGCCGACCCACGGGCAGACGTAGACGTCCCCGACGGCCAGACCCTCCGGCCCGGCGAGCTCAAAGCTGATCACGTCGGTCGGCCGGTCCTTGCCCTTGTACTCGCGGTTCAGGCGTCGCATGGCGTCGCGGCCCAGGAAGGTGAGGGAGATGGCCGCCCGGCGGCGCTCGCCCGCGAGCACCGTCTCGACGGCGCGGCGGATGGTGCGCTCGGGCAGCGGCAGGCGGCGCCCGGCGATCGTGACCGTGGACGGGGCCTCGCCCGGGCCGTCAGGCGAGCCGGGCAGTGTCGGGCGGGAGCGGGAGGGCGCCGCTGGCACGCGGGTACTCGACGCGGTTGTGGTGGATGCCCGCCAGCACGCGCACGAACTCGGCCTTCACCCGGTCGAGCTCGCGCAGGGTGATCGGCGTGTCGTCCAGCTGCCCCGCGCCGACGCGCTGCGCCACCAGCTGCTCGATCGCCTCCTTCACGTCGGCGGGCGTCGGGTCGTGCAGCACGCGCACCGCCGCCTCCGCGGCGTCCGCGAGCATGGCGATCGCGGTCTCCGCCGTCCGCGGCCGCGGCCCGGGATAGCGGAAGTCCTCGGTGCGGATCGGGAGTCCCGCCCGTCGGGCGCGGTGCAGGAAGATGCGGATCTCCGTCGTGCCGTGGTGCTCGGGAATGAACGCGCGCACGTCGGGCGGCAGCTGCGCCTCGTCGGCCAGGCGCAGGCCTTCGGTCACGTGGCGGCGGATGATGCGCGCCGACTCGTCGGGCGGCAGCGCGTCGTGCGGGTTCGCGCCGGGGCGCTGGTTCTCGATGAAATACTGCGGCTGCTCGAGTTTCCCGATGTCGTGGTAGTAGCAGCCCACGCGCGCCAGGAGGCCGTCGGCGCCGATCGCGTCGCAGGCCGCCTCGCAGAGGTTGGCCATGGAAATGCTGTGCGCCCACGTGCCCGGCGCCTCCAGCGCCAGGCGGCGCAGCAGCGGCCGCCGGAAGTCGCTCAGCTCCAGCAGCGTCAGGTGCGTGGTCACGCGCGTCGTCGTCTCGGCGAGCGGCAGGAGGAGCATCGCCAGCGCGCCGCATCCGAGCGCGCCCACCAGCCCCGCGAGCATGCTCGCGCCCACCTCCTCGAGCGACCAGTCGAGCAGCAGGCCCATCGTCACCGCGCCCAGGCCGTAGGCGAGGATCACGACGCCGATGGTCAGGTAGAGGATGTGCCGGCGCCGCATCGCGCGCATCCCCGCCGCCGCCGCGACGCCGCCGATGAGCCCGAAGAAGAGCGCGTTGCTGTCGCGCAGCGCCCACTGGCCGCCCAGCAGGATGGCCAGGGTCATCGCCCCGATGGCCGCCAGCCGGCTGTCGAAGAGCACCGCCACCAGCATCGCCGCCAGCGGGACCGGCAGCAGCTCCGGCCGGTCGGGGAAAAGCGAGAGCAGCAGGGCCGTGAACGCCGCGACCAGGACGAAGACCCCGGCGATGAAGCCGATCTGCCGCAGGTCGTCGTAGACGCGGCGCCGGTAGAGCAGGAGCAGCAGCCAGAAGGGGGAGGCGATGATCGCGTTGTAGAGCACCGAGCCGATCAGGGAGCGCGTGGCGAGCCGGCCTTCCGGCTGCCCTTCCATCCGCTCCGCGAGCGCCTTCAGCTTGACGTTGGCCTCGGGGGTGAGCATCTCGCCGGCCGTGGCCACGCGCTCCCCCGCCCGGACGAAGAAGCGCACCGAGTCCACGCTGCGCCGTGCCTGCTCACGCCGGGCGAGCGTGGTGGCGTGATCGGGCACGAGCGTCGGCACGTAGAACGCCACGGCCAGGCGCCGCACCACCTGCTGCGCGGCGGGGCTCTGCCACTGCCGGCTCATGGCGTCGGCGCGCTGCACGAGGTCGGCGAAGGTCCCCACCGAGTCGCGCGCGACGACGCGCTCGCCGTCGCCCCGGCGGATGAGCAGCGTCGGGCTGGCCTCCGCGCGCACCACGCCGGCATCCGCGGTTCCGCGCGAGAGCGCGCCGCCGAGCAGCGAGGTCAGGGCGGCGCGGACCGCCTCCCGCCGCTCCCCGTCGGCAAGCCACTCCGTCTCGCCGTCCTCGAGCTCGAGGTCGTAGCCCTGCGCGATCGCCCAGATGCGCCCCGGCTGCCCCTCGGCCTCGGCAACGGCCTCGAAGAAGAGCTGCAGCGAGGTGAGCGCGGAGTCGTAGGCGGCGGAGCTGAAGAAGAAGACCGGCCGCACCGCGTCGGCGAGCACGTCGCCCTCGCGCGTGTACTCCTCGGGGGTCTTCGTGACGATGTAGCTGAACGGGGCCACGACGTCGTGCTCGGGCACCTGCCCCACTTCGAGCGCCGGCGCGCCCTGCGTGGTGGGCGACGGGAAGACGAGGTAGACGGCGAGGGCCACCCCGACGAGCAGCGCCCAGCGGACCAGATGGAAGCGGGCGCACGCCCCGAACGACGCGCCCGGAGGCGCGTCCGCGGCCGGCGTGCCTCCCGCCGGCGGTGATCCGGGGTGCAGCAGCGCCGGGAGCCTCATCAGCCGGTCGCGTCCTCCGCGTATGCGCGGATGATGTCCCGGACGAGCCGGTGGCGGACGACGTCGGCGTCGCTCAGGTACTGGAACGAGATGCCGTCGATGCCGGGCAGGATGCGCTCGACCTGCACCAGGCCCGAGTCCTCGCGCTTCGGCAGGTCGATCTGCGTCTTGTCGCCGGTGATGACGGCCTTCGAGTTCACGCCCAGGCGGGTGAGGAACATCTTCATCTGCGCCCCGGTGGCGTTCTGCGCCTCGTCGAGGATGATGAAGGCGTCGGCCAGCGTGCGGCCGCGCATGTAGGCCAGCGGCGCGATCTCGATGACGCGCGTCTCGAGCGCCTTCTGCACCCGGTCGTGCGGCATCATGTCCTCGAGCGCGTCGTACAGCGGCCGCAGGTACGGGTCGACCTTCGCCTGCAGGTCGCCCGGGAGGAAGCCCAGCGACTCGCCCGCCTCGACCGCGGGCCGGGCGAGGATGATGCGCTTGACCCGCTTCCGCGCCAGGGCCTCGACCGCCTTCGCGACGGCCAGGTACGTCTTGCCGGTGCCGGCCGGACCGACGCCGACGACGATGTCGTGGCCCGCGATGGCCTGCAGGTAGTCGCGCTGCCCCTGCGTCTTGGCGACGATCGCCTTGCGCATCCCCGGCAGGACGATCTTCCCGTCGGGGCTCGCCCCGCCCTGTTCCGGCAGCGGACCCTCCGCGACGAGCCGAGCGACGTCGTCGCCGGTGACCGCCTCGCCCATGCGGACCAGGTCGATCAACCCCTGCACCACCGGCGCGGCTTTCTCGACCTGCTCGGTGGTGCCGGCCAGGGTGAGCGTGTCGCCGCGGAAGGTGACCCGGACGCCGAGCTGCCGCTGCAGCTCGGCCAGGTTGCCGTCGTTGACGCCCGCCAGGAGGAGGGGGTCGGCCCCCTCGGTCGATACCTTGTGCTGGATCTCGTCGGCCATGGAGTCCTAGTCGTTGAGGAGCGCCAGGTGCAGCGCTCGGAGGTCCGTCGGGTTCACCGTCGTGGGCGCTCCCTCGAACAGGGCCCGGGCGGCCGCGGTCTTGGGGAACGCGATCACGTCGCGCAGCGACGTGGCGCCGGCCAGGAGCATCGCGATCCGGTCGACCCCGAGCGCGAAGCCGCCGTGCGGCGGGGCGCCGGCCGCGAGGCCGTCCAGGAGGAAGCCGAACCGCCGGCGGATCTCCTCGTCCGGAATGCCCAACAGTCCAAAGATGCGCTTTTGTACGGCCGGGTCTGTGATGCGGATCGATCCGCTGCCCAGCTCGTTCCCGTTGTAGACGGCGTCGTAGTGCAGGGCCCGCACGCCGTCCGGCTCGCTGCCGAGGCGGCCCACGTCGTCGGGGTGGGGCGCCGTGAAAGGATGGTGCGCCGGAACGTGGGCGCCGCTCTCGGGATCGAGCTCGAAGAGCGGGAAGTCCACGACCCAGCAGAAGGCGTGCGCCGTCGAGGGTGCGACACCCGGCCGGCGGATGAGCGCCGTGCGGACGGCATGGAGCGCCGGCGAGGTCACCGCGTCCCGACCGGCCACGGCCAGGAGCAGCGCGCCCTCGCGGGCCTCGAGCCGCTCGAGCGCCGTGGCGCCGATCGCCTTCACGCCCTGCCCCTCCCAGCCGCCGGCGGTGCGCTTCGCCCAGATGAGACCGCCCGCGCCGGCGTCCTTCGCCGCCGCCGTGACGCCGTCGAGCTCCTTCCGGCTCATCGCCGCGGCCCCGTCGGCCAGGATTCCGCGCACCCGCTCGCCGCGCCCGCGCGCCTCGGCCACGAACGGCGCCGCGTCGTCGCCGACGAGTCCCGTGAAGTCGCGGATCTCGAACCCGAAGCGCAGATCGGGCTTGTCGATGCCGTAGCGCTCCATCGCCTCGCGCCACGAGAGCCGGGGGAAGGGCTGCGGCACCGCGTGCCCTGCCTCCGCCCAGAGGTCGACCAGGACGCGCTCGACGACGTCCTGCACGTCCCGGTCGGAGACGAACGACATCTCGAGGTCGATCTGCGTGAACTCGGGCTGGCGGTCGGCGCGCAGGTCCTCGTCGCGGAAGCAGCGCGCGATCTGGAAGTAGCGGTCGTAGCCCGCGACCATGAGCAGCTGCTTGTAGATCTGCGGCGACTGCGGCAGCGCGAAGAACTCCCCGGGGTGCACGCGGCTGGGCACGAGGTAGTCGCGCGCGCCCTCGGGGGTGGGCTTCGTGAGGATCGGCGTCTCGATCTCGAGGAAGTCGAGCTCGGAGAGCGTCCGGCGCGCGCGCTGCATCAGGCGGTGCCGCAGCACCAGGTTCCGCTGCAGCTCCGGCCGGCGCAGGTCGAGCACGCGATGCTTGAGTCGCAGATCCTCCGCCGCCAGCTCCTCCCCCTCCTTGCGCGCCACCGGGATCGGCGGCGTCTCCGCCGGCCCGACCAC
>Ga0307410_10001343_pt1 | contig 11026 bp, 5 predicted proteins | sample 322Ometagenome_3_FD_203707 | JGI IMG/M metagenome (GOLD analysis project Ga0307410, IMG submission 203707) | Maize rhizosphere microbial communities from greenhouse at UC Davis, California, United States - 322HYB-O-3 | ecosystem: Host-associated > Plants > Roots > Rhizosphere > Soil | place...
TGTCGGCGGAGGCCCCGTCGCCGTTTCTGTCGACGATTCCAAAAGGCGCGCAGCTGCGCGGCATCTTCGTTTCCGAGCGCAACGAGGTGTTCGTCGATCTCGATCCGGCGATACGCACCGCGCATCCCGGCGGCACCATGCGGGAGCTGATGACGGTCTATACCATCGTCAACGCGGTGCTCACCAACCTGCCCAACCTCCAGGAAGTGCAGATCCTGATCGGCGGACAGGAAGCCGACACGCTCGCGGGACATGTGGACTTGCGGCGCCCACTCAGGAAGAATGAATCGTTGATAGCAGTAGCCAGTAGCCAGTAGCCAGAAAAACAACATGACGCGTTTGAACGACCGCTCCCCTGACGAACTGCGCCCCACCACCATCACTGCCGGATTCACGATCCACGCCGAAGGCTCCGTGTTGATCGAGGTCGGGCACACGCGCGTAATTTGCAACGCCAGCATCGAAGACAAGGTGCCGCCGTTCCTGCGCAACACCGGCAAGGGCTGGGTGACCGCGGAATACGGGATGCTGCCGCGCGCGACCTCGACGCGATCCAATCGCGAAGCGGCGGCCGGAAAGGTCGGCGGCCGCACCATGGAGATCCAGCGCCTGATCGGACGATCGATGCGCTCGGTAATCAGGCTCGAAGAGCTCGGCGAGCGAACAGTGTGGCTGGATTGCGATGTCATTCAAGCCGACGGCGGTACGCGCTGCGCGTCGATCACCGGCGCCTTCGTCGCGCTGGTCCTCGCGCTCGGCAAGCTGCAGGTCGCGGGACAGCTGAAAACGATTCCGGTGTCCGATTACGTGGCCGCAACCAGCGTCGGCATTGTCGCCGGCATGCCGCTGCTCGACCTCGCCTACGAGGAAGACTCAAAAGCGGACGTCGACATGAACATCGTCAAGACCAGCGACGGGCGCTTCGTCGAAATCCAGGGCACCGCAGAGGCGGAGCCGTTCAGCACCGACGCGTTGACAGGCCTGCTCGCCCTCGCCGACAAGGGCATCACCGACCTGATCGCAAAGCAGCGCGACGCCGTCGGTTCAATTCTCGGTCGATGAGGTTGCTGGTCGCGACGACGAACCCAGACAAGATTCGAGAGATTCGTCCGTTGTTCGACGGCACGTCGTGCGAGCTGCTTACGCTCGCCGATGTCCCGCCCATCCCAGAGCCGGAAGAAACCGGCGCGACCTTCTGGGAAAACGCCCGCATCAAGGCGTTGGCCTATGCGAAAGCGTCCGGCATCGTCGCCGTCGCCGAGGATTCAGGGCTCGAGGTGGATGCGATGAACGGCGAGCCCGGCGTGCTCTCGGCTCGTTTCATGGGAGCGGCGACGCCGTACACCGTTCGCTTCAAGGACATTTTCCGCCGCATCGAGGGACGCGATCGCGCCGCGCGATTCGTCACCGCGCTCGCGGTCGCGAAAGGCGATGCGATCGTTTTCGAAACGGAAACCGCAATCGAAGGGCAAATCTCGCGCGACGCCGCCGGCGCGCATGGCTTCGGCTACGACCCGATCTTCTGGTACCCGCCGTTTCAACAGACCACCGCGCAGCTTCCCGATCCGATCAAAGCAATCGTCTCGCACCGTGCACGAGCCTTCAGAGATCTGCGCCGACGCCTGAATACTCTGACGGACTCCAGCGCGCATTAGCAGCATCGACATTCGCGCAAGCTCGCGATTTTCGGCCGTTCCACCGTAATTGCGATCAGGGTGTTCCGTTACGGAACCAATCCGTAATTTCGTTTCTCATTTCACTGCGAAAACGGGCAGAAAAGACCTTCCCAGCCATTGGCACTGCTTTTCCTACATTCCGTTTTGTCTTCCCCAACGCAGTTTGCGAGGCTGGTCATGAGAGCGAGGACTTGGGTTATCGCGGCGTTAACGGTCGTGACGGTGATGTGGTTGCCCCACTTGCACCAGCAGATCTCGGCGCAGAGCGCGTCTGGAGTGATGATTAGCGAATATCGCTTCCGCGGCCCGGCCGGCGCCAACGATGAATTCATCGAGCTGTTCAACGCCGGCACGGCGCCGGTGGACATCACCGGCTGGACGATCCGCGCGTCGAACAATACGGGCGGCAACGCGCCACGCGCCACGATTCTCGCGTCAACCGTACTGAACCCTGGATGCTTTTATCTCTTCACCAATACGAGCTTGACGGGCGGCTACTCCGGCACGGTGCCTGGCAACACCGCTTACAGCGCGAACCCTTTTGCCGATGAAGGCGGCGTGGCGCTGACCACGAAGCTCGCGGAAATCGTCGATCAAGTCGGCCAGGCGCCGTCGGGCCTGGGATACGGCGAGGGGACGCGCCTGCCGGTGTTCTCAACCAACCTGAACCGCGGCATCGAGCGCCGCCCCGGTGGCGGCGACGGATTCGTAGACACGGACGATAACTTCGCCGACTTCCGCGAGATCACTCCCGGCAATCCCCAGAACGCGCAGAGCGCATGTCTGGTGCCGCAAGACATCGCGATCGCTGTGACGGCCACGCCTTCGCCTGCGGAACAGGGCCAGCCGCTGCACGTGTTTGGCCGCGTGATCCCCGGCACAATGCCGGCAAGCAGTGACGTCACCGTTGTCGGTGATCTGAGTATGGTTGGTGGATCGTCGGTCACCGCGTTCAGCGACAACGGCGTCACGCCTGATCTGACCGCCGGGGACAACATCTTTACCGCGGTCGTCAACGTGCCGCTCACGAATCCGCTGGGTCCGCGCCCGATTACGTTGACCGCGAGAGACGCGCAGGGCCGCAGCCATTCAGATACGGTGCCGGTGCGCGTCAATCCGCCGGCAGTGATGTACACGCCGCATGACATCCAGGGCGGCGGCGCGGTGTCGCCGATCCCGATCGGCGATCAAGCGACGGTGCGCGGCGTCGTAACGGCGCGTTCAGCAAATGGCTTTTATCTCCAAACCGAAACTGGCGCCGAAGACGGCGACTCGACGACGTCTGAAGGCCTGTTCGTATACCTCGACGGCCCGGCCCCGGCAGGCGTGCCGGTCGGCAACATCGTGCATGTAACCGGCGACGTTGCCGAGCTCGTGCCGATGTCGGATACGGGCAGCGCGTCGATCACCGCACTGAACAATGTGCTGGCGATTTTCGACTTCGGCGCCGGCGCAGTGCCCGCCGCTGCCGACTTGACGTCCAGTGACGTGTCGGCCACCGGCGCGCGCGATCAACTCGAGCGCTTCGAGGGCATGCGCGTTCACGTGGCATCGCTGATGGCGATCAGCGGCACCGGCGGCGTCCGCGACGAGGTCAATGCGGCTTCGTTCAGCGACGGCGCGTTCTACGCGGTGCTGAATTCCCAGGCGCGCCCGTTCCGCGAACCCGGCATCGAAGCCGGCTATCCGGTGCTGCCGTGCGCGGGCGGCGCGTGCAACATCCCGGTGTTCGACGGTAACCCGGAGCGCCTGCGCGTTGACAGCGACGCGCTCGAGAACACCAGCGCCGTCAACGTCGCAACCGGCGCGGTCGTCAACGACGTCACGGGTGTGCTCGACTTCTCTTTGCGCACTTACACGATCCTCCCGGACGCGACGTTGATCGCGTCGACAGGAATGCCGGCGTCGGCGGCGCCGGCTGCCTCGGCCGGCCAGTTCACCTTCGCGTCGCTGCACCTCGATCGCTTCTACGACGCATCGGGCGACCCCAGCGCGGAAGTGGTGCTGACTGCGGCGGCGTTCCAGCATCGGCTCGGCAAAGCATCGGGCGCGGTTAGAAACGCGCTCGGTGCGCCGGATGTCGTCGGCGTGCAGGACGTGGAGAACCTCGACGCATTGACGGCGCTGGCACGGGCCATCGACGCCGATGCGCTCGGCGCCGGCCAGGCGGCGCCGCACTACAGCGCGCACCTCTTCGAGGGCTCCGACCCGGATGGCCTCGACGCCGGCGTCCTCGTGAAGACGGCGAACGGGCGCGTCACCGTGCTGTCGGTCGAACAGGCTGCTGGCGCGGCGCAGTCGCGCCCGCCGGTCGTGTTGCGCGCCCGCATGGCCGCCCCGCCGGCCATGCTGCCGCAGGACGTCACGGTGATCGTCAACCAGATGGTCTCGCGCGCCGGCGTAGAAACCGATGCCACGGTGCGCGACGAGCGCAGGGCGCAGGCGGAGTTCCTCGCGAACTACGTGCAGCTGCGTCAAGGCAGCGAACAGGTCGTTTCGCTGGGCGACTACGGCGCGTTCGCCTTCAACGACGGCCATGTGGACACCGTCGGCACCGTTGCCGGCACGGCGGCCGCTGCCGATCAGGTCGTTCTCGCAACCAATACGCTCGTGACGCCCGCTCTCGTGAACGTCAGCGAGATGACCGCCGCGTTCGAGCGCTATTCGTCGATCGCCAACGGCAACGCGCAGGGCCTCGAGCACGTGCTCGTATCGTCGGGCCTGGCGGCGCAGTTTGCCGGCGTGGTGCGCCCGCGCATCAACGCCGACGTCGCGGATGTCTTCCGCAACGATGCGTCGAGCCCGCTTCGCATGGCGGATCGCGATCCGGTAGTGGCGTACTTCGCGTTCCTCGCGGACGAAGAGGCGCCGTCGTTCCACAACGTGCCCGTCGATCGGACGGTCGAAGCGACGAGCGCGGCCGGCGCGGTGGTGACCTACACGCCGCCCTCGGCGGTTGACAATCTCGACGAGGTCGTCGCGGTGACCTGCAATCCGGCGAGCGGCAGCGTATTCAACATCGGCAATACCGGCGTCAGCTGCTCCGCGCAGGATGCCGCGGGCAACGGCAACAGCGCTTCGTTCACCGTGAGCGTCGTCGACACGACGGCTCCGGCGCTGACTCTGCCGGCCAACATCGTCGACGAAGCGACCTCTCCGGAAGGCCGCGTCGTTTCGTATAGCGCGACCGCGACCGATACGGTGAGTGGGTCCGTGGCGATTGACTGCTCGCCCGCGCCGGGCAGCAACTTTGCCGTCGGCGAAACCGTTGCGACGTGCGCCGCCGTGGATGCGGCGGGCAACGTCGCGAGCGGCACATTCACGGTGACAATCACGTCCGCGTCCGCGCCGCCGCTGTTCGGCCACATGTCCGGCGTCGGCGCGGTGATCGAAGGCGATCAACGCGTGTGGTTTGCCTTCGACGTCAAGGATACGGCGAACGATGAACGCGGCCGGGTAATGGTGCAGCTGCGCCCCGCTCCCGGACGTCCGGATTCGTATCTCTCCGCGACGGTGGCCGGCGTGCAGATGTCGGATTCACCCGATTACACGCCGAGCCGCTCGAAGACCGGGCTCGACACGGTGGTCTTCTCGGGCGTCGGCCTCTGGAACGGCGAGACCGGATATCGCTATGAGATCAGCGCGTCGGATCGCGGCGAGCCCGGCCGCGGCCGCGATACGTTCTCGGTAAAAGTGTTCTCGCCGGCCGGCGAGCTGGTCGCGTCGGTGAGCGGCGTTCTCCGCGACGGCAACATCCAGGCGCTGCGTTAGCAACGGCGGCTGGGTGAACGGACAAGGGACCTGCCTGGGCAGCAGGTCCCCTTTTTTCTCAGAGCGGTCCGCCGGCGTTCGCGAGCAGGGCCAGCAGTTGATTGCCAGTGCCTGCCGCCAGCAGTCCCTGATCGATCAGGCCCTGCACATCCTGGACGGCCTGACGGATCCGGATTGATCCCTCGTGCGTGTCGGCGGGGACCTGCTCCAGATATTCGATCGCCTTCCCGACCTTCTTCAGCGCGTCGGCAAGACGCGCCCGCAGCGCGCCCTGCGCGCCGCCGTCGACGAGCGCCTGCAGATCAGCGGCGGCGGCCTGCAACGACTCGAGCGGCGTCATCGGGAAGAAGAAGTACGCCACCGGCATGTCGTGATCGGAGTTGCGCTCCGGCCGCGTCACGTCGTTCGCAAACAGCGGGCCTTCGGGGAAGTCCGCGTTGTTGCGCGCGATCTGGTAGCCGCTGTTGAGAGCGCTGGCCACGGTGTTGAGCAGCACGTGATCGAGCGCCTGCGCCGTGCCTTCGAAGTTGAACGAGTACTGTTGATCGAGCGGCAACGTGTCGGTCAGGTTCACGAAATCCGGCTCGACCAGGTCCGGACTCTGATCGACAACGACCTGCTCATCCGGCGTCGGCGATCCCTTCAGGATCGAAATCGGATCGGTGTAGCCGTCGTTGAACTGATAGGCGTTGTAGTCGCCGATCGACACCACCGGCACGCCGGAGTTCCCCGCCTGCAACGACTGCAGCAACGCGGCGGTCGCTTCGGCCTGCGCGGTGCGCTTGGCGCGGACCCGAACGCCTTCATCGCCGATCACCTCGACGTCGATGAACGAGCGCAGGTGATTGACGACAACAACGAACGGCCGCGGCGCTCGGCCCGGCAGCAGCGCCGTGGCGCGCAGCACCAGCGGCGGACGATCATGCAACTGTGCGGGCTGTCCGTCCGGCCCCGGGTAGGGTTGGCCGGTCTGCGGGTTGTTGAAGGTCTGGCCGGCGAGCTCCTGCGTGACCGACACGATCTGCACCCGTGACGTCTTGACGAGGACGCCGAGATGCTGCGTGCCGCCCTGCGGCGCGGCAATCAGGCGCGCCTCGTAGGCCGGGAATTCGCCGTCGGCCGCGGCATCGGCATTCACTTGATCGGCGAGTGACTGCAGCGCGGCAAGGCTGGCAATCTCGACGTGACCAATCACGTCCGGCGATCGCATCACCTGCCGGATCGCGAGCGCGGCCTTGCGGCGCTGCGTCTCGTTGCCGGCAAAGTTTTCGATGTTGAAGCCGGCGATCGTCAGCTCTTCAGCCGACGCGCCGCGCACCGGGATGGCGCTCATGTTCGCGGAGCGCGCCGGCGCAACTTCGGGCAGCACCTTGTAGGCGCCGAAGGCGTAGTCGAGCGGTCCGGTCACGCCGGTGAGCGTGACGTTCGACGTGACGTCGATGGGAGCGGCGCCGGCCAGGCCGTCGGTGTCGATGATCAGCCGCTCGGGATTCTCGTCCCAGATCGGAATGCAGCAATCCACATCGCCGCTGGTTGGATCCGGCGGAATCGGCAGCGAGCGCTCGATGCCCGGCTCGCGAACCGGCCGCGGCACGCCGGGCAGCACCGTCGTGATTTCCGCGAACTCATTGGTGGGCGCAATCGAGATCAGCGCGTCAGCGTGCAGCCGCATGCCCTCGAACCGCTCCAGCTGGTCGACGTCGCCGCCGGCATCGAGCATGACTGGCGTCACCACGTTCGGCGACGGCAATGCGTTGCCGTTCGAGTCGACCGTCACGTCCCCGGGTAGCGATCCTTCAAGCTGGGTGAGGTTGAAAAACTCGGTGGCCGTGCCGCGGGCGGTTACGCCGTCGCCAACGGCGACCGCCGGCGCCGACTGCGTGAACACAAACAGCCCCTGCGACGTCGCGGGATTCGAATCCTCATCGTCCGGCGTCTGCATGAAGAAGCCGTTGCTCTTGCGCGCGGTCACGATGCCGGTGGTCTGCACGTCCTGGCCAAAATACGGCGTCGCGGCGGCATCACCCTGGATCTGGTGAATCGCCGCGGTGGTAAACGTGCAGCTGCGCTGCGGCGACGCGCCGTTGCGCGGCAGCGGATTGCCGAGCGAGAAATCGATGTTGTTGTTGTTCGAATCGAAGCAGCCGCCGCGCTTGCGGAACGCCGCGGTGGATGCGCTTGGCCCGGAAGCCGGCCCTGCGCCTTCGTCGCAGCTCGCCGTGCCGTAGCCGACCATGTCGGCGGTCGCACCGAATGCCGGGCACGCTCCTGACGAAGGCGTCGCGGTGTTGAGGAGCGCCACCTTGCCGGAGCCTGACGCCATGTTGATGGAACCGCTGGCATCGGCGGGTGGCAGCGCTACGCCGTTGGCGCCGCCGCTGTTCTCGTGAACGAGGTAATAGCTGTTGGGCGCAATCGATCCGCTCAACGGCGTCACGAGCCACGGCCCCGTTCCATTGGCCGACTGATACTGTACCGACCAGCCTGCCAGGCTGATCGTCGACGCGCTGCGGTTGAACAACTCGATGTAATCGTTCCGCAACGGGGCGTTGTTATTACCGCCGGCGCCATAGATCTGGCTGATCACGACATCCGACGGCACCGCATCGTCATTGCCAATCGTTGCGACACCCTGCGCATCGTTGACGCTGGCGCCCACCACGCCCGAGAGGTTGACGAGGAACTCTTCGTCCTGCTCGAAGATGGCGTCGCCATTCACCGTGACGTCGAAGGTGAAAGTCGAGACGCCGTCCGGAATCGTTTGCGCGACGAGCGATCGCGCCTGGTAGTCGGTGCCTGCATTGGCCGCATTGGCGCCGGCGCCGTCGGCGGTCGCGATGTCGATGGTGACGCCCGCGGGATGCGGGCCCGATACGCTCACCGTGAATGACGCGGTCGCGGTGGTGCCGTTGCCGCCTTCGGTCACCGTGACGTCGTTGATCGAGATCGTCGCCCCGGGAGTGCCGTTAAAAGTCTGCCCTTGATTTACCGCGCCGGCGCTAGCGGGGCCGGCTGCCGCCCATGAAAAATCCGAGTAGCCTGTGCCGGTACCGACCAGACGCAGCGACTGTCCAAGCGGTTCGCTGCCGTTCTCGCTGACGCCAATATCTTGGCTGGTCATCCCGGACGCGGGGCCGTTGGTCGCGGCGAAAACGCCTTCGTAACTGAGAAACTGAATCACGGTCGTGCCCTGGACGAGCGCGATGCCGTCCGGCGACCCGTTCTGGACGCCATTCGACGGATAGCCAAGGCTGATGGTTCCGAATCCGTTTTGCTGATTCGGAATCACCCCGGCCAGGGGGTCGGTGTCGTACGAGGCGCCGCCCGACCCGTTGTAAAGAACGATGGCGTAGCCGGCCAGGTCGGTACCGGCCGGTCCGGCGATTTCTATGAACTCGCCCGCATCGGTGCCGGTGTTGTCGTAATGAATTTCGTTGATGAAAACGGCGGGGGTGCCTTGAGCGCGACTACCGGTAATTCCCAGACACAGCAGGGCTAACGCAAGAAGGGGACGAGCACATTTGGGCATCCGCAGATTTTACGATCATGCGCGGCCGAGCAGTCGCAATTCGTGCTCGAGCGTCTGAGCCATTCCTTCTTCAAGAGGTCGTGCAGAAAATCCCAGCTCGCGAACGGCTTTGGCATTCGCACCGAAGTAGGTTGTGCCGGCCAACACTCGCAGCGCTTCGGGCGTAAACGCGGGCGGCAATTTGACGATGCGCCCCACTGCTCCCGTGGCGCTGGCCATCGCCTTCATCGCCGTCGGTCCCGGGTGGACCACTGGCGGACGGACTTTCGCAATCGACGCCGCGAGGTCGAACGCGTACTCGAAGGTGTGCCGCGGCCCGGTAATGATGTAGGACTCGCCGGGCCGGCCTTTTTCCATGGCCAGAATGTGCGCGCGAGCGGTGTCTTCGACGTGCGCCCAGCAGAACGCGGTCCGCGCCGGCGTCATCGGCAGACGGCCGCGCAGCAGATCGACCAGCGCGGTGCGCATGCCGCTCGTATCGCCGGGACCGTAGACGAGTCCCGGCATCACAATCGTCAGCGGCAGGCCGTCCTCGATCTTGGGCAGCGCGACGCGGTAATGCGCGATCCACTTGGTGCGGTCGTATTCGCTGAGGTGCGGGCCGTCGTAACGATAGGTTTCATCGGGCACCTCGCCCTTGGTGTCCGAGAACACCGCCACGGTGCTGGTATACACGCCGCGCGGGATTTGCAGCGTGCACATCGTCTTCAGGACGTTGCGGGTGCCGTCGACGTTGATTTGATCGGCAAGCGGCTCCTTGACGCCGACCTTGTACCACGCGGCAACGTGAAACACGCCGTCGACGCCGGTCATCGGCGCCTTCAGCGTTTCCCGATCGGTGATGTCGCCCGGGTGGATCTCCACGCCCAGGGCCTTGAGCATCGACGCCTTCTCGGGAGTTCGCACGAGCGCCACCACCTTATTGCCGCGCCCGACGAGCTGCTTGACGATCTCTCCCCCGATGAAACCGGTCGCGCCCGTGACGAAGTACTTCGCCATTCCCCGGGCACATTCTATTACGCCGTGGCGAGCTGCTTGCGCGCTGAATCGATCGCGTGAAGGCCGTCGAGCAGATCCGCCGTCAGATCATCGGCGTGCTCGATGCCCGGCGACAGCCGGATCAGCGTGTCGGAAAGACCGGCCGCGGCGCGTCGCGCGGCAGGAATCGACGCGTGCGTCATTCGCGCGGGGTGGCAGATCAGCGACTTGACGCCGCCGAGGCTCTCACCAAGCGTGAACAGCCGCCGACCTGAAACGAACGCGGTGATCTCTTCGATCGTGCCGTCGAGCTCGAACGACACCATGCCGCCGAAGCCGGCCATTTGCGATTTCGCGATCGCGTGGCCGGGGTGCGTGGCGAGGCCTGGATAATACACGCGCGTAACGCGCGGGTGATCGGCCAGCGCGCCGGCGATGCGCGCGGCGTTCTCGGCGTGCCGCTGCACTCGCAGCTCCAGCGTCTTCACGCCGCGCAGCGTCAACCAGCAATCGAGCGGCGCCGGCACCGCGCCGATGGCGTTCTGCAGGAATTTGATCGGCTCGAAAATCGCCGCGTCGCGCGCCAGCGCGGCGCCCTGGATCAAATCGGAGTGACCGGCCAGGTACTTGGTCACGCTATGCACGACAATGTCGGCGCCGAGCGCGAACGGTTGCTGGAACACTGGCGTGGCAAAGGTGTTGTCCACGACCACCAGCGCGCCGTGGCCGTGCGCAATGCCGGCAATGGCGGCAATGTCGGAAACAATCAGCCGCGGGTTGGTCGGCGACTCGAGCCACACCAGGCGCGTCTTGCCGCTGATCGCCGAGCGCACGGCATCGAGATCGCTGGTATCGACGGGCGTGATTGTCAAATCGAGAGCCGCGAACACGCGATTCAACAGCCGGAACGTTCCGCCGTAAACATCCTTCGGCACCACGATTTCGTCATGCGGCCTCAGATACGCATGCAGCACGGCGTGTTCCGCGGCGAGACCGGATGCGAATACTGCGCAGTGCTCCACGCCTTCGAGCCCGGCAAGCACGTCCTCGAGACGTTGACGCGTCGGATTGT
>Ga0307410_10001349_pt1 | contig 11008 bp, 9 predicted proteins | sample 322Ometagenome_3_FD_203707 | JGI IMG/M metagenome (GOLD analysis project Ga0307410, IMG submission 203707) | Maize rhizosphere microbial communities from greenhouse at UC Davis, California, United States - 322HYB-O-3 | ecosystem: Host-associated > Plants > Roots > Rhizosphere > Soil | place...
CGACCCTGCTTAATCGACCCCGCTTAATCCACCCCGCTTAACACGGAACGAAGCGCTCCGGCCGGCACGTAAAATGGGCGGGTGACCATTTCACCGGACAGCCCCGCCCAGACCACCACCCCGGCCATCAGCTACCGCACCGTTGACCTACGCGGCCAGCGGCTCTCCTTGGCCGGGCTCCGGGCGGCGGTTCCCCGAGCCCGGCACCAGACCATGGCCGACGCCGAGCAAAAGGTTGCGGACATCATCACGGCGGTCCGCTCGCGGGGCTTCGCCGCGCTGGGCGAGTTCGCCAGGACGTTCGACGGCGTGGAGCAGGAACACCCGAGGGTCCCGGCTGCTGCGCTGCGCGAAGCACTGGAGAACCTGGACCCGGCGGTGAGGGCCGCCCTCGAGGAATCCATCAGCCGCGCGCGCAGGTTTGCTGACAGCCAGCGGCCGGCAAACATCGACGTCGAGTTGGGCGAAGGCGCCGTGGTGAGCCAGAACTGGGTGCCAGTCGGCCGCGTGGGCCTTTATGTCCCCGGAGGGCTGGCGGTCTACCCGTCCTCGGTGATCATGAACGTCGTCCCGGCGCTGGCCGCCGGCGTTGCATCCATTGCACTGGCGTCGCCTCCGCAGAAAGACTTCGGGGGACTCCCGCACCCGACCATCCTGGCTGCCGCGGCCCTGTTGGGCATTGACGAGGTGTACGCCATTGGAGGTGCCCAGGCCATCGCAGCCTTCGCCTATGGTGTTCCCGCGGAGGATCCGGACGCAGCACTGGATCCCGTGGACGTGGTGACCGGGCCGGGCAACATCTTTGTCGCTACAGCCAAGCGGCTGGTCAAGGGCGTTGTGGGCATCGACTCCGAGGCCGGCACCACTGAGATCGCCATCCTCGCGGACAGCAGCGCCCGTCCGTCACTGGTGGCGGCCGACCTCATCAGCCAGGCCGAGCACGACCCCAAGGCGGCGTCCGTCCTCATCACCGATTCAGAGGACCTCGCCGAGGCGGTCCGGGCCGAACTTGGCGTGCAGGCGGGTTCAACCAAGCACGCTGAGCGCGTGCGGGAAGCCCTGTCCGGGCCGCAGTCCGGAGTGGTGCTGGTAGATAACCTGGAACAGGGGATCGCAGCCTGTGATGCCTATGCCGCGGAGCACTTGGAAATCATGACGGCGGATGCCCCCGGCGTCGCCGCCCGCATCCGCAACGCGGGAGCAATTTTTGTTGGCGATTACAGCCCCGTCAGCCTGGGAGATTATTGCGCGGGGTCCAATCACGTGCTGCCCACGAGCGGTACGGCAGCTTTCTCATCAGGCCTTAACGTCACCACCTTCCTTCGTGCCATCCAGGTGGTCAACTACAGCAAGCCGGCCCTTGAAAAGGTCAGCGGCCACATCGTCAGCCTCGCCGGAGCGGAGGACCTGCCGGCCCACGGCGAGGCCGTGACGGCGCGGTTCGCCGGCAACGGCTAACCACTACATGTAGTAATTACAGGCTTGTTATTCAGCTACATGTAGTCGTAAACTGAGCTTGGAAGAATGTAGTCCGGCCGTTCAGCCGACCTGCATTTCAGCCGACCTGCCACCCCGCCAGGGAAGGAAGCAACGTGTATTGTCCGTTTTGCCGCAACCCTGATTCCCGCGTGGTGGACAGCCGGATGGCCGACGACGGCTCAGCCATCCGCCGCCGTCGGCAGTGTCCCGAATGCGGGCGCCGCTTCACCACCGTGGAAACAACCAGCCTCACGGTGATCAAGCGCTCCGGCGTCGGCGAGCCCTTCAGCCGCAGCAAGGTGATCAACGGCGTGCGGAAAGCCTGCCAGGGCCGGCCCGTGACCGAAGACGACCTCGCCCTGCTGGCGCAGGAAGTCGAGGAGACAATCCGCGCATCCGGCGCTGCGGAAATCGACGCCCACGAGGTGGGGCTGGCTATCCTCAGCCCGCTCCAAAAGCTCGACGAAGTCGCCTATCTCCGCTTCGCGAGTGTGTACCAGGCCTTTGAATCCCTGGAGGATTTCGAAGCAGCCATCGCTATCCTTCGGCATGAAGCAGAAGTCGAAGCGAAGGCTGCCAAGGGCACGAGCTCCGAGAAGAGCCCGCTCTAGACTCCGGTGGTGGCAGCGGAGGGGAAGCCGAAGCCACCACCGGCACCAAGCCCCGGGAATCGGACGCTGTCAGCGGCCGCCGGCTACCGGCAGCACTGCGCCGGTAATGTAGCCGGCATCGCCGGACAACAGCCACAGCACTGCAGCCGCCACCTCGTCGGGTTCGGCACCCCGGCCCATGGGGATGGTCGGATTCAGGCGTTCCACCCGGTCAGGCATTCCCGCCGCGGCGTGCAGCCCGGTTTTGGTGCTGCCGGGCGCGACGCAGTTGACGCGGATTCCCTGTGACGCGACTTCCGAGGCCAGACCAACGGTCAGTACATCAACGGCTCCCTTGGACGCGGCGTAATGCGCCCACGTGCCCGGGGACCCGGCCTTTGTGGCTGTGGAAGAGACGTTCACGATGGACCCGCCCGGCCCGCCCGTGCCGGTGCTGAGCCTCCGCACTGCTTCCTGGCAGACGTAGATCAGCCCGGACACGTTGACTTCCATGACGCGGCGGATGGTGGCCGCAGGCACGTCCGCGAGATTCCCGATCAGGTTGCCGGTGATACCGGCATTATTGATGACGGCCGTGACCGGGCCCAGGGTGGCTGCCGCGTCAAACATGGATTCCACTGCCTCGGGATCGCTGACGTCTGCCTGCCTGGCGAGCGCTTCCCCGCCGGAGTCACGGATCTCCCGCACAACGGACGCGGCACCAGCGGCGTCCGCGGAGTAGTTGACCAGGACCGCGTACCCGGCACGTGCCGCGCGGAGGGCGATGGCAGCGCCGATTCCGCGGCTGGCGCCGGTGACAATGGCTACGTCCCTGCCTGTGGCAGCCACGGAAACGGCGTGCTGCCTATTTAGCCAGTTTATGAGTCAGCGCGACCTCGATCGCGGCGCCCACAATCCCGGCGTCGTTTTTGAGCTCGGCCGGGACGATCGGCGTGCGGAGCTTCATATGCGGCAGGTACTCGTCGGCGCGCTTGGAGATGCCGCCGCCGACGATGAAAAGTTCGGGGGAGAAGAGGAACTCGACGTGGGAGAAGTATCGCTGGAGGAGGACGCTGTATTCGGTCCAGCTCAGGCCGTCCCGCTCACGGGCCACGGCTGACGCCTTGCTTTCGGCGTCAAAACCGTCAATTTCCAGGTGTCCGAGTTCGGCGTTCGGGACCAGCTTGCCGTTGAAGATGAAGGCGGAGCCGATACCCGTCCCGAGCGTAATCACGAGCACTGTGCCCGAAACGCCTTCACCGGCACCATAACGGGCTTCGGCGAGGCCGGCTGCGTCGGCGTCGTTGATGACCTCGACCGGGCGCCCCAGGCGCTTCGTCAGCAGCGCATCGATGTCCGTGTTGAGCCAGGACTTGTCGACGTTGGCTGCCGAGTGCACCACACCGTGCTGGATGATGCCCGGGAAGGTCACACCGATGGGGGAATCCACGGCAGGGGCGTCCGGCCGTGCGTTGAGCTCCTCGACCACCGCGGCCACCGTTTCGGCAACGGACTCCGGGGTGGCGGGCTGCGGCGTGGGGACGCGGAAGCGGTCGCCGACGAGCTTGCCCTTCTTGAGGTCGACTATGCCGCCCTTGATTCCGGTGCCGCCGATGTCAATTCCGATCAGCGGGGCGTTCTTGGTTGACTTGTCGTCCTTCTTGGCCAATGTGATTCCGTTCGTGGCTGGTGTCGGGCAATGGGGGGAGCGGATAAGGAACCGGCGGGGCCGGCAGGAACATCAGGGAAGGGTGAGGATCTCGGCGCCGGATTCGGTGACGAGCAGGGTGTGCTCGAACTGGGCCGTGCGCTTGCGGTCGCGCGTCACCACGGTCCACTCATCGGCCCACATGTCCCACTCAACCGTCCCCAGTGTCAGCATAGGTTCGATGGTGAACACCATGCCCGTTTCCATCACTGTGTTGTAGGCGGGAGCAGCATCATAATGCGGAATGATCAGGCCGGTGTGGAAGGCTTCGCCAACGCCGTGGCCGGTGAAGTCCCGGACGACACCGTAGCCGAAACGCTTGGCGTAGGACTGGATGGCGCGGCCGATGACGTTGATTTCGCGTCCGGGGGCCACTGCCTTGATGGCGCGGTTGAGGGACTCCTTGGTGCGTTCCACCAGGAGTCGGGATTCTTCATCCACGTCTCCCACCAGGAAAGTGAAGTTCGTGTCGCCGTGCACGCCGCCGATGAAGGCGGTGATGTCGATGTTCAGGATGTCGCCGTCCTGCACCACAGTGCTGTCCGGTATTCCGTGGCAGATCACCTCGTTCAGCGATGAGCACAGCGACTTGGGGAAGCCCCGGTAACCCAGCGTCGACGGATAGGCATGATGGTCCAGCAGGAATTCATGGCCGATCTTGTCCAGCTGATCAGTCGTGACGCCGGGCTCGATGTGCTTGCCGACCTCCACGATCGCCCGGGCCGCGATCCGGCTGGCGATCCTGATCTTCTCAATGGTCTCGGCGGATTTCACCTCCGAGCCGGTGAACTTCTCCGGGCCGGGCTTGCCAACATACTCGGGGCGGGGAATTGACGCCGGGACGGGCAGCTGCGGGCTCACCGTTCCGGGGACAAGAGTTCCGGTGGGTGCAGTCGAAGCAAGAGAAGGCATAGATTGATCATATAAGCAGGCGTAGAAGCCCATGTAACGGACGGCCGGATCGGCACACGATGAAGCGCTACGTTACGTGGATCACTTTCGGCCGCAGGAAGTCCGTAGGATGCGAGGAGCAGCGATGACCGAGTACTGGTACAACGTCAAAACCCATGAGGTGGAAGAGGACGCCATGTCCGATTGGACGCAGCTGATCGGGCCATACAAGACGCGCGCCGAAGCCGAACACGCGCTGGAGAAGGTCAAGGCACGCAACGAATCGTGGGAAAAGGGCGAGGAAGACTGACGCGTTTCGAGGAACCGGCAGTGCCGCCGTCGGGTTCCGGGTGCCGCGGCCACTCCAGCGGGACTTCCGTCTGCAAGAGTAAGCACACATCCGAGTACCGGACAGGCCGGTATCGCGAGGAGGAGAGTCATGGCCGAAATCAAGCCAGAGTACACAGGAGAGTGGCGGTTCGATCCGACGCATACACGCATCGGCTTTTCGACCCGCCACGCAATGGTCACCAAGGTTCGCGGAGCTTTCAACGACCTCGAAGGCTCGATAGTTGTCGACGCGGGGCAGCCCGACCGCTCAAAGGTTGAACTGACCGTCAAGGTCGCGAGCATTGACACCCGCAATGCTGACCGCGATCAGCACTTGCGGACCAACGATTTCTTCGACGCCCCCCGGTTCCCGGAGATCACCTTCGTGAGCAACCGGGTGGATCAGGTCGACGAGGGCCACTTCATTGTCAGCGGCGACGTGACTATTCGGGGCATCACCAAGGAGATTTCGATCCCGATCGACTTTATCGGCGTCGAACGGGACCCGATGGGCAACCTCCGGGCCGGCTTCGAAGGTTCCCGTCGCATCGACCGCCAGGATTTCGGGCTCAAATGGAATACGGCCCTGGACTCCGGCGGCGTGCTCGTGTCGGACAAGATCACGCTGGAGTTTGAAGTGTCCGCCATCAAGGTCGGTGACGGCGCCACACGCGCCGAAGCGTAGGGGGAGCCCCGGCCGGTGCTTCCTTAGAACGAGTGCTCGGGGCCGGGGAACTGGCCCGTCCGCACATCGTCGCCGTAGGCCTTTGCTGCGTTGCTCAGCGACGTACGCAGATCAGCATACTGCTTGACGAATTTGGCCATTTTTCCGCCGCGAAGTCCGGCCATGTCCTGCCACACCAGGACCTGGCCGGTCGTCGTGTTGCCGGCACCGATGCCGACTGTCGGAACAGCAATCGCGGCATCGACGGCCGCTGCGGTGGCGGCAGGAACCATTTCCATCAGGACACTGAAGGCTCCGGCGTCGGCGAGGGCCACAGCATCGTCGATGAGCCGTTGTGCGTCATCACCGCGGCCCTGGACCCGGTAGCCGCCCAGGGAGTGCTCGCTTTGCGGAGTGAATCCGATGTGCGCCATGACCGGAATGCCGGCCTGGACCATGGCGCGGACGGTTTCGGCGTAGAACTTGCCGCCTTCAATCTTCACGGCATGGGCGAGTCCTTCCTTCAGGAATCGGACGCCGGTGGCCACCGCCTGTTCGGCTGAGACCTCATAGCTTCCGAAGGGGAGGTCCGCGACCACGAGGGCCCGTTTGGCCGACCGCGCCACGGCGCGGCACAGCGGCAGCAGTTCCTCCACGGTCACCGGGAGGCTGGTTTCGTTTCCGAAGACGTTGTTGGACGCCGAGTCGCCAACGAGGAGCACCTCGATGCCGGCTTCGTCGAAAATCTCGGCGGTGTACTGCTCGTAGGCCGTGAGCATGGCAAAGTGTTCGCCGTTGGCCTTGGCCTGCTGCAGGTGGTGGATCCGGATTCGTGCCACGGGCTTCCTCGCAGTGTCCGACTCCGGTGCACTCCCCGTAGGCGTTCCGGCGGCCCCGGCGGGCCCGTTGCCGTAGGGAGCAGGTACTTCAGTGGACATGCTGGAATCCGAACTGTTGCTTGTGGCCATGGCTAGAGCGTAGTGCGATACTGCAAGTCCTAGCTACCGAACGACTTGCCCCTGCCGGTGAATCGCGTCACAAACCGGCGTCTCCGGGGCCTTGCGCGGGCCCTCCTGCCCGGCGCCACGGTCAGGCGTGCATGTTAACGGTGTGTTACGCAGACCTCCGGCACCAACATTCAGCGGGAATGCTTAGTAAAGTGAATCGTGAGCTGCCGCCGGCCATAGAGAGTACGGACCCGGGGCATCAAAAACGTTGATCCGGAGAAGAGGCCATCATGGACCGCCAGCAAGAGTTTGTCCTGCGGACGATCGAAGAACGCGACGTACGGTTCGTGCGTCTGTGGTTCACGGATGTCGTGGGTTCACTCAAGTCTGTTGCGCTTGCCCCCGCTGAAGTCGAGGGCGCCTTCGAAGAGGGCCTGGGCTTCGACGGCTCCGCGATCGAGGGGCTGGCCCGCGTGTTCGAATCGGACATGCTGGCGCAGCCGGACCCCTCCACGTTCCAGATCCTGCCGTGGCGCGGGGAAACCGAACAAACGTCCCGCATGTACTGCGACATCCTGACGCCCGACGGCGAGCCCTCCGCGGCGGATCCCCGCAACGTCCTCAAGCGCACCCTCGCGAAGGCCGCGGACATGGGCTTCACCTGCTACACGCACCCCGAGATCGAGTTCTACCTGCTGAAGTCCCAGGAGCCCGGGCCGGACGGTTCGCCTGTTCCTGTGGACGAGGGCGGGTACTTCGACCACGTCCCGGGCGGCGTCGCGCAGGATTTCCGCCGTACCGCCGTCACCATGCTCGAATCCGTAGGAATTTCCGTCGAGTTCAGCCACCACGAAGCCGGCCCCGGGCAGAACGAGATCGATCTCCGTTACGCGGACGCCCTGCAGACTGCGGACAACATCATGACCTTCCGCACCGTCATCAAGGAAGTCGCCCTCCAGCAGGGCACGTACGCCACCTTTATGCCCAAACCGTTCACAGCCCACCCGGGTTCGGGCATGCACACGCACTTCTCGCTGTTCGAAGGCGACACCAACGCCTTCTACGAAGCCGGTGCGGAATTCCAGCTGTCAAAGACCGCCAAGCAGTTCATCGCCGGCATCCTCAAGCACGCCCCCGAGTTCACCGCCGTGACCAACCAGTTCGTGAACTCGTACAAGCGGCTCTGGGGCGGCGGTGAAGCGCCCAGCTACCTGAGCTGGGGCCACAACAACCGCTCCGCGCTGGTGCGCGTTCCGCTGTACAAGCCGGGCAAGGGCCAGTCCGCGCGCATCGAGTACCGCGGCATCGACTCCGCGGCCAACCCCTACCTGGCGTACGCCGTCCTGCTCGGCGCAGGACTTAAGGGCATCGAAGAGGGCTACGACATTCCCGCCGCGGCCGAGGACGACATCTGGTCGCTGAGCTCGGCTGAACGCCGTGCCATGGGCCACGATCCGCTGCCCGCGAGCCTGCACGATGCGATCAGGACCATGGAGGATTCCGAACTCATGCCGCAGATCCTCGGCGAGCAGGTCTTCGAGTACTTCCTGCGGAACAAGCGCGCCGAATGGCAGGACTACCGTCTCCAGGTGACGCCCTACGAGCTGCAGCGCAACCTCGGCATCCTGTAGGCGGCTCCGGTGAGCCTTGCCCGTCGCCTGATCTCCGCCGGTTTCAGTGACCTGGAAAAGGGGGAGCGGTTCCTGGCTGCCCGGGAACTTGAGGGGATCGACCAGAAGGCGCTCTTCGCAGGCCTCCACCTGGCGGCCAACCCGGACACCGCGCTGCAGTCGCTGGTCCGCCTGATCGAAAAGCATCCCGACCTTCGGAAGCTTGCTGCCGCGGACATTGACACGAGCGAGCCGCTGTACCGGGTCCTGGGGGCCTCGGAAGCCCTGGGCGAGTTCCTGATCCGCCACCCGGAGCACCTTGACGCTTTCGATGTGGTGGCGAGCCCGGAGCCGGTCGCCGCAGAAGCGGGTGAACTGAGGTCGAGGCTCCTGCGGTCCGTGCAGGCCGATCCGAAGGCACGCAGGCCCGTGGCCGGGCTGTCCGGGGCAGAGGCCTATGTGGCGCTTCGCACTGCGTACCGCAGGGGTGTGGTGGACCTGGCGGTCAAGGACCTGTGCGCCGCCGACCCTCTGGACTTCATGCCCGCCGCGGGTGCCGAGCTGGCAGACCTTGCAGGCGCAGCCATCGAGGCGGCCCTGGCGGTATCCCGGGCTGAAGCCGGCGAACAGTTCGACCCGGCGGAGATCGCCGACGTCGGGCTGGCGGTCATCGGCATGGGCAAATGCGGTGCCCGCGAACTTAACTACATCTCCGACGTCGACGTCATCTACGTGATCGAAGCAGACGGCCTGGACGACGCCCGTGCCAACACTATCGGGACAGCCCTTGCCACCGGGATCTCCCGGGCCATCATGTCCATCGGCCGCGAACCAGGCCTGTGGGAGGTGGACGCCAACCTGCGGCCCGAGGGCAAATCGGGACCGCTGGTGCGGACGCTGGCATCGCATGAGAGCTACTATGCCCGCTGGGCCGAAAGCTGGGAATTCCAGGCCCTCCTGAAAGCGCGAACGATCGCCGGCGACGCGGAGCTGGGCGCCCGGTACGAGGCCGCGGTCCTTCCGCTGATCTGGGGTTCGGCGAACCGGGAAGGATTCGTGGAATCCGTGCAGGCCATGCGCCGCCGGGTCACGGACAACATTCCCGCGAATGAGGAACAGCGCCAGATCAAACTGGGCCGCGGCGGCCTGCGGGACGTCGAGTTCACCGTGCAATTGCTGCAGCTGGTGCACGGTAAGGCCGACGAATCCCTCCGCCGCCGGGACACCACCTCGGCCATCGCCGCGCTCTCCGCCGGCGGCTACATCGGACGCACGGACGCCGCTGAATTCGACCACGCCTACCGGTACTTGCGCCTGCTGGAACACCGGATCCAGCTCTTCCAGCTGCGCCGTACCCACCTGATGCCGGAGCGTGAAGAGGCCCTGCGTGCCCTCGCCAAGGCCGTGTTGGGCCCGTTCGCGCGTGAACGCCCGCACCCCGATGCCCTGCTTGCTGCGTGGCAGAAGACCAAGCGCTCCGTCCGCGAATTGCACGAGCGCATTTTCTACCGGCCGCTGCTGAACACCGCCGCCAAGCTGAGCAGTGAAGACGCGCGGCTGACGCCGGAGGCGGCCCAGGGCCGCCTGGCCGCACTGGGGTATCTGGATCCGCCGGGCGCCATGCGCCATATCGAGGCGCTCACCGCCGGAGTCAGCCGGCGTGCCGCACTGCAGCGCCAGCTCCTGCCCATCCTGCTCGGCTGGCTGGCCGACGGGGTGGACCCCGACGCCGGGCTGCTGGGTTTCCGCCGTGTCAGCGAGGCCCTGGGTACAACGCACTGGTACCTGGGGATGCTGCGGGATTCGACCGCGGCCGCCGAACGGCTGTGCCATGTGCTTTCCAACTCCCGCCTGATCACCGACCTGCTCGAGGTGTCCCCCGAATCGGTGGCGTGGCTGGGGACCGACAAGGACCTGGCGCCGCTGGGATTCGAGGCCCAGTGGCTGGAAATCACCTCAAAAATGTCGCGGCACGAGGATCCGGAAAGCGCCATGCGTCTCATCCGCCTGATCCGGCGCCGGGAGATCCTCAGGGTCGCCATCGCGGACAGCGCCGGACGGCTGGACCAGGACCAGGTGGGCGCCGCCCTCGCGGACACGGACCGGGCAGCCGTACTCGGCGCACTCCGGGTTGCTGAAGGAATCGTCGCTGCGTCCGGTCCGCTGAAGACCCGGGTCCTGGTGGTGGCCATGGGCCGGCAGGGCGGACGTGAAATCGGCTACGGCTCGGATGCGGATGTCATGTATGTACACCGCGGCCTTCCGGGGGTTCCCGAGGAAGAGGCGCAGAACCAGGCCGCCCAGATCGTGGGCCACATTTCGAACCTGCTGACCCAGCCGCTGAAGCCCGCCATCCTGGCCGAGCGGGTGCTGATGGTGGACGCCGACCTGCGGCCGGAAGGCAAGAGCGGCGCCATGGTCCGGTCCCTGGATTCCTACGCCGAGTATTACAGGCGGTGGTCGCTGGTCTGGGAAGCCCAGGCGCTGCTTCGGGCCTTGCCCATCGCAGGGGATGACGACCTTGCCGCTGACTTCGTGGAGCTGATCGACCCCATTCGCTATCCTGCGGAGCTGTCGGACAAGGACATCCGGGAAATCCGCCGGGTCAAGGCCCGGGTTGAAGCAGAGCGGCTGCCCCGCGGCGCCGATCCCGCGCGGCACCTTAAGCTGGGGCGCGGCGGCCTGAGCGACGTCGAATGGCTCGTTCAGCTGCTGCAGCTGCAGCATGCGGGCAAGCACGCGGAGCTGCGGACCACGTCCACCGTGCCGGCCCTGGAAGCCGCTGCCTC
>Ga0307410_10001350_pt1 | contig 11004 bp, 8 predicted proteins | sample 322Ometagenome_3_FD_203707 | JGI IMG/M metagenome (GOLD analysis project Ga0307410, IMG submission 203707) | Maize rhizosphere microbial communities from greenhouse at UC Davis, California, United States - 322HYB-O-3 | ecosystem: Host-associated > Plants > Roots > Rhizosphere > Soil | place...
CTCGGCGACCGTAACGGTCTGTGTCTGCGTTTGTCCGCAGAGTCCGCAGCCGTCATCGACACCGGCCGTGATCGTGTAGCTTCCCGGAGCGACGCCGCTAAGATCCCAGGTCACGTTTGCACCCGAACCCACGATGCGCCCGCCCGAGACGGTGTAGTTGTAGGTAAGAATGTCGTTTTCGGGATCAACAGCAGTTGTCGTGACTGAGACCGAAGTGCTCTCGTTGCAAACTGCTCCCGGCGCGGGCTGGAAGCCCGGCTGGCAGCCCAGCGTGATCGCACTGTCGCTGACCGAAAGGGCGGTAACATTGGCGACCTGATTGACTATGTCTTCAGCCCGCTTGTTGCGTCGGCCGATAAAGGCCTGGAACAAGAAGCCGTGCGGATCGCTCGAGGTGCGGAATCCGGGAGGCACGCCGCTATAAGTATTTGTCACCGTCACAAACTGACTGGTGCAAGTGCTGCCGGTTGTTCCGAAGCCCAGGCAGTTAACTCTCGCTGCCAGCGAAACTTCATTTTCATCATCGAAACTGTTTGCATCCTGCTGGTTGAAGTGATGGCGGTATGCCGCACTAAAGCCAAACCAGCGAGCCGGAAACACACGTGCTCCGATCAAACCTTCATAAGGACTGTTCTCGAACGCGTTCGGCGTACGCCCGCCCACATATCGCAGGTGGCGGAACTCGCCGATCGGCTGGAAGAACTTGTTTACCGGGAAATCGGTACCAACCGAAAGCAGGAACTCATCCGGACGATCGAGGAGGGTTACGTCGTCGCCGAAAAGTTCACCTTTGACACTTGCGTTCCAGTGGTAACCCACGTTTACCGCGATGTTCCACCACGGCCTTACACGGCCATCGAACGCACCTGTAACGAGAACGTCGCCGCGTGTCCACTTGCCGCCCGGGCTGGCTCCACGCTGCAGCTGATTGAACCCGGCGAAATCGTCCGCATTATCCAGATAGAAACGATATCCCGCGACGAGGGCTACACCCCACCAGTCGTTGACGTCGTTGAAACGGAATTTACCGCCGGCCGTCATCGTGCTGAAAGCAGATTCACCGTAAGTGCGGTTAAGGAACGGAGCATCCGGAAGGTAGCTAGGTGCCAGAGTGAACGATGTCGGGGCGAAGAAGCCGTTCGTACAATTAACGCCTGTGCCCTGCGAACAAGCAGTCTGCAGAACCACACCGGGCAAAATGCTGCCATATACCGAGCCAAGGCCGGGGAACACATCTGCCCCGCCGCCGCCGTCAATCACGCCGCCGATCTGGGGAAATGTGTTTGCGGGGAAACCGAACAACGGGCCTGCAAAGAATCCCAACGGGCCGCCGAAGTTGCCGGCACTACCGACAAACGGTGCTTGTACGAAAGGCTGCGAGCCGCGCGGACGGAACACCGCAACGCCTTCGTTGATACCCACGCCTGGGCCCGACGGAGCCAAAATTATAGCACCGGGGCTTACGCCGCCAATACTCGAGTTCGGCAGATAGAAGCCGGAAAGATTGCCCGGAGAATTTACCTTAATGGCACGATAGGCGTCTGTGTTGAAGAACAACTCGAAGTTGTTCGTCACGCCGATCTGAAAGCTGACAGGCACTTCAGTAAAGTCAGCATCACCGGGATCGCGGTCAAAATTGCTGTAAGCAGCACTAAAAGTGAACTCGCCCTTTCTCAGGGTTTGTCCATCATAAACAGTGAAAAGCCCGGTGGGTCCGCCCATCGCGCCGCCTGTTCCAACTGTAGGTGCTGTGTTTCTGTCGTCCTTTGCTGACCGCTTGCTCTTGTCAACGCTGACAGTGGTGGTACCACTGACCCGCGGTGTCGGTGTCTGCGCGAACGCAACGACCGCAAGCGACAAGCAGAACAGCGAAACAACAAACACTCTGTAAGCGAGTTTCATCATATTCCTCCGCCGAAAATCAAATAGATTGAGTCCAGTCAATAAGCTAAAAGCTTTAGTTAAAATCAGTTACGGAACTACCCGTAAAAGTATCCCACAATGCCCAAATCTTGCCAACCCCTTGTGGCTGAATTATTTAGGCGAATCTACCAAAAAGTTGTATCGAATGCCAAAACTGCAAGGAAATACCGTATAAAGTGACCTTTAAAGCTCGACTGCAAATGGTAATTCCTTGTCAAGAAGTTAACCCAAACTTTCCCAAAAGGCAAGCATTTTTAACTAATTACGCAAATTTAATTACGCGTAAATGCCCCTCATTCGGGTGTCGTAAGCCACCCTGTCGATGGCCAGCATGTATGCCGCCGTCCGCGAATCCACGTTGTGCTTTTCGGCAAAATGCGCCAGTTCGTTAAAGCTGGCGATCATCTTGTCGGCGAGCCTCTCGTTCACCTGGGCCTCCGGCCAAAAGTATCCCATTCGGTCTTGTACCCATTCAAAATACGAGACGGTTACACCGCCGGCGTTACACAGAATGTCGGGAATTACGAATATCCCCTTTTCGTGCAATATCTTGTCGGCCTTGGGGGTCGTTGGGCCGTTCGCACCCTCCGCAAGAATCTTGCAGCGGATGCGGTCGGCGTTCTCCGAGGTGATCTGGTTTTCGGTCGCACACGGAGCAAGAACGTCGCACTCGATCTCCAAAAGTTCCTTGTTTCCCACCTGATCCGCTTCGGGGTAATCCTCGAAGGAACGATTTTTCTGCCAATATTCAAGCACTTGCGGTATATTCAGCCCATTCGAGTTATAGATTCCGCCCCCGACGTCCGATATCGCCATCACTTTGTAACCTGTGGCGTGCATCAACTGAGCGCCGATACCGCCGACGTTCCCCGACCCCTGCACGACCACTGACGTGGTCTCGGGCGTCAGGCCAAACCGCTTAACGGCTTCATTTACCGTTATCAATACGCCTCGCCCGGTGGCCTCGCGTCTCCCCAGGCTTCCGCCGAGGGCGACGGGCTTACCCGTTACAACCGCCGTCACCGTATGCCGGGCATGCATCGAGTAGGTGTCCATTATCCAGGCCATGGTCTGCTCATTGGTGTTCATGTCCGGCGCCGGCACGTCCTTATCCGGTCCTATGAAATCGATGAGTTCGGCGGTGTACCTTCGTGTGAGACGCTCAAGTTCCCCGAGCGACATCTGAGCAGGATTACAGATAATTCCACCCTTGCCCCCGCCAAAAGGAACGTTAACGACGGCGCATTTCCAGGTCATCCATGCGGAAAGGGCCTTCACCTCATCCAACGAAACGTCCGGGGCGTAACGAATACCGCCTTTTGCAGGTCCGCGGGCAAAATTGTGCTGAACGCGAAAACCTTCGAAAACCTGTAAGTGCCCCGTATCCATCCGCACCGGTATGTAAACCTTTATCTCCCGGCTGGGAACCCGCATCACTGTATAGAGATCGGGGTCGAGGCCTAAAAGTTGTGCCGCACGATCAAATCTTTCGCTCATCGCCTCGAAAGGGTTCTTTTCATCGCTCCCTTTGAAGCGCCGCATTTCATCAGCCATTGGATTAGCCATTTCTATTAATTCTCCAGATTGGAACTATTTAATGTCGCCGTCCATACCCTTGCCGTTGGTCGAGCCTGATCGAAATCCTTCCAGGTCAAGGGTTATAAATCTGAAACCGATCCTCAAGAATTCTCGGTTCACGTCGGAAATGATTTTATGATCGAACATTCGCGACATCTCGGCCGGATGGATCTCGATCCGCGCCAGATCGTCGTGAAGCCGGACGCGAAACTCTCGGAACCCGATCGCGCGAAGAAACTTCTCGGCCTTTTCCACCTTACCCAGACGCTCGATCGTGACCGGCACCCCGGTCGCGATCCTGGATGAAAGACACGGGCTCGCCGGCAAGTCCCACGTCGGTAAATCCATTTGTTGACTTAATAAACGAATGTCGGCTTTCGTAAACCCAAGATCCGCGAGCGGGCTCCGCACCCCAAGTTTCTGCGCAGCAACGCGGCCCGGACGGTGGCCGGAAAGGTCATCCGCGTTCGTCCCGTCAAGTATGGCCGCGGCATTAAAGGCTTCCGCTTCGAGCCGAAGTCGCGAATAAAGTTCGTCCTTGCAAAAAAAGCAACGATCAGTGCCGTTCGCACGGTAATTGGCGTCGTCAAGTTCGTAAGTGGTGATGGTCCGGAAATTGATGCCTCGGAGGGATGCGATCTCGGCGGCCTGGCTCCGCTGTTCCTCGGAAACGCTCGCTGAAATACCGGTGACGCATAGGGCACTGTTTCCAAGTTCCTCCGCGGCCACCGCAGCCAGATATGTACTGTCCACACCGCCGGAGTACGCTACCAACACCCTTCGCATTTCGCGCATCATATCGCGAAGCGTCTGATCTTTTTGCGCTGCCTGAGCCGGAACGGACGCTTGAGCGCTTTTCTGGATGGTCTCGATCATTCCCCCGGGAAAAAAAGCCGCCATGCCGGAAGGCGGCAAAAACGAGATTCTATCCGACCGATTCGACTAAGGCAAACACGAGCATTTGAAACGGTTGCGGGTGCGGCCGTGTGGCCTCTGCATATACACGATGTTATATTTTGATAAGCCTCTATGATATCCCTCGCTAAAGCAAAGCATCGATTTCTGCTGCTGATCTTTGTGTTGATCGGTGCGGCGGGCGCGTCGATCGTGACGGCCCAGAGCGACGACAAGGCTCAACAGGCGATCGAGCTTTTCAATAAGGGACAGGACGCCCATGAAAAGGGTGACGTCGGCGCGGCGGTGAAACTTTACGAGGGTGCGATCGAGATCCTGCCCGAGTTCCCCGAAGCCCAACTGCAGCGGGGCAGTGCACTCGTCACTCTCGGCAGATTTGACGAGGCCGAAAAAGCCTTTCGGCGTGCTCTTGAACTGCGGGAAGACTGGACGCTCGCGATGGCGACTCTCGGCTCGCTTCTCGTCGATCGCGGAAAGTATGCAGAATCCGAGAAACTGCTAACTGCAGCTATCGCGGCGGACGAATCGAATTCGTTAGCGCTCACCGCAATGTCATACCTTCGGATAAAAACAAACGCAGACGAGACGGCGCTGAGAACGACGCTTGGCAAATTGAACGCCCTCTCCTCCAGGGCCAGACCGACCGCGGCTTTACTCACGGCAAAGGCTGCTGTCGAATTACGGCTAAATGATCAAGCTGCCGCGAAGGTGAGCGTCGGGCGGGCTCTGGAACTGGAGCCAAAGAATAGTGCGGCGAACATTTTAGCCGCGGATATCGCGCTAACGGAGAAAGATATCGACCGCGCCGAATCCTATTTAACAGCTGCCGAAAACTCGGGACAAATATCCGACGAAACGAAACGTTTACGCGGTTCGGCACTCATCATGCGGGGGAAAAAGTCCGACGCCTTAGCGATACTGGAATCCATTTCTTCTCCAAGCGACTCGGTAAAGACTTTGATCGCCGATGTCAAAGACGGGGACATTGCAGATCTCGCCGGCCTCGAGGCAAAAGCCCAGCGAGACCCTAACGATGCCAATGCCCTTTCAAAGCTTTGCCAGGGCTACAGACTCGGGAATCCAGCGAAAGCGGTCGAATATTGCCGCCGTGCTTCCACGCTCGAGCCGAACGAGATCGGCCACGCGATCGGTTTCGGGGCGGCCCTCGTCCAGGCGAAACAATATGACCAGGCAATCGGCTTGTTTCGAAAACTGTTGACCATCGCCCCGGAACATGCGACGATACGGGCAAACCTAGCTACAGCTCTTTTTCAGCTGAAACGTTACCCGGAGGCCAAAACTGAGTTCCGCTGGCTGACCGAAAATCAGCCCGACTCCCCAACGGCCTTTTACTTCCTCGGGATCGTTCATGACCAGATGGGCGAATACCTTGACGCGATGGCGAATTATCAGCAGTTCATAAAGATGGCCGACGCGGAAAAGGACAAACTGGACATCGAGAAGGTCAATCTGCGGCTGCCCCTGGTTCAAAAGCAGATCAAAAACGGAAAAGGGAAAAAGAGCGAATAGATTCCACAGGCGGTGACAAAATGATCATGATTCGGGGAAGAGATCGAACCTTTACTAACCTACGGGAACTATTGTTTTTGCTTGGTTTTTTGGTTTTTTTCACTTTCTCCGCGTTTGGTCAGCCCCCCCCGGACGACGAAGATTTTGACCCAAATGCCGCCCCGCCGCCGGTTAAGGTACTCTCGAATTCGGAACGCAGCCAACTGGACTCGAAACAAGATCTCAAAGACCGTACAAAACTCGCGCTCGCTTTGATGAGCACTCGTCTCAGCAAAGCCGAAGAATTGAACGCCAAAAACGATTTTCCGGAAATGTACAACGAGCTCGGCGGGTTCCACGCCTTAATGGACGACACGCTCGAATTCCTGGAACACGCCCCTCGGCGAGATAAAACGTTGGACAATCTCAAAAGATTTGAGATGACCCTGCGCGGTTTTGCACCTCGCCTTGGGCTTATCCGACGGGAAGTGCCGGCAGAATACGATCATTACCTCAGAAGTTTGATCAGATATTTGCGCGACGCCCGAAGTAAGGCGATCGAGCCGCTATTCGGAGATTCGGTTGTACCGCAAAGACGCACCACTTAAATGAAGTACTTCCCTGGCTCCTATTTTCTCTTTTTCGCCGTATTTACTGTTTTCGTATCCATTGCCGAAGGTCAGCGCCGCGACTTCGTAACTGAAGAAGAAGCCGAGTTGATCCGCGAACACCAGGAAATCGACATGCGGATCGAGGTGATCACGAAATTCATTGATCGCCGCCTCGCCGCAGCGGGGATCGCCGGACACACCTGGTCGGCACCAAAAAAAGATAATGAAAAATGGGGAGCCGAACCCAAAGGCACCCGAACTGAAATGCTGTCGGACGTTCGGCGACTTCTTCAGAAATCCATCGACGACATTGACGACATCGCTTCGCGAACCTCAACGGCGATCGAGGGGAACGAGGTCGGCGGAAAGCTTTTCCCGAAAGCGGTACGAAACCTTTCAGGCGCGGCAGCGAGATACAAGCCGATATTCCAGGCCGAGTTGTCCAAAACGCCTTCGCAGGCCGAACGCGGACTATTGCAACAATCAATCGAATTTTGCGACCAGATAATCGAAGCCGCCGCCAACCTTCCCGCCGAAATTAAGGAAGAAAAGAAAAAATCGAAAACATAACCGCTGCCACTATGTTCGTGGACGGTGGGGCAGGTTGGAACATTTGAGCGTGATTCGTGTTCGCGCTTCCCGCGGCCTGGTGCGCCCCGTCGTGCATGTGGCGGCGGAGAAGCGGCCGTCGAACTACCGATCGTTCCTGCCGGAGCGCGTGCGAGGACACACGAAGAAAATACCTCCGACGCCGTATTTCGCGATAGCGAGGTTTATCCGAGATGCCCGATTTGCCCGCCTACGCCCCGATCTGGCGAAAACGGTCATACGGCGGTCATATTTGACCTTTCCAGGGTCATACGGATCGGGACGCGCGTCCCGATTTCTCGTCTCTGTTGCCCGCGTTTGGGACGGCACCCGTTGAGGACGGAGACCCGGTTCTTAATCTCGGAGCAAATTTTCATTCCGGCTTGCAGCTAATTTCGCGAACCCTGCGCAAACATTTCAAACTGGCCCACCACTAAGTTCTTCAATTTCTTTGACACGCCTTTTCCCGCGTGATAGCTTCGAGAATTTACCTGATTATGTCGACGGAAAACCTTAAGAAGACTCCGCTGAACGAGGTGCATCGCTCTCTCGGCGGCAAAATGGTGGATTTCGGCGGGTGGGATATGCCGGTTCAGTATAGAGCAGGTGTTATCGAGGAGCATATGGCGACCCGAACCCGAGCCGGCCTTTTCGACGTCTCGCACATGGGCGAAATCTGGGTCGAAGGCCGCGACGCGATCGCATTTGTAAACTCGATAACCACGAACGATGTAACCCAGCTCGTGGACGGACAGGCCCACTATTCCGCGCTGCCCAACGAGGAAGGGGGCGTAGTCGACGATCTTCTGGTTTACAGATTCAACAACGAAAAACTGCTTCTCGTCGTTAACGCTTCGACCACCGACAAGGATTGGGATTGGATCACATCGCACAAAGGCGATTTCGACGTGGCACTGACGAACGTTAGCTCAGCCTATTGCCAGATCGCGATCCAGGGCCCGAAGGCGGTCGGAATTCTTCAGAAGCTGACCGAAACGGAGCTTGAACCCATTAAGTACTACCATTTCACGACGGGTGAGGTGGATGGGGTCGAATCCATCATCTCGAGGACCGGATACACCGGCGAAGACGGGTTCGAAGTATACGCCGCGGCAGAGCATGCCGAGCAGCTTTGGAATAAAATGCTCGAGACCGGGAAAGAGGAGGGGATACTTCCCTGCGGCCTCGCCGCCCGCAACACCCTTCGGCTCGAAGCGGCCATGTCGCTCTACGGCCACGAACTCGACGACGATATTTCGACCCTTGAAGCCAATCTCGGCTGGATAACGAAACTTCAAAAAGACGATTTCATCGGCCGAGATAAGATCGCCGAGCTAAAAGAAACCGGATTGAAGCGCAAACTGGCCGGATTCGAAATGAAGGAGCCCGGTATCGCCCGTGACGGTTTCGACGTTTACGTGGGGGATGAAAAAGTGGGGACGGTCACTTCCGGCTCCCCGGCTCCGTTCCTTAAAAAGAACATCGGACTGGCATTTCTCCCGCCCGAATTTGCAAAAGTCGGGCAGGAAATTAAAATTGACGTAAGAGGAAAACGTCTTGCCGCCGAGGTTGTCCCTACGCCGTTTTATAAGCGTGACAAATAGATCTTGTATTTAAATCCGAACAAGAGGTTCATTACTAAAAAATGTCAAATATTCCTGAGAATCTGCGTTACAGCAAAGACCACGAATGGGTTTCCGTCGACACCGACACCGCCGCGATAGGCATTACCGATTACGCCCAGCATAGCCTTGGCGACGTTGTTTATATCGATATGCCGCGCGTCGGCGACAAGTTTGGAGCCCACGAGGCTTTTGGCTCCGTCGAATCGGTCAAAGCCGTTTCGGAAGTTTTCACGCCGATCGCCGGCGAGGTGGTCGAAGTAAACGAAGGACTCAACGACACTCCCGAAAAGGTCAATGGCGACCCATACGGAGACGCATGGTTCATCAAGATGAAGATGGAGAACCCGCTCGAAGCCGACGGCCTGCTTTCCGCCGAGGAATACGAAGAATATCTATCCAATCAGTCTTAAGTCTTGGAAGTCTAGAAAGTCTCAGCTGCGGTGACGCAGCAGACTTCCCCGACTTCCGAGACTTCCGAGACTTCCCAGACTAATATGCGTTATATTCCAAATTCGCCCGAAGAACGTGCCGAAATGCTCGCTTCTCTCGGGCTTTCCAATGCGGGCGAGCTGTTTCGCTCGATCCCCGCGGATGTGCAACTCGGCCGCAAACTGAATGTCACTGATCCGCTGGCCGAACCGGAAGTGATCGGCGCGATGGAAGCGATGGCCGCAAAGAACACCGGGGCGACGAAGCCGTCATTCCTCGGCGCCGGAGTCTATTCCCACTATTCGCCAACAATAGTCGATCATTTGATCCAGCGGTCGGAGTTCTTCACCTCTTACACGCCGTACCAACCGGAGATCTCTCAGGGCACGCTGCAATACATCTTCGAATTCCAGACGCTGATCTGCCAGTTAACGGGTATGGAGGTAGCGAATGCCTCGATGTACGACGGCTCGACCTCGATGGCGGAAGCTTACCTGATGTCGCAGCGGGTGACCCGACGAAACAAGATCGTCGTCGCAACATCCGTCCACCCCGAATACCGCGAGGTCGCCCGGACTTACACCAAGCACGGCGACGCGGAGATCGTCGAGGCCGCGTTCGATGAAGAGTCCGGGCGCCTGTCCGATCTTTCCGCTCTCGACGACAAGACGGCCGCGTTAGTTGTTCAATCCCCGAACTTCTTCGGCTGCATAGAAGATCTCAAAACTTTAGCCGAAGCCGCACACGCGGTTGGTGCGCTATTAGTCGTTGTCGTGACCGAAGCTATTTCGTTCGGCTTGTTAAAATCGCCGGGGTCGTGCGGAGCCGACATCGTCGTCGGCGAAGGCCAGTCGTTCGGGATTCCGATGAGCTTCGGCGGGCCGCACGTCGGCCTTTTTGCTACGCAGGACAAATTCGTCCGCCAAATGCCTGGCCGCCTCTGCGGCGTCGCTTACGACAAGAACGGCAACCGCGGATTCACGCTTACCCTCTCCACCCGCGAACAGCACATCCGCCGCGAAAAGGCCACATCCAACATCTGCACCAACCAGGGTCTCATCGCCCTCGCGGCGACCATCTATATGGAAACGATGGGGAAGCAGGGCCTTCAAGAAGTTGCAACCCAAAACGCTCAAAAAGCCGCCTACGCGAAGCAGAAGATCAGCGAGATTGACGGTTTCTCGATTCCCTTTTCGTCGCCGACGTTCAATGAATTCGTTGTTCGCGGGCCGAAACCTGCAACAGAAATTTTGGAGGAATTGCGAACGCAAAACGGCGTTATCGGCGGACTTGCGCTGTCGAAGTATTACGCTAACCGGTCGAACGAGTTTTTGGTCTGTGTTACGGAAACGACTACTCGCGCTCAGATCGATAATTTAGTGGAAAGTTTAATAGAGATATCCAAATGATTTTACGGGGCTAGCCATTTTGTCACCAAGATACCTATTTTTATTACCAATAATTTTGGCCTCTTTGGGGGCTGGGGGAGTCGCTCGCGGCCAAGGCAAAATTCCGCAATTCAAAGATTATTCGGTGGCCAATTTCTATAAAGGAAAAAATGCGGCTCCTGTAATTACCAAAGATGATCGGACCTTTAGAACGCGGCTGCGAGAAGGCGCGAAAGAGGAGCCAAACTTTGCGGGCCGCTACATTCTCACTACCTGGGGATGTGGCGCTATGTGTTTAATGGGCGCCGTGATAGATGCAAAAACCGGAAAGATTTACTGGCTGCCACATACAACCTGCTGCTGGAAATTTGGAGACGATGATTTCGCTCCGGTCGAGTTTCTTTCAAACAGCAGATTAATTATCTTTTCAGGACTGCG
>Ga0307410_10001353_pt1 | contig 10997 bp, 5 predicted proteins | sample 322Ometagenome_3_FD_203707 | JGI IMG/M metagenome (GOLD analysis project Ga0307410, IMG submission 203707) | Maize rhizosphere microbial communities from greenhouse at UC Davis, California, United States - 322HYB-O-3 | ecosystem: Host-associated > Plants > Roots > Rhizosphere > Soil | place...
ACCAGCCGATAGCCGAAGTCCTCGGGCAGCTTGAAGCCGCGCGGCAGCGCCCCGCCCGGCCAGCCCACCCACGCGCCCCCGCGGCTCGCCAGCGCCGGATCGAGCGCGGCCACGAGGCCGCCCGGCGCGCGCTCGACGTGGGCCCCGCGCCGGTCCGCGCGCAGCGTGATCGGCAGGCGGTTGCTCAAGACGACGAGCGCGGGCGCGGTGGCGGCCGTCACCATCCCGGCGAGGCTAGCCCCGGCGCGCGCGCGAAGCCCGGAGTTTCGAGCGCCGGCCGCTACCGTCTGTCCCGCTTCGGAGCGGAGCGAAGGATGGAGCCGAACCTGGACCTCGCCGTGATCGGAAACTGTACGTGGGGCGCGCTGATCGATTGCCGCGCGCGCCTGGTGTGGGCCTGTCTGCCGCGCTTCGACTCGGATCCCCTGTTCCCCGCGCTGGTCGACGACGCGCGCGAAGACGACGGCTGCTTCGCGATCGACCTCGTCGACTTCGAGAGCTGCGAGCAGACCTACGACGGCAACACCGCGATCCTGGTGACGGTGCTGCACGACCGCGCCGGCAATGCCGTCGAGGTCCGCGACTTCGCCCCGCGCTTCGTGGACCGCGGACGCTTCTATCGCCCCACCATGCTGATGCGGCGCGTGCGTCCGCTGCGCGGCGACCCGCGCATCCGCATCGTGCTGCGCCCGCGCTACGGCTACGGCTCGATGCGGCCGTCGCTGACGCGCGGCACCAACCACCTGCGCATCGTCACGCCCGACCTGACGCTGCGCCTCACCACCCAGGCGCCCATCTCCTACGTGGTCGACTCGGTGCCCTTCGTGCTCGACCAGCCGATCGACCTGATCCTCGGCCCGGACGAGAGCCTGTTCGGCGCCATCGACGCCACCGCCCGCGAGTTCGACGAACGGACCCGCGACTACTGGGCGGAGTGGTCCCGCACGCTCTCGATCCCGTTCGAGTGGCAGGATGCGGTGATCCGCGCGGCGATCACGCTCAAGCTCTGCCACTTCGAGGAGACGGGCGCGATCGTGGCGGCGCTCACCACCTCGATCCCGGAGGCGCCCGACTCGGGTCGCAACTGGGACTACCGGTTCTGCTGGCTGCGCGACGCCTACTTCGTGATCCACGCGCTGAACCAGCTCGGCGCCACCAAGACGATGGAGGGCTTCCTCTCCTACATCCAGAACCTCGCCGCCGGCGCCGACGGGCGCCTGCAGCCGGTCTACGGCATCGCGCTCGAGGCGAACCTCGAGGAGCGCACCGAGCCCCAGCTCGCGGGCTATCGCGGGATGGGCCCGGTGCGCGTCGGCAACCTGGCCTACCGGCAGCCGCAGAACGACGTGTACGGCAGCCTCGTGCTCGCGGCGACCCACTCGTTCTTCGACCAGCGCCTGCTGCACCGCGGCGGCATGCGCCTGTTCGAGCTGCTCGAGCGCTTCGGCGCCCAGGCCGTCCGCCTGTGGGATCAGCCGGACGCCGGGCTCTGGGAGTTCCGCACGCGCTCCCAGGTCCACACCTTCTCGGCCGCGATGTGCTGGGCGGCCTGCGATCGCCTGGCCAAGATCGCGCTCCGGCTCGGCGACGCCGCGCGCGCGGCGCGCTGGCGCAGCGAGGCGAACCGCATCCGCGCGGGCATCCTGGAGCGGGCGTGGAGCGAGAAGCAGAACAGCTTCGCCGCGACCTTCGGGGGCGACGGCCTCGACGCCTCGCTGCTCCTGCTCAACGAGATCGGCTTCCTCGCCGCCGACGACCCGCGCTTCGCGTCGACGGTGGCGGCGGTCGAGAAGGAGCTGCGCCGCGGCCCTTACATGATGCGCTACTCGGCGGCCGACGACTTCGGCGCGCCGAGCACCGCGTTCAACGTCTGCACCTTCTGGTACATCGGCGCGCTGATCACGCTCGGGCGCCGCGAGGAGGCCCGCGAGCTGTTCGAGAACATGCTCGCGCGCCGGAATCGCCTGGGACTGCTGTCCGAAGACATCGCGCTCGACACCGGCGAGCTGTGGGGAAACTTCCCGCAGACGTACTCGATGGTCGGCCTGATCGGCGTGGCGATGCGGCTGTCGAAGGGCTGGGAAGACGCCTTCTAGCATCGCCACGCACGCGGGCGTGTGCTAGCGGAACACGATGGCCAGGCCCGCGGCGAAGAGTCGGGACACGCTGGCGGACCGGCTCGCGCGCCCGCTGCGGCGCTTCCTGGCGATCGAGGCGGCGAGCAGCGCGCTGCTCCTCGCGGCCACGCTGGCGGCGCTCGCCGTCGCGAACTCGCCCTGGCGCGAGGGGTGGGCGCACTTCTGGCACCAGCGCATCGCCATCGAGATCGGCGGCTTCGAGCTCGCGCTCTCGCTCGCGCACTGGGTGAACGACGCGCTGATGGCGATCTTCTTCTTCGTCGTGGGTCTCGAGATCAAGCGCGAGCTCACGGTCGGGGAGCTCGCGTCGCGCGAGCGCGCGATGCTGCCCGTGTTCGGCGCGCTCGGCGGCATGGTGGCGCCCGCGCTGATCTACCTGATGCTGCAGCCGGGCGGCGCCGCCGCCGCGGGCTGGGGCATCCCGATGGCGACCGACATCGCCTTCGCGGTCGCCGCGCTCGCCATCCTCGGCCCGCGCGTCTCGCCCGGGCTGAAGATCTTCCTACTGGCGCTCGCGATCGTGGACGACCTCGGCGCGGTGACCGTGATCGCCGTCTTCTACACCGACGAGATCCGGCTGCCGGCGCTGCTGGCGGCCCTGCTCGGCCTCGGCCTCGTCTACGCCATGCGCCGCGCGGGCGTGCGCGCGTATTCGCCCTACTTCGTGCTGGGCGCCGCGGTCTGGCTCGCGACGCTCGGCTCGGGCGTCCACGCCACGGTGGCCGGCGTGATGCTCGGGCTGCTGACGCCCGTGCATGCGCTCGGCGAACGCGAGACGCTGATGACGCGGCTGCGCGAGAACGTGGAGGAGGCGTTCGACCGGATCGGCGGCAACGGGCACGAGCAGCGTCCCGAGCCCGTGCTCCAGCGCGTCCGCGACCTCTCCCTCGAGGCGCAGTCCCCGGTCGAGTACCTGACCCACCGCCTCCATCCCTGGGTCGCCTTCGTGGTGATGCCCGTCTTCGCGCTCGCGAACGCCGGCGTCGCGCTCGACGCGACCACGCTCGGCGATCCCGCCGGCCTGCGCGTCGCGCTGGCGGTGGCGCTCGGCCTCCTGATCGGGAAGCCCCTCGGCATCGCGCTGTTCGCGCTCGTCGCGGTGCGCCTCGGGCTGGCCGCGCTCCCGGCCGGCGTCGGCGCGGGCGCGCTCTTCGGCGCGGGCCTGCTCGGCGGCATCGGCTTCACCATGGCGCTGTTCATCACCGCCCTCGCCTTCGGCGAAGGCCTGCTCGCCTCCGCGGCCAAGGTGGGGGTGCTGCTGGCCTCGGTGATCGCCTGCCTCGCCGGTCTGGCGCTGCTGTCGCGCGTGCTCCCGCGGCCGCCGGCCTCGCGCTCGTCGTAGCCGGCCGGCCGTCGCGGGCGGCGCACTCGTCGAGCTTCGTCAGCGAACCACCAGCACCGGACACGGCGCGTCTCGAATCACCCGTTCCGCGACGCTGCCGAGGGCGAGCCGCAGTAGGCCCGTACGCCCGTGCGTCGCGATCACGATCAGCGACGCCTTCTTCTCGGCCGCGACCCGCAGGATCTCGGGCGCCGGGGCCCCCTGCGCGACCAGCGTCTCCACGCGGCCCGAATCCCGCAGCGGCTCCGGGATGCGTGCGCGCAGCGCCTCCGTCGCCCTGGCCTCGGCCTCTCGAACCTGCTCGGGCGGCGTCATCGGGTAGTAGTGGGCGTAGAGCGGGTTCGGGGTCCGCCGGGCGTCGATCACGTGGAGCAGCACGACGGTCGCGCCGTAGTCCTTCGCGAGCCGGAAGGCATGCGGGATCGCGGCGTCGCCATAGTCGGAGAAGTCCGTCGGGACGATCACGGTGCGGATGTCGGGAGCGGCCGTCACCGCGCCAGCCTAGCTCCGAGCCTCGGATGCACCATCGCTTCGAGCTGCGCCCCGCCGCAACGAAGCGGGCCGGAGCATCAGCGCCGCAGCCGCGCGAACTCCTCGGCGTCGAAGGCGTCCACGCGGATCGCCTCCGCGCGCGCCTCGTCTGCCTCCCGCAGCCACTCGCGCTCTTCGCTGCCGATCACGCTCGCGGCCAGCGCCTTCTCGACGAGCACGTCGCCCGGCGCATGGTCGATCACGCCTTCGCGCACGGCGCGGCGGATGCGCGCCTCGACGGCGAGCGCGCGGCGCGCGTGGCCGAGCGCGTCTTCGAGATGACCGAGACCGGGCTCTTCTGCCGCGGGAACGTAGATGCTCGCGGTGAGACGCTCGCGCACGCCCGGCTCGTCGAGGAGCGCGCGCGCCGCCTCGGCGCCGAGCGCGTCGTCGGGCCCGCGCAGGTCGGTGCCCAGCGGAAAGACGAGCCCACGCAGCAGCCACGCCAGCGGCCGGGCCGGCAGGTTGTCGAGCACGCCGCGCAGCGCGCGCTCCACCTCGTAGCTCGCCTCGCGCGCCGCCCACTCCGCGAGCGGCAGGTCTTCGCTGCGGCGGCCCTCTGCGACCCAGCGCCGCGCAGCGCTCGCGCCGAGCACCATCCAGGCCAGCGCGTCGGCGAGGCGGCCGGTGATCTTCTCGCGGCGTTTGAGCGCCCCGCCGAGCGTCCCCATGGCGGCATCCGACACGAGCGCGAACGCGGCGCTCCAGCGCACGAGCCGCTGGAGCGGACGGCGCAGCGGCCCCGCCTCCGGCACGCGCGCGAGGCGCGCGCCGCTCAGCCCGAACAGCAACGACCGTACGGCGTTCGAGGCGACGAAGCCCACGTGGCCGAAGAAGGCGCGGTCGAAGCGTGCGACGTCCTGCGCCGCGCAGGCCTCCATCTCCTCGAGCGCGAAGGGGTGACAGCGGATCGCCCCCTGCCCGAAGATGATCATCGACCGCGTCAAGATGTTCGCGCCCTCGACCGTGATCCCGATCGGCACGGACTGGTGCGCGCGGGCCAGCACGTTGCGCGGCCCGCGCATGATCGCGGCGCCGGCGCGCACGTCCATGGCGTCGGCGATCACCCGGCGCATCAACTCGGTCAGGTAGGCCTTGGCGATGGCCGAGAGCACCGCGGGGCGCTCGCCCGCGTCCACCGCCGCGGTGGTGGCGCGCCGTAGCGCGTCCATGGCGTAGGTGCGGCCGGCGATGCGCGCGAGCGGCTCCTCCACGCCCTCGAAGCGCCCGATCGGCGTGTCGAACTGCTCGCGCACCATGGCGTAGGCGCTCACCACGCGCGCAGCGAGCTCGGCGCCGCCCACCGAGACGGCGGGAAGCGAGATCGCGCGGCCCACCGCGAGCGTCTCCATCAGCATGCGCCAGCCCTGGCCCGCGCCCTCGCGGCCCCCGATGATGGCGTCGAGGGGGACGAAGACGTCCCGGCCGGTGGTGGGCCCGTTCTGGAACGGGATGCCGAGCGGATCGTGGCGCCGCCCGATCTCCACGCCCGGGAGGTCCGCCGGCACCAGGGCGCAGGTGATGCCGAGATCCTCTTCCTCGCCGATCCGGTGCTCGGGGTCGCGGAGGCGGAAGGCGAGCCCGATCAGCGTCGCCACTGGCGCGAGCGTGATGTAGCGCTTCGTCCAGGTGAGGCGGATGCCGAGCGTCTCCTCGCCCCGCCACTTGCCGTGGCAGACGATGCCCTCGGACTGCGTGGCGGCGGCGTCGCTGCCGGCCTCGGGGCCCGTCAGCGCGAAGCAGGGAATCTCTTCGCCGCGCGCGAGACGCGGCAGGTAGCGCTCCTTCTGGGCTTCGGTTCCGTAGTGCATCAGCAGCTCGGCTGGCCCGAGAGAGTTCGGAACCATCACCGTGACGGCGGCCGTGAGGCTCCGGCTCGCGAGCTTCGCGACGACTTCGGAGTGAGCGGCGGCCGAGAAGCCGAGGCCGCCGTACCGCTCGGGGACGATCATTCCGAAGAAGCCCTGCTCGCGGAGGAAGCGCCAGATCTCGGGCGAGAGATCGCCGCGCTGGGTGACGTTCCAGTCGTCGAGCCGCCGGCAGAGCTCGTCGACGGGGCCGTCGACGAAGGCGCGCTCGCGCTCGGAGAGGGAGGCCAGCGGCTGCACGAGGAAGCGCTCGAAGTCGGGCCGGCCGGCGAAGAACTCCCCCTCGAAGCCGACCGTGCCCGCCTCGAGCGCGATGCGTTCCGTCTGCCCGAGCTGCGGCAGCAGCCGCGCCACGCGCGGCATCAGGCCTGGCGCCACGACACGCCGGCGGAGCCACGGAACCGCGAGCAGCGCGACCGCGGCGCCGCAGACGAGCGCGGTCGCGAGGAACAGCCCGGGCGAGTCCACGCCGGCCAGGAGCCAGCCCAGGAGCCCGGTCGCCAGCGCGGCGATCCACGCCGCGCGCGCGCGGCCGACGAAGAGAAGCGCGCCGAGCACAGCGAGCGAGGCGAGGACGATCGCGAGAAGCGACATTTTGAGCCTCCCATCGAGGGATCCGATTCGTCACGCGCGCCTCGGCGCGCGGCCCGTCGCTCGGCGGAGGATTGCGGCACACGCTGGCGCTCACGAAGATCTCCAGCGGCAGCCCGAGGCGCCAGTCGTCGCCGAGGCGGGCTTCGTCGGCGGACGCGGCGCCCATGGATCGCGCCGATCGCGCCGCCGGCCAGATACCCGCGGGAGACCGACATCGAGTAGCCTCTGCCCACGCAGCCGTCCGAGAACGAGCTCTGCGTGTAGAAATGGGAACAAATGCCGCGCTGTGTGGCGTTCTTTCGCGACGGGTGGGGCAGCGATCGACGCGCGGGCAGACGGACGCAGGCACGACGATTGCACGATTGCGCAACGGAGGCGGCGCCATGGCGGGAACCCAGCCCGAAGGAAACCCCGCGATCCGTCGGATCCTCGCCTGCTTCGACGGATCCGGCCTCGGCGAGCGCTCTCTCCCGCATGCGGTCGCGGTGGCGGGCGCACTCGGGGCGCCGCTCACGCTCCTGCGCGTGCTCGAGTGCCCTGCGAACCAGCACGTTCCGCCCGACCCGATCCAGTGGGAGATCCGCCGCAGGGAGGCGCGCGACTACATGGGCCAGCTGGCCGGCCGGTGCCAGGCGGAGTCCGCGCACGTCGACGCCGAGGTGATCGAAGGCAAGGCGGCGGAGGAGATCTGCCGCTGGAGCGCGGAGCGCGACGTGGATCTCACCGTCGTCACCACGCACGGCGCCGGCGGGCACTCGCCCTGGGCGCTGGCGAGCACGGCGCGCAAGCTGCTCGATCGAGCGCCGGGGTCCTTCCTGATCGTCCCCGCGACGGTGCCGCCGAGCGAGGGTGTGGCCCGCTATCGGCGCGTGCTCGTGCCCCTCGACGGCTCCCCGCTGGCCGAGACCGCGCTGCCGATCGCCGAGCGCGTCGCGGCTGCGCAAGGCAGCGAGCTGATCATCGCGCACGTCGTGCCGATCCCCGAGCTGACGCAGATCGGACCGCTCGAAGCGGAGGACGTCGAGCTGAAGGACCGGCTCCGCCGCCGCAACGAGCGCGTCGCGCGCGGCTACCTGGATCGTCTGCGCGCGCAGCTCTCGGGCGAGCGGGCGAAGCTGCGCGTGATCCTGCTCCAGGGCGGCGACGTCGCGAGCCGCCTCGCGGGCGTCGCGCAGCGCGAGCACATCGACCTCATCGTCCTCGCGGCGCACGGCCAGACCGGGCGCCTGCACATGCCCTGTGGCGGCGTGACCGCCGAGCTGATCGCGCGTACGCCCGTGCCGGTGCTCGTCGTCCGCTCGCGGGCGACGCGTTCGATGCAACGGGTCGTGCCGATCGAGCCGTCGGCGGTGCGGCTTCCCCAACACGCGGCCTCATGAGCGCGGCAGCGCTCGAGGGCCACGCCCCGCCGCTCGAGGCCGCTGCAGTCGATCTCGCGCAGAGGCACCGGCTGAGCCGGCAGCGCCCGCGTCCCATCCCGCTGGTCGAGAGCCTGGACGAGCTGCCGGCCTGGTTGACGCGCGCCCGCGCGCGGCTGGCGGAGCCCGAGCCGCCGCTCGCCAAGGCCTCCGACTGGCTGCTCGACAACGACTACCTGTTCGAGCGCGCGGTGCAGCAGATCGGCGAGGACCTGCCGGAGGGGTTCTACGCGCGCTTGCCCCGCCTCGACGGCGGGGAAGAGGACGGGCTGCCGCGCGCCTTCTCCCTCGCCCACGAGCTGCTCCACGCGTCGCGGCTCCAGCTCTCGCTCGACGCGGCGACGCGCTTCGTGACCGCGTACCAGGACGGCGCCGGTGCGCTCACGATCGCCGAGCTCTGGGCGTTCCCGGCGCTGCTGCGGATCGCCTGCCTCGAGCTGCTGGTGACGGCGCTGGCGCGCCTCGTGCCCCGGCTCGGCGCGCCGGCTCCCGCCACGCTGGCGGTCGCCCCGGCGGGCTTCGACGACACCGACTCCGTGGCGCGCGCGCTGGCCAACCTCGGCGTGATCGATGCCATCTCCTGGAAGGACTTCTTCACGCGCACGAGCCGCGTCGAGGCCATCCTCGCCACCGACCCCGCCGGCGTGTATCCGCGCATGGACTTCGAGACGTGCGATCGCTACCGGCACGCGATCGAGTCCTTCGCCGCGGCCGCCGGCTGCCCGGAGTGCGAGGTGGCGGAAGCGGTCGTGGCGTTCGCGCGGCGCAGCTCGTCGCCCGACGACGACCTCGCTCACGTGGGCCACTGGCTGATCGGCGAGGGCCGGCAGGGGTTCTTCCGCTCGCTGGGCTGCCGCCCGGGGCCGGGCGCGCGCGCGCGGGCGCAGCTCCGCCGCCATGCGGGGGTGCTCTACGCCCTCGCGCTGGCGATCGCCACCGGCGTCGCGATCGGCGTGCCGTGGCTGGTGCTGCGATGGGAAGGCGGCGGCGCGCTGGCGCAGGCCGCCGCCATCGCGGTGGTGACGCTGCCGGCGTCGGTGGTGAGCTTCACGTTCATCCACTGGGCCGTCACGCGGCTCGTCGCGCCGAGCACGCTGCCGAAGCTCGACTTCTCGAAGCGGATCGCGGACGACTGCCGGAGCGCGGTGGTCGTGCCCGCGCTCGTGCCCAGCGAGAGCGACGCGCGCGAGCTCGTCGACCAGCTCGAGGCGCACTATCTCGCCAACAGCGACCCCGCGCTCGAGTTCGCGCTGCTGAGCGACTGGGCCGACGCCCCGCGCGAGCACATGCCGGAGGACGCCGCGATCGCCGCCGCCCTCCGCGCCGGGATCGCCGAGCTCAACGCCCGCCATGGCCACGCCGGCGTCGGACCCTTCCACCTGCTGCACCGCCCGCGGCGCTTCAACCCGAACGAAGGCTGCTGGATGGGCTGGGAGCGCAAGCGCGGCAAGCTCGAGCAGCTGAACCAGCTGCTCGCGGACGCGGATGCCGGCGACTTCACCCTGCGCGAGGGGCAGGCGGCGCGCCTGTTCGGGATCCGCTTCGTGATCACGCTCGACGCCGACACGCGGCTCCCGCTCGGCACCGCCAGCCGCCTGATCGGGACCCTCGCGCACCCGCTCAACCGCGCGCGCTTCGACCCCGCGAGCGGCCGCGTGCGGCGCGGCTACACCGTGATCCAGCCGCGCGTCGAGATCGCGCCCGAGGCGGGCAACCGCTCCTGGTTCGCGCGGCTCTACTCGGGCGACACCGCCATCGACCTCTACACGAGGGCGGTCTCGGACGTCTATCAGGACCTGTTCGGCTCCGGCATCTTCGTCGGCAAGGGCATCTACGAGGTGGCGAGCTTCTCGCAGAGCCTCGCCGGACGGGTGCCCGACAACGCGCTCGCCAGCCACGACCTGTTCGAGGGCGTGCACGGCCGCGCCGCTCTCGCCAGCGACATCGTCCTCTACGAGGGATTCCCGAGCCGCTACGAGTCCTTCACCCGGCGCTGGCACCGCTGGGTGCGCGGCGACTGGCAGCTCCTGCCCTGGCTCCGCCGAGAGGTGCCGGGGCCCGGCGGCGCGAAGCTCGCGAACCGTCTCTCGCTGCTCGATCGCTGGAAGATCGTCGACAACCTGCGCAGGAGCCTGCTCCCGGTCTCCCTCGTCGTGATGATGGCGGCGGGCTGGCTCGCGTTGCCGGGTGCACCGTGGACGTGGACCGCGTTCGGCGTCGCGGCTCCCTCCGCGTACCTGTTCATGGACCTGGTGACGGGGCTGGCGCGCGGCCGCCGCCGCGGCGCCGTGCGGGGCACGTTTCGCGCGGCCCCGGACCAGGCCGGCCGCTGGCTGCTCGCGGTGGTCTTCCTCGCGCAGGACGCGCTGGTCTCGGTCGACGCGATCGGGCGGACGCTCTGGCGGCTCCTCGTCAGCCGCCGCCATCTGCTCCAGTGGATTTCGGCCGCGGACGTCGAGTCCGACCTCGAGCAGGGCAGCTCGCGCGCGCGGGCCTGGCGACGGCTCGCGGCCGCGCCCGCGCTCGCGTCGGCGCTCGGCCTCGCGCTCGCGCTGGCGCGCCCGGACGCGCTCGCCGCGGCCGCTCCGGTGCTGCTGCTCTGGGCGCTCTCGCCGGAGGTCGCGCTCTTCATCGGCCGCAGCCGGAAGCCCACCGCGGAGGCGGTCGGCGAGGAAGACCGGCTGTTCCTGCGCCGGCTCGCGCGCCGCACCTGGCTCTTCTTCGAGACCTCCGTGGGCCCCGAGGACCACTGGCTGCCGCCCGACAACGTGCAGGAGCACCCGCGGCGCACGATCGCCCACCGCACCTCGCCCACGAACGTCGGCATGGCGCTGCTCTCGACGCTCGCCGCCACCGACTTCGGATACCTCGGCCTGCCGGAGCTCGTCGTCCGTCTCCGCTACAGCTTCGATACGCTCGCGCGACTGCTCCGTCATCGCGGGCACTTCTTCAACTGGTACGACACGCACTCGCTGCACCCGCTCGAGCCGCGGTACGTGTCGACGGTGGACAGCGGCAACCTGGCGGTGAGCCTGGTCGCGGTCGAGGAAGGCTGCCGCGAGCTCGCCGCGGGCCCCGCGCTTCGCGCGCAGTCGTGGGACGGGGT
>Ga0307410_10001356_pt1 | contig 10991 bp, 7 predicted proteins | sample 322Ometagenome_3_FD_203707 | JGI IMG/M metagenome (GOLD analysis project Ga0307410, IMG submission 203707) | Maize rhizosphere microbial communities from greenhouse at UC Davis, California, United States - 322HYB-O-3 | ecosystem: Host-associated > Plants > Roots > Rhizosphere > Soil | place...
CCCGAGTGCCAGGCGTTGCGAGCGCATCGGCGAACGATGCGGCGTCTTCGAAACGATCGCCGGGAGACTTGGCCAGCGCCTTATCAATCGTGGCCGAGATGTCCGGAGGCAGCGTGGCATCGGCTGCGGCCATCGGTGGGAGATCCTCATACAGCTGCCTGGAAGCTATGACATGCGGAGATGGACCCTTGAAAGGAGGCTCGCCAAGTACCATCTCATGAAGTACGCACCCCAGGCTGTAGATATCGCTGCGGCCGTCGAGCTGGGTTCCTGAGACCTGTTCGGGGCTCATGTACATCGGCGTACCGATGACCAAACCGCTGGTTGTCAGCTCTTCGCCCCCGGCCTGACTCAGGGCCCGCGCGATGCCGAAGTCGGCCACTACCGCATGACGCCCTTCGAGCAGAATGTTTCCCGGCTTTATGTCACGATGCACGATGTTGTGTGAGTGCGCATAGGACAACGCATCGGCTACCTCACGGGCGATGCGGCGTGCGTCCTCGTGCGGGAGCCGCCCCTCGCGTTGGATGCGGTCGCGCAGGGACTCCCCATCCACATAGGGCATGACGAAATAGAGGAGACCGGCGGCCTCTCCCGAGTCGTAGAGCGGAAGGATGTGCGGGTGGGTGAGCCCAGCGGCGATCTGAATTTCCCGGAGAAAGCGCTCGTGCCCGAGCCAGGCCGCAATCTCCGGACGAAGAATCTTGACGGCAACCGAGCGGTTATGCCTGGAGTCTCGTGCCAGGTACACCGTAGCCATGCCACCACGCCCGACTTCACGTTCGAGCGTGTAGCGTTCGGCCAGGACGGTGCCGGGACCCACCAGAACGCTCTCCATGCCCTCCGTTCATTGCCTGAGGGGCTAACATACGGCTGCGGGAGGTGGCGGGCCAGATCATAAGTGCCATAGCCGAATTGACGTGGCCGCCGGGGGCGGTAGGTTGTCTCGATGCAATCGACGATCCTGCTGTTCTGCTCGCTCTTCGCCACCTTTCCCCCCACAACCCTCACAGCTCAGCAGCCGACAGTACTGCGGGCAGCCGCCATGCTCGACGTTGTGAAAGGCCAGATGGTAAGGCCCGCCGTCCTCGTCGTCGAGGGAGGCAGGATCCGGAGCGTTGGGCCGGGTCAGCTGCCCGCCGGCGCCCGGACGGTCGATCTCGGAGACATGACGCTTCTGCCCGGGCTGATCGACGCACACACCCATCTGACCTTCGACATCTCCGGAGACTGGGTGACCCGATCGGTACGGGAGCTCCCCGCCGATGCCGCTCTCCGCGGTGCCCGGAACGCGCGGCTCACGCTGCTCGCCGGATTCACCACCGTGCGCGACGTGGGGGCGCCCGGATTCGCCGATGTGTCACTCATGAAGGCGATTGATGCCGGGTTCATTATTGGGCCCCGGATGATCCCGTCGGCGCACGCCATTGGCATCACGGGCGGTCATTGCGACGACACCGGCTGGGCGCCCGGCGTCAACGAGCTGAAGCCGGAACAGGGCGTGGCGGATGGCGTGGATGCGGCGCTGCGTGCCGTGCGGTACCAGATCAAGCACGGCGCGAAGGTCATCAAGGTGTGCGCGACCGCAGGCGTCCTGAGCTTCGATGCGACGCTTGGCGCCCAACAGCTGAGCGATGCCGAGCTCGAGGCCATCGTGCAGGAGGCGGCGCGACATGGGTTGAAGGTGGCAGCGCACGCCCATGGGAGAGAGGGAATCAAGGCCGCGGTACGGGCCGGTGTGGCATCGATCGAGCACGGCTCGATGATCGACGATGATGCGGCCGCGCTCATGAAGCAGCGGGGGACCTATCTGGTGCCGACCGCCTACCTGCTCGGTACCTTCGAGTTCGAGAGCCTGCCGCCACCGATCGCCGCCAAGGCGCGTGAGGTCATTCCCATGGCGCAGGAGAGCCACCGCCGGGCCGTTCGCGCCGGAGTGAAGATCGCGTTCGGCACCGACGCGGCCGTGGCTGCGCATGGCGAGAACGCCAGGGAGCTCTCGGTGTACGTCGGCTACGGCATGCGGCCGCTGGAGGCCATCCGCACAGCGACGCTGAACGCGGCGGACCTGCTGGGAGTGAGCGACAGGGGTGTGCTTGCTCCGGGTAAGCTGGCCGATCTGATTGCGGTGCGGGGGAATCCGCTGGAGGACGTGCGGGTGTTGGAACGGGTAGTCTGGGTAATGAAAGCCGGCGAAGTGGTGAGGTAGACGGAACGAGGGAAGGAAGGAATGAGGGAAGGCGGGTACCATCCCTCGTTCCCTCGTTCCCTCGTTCCCTCCTACAGTATGTATCGTCTGAGATCGTCGTCGCTGATGATCTTGACCAGCCGCTCCCGCACATTATCCGCGTTGAAGACGATCCGCTTCTCGGGATAATCGGGCAGCTCGAACAGCACGTCTTCCATGAGTGCCGCCATGACGGTATGCAGGCGCCGCGCACCGATGTTTTCCATCCGGTCGTTCGCCATGAACGCCACCCGCGCTATTTCTGCAATGCCATCGGATGTAAACGCGAGCTCGGCACCTTCCGATGCCACCAGCGCCTGATACTGCTTGGTCAGGGCGTTCTCCGGCTCGGTCATGATGCGCACGAAGTCCTGCTCGGTCAGCGACTGCAGCTCGACCCGGATGGGGAAGCGCCCCTGCAGCTCCGGGATGAGGTCGGAAGGCTTTGAAACGTGGAACGCGCCGGCAGCGATGAAGAGGATGTGGTCGCTCCGCACGTAGCCATAGCGGGTGTGAACGGTGGAACCCTCCACGATGGGAAGCAGGTCCCGCTGAACACCTTCCCGTGACACATCCGGTCCACCGCCCTGGCCCCGCTCCCCCGCAATCTTGTCGATCTCGTCGATGAAGATGATGCCGTGGTTCTCGACCCGGTCGAGGGACTCGTTCACCACGTCATCCATGTCTACCAGCTTCTTGAGCTCCTCGTCTACCAGGACTCGCCGTGCTTCGGGGACCTTGACCGTGCGGCGCTTCTTCCGCTTCGGCATCATGTCCTGAAGCATCTCGGTGAAGTTGATGTCCATGCCCTCCATGCCCTGGGGCGGCTGGATCAGCTCCATCATAGGGTAGCCCTGCTGGGCCACCTCGACCTCCACCTCGCGATCATCGAGCCGGCCCTCGGTGAGCATCTGCCGCAGCTTCTCCCGGGAGCGCTGCCGCCGTTCCTCCTCTGGGCTGGGCGGTCGTTCGGGCTTCGCCTGCCCGCTCGAGGACACAATGAAGACCGAAGAGCCATCGGCCTTTTCCGCGCCTTCCGCCCTTTCCGCCCTTTCCGTCCCCTCGCGTCCGCTCGGGGCATGCTTCTCCAGCGCGGGCCCCGCCGGGAGCAGCAGATCCAGGAGCCGCTCATCCGCCTTCTGCTCGGCCTGAGGATACACCTCATCCTCGCGTTCGGTGCGCACGAGATTGATAGCGGAGTCGACCAGGTCCCGCACCATCGATTCGGCATCCCGGCCGACGTAGCCGACCTCGGTAAATTTGGATGCCTCCACCTTGATGAAGGGAGCCCCGGAGAGCCGAGCCAGCCGGCGGGCGACCTCGGTCTTTCCGACGCCGGTGGGCCCGATCATGATGATGTTGTACGGGGTGATCTCGTCCCGGATGTCGTCCGGCGCCTGCGCCCGCCGCCAGCGATTCCGCACCGCGATGGCGACGGCCTTCTTGGCGGCCTCCTGACCCACGATATAGCGGTCCAGCTCGGCGACGATCAGCCTGGGTGGCATCTCCTCCAGCCAGGGCATGGGGGCGATGGGCTCAGGGCCGGATTCGACTGGGGGCTTGGGGGCGACGTCGGTCATTCGTGGAGGATACAGCGAGAGCGGTGAACGGTAAACAGTAAACAGGAAAGTGGTGCACCCCGTTTACCGTTCACTGTTTACTGTTCACGCTTTTCCCTTCTCCCGGAAGTTCGAGCACGGTGATATTTCGATTCGTGAATACGCAGATGTCGGCGGCGATCTCGAGAGAGCGCTGCGTGATCTCGCGCGCCGACCGATTGGGCTCCGGCAGCAGGGCTCGGGCGGCGGCGAGGGCAAAGTTGCCCCCGGAGCCGACCGCCACGATCCCGTCGTCCGGCTCGATGAGCTCGCCCGAGCCGCTCAGCAGGAAGCTGTGCTCCAGGTCGGCCAGCACGAGCAGCGCCTCCAGCCGGCGCAGCATCCGATCGCTCCGCCAGTCCTTCGCCAGCTCGACTGCGGCGCGAGGGAGGTTCCCGGGATAGCGGTCGAGCTTCTCCTCGAACTTCTCGTACAGCGTGAGCGCGTCGGCCACGGACCCGGCAAAGCCGGCCAGCACTTTGCCGCCCTTCATGGTGCGCACCTTGTTCGAGTGCGACTTGACCACGGTCTCGCCGATACTGACCTGTCCGTCGCCGCCGAGGGCGACTCGGCCGTCTTTTCGGACGCCGAGAATTGTCGTGCCGTGGAATACCATTATTGCTCCCAAAAGGCGTGACCGTTTTTTGTCTCACGCCCGTGGATGGGCCTGATTATAGACCTTCTTGAGCCGCTCGACGCTGGTGTGGGTATAGATCTGCGTCGTGCTCAGCGAGGCGTGGCCTAATAGCTCCTGCACCGCCCGGAGATCGGCGCCGGCATCCAGCATGTGGGTAGCGAAGGTGTGGCGGAGTGAATGCACCCTGAGCCCGTCTACCCCGATTCCATCCAGCATGCCGTGCACGATCCGCTGCACCCCGCGCGCCGCCAGACGCTTGCCGCTCCGGCTGACGAAGACTGCCCGGCGATCGCTCTTCTGTCGTGCGACGACCGGCTCACGGAGGTGAAGATAGCGTCGGAGCGCGAGCACCGCGCGCGAGCCCACCGGAACGATGCGCTCTTTGCGGCCTTTCCCCCGTACCTTCGCCTGATCTGAGAGCAGGTCGAGATCCTCCAGGTTCATGCCGCAAAGCTCTGACAGTCGCATCCCCGTGGAATAGAAAAGCTCCAGAATCGCGAGATCGCGGGTGGGCCCGAACTCGTCTCCCCCCGCTCTGGATTCCGCCCACTCGAAAAGCGTCCCCGTCTGCTGGCGATCCATGTATGTCGGCAGGCGCTTCTCCAGCTTCGGCATCCGTGACGCCCGGGCGATGGTGTTGGCGACACCATGATGTTCCTGGAGGTAGCGGTAGAGGCTCCGCACCGCCGAGAGCGCTCGCGCTGCACTGCGGCGAGCGAGGCCTTTGCGCTGCAGCTCCCCCAGGAACCCACGAATACCGAGGCGATCCACGGTGCCCCAGTTCCAGTCGCCATAGTGGCGGTCGCAGAACTCGGTGAACGCGTCGAGATCGCGGGCGTACGCCTTCACGGTGTGAGGCGAGACGTCACGCTCCTTTTCGAGATGTACCAGGTATTCGGTAGCCTCGCTGGGTCTTTCCATACAGCTCCGGAAAATTCACCACAGAGGACACAAAGGGTGCACTGTGCCGATGAGCTCACGACATCGCGTGATCTGGCTCCGAGCAAGAGCTTTGGTGGACTCCTATGCGAATGGAGCCTCGGTGCCCTCTGTGCCTCTGTGGTGCGCTGTTGCCGTAACTCCACTAAGCGGGAGAATGCCCGATTCCTCGAGCCACACTTTGAAATGCGCCTGCGCGCGCTCAGCCAGCAGCTCCTTTTTCCGATCCTTCTTCACCCTGCCTGGCAGAGGATCGAGCAGCCCGAAGTTGGCATTCATAGGCTGAAAGTGATTCGGATTGGCCTCTCGCAAGTAACGATACAGCGCACCCAGCATCGTCGTAGCCGGAGGAAGGGTGACCGGGAGCCCGGACAGCGCGCGTGCCAGGTTGATCCCTGCCATGAGCCCGGTCCCGAGGGACTCGGTATAGCCTTCGACGCCGGTGATCTGTCCCGCAAAGAACAGCTGACTGTTGTCCCGTGCGGTCAGACCCGGCGCCAGGCTGGCGGGGCTATTCAGATATGAGTTTCGGTGGATGCTGCCGAATCTCAGAAACTCGGCTCCCTCGAGGCCCGGAATCATCCGGAAGACGCGTTGCTGCTCGGGTATCCGGAGCCGAGTCTGGAATCCGACCAGGTTCCACATCTGCCCGGCGCGATCTTCCCGCCGCAGCTGAACCACTGCGTGAGGCTCGCGTCCGGTCTTCGGGTCCACCAGCCCAACTGGTTTCATCGGGCCGAAGCGGAGCGTCTCGCGCCCGCGGCTTGCCATCTCTTCCACCGGAAGACATCCCTCGAAGTACGGCACCTCGTCGAACGCATGACCCTGATGCTGGTCTCCAGCGACGAGCGCATCGATAAATTGCTCGTATGCGGCGGCATCCATCGGTGCGTTGAGGTAGTCATCTCCGTCGCCCTTGCCATAGCGAGACAGCGGGTAGAGCCGATCCATATCGAGCGAGTCGGCTGACACAACCGGGGCGATGGCGTCGTAGAAGGCAAGCGCCGACGCGCCGAGCCGGTTGACCATGGCCTGGGTGAGCCGCTCGGATGTCAGCGGGCCCGTGGCTACGATCCCTGCATCCGGCAGCTCGGTGACCTCATCCCTGACCACGCTGATGTTTGGATGCCCGGTGATCCGATCGTGCACTGCCTGCGAGAAGAGCTCGCGATCGACGGCGAGCGCGCTGCCGGCTGGAACCCTGGCCATATCCGCGCAGGGGAGCAGCAGACTTCCCAGGGCGCGCAGCTCAGCCTTGAGCAGGCCATGTGCATTGGTGAGCTCTACCGATTTGAATGAGTTACTGCAGACCAGCTCGGCGAGACGATCGGTCTGGTGGGCGGGAGTCTTGATGAGGGGCCGCATCTCGTGCAGTGTGACGGATACGCCTCGTTCCGCCAGCGCCCAGGCGGCCTCCGAGCCGGCGAGACCGCCGCCGACGACGGTAGCCTTCACGCCAGAGCCACCTCCTCCGGCTCGGCCACGACGAGGCGATGGCCGCACTTGAGGCAGGTGCGGCTCTCCCCCTCGGCCTTGCTGATCTTCTTTTCCATTCCCAGCCATCCGCAATTGGGACAGGTCTCCTGCACCGGGCGGTTCCAGGTCGAAAAGTCGCACGCGGGGTAACGCAAACAACCCCAGAACGATTTGCCGCGCTTGGTCCGACGCTCGGTGAGCTCCCCCTGCTCGCACTTGGGGCACTTGAGGCCCATCGAGATGGATCGCGTGCCCTTGCAGTTCGGGTACGTGGTGCAGGCGAGGAACTCGCCGAACCGGCCGGTCTTGATGACCATGGGCGAGCTGCAGAGATGGCATTTCTCGTCGCTCGGGCGGTCAGGTACCTTGTCCTTCTTCAGCGACTTCACGTAATCGCAGGTGTCCTTGTACTTGAGACAGGCAAGATACGGCCCGAAGCGTCCGGTACGAAGCTCGATGGGAGAGCCGCACTTGGGACAGCGCTCCTTCGACAGCTGTTCCGGATTGAGGCCGTGGGCATCGGCGACCAGCGCCTTCATGTCCACCGCCCCAAGCGCCTTGTTGAACGGGCCGTAGAAATCCTGCAGCACTCGCTGCCAGGCGAGCTCTCCATCCTCGATGCGGTCCAGCTCGTTCTCCATGCCGGAGGTGAACTCGACGTTGAAGATCTCGGGGAACTTGCCGATCATGATCTTCTCTACCGTCTCGCCCAGACTCGTGGGGAAGAACCGCCGCTGCTCCACTCGCACGTATTCGCGTGCGGAGAGGGTGGAGATGATGGCGCTGTAGGTGGAAGGCCGGCCGATACCCAGCCGCTCCAGCTCCTTGACGAGGCTCGCCTCGGAGAACCGTGGGGGCGGCTCCGTGAAGTGCTGCGAGGGCGTGATCTCCCGGACCTCGACCTGGTCTCCCACAGCCAGAGGCGGGATAGGAGGCAGATCGTCCATCGTCTTGCCCTCCTCCTTCTCGCGCCCTTCGGTGTAGAGCACATGGTACCCGTCGAAAACCAGCACCGAGCCCGTCGCCCGGAACAGGTACACGCCAAGATCGAAGTCGACGATGGTCATGTCGTACACGGCGGGCGTCATCTGCGAGGCCACGAACCGCTGCCAGATCAGTTGGTACAGGCGGTACTGATCCGGCTCGAGATAGGCCTGCACCTGCTCCGGCCGCCGGCTCACGTCGGTAGGCCGGATTGCCTCGTGGGCGCCCTGTACTCGCGCCGCCTTCTTCGGCCGGTACTGGTTGGGTGTATCCGGCAGGTAGGGCTTGCTGTAGCTCCTGCGAATGAAATCGCGCACCGATGCGATCGCCGTGGTCGAGACTTCCGGCGAGTCGGTCCGCATGTACGTGATGAGACCGACCGGCCCGTCTTCGCCGACATCCTTGCCTTCGTAGAGGTCCTGTGCAGCCCGCATGGTCCGGCGCGATGAGAAGCCCAGCTTCTTGGCGGCCTCCTGCTGCAGTGTGCTCGTCGTAAATGGGGCTGCGGGATTCTTCTTGCGATTCTTCTTTTCGACTTTGGAGACGATGAACGGCCTGGGGCGTACCGCCTCCACCACCGCCTGAGCATCGGCCTCGTTCTGCAGCTGAGGCTTGTGCCCGTCAACCTTGTGGAGGGCGGCCTCGAAGGTCTGCCCATTCTTGGCGCAGAGAGCCTCGATGGTCCAGTACTCCTGAGGCGTGAAGGCGCGAATCTCCCGCTCGCGCTCGACGATCAGCCGAAGGGCGACCGTCTGCACCCGGCCGGCGGATAGTCCGGTCTTGATGCTGTGCCACAGGATGGGACTCGCCTTGTAGCCGACCAGCCGGTCGAGAATCCGGCGAGCCTGCTGTGCATCCACCTTCCGGTCGTCGATCTGTCCAGGCTGCCGCAGCGCCGCCTGGATTGCGTCCTTCGTGATCTCGTGGAACAGAATTCGGTGCGTCGGGACATCGGACTTGAGCTGATCGGCAACGTGCCAGGCGATCGCTTCGCCTTCGCGATCGGGGTCGGTTGCGAGATAGATGGCGGATGCGCCTTTGGCGGCCTTCTTGAGGTCCGCCAGCGTCTTCGTTTTGCCCTTGATGGTGACGTATTTCGGCTCGAATCCACGCTCCACATCGACGCCGAGCTCGCGCGTGGGCAGATCGCGTACGTGACCCACGGTGGCCTTCACGTCGTAGCCACGGCCCAGGTACTTGCCGATGGTCTTGGCCTTGGTGGGCGACTCCACGATGACAAGCGCGGTCCCGTCAGACCGGGCTCGAGTGGCGGCACCGTTCTTCGTGGCCCGCTTTGTGGCGGCTGCGGCACGCGCTTCCCCAATGGGAGGGCTTACCGATTCAGCGAGCTTCCCACTCGCCTTCTTGGCTCCGCCTCCAGTGCGCTTACTCGGGGTATGCTTTACTGCCTTCTTCTTTCTCGTCGCCATAGCTTCAGTGTATCCGCTCCTGTCATCTATCAGTCAAAGTCGAGGTAGCAAGAAACCACGCCCGCCGGGAGATTAGCAACCCGACGCAGCTACCATCCTCCGTGCGCACGGGCCAGATCCACGACCGAGGCAGCCACCACGCCAGCCTCGGCAGTCTCAACGTCCACCTGGTGCGGAGCCAGCAAGTAGAACTGCTCCCGTTCCTGCAGCAGCGCCACCATGCGCTGAACCGGATCGACGCCGGCAAGGAGCGGCCGAACCTCTCCCTGTTCTGTGCGGCGTGCCGCCGTTGCGGGAAAGCATTTCAGGTAGACCACGAGGCACGACTCCATCGCGCCGGCGAGCTGCCCCGGCTGCGCGGCCCATCCACCTCCAGGCACGATCACCCCCGGGTTTCCTCCCCGAGCCGCGATGACAGCGTCGCGCTCCATCTCGCGAAATCGGGCCTCGCCCACCATACCGAAGATCTGGCTGATGGGCATGCCCATCTCGCGGACGAGCAGGCCATCGATGTCGATGAGTGGGGCAGACAATCCCTCCGCAACCAGGCGCCCCACCGTGCTCTTCCCCGATCCGGGGAGGCCCACCAGCAGGACGTGGCGCGGCATCAGCGTTCTCGGAGGTCGGATGCCCAGCGGGAGCCCAGCGCCGCTACGTAGCCGTCGTAGTTGCGGCGCATCTCGGAAAGCGAGTCACCACCGAACTTCTCCAGCATCGCGTCGGCGAGAACCAGCGCGACCACCGCCTCGGCGATGACACCCATGGCCGGTACTGCGGTGATGTCCGAGCGCTCGCTCACCGCCTTGGCTGCCTGCCCCGATGTCAGGTCCACCGTCGGCAAGGGAGACATCAGGGTGGCAATCGGCTTCATTGCAACCTTAACAACTACGGGTTCCCCGGTGGTGATTCCGCCCTCCATCCCACCGGCATTATTGCTCGTTCTCCGAAACCCGCCCCGGATGTCGGCTTCCCCGCTTACCCGCTTACCCGCTTCCCCGCTGACAATCGGATCATGCACCTCGGAGCCCGGGCGCCGCGCGGCTTCGAAGCCCATGCCGATCTCGACGCCCTTCACGGCGGGGATGGACATCAGCATACCGGCCAGGCGCCCATCCAGCTTCCGATCCCAGCTGACATGGCTGCCGAGCCCGACGACCACGCCCCGGGCGATGACCTCGGCCTCACCGCCGAGCGTATCGCCCGCCTTCTTGGCGGCGTCTATGCGGCGGATGATCTCTGCCTCCACACCCGCGTCGAGAACACGGACTTCGGAACGGTCCGATGACTCGTTCAGCGGCACCGGCAGAGCTGCCGGGTCGCGGCGTTCCGGCACCGCCCCAATACCTCCCAGCGAGATGATGTGGCTGCCGATCTCGACCCCGAACTCAGCCAGCAGCCGCTTGGCGAGAGCGCCGGCCGCCACCCGGGCGGTGGTCTCACGCGCGCTCGCACGCTCGAGGATGTCACGGCCATCGATCCGGTCGTATTTCAGGACGCCTGCCAAGTCGGCGTGGCCCGGCCTCGGACGGGTAACGCGCCGCCGCCGTATCTCACCCGGCGGATCGGAGCTCTCGTAGGCCATGACGTCTTCCCAATTGGCCCAGTCTCGGTTGGGAATCAACATGGCAACCGGGGAGCCTAGCGTTTCGCCGGCGCGAAGCCCGGAGAGCCATTCGATGCGGTCGCGCTCGATTTTCATC
>Ga0307410_10001357_pt1 | contig 10985 bp, 10 predicted proteins | sample 322Ometagenome_3_FD_203707 | JGI IMG/M metagenome (GOLD analysis project Ga0307410, IMG submission 203707) | Maize rhizosphere microbial communities from greenhouse at UC Davis, California, United States - 322HYB-O-3 | ecosystem: Host-associated > Plants > Roots > Rhizosphere > Soil | place...
CGGCCGCCGACGGACCACGCCTCGCGCTCTTTCGTCGCCCTTACCGGCGAAAATCGTCTGGCTCCACCAGCGATTTTCGCGAAACCCTGCCGGCGCAAAGTAGGTTTTCACTTTGCGCCGAACGGTCACCGCGGCTTCTTCTCCACGATCTGGATCGCGGCCCACGACCATTCGCTTCGCTGCTCGACGAGCTGCCGCAACGCGACCGTGTACACCGAACGCCCGGTGGTCAGCATCAGGTGCCGGCCTTCCGAGTATTCGGACGTCGGCACGATGAGCGTCTTCACCGCCAGCGGCTTGTCCGGCCGCGACGGTGGCGGAAGGTACAACCCGTCGAAGCGCGCGCCGACGGTGGACACGTCGATCCCATTGACGACGAAGCCGCCGTCGTCGCGCCCCTCGCCGCGCTTCGCGTGCAGCACGACCGGCACGACGCGCTCGGCGATGATCGAAACGCCGGCTTCGGCATCCTCGCTCGACACCTTGTTCAGGCGGCGCACGACGCCGAGGACCCAGTCGCTGACGTCGGACTGGCGTACGGCAACGAGCGCTCCGAGTGCCAGCGACTGCCCGATGCCGCCGGAGGCGGCGATGCGCAGCCCCGCGACGCTGCGATCCTTGACCTGCCACATCGGATCGGAGAACGACGACAGGCTGGCCGCGAGCGAATCGTGCTCGTCCGGCACGTGGCGGCGCACGCGCGGCGAACCGGCCACCGCGTACACCTCGATCTGCTCGCCGGCCGCGTCGAGCGCCGGATCGGACAGCTCCTTCGCCATCAGTTCGCGCGAGATGCGCCCGAGCCCGATGCGCACCTTCGCCGAGACGCGGCACGCAACGCGCGGATCGCGGCGAAGGTCGGTGTTGACGTTCGGCGCGACCGCCGGTCGCACCTTCTCGAGGATCATGATGCGCTGCTGGTTGATCGGCGCCGCCGGGCCCGAGTCGGTGGCTTCCGAACTGCGCAGCGCGTTGATCGCCCGCTCGAGCGATTCGGCCAGCGGCGTGGTGTCGAGGTAACGAAGCATCGAGCCGGCGTCGTTGCCCGTGCGTCGCACGAGGCCGGTCTTGCCGGCGAGGTCGACGAAGAACCCCTCCGGCGAGCGCGGCACGGCGTCGAGCGTGAGCTTGCGGCTCCAAGCGCGAAGCTGCGAGCACGCCCAGTCGAGTTGCGCCGGCGACAGGTTGCCGGTGTTGAGCTGGTGGATCAGGAGCACGTTCAGGTACTCCTGCTCGGCGGTCCACGCGGTGGCGTTCGGCCCCGCCGACCCGAGCATCGCGGGCGTGCGATCGACGCCGAGCTCGGTGGAGCGCAGGTACGTGCGGTGCAGCTCCATCCACTTGCCGGGGATCCAGCGCTCGAAGCGGAACACCCGGAGCTTCGCGTCGGTGCTGTAGTAGTGCAACAGGCGCGCGAACAGGAGCGGGATCGTCGGCTTCCAGCGCGGGTTCGCGCCCTGCGCCACGGCCTCCTCGAGCGCGGTCTGGTACGCGTACATGAATCCCTGCGTCAGGTCGTAGACCGCCTGCCAGATGCGCTCCGCGAGCTTCTCGGCCGAGTCGTAGTTCTCGACGTATTGCTTGATCAGCTGGCGGCGGTCGGCGCCCAGCGCCGAATCGAGGTACTCGACCGCCTGCACGCGCGCAGGGTCGACCGGACGGCGCGATTGACGCATGCCGTCGAACGCCCGCATCACCTGTTGCTGGCGGCCGATGACGTCGAGCGCGGGCAGCTGCTTCAGCCACGCGGACGTCGCGCGCGCGCTGACGAGCGGGTCGGCGGAGTCCTTGTTCTGCGAGGAAAGGAAGCTGAACATCGGCGTTTCAGGCGAACCGGCGGCGACCAAGCGAAGCGGGGGCGGGCAATGACGTCGTCATCGACGCGGCGAACCCCCGTTTATAAGCCAATTCGTCGGCGCCGACAAAGCCGGCGGCCGGGCGTCCGCTAGAATGCCGCTTCCCGCGTGCGCAGCGCGACGCGCATGCCCGCCGACCGTCCCGCACCGCCATTTCCATGCCTTTTCCCCGCTTTTCCCTCGCCGCCGCTTCGCTGCATCTCGCCCTGGCGCTCGCCGCCGCGACCCTGCCAGCGGCCGCGCAGACGCCCGGCGCTCCGCCGTCCAATGCTTCGAGCAATTTGAGTGCCACCGTGACAGAGCTGAAGAAGATCGATGTAAAACAAGGAACTGGTGCCGAGGCCACCGCCGGCCGCCCGGTCGTCGTGCACTACACGGGATGGCTGTATGAGCCTTCCGCCGTCGACGGCAAGGGGACGAAGTTCGACAGCTCGCGCGATCGCGGCGTGCCGTTCGGTTTCTTCCTCGGGGCGGGCAAGGTCATCAAGGGCTGGGACGAAGGGGTGCAGGGGATGAAGACCGGGGGTCAGCGCACGTTGATCATCCCGCCCGCGCTGGGCTACGGCGCGCGCGGCGCCGGCGGCGTCATCCCGCCGAACGCGACGCTCATCTTCGACGTCGAGCTCATCGAAGTGAAATAGGACGACCGGCCGATGCTGCCGCGTGACAATCGCGCCAAGGTGTGGCGCCGTGCCGATTACCGCCCGCCGGCCTTCCTGATCGATCGCGTCGCGCTCGAGTTCGACCTCGACCCCGACGCGACGCGCGTGACGTCGACGCTCGCCTTCAGGCGCAATCCGGTCGCGCATCCCGACGATCGCACGGCGCCGCTGGTGCTGGACGGCGAGCAGCAGCAGCAGCTCGCGGTCGAGCTCGATGGCGCAGCGCTCGCGCCGTCGCGCATGCAGCTCGCGCCCGGCCGCCTCGTCATCGCCGATCCGCCAGCCGCAGGCACGTTGACGGTGCGCTCGACGATCCATCCGGCGAAGAACGTCGCGCTCGAAGGCTTGTACGTCTCGTCGGGCGTCTTCTGCACGCAGAACGAGCCGGAGGGATTCCGCCGCATCACCTGTTTCCCCGATCGGCCCGACGTGCTCGCCGAGTACACGGTGACGATCCGGGCCGACCGCGACCGGTATCCGGTGCTCCTGTCGAACGGCAATCTCGTCGATGCGGGCGCCGTCATGAACGGCGCCGAGGGCCGTCACTACGCGGTATGGCACGACCCGTTCCCGAAGCCGTCGTACCTGTTCGCGCTGGTGGCAGGCGATCTCGCGTCGCTCGACGACACGTTCACCACGGCGTCGGGCCGCAAGGTGGCGCTGTCGATCTACTCGACGCCGCGCAACCTCCCGCGCTGCCGGCACGCGATGGAATCGCTGAAGGCCGCGATGCGCTGGGACGAGGAGCGATTCGGCCGCGAGTACGACCTCGATCGCTTCATGATCTTCTGCGCCGACGACTTCAACATGGGCGCGATGGAGAACAAGGGGCTCAACATCTTCAACAGCCGCCTGGTCCTCGCCGACCCGTCGACGGCGACCGACGACGATTACCAGGCGATCGAAGGCGTCGTCGGCCACGAGTACTTCCACAACTGGACCGGCAACCGCGTCACCTGCCGCGACTGGTTCCAGCTCTCGCTCAAGGAAGGGCTCACGGTCTTTCGCGACCAGGAGTTCTCCGCCGATCGCGGCTCGCGCGCGGTCGAGCGCATCGCGGCGGTCGAGTACCTGCGACGCGACCAGTTCGCCGAGGACGCGGGGCCGATGGCGCACCCGGTCCGGCCCGACGAGTACCAGGAGATCAACAACTTCTACACGGCGACCGTGTACGAGAAGGGCGCCGAAGTCATCCGCATGCAGCACACGCTGCTCGGCAGCGAGCGGTTCCGGCGCGGCATGGATCTCTATTTCGCGCGCCACGACGGCCAGGCGGTGACGTGCGACGACTTCGTGCAGGCGATGCAGGACGCAAGCGGCGTCGACCTGTCGCAGTTCAAGCGCTGGTACAGCCAGGCGGGCACGCCGGTCGTCCGCGTCGCGGGCCGCTACGACGAAAAGGCGCGCACCTACACGCTCGACGTGACGCAGGAGACGCCGCCCTCGCCCGGGCAGCGCGCGAAGCTGCCTTTCCACATTCCCCTCGCCGTGGGTCTCATCGGCACCCATGGCCGCGACCTGCCGCTCAAGGCGGCCGTGGACGACGGCGTCGTGGCGACCACGCGCGTGCTCGACGTGCGCAACGCCCGGCAGCAGTTCACGTTCGCCGACGTGCCGGCCGAGCCGATCCCGTCGATCGCGCGCGGCTTTTCCGCGCCGGTACGCGTCGAGTTTCCCTACAGCGATCGCGAGCTCGCCTTCCTCGCCGCGCACGACAGCGATCCCGTCAACCGCTGGGACGCCGCGCAGCGGACGTTCGTGACGGCGCTCCTGTGGCTCGCACGCGAGCGGCGCGCCGGCCGCGCGTTCGCGCTTCCGCACGTTCTCGAGCACGTCGTCGCGCATCTCATCGGCGATGCGGCGAGCGATCCGGCGCTGATCGCGATGACGTTGACGCCGCCCGATCCGGCCTACGTCGCTGCGATGGAATCGACGCTCGATGCGGATGGCGTGTCGGCCGCGCGCGTGTACCTGGTGCGCGAGCTGGCGGGTCGGCTGAGACCCGCGTTCGAAGCGATCGTGACGCGTCACGCGCCGCCACGCGGCTATGCGCCGACGCAGGCGCAGATCGGTCCGCGGCGGCTTCGCAACGTCGCGTTGCGCTATCTCGGGGCGCTCGACGATGCGGCGGCGAGGGCGCTGGCGATCGCGCAATACAACGATGCCGACAACATGACGGACACGATCGCGGCGCTCGCCGCGATCAAGGACAGCGACGCGGCCGAGCGACACGATCTCTACGCGCGCTTCGAGGCCCGCTGGCGCGACGAGCCGCTGGTGCTCGACAAGTGGTTCGCGCTCGAGGCGACGGCGCTGCGCGAAGGGACGCTCGAGCGGGTGAAGTCGCTGCTCGCCCACCCGCGCTTCAACGCGCGCAACCCCAACCGCGTGCGCTCGCTCGTCGGCGCCTTCGCGCTGCGCAACTTCGCGCGCTTCAACGCGGCCGACGGCGCCGGCTATGCGTTCGTCGCCGACCAGGTGCTGGCGCTCGATCTCGCCAATCCGCAGCTCGCCTCGTCGATCGCCGGCGCGTTCAACCTGTGGAAGCGGTTCCCGGAGCCGCGGCGCGGCCAGATGAGAGCGGCGCTCGAGCGCGTCGCGAAGGAATCGACGCTCTCGCCCGACGTCGCCGAGATCGTTTCGCGAACCCTCGAGGACTGACCCGGCAAGCCGGGCCGGCTGCTGGGCCGACGATTCCGCGACACGTCGGACGCAACGGCTGCCGACCTACCAATAGGTCTCGAGGGTCACGTGCCCCGGCTCCCTGCGGCGGTGTCGGCGCATGCCCCGCGTCGCCAGCGTGGCCTGCACATCGTCGATCATCTGCGGATTGCCGCACAGCATCGCGTGCGCGTTCTCGGGACCGAGCGGCATGCCGGCGCGCGCCTCGAGCCGTCCGTCGGCGATCAGCGCCGGAATGCGCCCGCGCAACGCGCCGGGCGCATCCTCGCGCGACACGATCGGCACGTACGTGAGCGCACCCGCGCGCTGGCGCAGCACCGAGTCGATGACATCGCGATAAACGAGCTCGCCCGCGTACCGCGCGGCGTGGACCAGCACGACGCGGGGGAACTTCTCCCATGTGGCCGCATCGCGCACGATCGACAGGAACGGCCCGATGCCGGTGCCCGTGGCGATCAGCCAGAGCGACTCGGCTTGCGGAACCTCGTCCACGGTGAAGAAGCCGTTCGCGCGGGCGAGAAGCCAGATCGCATCGCCGGTGCGAAGCGCGGCCAGCCGCGGCGACAGCGGCCCCTCCGGAACGACGACGATGTAGAACTCGTGCGGCGACGTGCCCGGCGGATTCACGAACGAATAGGGACGGCCGAGCATCGGCTCCTTCGCGCCGGGCGGCGCGGGCAACGCGAGGCGGGCGAACTGGCCTGCGGCGAACGTGAGCTCCGGCGCCTCGACGCGCAGCGAGAACAGCCGGTCGGTCCAGTGCCGCACCGAAACGACACGGCCCTCGACCCACGTCGACATGGCGCGCGATTCCGCGTTGCTAGAATGAACGTATGGTAACGCGCGCGTCCGACGACCCTGGCGAGCCGTTTCGCGTCTACCTGCGCCGGCCCGCCGCGCGCGATCGCAAGGCGTTCCTGGCCGCCGTCGCCGCCAGCCGGCGCCTTCACGGCGCGTGGGTCGCCGCACCGTCGAGCGACGAGACGTTCCGGAGCTACGTCGCGCGCTTCGGGCGCCCGGTCCGCACCGCCCAGCACGTCGGCTATCTCGCCTTCCGCGCGGACGACGAGGCGCTGGTCGGCGTGCTGAATTTCTCCGAGATCGTGCGTGGTGTCTTCCAGTCGACCTATCTCGGCTACTACGCGTTCGCGCCGTTCGCCGGGCGCGGGTACATGTCCGAGGCGCTCGCGCTGGCGCTCGATCGAGCCTATGGCGAGCTCGCGCTGCACCGCGTCGAGGTGAACGTCCAGCCGTCGAACCGGCGCTCGCTGGCGCTGGTCGAGCGGCTCGGCTTCTCGCGCGAAGGATTCTCGCGCCGCTATGTGAAGATCGGCGGGCGCTGGCGCGACCACGTGCGCTTCGCGATGCTGGCGGAGGATTGGCCGCGCGCCCGGCGAAAGGTCGTCAGCGCATGGCGCAGGCGGCGATGACGCGGGGCCTCGCCCCGCTCGCGTTCGTCGTCGCGGGCCTTGTGGGTTGCGCCACGCCGCCCCCGCCTGGCGCGTGGCATGAACGAAAGGAGCAGCCGCTCCGTCCCGCCGAGACGCACGAGGCCTGCGTGCGAATGCAGCCGGGCGACCGCCTCGAATATGCGTTCTCGGCGCAGCGGGCGATCGACTTCGACATCCACTTCCACGAAGGCAAGGCAATCGTGGCGCCGGTCACGCGCGAGAACGTCGCGTCCGTCGAGGACGCGTTCGATGCGCTCGACGCGCACGAGTACTGCATGATGTGGCAGTCGCGGCCGCCCGGGACGCTGCTGAACTACCGCTATCGCCTGCTTCCGGGTGGCGCGCGGCCATGAGCGGTCAGTCGCGCGCGCCGGCGGCATGAACACGCGGCCGACGCTGCTGTTCGACCTCGACGGCACGCTCTCGGACAACTACGAGGGCATCAGCGGCAGCATCCGCCACGCGCTGCGTCGGCTCGGTGCGGCGGATCCCGGCGACGCCGAGCTGCGGCGCTGCATCGGCCCGCCGTTGCGCGAATCGTTCGCGCGCCTGCTCGCGACCGACAACGCGGCGACGATCGAGGCCGCCATCGGCGCGTATCGCGAGCGTTACGAAGCGCTCGGCTGGCAGGAGAACGTCGCCTATCCGGGCGTCGGCGAGGCGCTCGCGCGGCTGTGCGAACGCGGTGTGCGCATGTTCGTCTGCACGTCGAAGCCCGAGCATTTCGCGACGCGCATCGTGCGTCACTTCGGCTTCGACGCGTACGTCGAGCGCGTCTATGGCGCCGATCTCGCCGGCGCGCTGGACGACAAGCGCAAGCTGCTCGCGCACCTCGTCGGTTGCGAGCGGCTCGCGCCGCACGAATGCATCATGATCGGGGATCGCATCCACGACGTGCGGGCCGCGCGGGTCAACGGTGCGCGCGCGGTCGGTGTGCTGTGGGGCTACGGCGATGCCGGCGAGCTGGCAGACGCCGAACGCCTGCTCGCGCAGCCGACCGAGCTCGCGTCGCTCGACCAGGACCGCTGAAGCGACGATCAGCCGGTCGGCGTCGCCAGGTCGCCGGCGGCGTACGCGAGCGACACGTTGGCGTCGACGGGAACCGGCGGCATCGTCGCATTCCACGCCGCATAGCGCCCGCGCATCGATGCGAAGCGTCCCGGCTCGCGCTCGGCGAGGTTCGCACGCTCGCGCGGATCGGTCGCGAGGTCGAACAGGTACTCGCGGCCGTCCTGGGCGAAGTACTTCCAGCGATCGCTTCGCATCGCCCGCTGGTCGCGATGCTTCATGCGCCAGAAGAGCTCGCGCGGCACGACGCGACGCGGATCGCGCAGCGTGTCGATCAGGTTCTCGCCGTCGAGCCCGTACGCGGGGTCCGGCGCGACACCGGCCGCCGCGAGGAACGTCGCGACCCAGTCCATGGTCATCGCGAGCTGCGCCGTCGTCGTGCCCGGCGCAACGACGCCCGGCCAGCGCGCGATCAGCGGCACGCGAATGCCGCCTTCGAGCAGGTCCATCTTGCGCCCCACGAACGGCCACGCATCGGAGAACCGCTCGGCGCCGTTGTCGCTCGTGAACACGACCAGCGTGTCGCGCGCGAGCCCGACCGCGTCGATCGTGTCGAGGAGCGCGCCGATCCCTTCGTCCATCTGCCGGATCATCGTGCGGTAGGTCTCGAGCGATCCGCCGTCGACGTGCACGATGCGCTCGCCGATGCGACGCGATTCGGCCTCGTCGTCGCGCGTCTCCCACGGCCAGTGCGGCGCGGTGTAATGCACCGACAGCAGGAACGGCCGATCGCGCTCGCGGCGCACGATGGCGCAGGCGCGCTCGCTGATGAGGTCGGTGAGGTAGCCGTCGCGCCGGACCGGCTGCTCGCCATCGAACAGGTCGGCGGTGCCGGTCCAGTCGCGATGGCTGAAGTAGTCGACGCCGCCGCCGTGCGGGCCGAAGAATTCCGCATAGCCGCTCCGCAGCGGGCCGAAATGCGGCGCGTAACCGAGATGCCACTTGCCGACCAGCGCCGTGTGATAACCGGCTGCGGACAGCAGCGATGGCAGCGTCGGATGCGACGGCGGCAGCCCGAGGTCGGCGCGTCCTCGCGCGGCCCCGCCGATCGGCTCTTCGGCCGCGCCCCGCAAACGGTACTGGTAGCGTCCGGTCATCAACGCGAATCGCGTCGGCGAGCAGACGGGTGAATTGGCATAGCCGTCGGTGAAGCGCAGCCCCTCGCCGGCCATGCGATCGAGCGACGGCGTGAACGACGCCCGCGCGCCGTAGCAGCCGACGTCCGCGTAGCCCATGTCGTCGGCCATGACGAACACGAAGTTCGGCCGGCGCGCGCCCATGCGCTGCTACAGCTCCGCGTAGCTGTACGTGCGGCCGTTCTCGACGGCGCCGACGACGAGACGGTCGACGATCTTCGCCGCCGTCACGGCCGGCGGCACCAGCTGTCCGCTCGCGTGGAAGCCGGCGAACATGTCGACCGATGGCAGGCGCTCGCGCGGCTGCGAGCGCATGTACACCTGCATCGGCGTGTCGATGATGCCGGGGCGGATCGTGATGCACTGCAGACCGGACGCGCCGTGCTCGGCGGCCACGACCTGCGTCAGCATCTCCAGCCCGGCCTTGCCGATGCAATAGACGCCGCCCCCGGGGATGGCTCGCGCGGCAGCGCCGGAGGAAACGTTGACGAGCCTTCGCTCGCCAGCTACGCCGGCGAACGCACGGACGAACGCGTCGGCGACGACGATCGGCGCCGCGAGATTCACCGCCAGCGACGCGAGCGCTTCGTTCGCGTCGACCGCACCTATCGTGCCCGCGGGTCCGGCGACCGCGGCGTTGTTGATCACGGCGATCGCTGTCGGCCGCTGCGCTTTCAGCTCGTCGAACAGCGTGGCGAGGATCGGCGCCAGCGCTCCGACGTCGGCCAGGTCGGCGGTCACCAGGCGGAAGCCGCGCGACGTCAGGTTCGCCGCTGCGCTCCGGCCGACGCCGACGACGTCGAAACCGCGTTCGAGCAGCGTCGACGCAAGCGCCGCGCCGAGCCCCTTGGACACGCCGGTGACGACGGCGATGCGCTCAGCCATGCGCGCGCTCGCGCAGCGTTCGGAGGTACATGAGATAGCCGCCGAACCACGCGCCGGCGATCAACGCGAGCTGCGCCAGCGGCTTCCACAGGTAGATCGTCGCGTCGTCGGTGTGCGCGAGCCCGAACACGCGCCAGTAGGCGAACGCCTCGAGGCCGAGCGCGACGACCGCGCCCACGAGCACCGTCGTGCCGACCGGCACGAACGGCCCGAGACACAGCAGCGCGAGCCACGCCGACGCCTCGTAGACGAACCAGCCGAAACGGTCGCCCGAGCCGGTCGTCAGCGCGAGCTCGACATAGCCGGCCAATGCGATGCCGAGGACCGCGACCGACAGCGCGATCGTCCGCGAGCGCGCGTCGCCGCTGCCAGGTGCCTGCGTCATGCCTCCTCCGTCTGCCGAGTGGGCGCGCGCAAGCGTAGCACCCGACCGCGCGCGCGGGAACTCGCGAGCGACCGCCGGGCGATCAGCGCTGATCGAGCGAGGCGAACACGATCACGAGCACCAGCACGGCGAGCACGATCGCCGCGATCTTCCACGGGCTCTTCGGATACTCGCCGTGGACGGCACCGGTGACGCCATTCATCACGCACTGGAAGCTGCGCCGGCCGTAGTCGTAGGTCAGCAGCCACACCGGCGCGAGCACGTGCTTGAACGTCTGCGCCGACCAGTGCGCCTGCACGTTGAGATTGCGGTAGGTGTCGCCGTGCACCTGCGCCGCGCACAAGGCGGTGAGCTTCGCGTTCATCTGCTCGCGCGAGCGCCGCGCACCATCGGCGAGATCGACCTGGTAGCGCTCGACCACCCAGCCCGCGACGTAGCCGGCGTCGTAAGGCTTGAGCTCCTGCATCGGGAACGGCTCGACCGCGCGCAAGAGCCGCGGATGGATGCCGACCGACGCGCAGACGAGGTCGTCGTCGAAGAAGTGCTCGAGCGAGCCCGCCGCCGGCTCCCAGCGAACGTGGCGCACCGGGCGCGTGCGCGTCTGCCCGCCCGAGGAATACGTCTCCGTCGTGTAGTAGTAGTGACCCGCCTCGGCGGTCCAGTCCGCGCGGACGCGTGCGTCGAACGTCCAGTACGGCAGGTAGACGCCGTGCACGGTGTCGGTCAGCGCCTTCTTCTTCAGCGCCGACGGCGCGAGCCACAGGCGACCGTACCAGCGCCGGATGCGATCGCGCGCATCGCTGAGGCTGATGCGAAACGGCAGCACGCTCTCGGGACGGAACGCGGGGTCGGTCTCCTCG
>Ga0307410_10001358_pt1 | contig 10984 bp, 14 predicted proteins | sample 322Ometagenome_3_FD_203707 | JGI IMG/M metagenome (GOLD analysis project Ga0307410, IMG submission 203707) | Maize rhizosphere microbial communities from greenhouse at UC Davis, California, United States - 322HYB-O-3 | ecosystem: Host-associated > Plants > Roots > Rhizosphere > Soil | place...
GCTTCTCGAAGGCGCCGAGCCGCTCGGCCTCGAAGATGCCGCCGAACTCGGGCTCGGGCTTCCAGTTGAGCGCGAGCTCGAGGGTGGCGTCGTCGCGTTCGCAGGCGAAGAGGGCGAAGGCGGCGAGGGCGGCGAGCCACGCCCGCCTCATCGCTTCGCCTCCGAGGCGTGCCAGTGGCGCAAGGCGAGCCGGCTCGCGAGGCCCACCGCGCCGAACAAGGCGAGGCCCAGCAGCGAGGCGTAGCCGATCGCGGCGAACACGAGGTCCGTGCGCTGCTGCCGCATCGCGCCGAGCACCACGATGCCGAGCCCGCCGCCGCCCACGAACTCGCCCACGATCGCGCCGATCACCGCGAGGCCCGCAGCGATGCGAAGCCCGGTGAGCAGCTGGGGCAGGGCCCACGGCAGGCGCAGCTTCCAGAGCGTGGCGACGCGGGTGGCGCCGTGCAGCCGGAACAGGTCGGCGAGGTTCGGGTCGACGGAGAGCAGCCCGGCCAGCGTGTTCGCGATCACGGGGAACACCGAGACCACCGCGGCGGCGGCCACCACGGCGCGCGGCCCGTAGCCGAACCAGATCACGAGCAGCGGCGCGATCGCCACGATCGGCACGATCTGGAAGAAGATCGCGTAGGGATAGAAGGCGCGTTGCACCCAGGGCGAGGCGGCGAGCGCCACCGCGGCGGCGACGCCGATCGTGCTCGACAGCAGCAGGCCGAGCAGCACCGCGCCGCCGGTGGCGGCGAGCGAGGCGAGCAGCACGCCGGCCTCGCTGGTCGCCGCCGTCCATACCGCCGACGGCCGCGGCAGGAGCAACGGCGAGACGTCGAGGATGCGAATGACGACCTCCGCGAGCGCCGTCCCGACCACGAAGGTGAGGAGCGGCGGCGCGATCCGCGCGAGCGCGGCCCGATTCACGCGAGCGCACCTCCGCGGCGGAGCGCGTCCTGCAGCACGCCGGTCTCGTGCGCGAAGGCGGCGTCGGCCCGCAGCGCCGCCGTGCGCTCCGCCGGCAGCCCCACGCGGTGATCGAGCACGATCCGGCCAGGCCGGCGCGAGAGCACCACCACGCGCTCCGCCAGGTACGCGGCCTCGGCGATCGAGTGGGTCACGAACAGCACGGTGAGCCCGGCCGCGCGCCAGACTCGCCGCAGCTCGTCGTCGAGGGCCATGCGCGTCAGCTCGTCGAGCGCGGCGAACGGCTCGTCGAGCAGCAAGAGGCGCGGCTCGGTGACGAGCGCGCGCGCGAGGGAGGCGCGCATCTTCATGCCGCCCGACAGCTCGGCGGGGTAGCGCCGCGCCGCGTCCGCGAGCCCCACCTGCGCGATCGCCGCCTCCGCACGCGCGCGTCGCACGGCGGCGTCGCGGCCGAGCAGCTCGAGCGGCAGCGCGACGTTGCCGAGGACGTCGCGCCAGGGAAGCAGGTGCGCGTCCTGGAAGACCATCCCGATGTGGGCCGATTCGATCCGCACGGCGCCGCGCTCCGGCCGGTCGAGACCGGCGACGAGGCGCAGCAGCGTGGACTTGCCGCAGCCGGAGGGGCCGAGCAGCGCGACGAAATCGCCGGGTGTCACGCTGAGATCGATGCCGGCGAGCGCGGGCACCTCGCCGCCCGCTTCGGCCCGGAAGGTGCGGTGGACGCCTTCGAGCGCGATCGCGACACCGCGGTCCATCCGCCCCCCGGGAGAGGGCGCCCAGCCTAGCAGGCGGGCCGTGCCGCGGGAGCTAGCCTCAGCGGATGCCCTCCTCGATCCCGCACCGCGTCCTCGTCGCGACCCTTGCCGTAGCGGCCCTCGCGCTCGGCTGCGCGACGAACGACCGCGGCCGCGACCGCTACTACGACGACCGCGCCTACCGGCACGACCCGTACTACGGCCATCCCTATCCGTATGGGTACTACGGGCACGGCGACCGCTACGACCGCCGCGACCGGCACCAGGAGCAGGAGCAGCGGTCGCTCGACAAGGAACATCAGACCGAGGACAAGTCCCTGCGGCACGAGCAGCGGGACGAGCGCCAGGACCTGAAGCAGGCCGACGAGTGGGACAAGCTCGACCGGCAGCACCAGGAGGAGGAGAAGCGCGCGCTCGAGCGTCAGCAGCAGGACGAGGAGCGCGAGCTGAGGCAGCACCAGAAGCAGGAGCGGAAGTCCCACGATTACTGGGACTGAGCCGCCTTGGCTGCGTGCTGTTGAGAGGCCTCGCCCGCCGCCGCTGAATGGCGGCCGGCGCGTCCGCGTCTACGAGGCGTCCCCGCTCGAGGAGACGCCCATGACGATGTCGAAGCCCACGGCGCGCACGCTGCTCGCGGCCGCCCTCGCGCTGAGCGCCGGCCTGAGCGTCGGCTGCGTGACGCACCACCACGATCACGCTGGCCGCGCGTACCGCTACGACCCCTATTACGGCGGCTACGGCCACTACGAGCCTCGCCACCCGCGCCATCATGCGCCGCGCTACGGGCATCCGCGCCCGCATCCTCATCCCGGCGGCGGCTGGCTCGACCGCGGGCAGGATCGCGAGCGGCACGCGCTGAAGCGCGACCAGCAGGACCAGGACCGCGCCCTCGACCGCGCGCATCGCGACGAGCGTCGCGACCTGAAGCAAACGGGCGCTTGGGACCGGGACGATCGCCGCGCCCAGCGCCAGGAGCACCGCGCGCAGGAGCGCGAGCAACAGGACGATCGTCAGGACCTCCGCCGCGACCACCGGCGCGAGCGCCAGGACGAGCGGAACGACTGGGACTAGGCCTCCCCGTCGGGCCGGGTGTGCCACCACGCCCACGCCACGAACACGAGCTGGAACGCGAGGCGCGCGTCGTGCAGCAGCGCGCTGTCCGTTCCGAGCTGGTGAGACGCCGCGTACAGGTTGGCGGGGAAGACCGCGATCAGGAGCGCGACGACCCCCCAGGCCGCAAAGACGCGTGTGCGCGGCTCCAGCAGGAAGACGCCGAGCAGGATCTCTGCGAGCCCCGATCCGAGGTTCAGCCACTCGGGATCGGGCAGCTCCGGCGGGATGATGGCCAGATAGAAGGCCGGGTTCAGGATGTGGTTGAAGCCCGCGAAGGCATAGAGCGCGGCCATGATCCAGAGCGAGATGCGTTTGATGCGGCTCATGTGCGCATTCTGTGCGGCGGGACGTCGCAGGCGCAATGCCCGCCGCGGCGGAGGATGGCCACCACGGGCACCACGCCGCCCATCACGGTGAGCGCGCGGCGCCCCCCTCTGCTTCGGCCGGGGCGCAGGCGGCCCCCGCCCGCGCCACGGCGGCACTCGACCGCTACCACGACGTCGCGCAGGCCGAGCGCGCCGGCTACGTGAAGCCGGGCCGGAACGACGGCTTCCAGATGGGCGAGCACTGGTACCAGCCCGACCTGCTGCGGGATCCGGTGTGTGTGCTGGAGCAGCCGCAGTTCCTCCAGTACCTGGTGATCGACGGTCGCCGCACGCTGATCGGCACGGGCCATGTGTGCGACGCGCAGAGCAAGGCGCCGGACTGGTTCGGCGGCGTGGCGTGGCACACGCACGGACCCGAGCTGTGTCGCACGCGCAAGACGCCGTGCTGAGCGCTCGATCGTGATGCTGCATACCTGGAACTGGATCGCCGCCCCCGACGGTCCCTTCGTGCACGAGAACCGCGCCATTCCGTTCCTGCCCGCCGGCCTGCGGGTGCCGCCGCGCGAGGTGCTCGACGCGGCGGCCGGGAGCGACGCGGTGGCGACGCTCCGCCTCACCGTGCGCGACCACGGCGGGATGGAGCCGCGGGCCGGCACGCCCTAGCGGTACTTCGGCTCCGGATCGCTCGCGACGATCCACATCGCGAAGTACTGGGCGGCGCCGCCGTACGCGTGGCCGAGCGCGACCTTGGCGCCGTCGATCTGGTGCTCGCCCGCGGTGCCGCGCACCTGGCTCGCGGCCTCGAGGCAGCGGATCATGCCCGAGGCGCCGATCGGGTTCGACGACAGCACGCCGCCCGACGGGTTCACCGGGAAGTCGCCCGTCATCTCGGTCTCGCCGGCGTCGGTCATCTTCCAGCCCTGGCCTTCGTCGCAGATCAGGTGGCCCTCGAGCCACATCGGCTCGTACCACGAGAACGGCACGTAGAGCTCGGCCACGTCGATCTGGCGGCGCGGGTCGCGGATGCCCGCCTTCTGGTAGAGCGCCTTCGCGCAATCGACGCCCGCCGCGGGCTTCACCGTGTCGCGGCCCGGGAACTGCGAGAACTCCGTGCGCTTGGCGTGCGCGATCACCCAGGCCGGCGGCCGCGGCGCGCGTCTCGCTTCCTCGGCGTTGGTGAGCACCATCGCCGCCGCGCCGTCCGACGACGGGCACGACTCGAGGAAGTGGAGCGGGTCCCAGAGCAGCGGGGACTCCTTCACCTTGTCGATCGTGATGTCCGGCATGTGCAGGTGCGCGTAGGGATTCTTGCAGGCGTTGAGGCGGTCCTTCACCGCGACCTTCCAGCCGATGTGCTCGGGCGCGCCGGAGCGCTGGATGTAGTTGCGGATCCAGGGCGCGAAGGAGCCGCCCGCGCCCTGGCTGCCGCTGCGCCCGCCGCCGAGCGCCCAGGTGGCGTTGCCCTCGCTCTGCTTCTCGTAGCCGAGCGTGAGCACGGTGCGGTAGCGCCCGCTCTCCACCAGCGTGGCGGCGCTGATCGCGGTCGAGGCGCCCACCGAGCCCGCGGTGTGCACGCGGTGGATCGGCTTGCCCACCGCGCCGAGCGCGTCGCAGAGCGACAGCTCGGGCATCATCACGCCTTCGAGCGCGTCGGGCGCCTTGCCGATCACGATCGCGTCGACGTCCTGCCAGCCGAGCGCGGCGTCCTCGAGCGCGCGCAGCGCGGCCTCGCGCACGAGGCCCTCGAGCGACACGTCGGCGCGGCGGCGCGCGTACTTGGTCTGTCCGATGCCGACCACGGCGGCGCGCTCGGCCATCACGCCTCTCCTTCGAGCACGCAGAGCAGGTTCTGCTGGAGGGCCGGACCGCTCGCTGCATGCGCGACGCCGCGGCGCGCGCGGCCCTCGCGGATGCGCTGCGCCACCTCGATCACGCGCACCAGGCCGGTCGCCATCACCGGGTGCCCGCAGAGCGGGCCGCCGGACGGGTTGACGCAGGTGCCCGGCGCCAGCCCGAGCGCGCGGCGCAGCACGATCTCCTCGGGGCTGTAGCGCACGCACAGCTCCGCCACGTCGATCGGGCCGGCGTGGAGGTCGACGCCCTGCGCGGCGAGGCGCGCCGACGGCGAATCGGTGAGGTCGCGCAGGCCCAGGTGGTGCGAGTCGATGCGGTGGTCGATGCCGCGGATCCAGACCGGCTTCTCCGTCAGCTCGCGCGCACGCGCGCCGCGCGCGATCAGCACGGCGGCGGCGCCGTCCGAGATCGGGGGCAGGTCGTGCTTGCGCAGCGGGCTCGCGTAGTAGGGCTCCGCGAGCAGGGCATCGACCGCGACGTCCTTCTTCACCTGCGCATTCGGGTTCGCGAGCGCGTCGCGCCGGCTGCGCGACACCACCTCGGCGAAGTCGCGTTCGGTGGCGAGGCCGGCGTCGAGCAGCGCGCGGGCCTGGAGGCCCGCAACCGACACCGGATCGAGACCGAGCGGGGCAGCCGTGTACGGGTCGGTCTGGAGCGGGAAGATCTCGCGCGGATTACCCGGCGAGCTCTTGCCCGAGCCAGCCACCAGCGCAACGTCGATGTCGCCGACCGCGAGCCGCACCCAGGCCTCGAACAGCGCCCAGGCGCCGTCCATCTCGACGTGCGACTCGTAGACGGGCGGCCAGGCGCCGAAGCCGTCCACGTTCGACACGAACGCGAAGGGCATGCCCGACAGGTAGTCGCAGGAGCCCGCGATGGTGAAGTCGACGGCCGAGCGCTCGAGCCCCGTCTCCGCCAGCAGCTGGTTCGTGAGGTCCATCAGCATGGAGGGCTCGCTGTCGGCGTAGCGGCGCCGCGCGGGCGTCTGGGCGACCGCGACGATGGCGATGTCGTCTCCCGGCGACGGCCGAGGGCTCGTGCTCATGCTGCGAGGTCCTTCTGCGCAAGCCCGCGCCCGGCGCGGGCGCACAGCGAGCCGCAGGCGAACGTACTCACCAGTTGTGCTCCATGATCTTCTCGAAGGGCAGGTCGGGCTCGCCGGTCGGCTCCCAGCGCTCGATCACCGAGCCCGTCCCGCCCCAGCGGTTGTCCACGTCCGCGACGGAGCGCTCGGCCGCCGCTTTCCACACCGCGCGGAGGCGCATGCCGGCTCGGAACCCGGCGACCGGGATGCTGCGGATGTCCTGCTGGCCGAGCGGCTGGTCGGCGCCGTCGAGGAGGATCGAGGCCCGGATGTAGGGCTCCGTCTCCTTCTGGCCGTAATACTGCACGGGCGTGATCACGGTGTAGGCCACCACCGTCCCTCGATCCGAGACGACGACGTCGTCGCGCTCGCTCATCCGCACGCGCTCGATCGGGTCGTAGCCCTTGCTCGGCAGGTAGACCTTGCCCGAGGCGGGGCTGCGCTGGCCGATGAACCTTCCCTCGAGCAGCCCGCGCGCGAAGCGCTCGCGATGCGGCGCGAGCGGCTCGCTGTAGTCGAGCGAGATCAGGTGCTCCGTCATCTCCACGGCGCCCTTGCCGGGCGGGACGTAGCGGTCCTGCGCCTCGGCCTCGGGGGTGAAGTAGAGGTCGGTGATCGCGCCGCGGCGCTCCTCGCGGTACTGCGTGCGCACGCGGCCGCCCGCGCGCAGGGCCGCGGGGTCCGACGCCTTCACGGCGTGGGCGATGGCGCTGTCCGCGCCGTCGGGGCGGATCAGCGCGAACGCGAAGGGCTGTTGGAAGGGATGCTTGCGCGAGGGCTCCGCGATCCAGGTCCACGACACGATCGTGCCGCCCGGGCCGACCTCCACGAAGTCCGGCGCGAGCGTTTCGCCCGTCTCGGGGTCGTACTCGAGGGGCGGGCACAGCACCCGGCCCCGGCAGCGGATGCCGAGCAGCTTGCCGTCGCGCAGGGCGGTCAGAAATGCGCCGACGATCGGGCCGGTCGTGCGCGTGTACGGATACTCGAGCCGATACTGGACCGGGGGGAAGGCCGGCATGGGCGCAGTCTACCGCGCTGCCCGATGCCGCTACCCTCGGGCCCGCGGAGGGACCCGATGAGGCGAGGGATCGTCTGCGCGGCGCTCTGGCTCGCGCTCGTGGCTCTCGGCCCCGGCGCCGCGCTCGGCCAGGGCGTCGCGGTGGACGACACCATCGCTGCCATCGCGCTCGAGGATCAGCACGGCGAGCCGGGCGGCGTCGATGCGACGACGCGCGGCGTGCTGCTGTCGCGCGACATGGAGGGCGGCGGCCTGGTGCGCGAGGCCCTGGCGACGGATGGTGCAGCGCAGCTCGAGCGCGCCGGGGCCGTGTACGTCGCCGACGTGCACGGGATGCCGGCCCTGATCCGACGCTTCGTGGCCCTGCCGCGGATGCGCGAGCGTCCCTATCGGGTGCTGGTGGACACGGACGGCGCGCCGAGCGCCGCGCTCCCGTCCGTGGCCGGCAAGGCCACCTGGGTGCGCCTCGAGGGCCTGCGGGTGGTCGAGCTCCGCTTCCTCTCGAGCGCGGACGAGGTCCGGCAGGCCCTGCTGGCCACCCCCTCGGGGAGCTGACCCGCAGACGCCCGCCCGCCGGTGAACCATCCGGGTCCTGCGGCGTCAAATTGCGCGATGGTGAGGGTTGGCTTGCCGCTTTCTTAGCGGCGCCCACTACTTCCTATTCGAACGGCTGGCCGATACCTACGACACGAGGTGGGTGGGGACCGGCGTAATCGCTCGAGAGGAGTCGGCTGGGGGGCCGGCACCGCCGAGGAGTGGCCGGTGTCACTTCCTGGCTCAGCACAGCGCCCGACAAGGAACCAGTAGATGATCAAGAATGACGCACAGCGGCAGACCGCAACCGGCGGGGGGAGGTTCTCCTCCGGCGCCGCGGCCGAGCCGCTCGTCGCCTACTTCGCCGACATCGCCCACATCCCGACGCTCTCGCGCGAGGAGCAGATGCTCGCCGCGAAGGAGCTCGAAGAGGCGACGCGCGTCTTCCAGCAGGCGCTGTACCAGGTGCCGTGGGTGGCGCAGGAGGTCGTCGCGCGCTGGAGCCGGCGGCGGACGGCCGGGCTGGCCACGCGCAAGCTCTCGGAGGCCTTCGGTGATGGGGAGGCCGAGGCCGGGGAGCGCCTCGACCGGGCGCTCGGCCGCGTCGAGCGCGCGCTCGCGCGCCGGCCGGAGACCAGCGGCGCGGCGCGCGATCGGCTCGACGCGCGCGCCGCCAAGGATCTCTACGAGGCGGAGCTGTCGCTCGAGCTGCAGCGGCGGCTGTTCGCGCGCCTGCGCGAGCGGCGCGTCGCGCTCCGGCGCCTCCAGGACCAGCGTGCGCGCGGCCCGCGTGCCGAGCTCGAGCGCGAGCTCGGGCTGCCCGCGGCCGCCTTCCACGCCCGGATGGATGCGGTCGAGCAGGCCTACGACGCCATGATGGAGCGGAAGAACCGCTTCGTCTGGCACAACCTGAAGCTCGTCGTCTCGGTGGCGAAGGACTTCCGGGGCTCGGGCTTCTCGTTCTCCGATCTGATCCAGGAGGGCAACGCCGGCCTGATCCGCGCCGTCGAGAAGTTCGACTGGCGCCGTGGCCACAAGTTCTCGACGTACGCGGTGTGGTGGATCCGGCAGGCGCTGATCCGCGCCATCCAGAACCACTCGCGCACGATCCGGCTGCCGAGCCATCAGCACGACGCGCTGCGCGCGTACGCGCAGGTGCGGGCGCGGCTGCGGCTCGAGCACGAGGGCGAGCCGACGAGCGAGGAGCTCGCCGAGGCCATGGGCCTCACGGCGGCCGAGGTCGAGGAGCTGGCGGCGATGGCGCCCGAGATGGTGAGCCTCGACGCGGAGGTGGCGGGCCGGGATTCGCTGCGGCCGCGGCGCCTCGAGGAGGTGCTGTCGGATCCGGACGCACAGTCGGCGCTCGACGACATCGAGCGCACGCGGCTGGCGGACCAGGCGCGGCGGGGCCTCTCGCGGCTCGACGATCGCGAGCGCAGCATCCTCACCTGGCGCTTCGGGCTCGACGGCGGCGAGGAGCACACGCTCCAGGAGATCGGCGAGCGGCTCGGCCTGTCGCGCGAGCGCGCCCGCCAGCTCGAGGCCCGCGCTCTCGCCAAGCTCCGGACCAGCAGCGCCGCCTGACGTCACGAAGGGGACGTTCCTTTTCCGTCACTTGTCGGAGGAGGAGCGGCGGGCGGCTTGGCTCACGGCGGCGTGGCTGAGGTGGAGGGCGCGCGCCACGTCCACGACCCCGAGTCCGGCCTGAACCGCGCGCCGGCAGAGGAGCGCGCGGTCGAGGACCGCGAGCTCGGCGCACACCTGCCGGAGGAGCGCGTCGAGTGGCGCGTCCGGACGCCCTGCGGGCTCCGAGCCCTCCATCCACGTTCGGAGACGGGATCGGGCGCTCGCCTCGTCGGCGGCGAAGAGCGCGAGGGTGTCCGAGACGGACTCGAACGGCAGCGGGGGGCGCCGGCCGAGCAGAGCGGACAGGCCGCCCCACGGGTAGCGCTCGAGATCCTCGAGGCTCCGCACGAGGCCCGCCTCGAGCGGGTTCCGCAGCACGTAGCGGATCACGACGAGCAGGTCCGCCTCATCGCGCAGCGGACGCGAGCCGAATCGCCCCTGGAGCAGATGCCCCCGGCGTCCCGTCCGCCCGTTGAAGCGCATCGCGTAGCCGGTGAAGACCCGCTGCATCAGGGTGCCGAGGCGCTGGTGCCCGGTCTTCACCACGAGATGGACGTGATTGGACATCAGCGTCCAGCCGAAGCATCCCGCCCCGCCATCCGGCAGGACTTCGGAGAGCCGGGCAACGAGTCCCGACGGTCGTCGCGATCGAGGAACAGGTCCCACCCGTCGATCGCGTGCGCCCACACGTGATGAACGACGCCCGGCGCATCCAGGCGAGGGCCTCTCGGCATGATCCGGTCGACGGGACTGCGGGGCGCATTCCGTGATAGCCGGCGGACGGGAGAGCTGCCACCATGCCGGCCGGCTTCACAAGTGACGGAAAAGGAACGTCCCCTTCGTGACGGAGACAGCGCCGCCATGCCCGATGCGCTCGTCGAGCGCGACGGTCACCTGATGATCGTCACGATGAACCGCCCGAAGCGCATGAATGCGCTGTCGGGCGCGATGCTGATCCGGATGTACGACGCCTACGAAGAGGCGTCTCGCGATCCGGGCATTCGCTGCATCCTCGTGACCGGCGCCGGGGGCAACTTCTGCTCCGGCGCCGATCTGCGGGCCATGTCGGGAGACGCCGCGGGCGGCGACGACACGGACGTGCAGGCCCGGCTCGCGGCCGACCCCGCTGTCGTCTACAAGGCGCTGTTCCGCCACTACCGGCCGACGAAGCCGATCGTCGCGGCAGTCGAGGGCGTGGCCATCGCCGGCGGCACGGAGATCCTGCAGGCGATGGAGATCCGCGTGGCCGGGGAGAGCGCGCGCTTCGGCGTCTCCGAGGCGCGCTGGTCGCTCTACCCGATGGGCGGCTCGGCGGTGCGGCTCCCGCGTCAGATCCCGTATACGCACGCTGCGGAGATCCTGCTCACCGGCAAGCATCTCTCCGCGCGCGACGCGCTCGCGTGCGGTCTGATCGGCCACGTCGTCCCCGACGGCCAGGCGCTCGCGAAGGCGCGCGAGATCGCCGACGTGGTCTGCGCCAACGGCCCGCTCGCCGTCGAGGCGATCACCCGCACGCTGCACGAGTGCGACGGCATGGAGCTCGACCAGGCGCTCCGCCACGAGTGGGACTACGGGCAGGCGGTGTTCGCCAGCGAGGACGCGAAGGAGGGCCCGCTCGCCTTCGCGCAGAAGCGCAAGCCGATCTTCCGCCGGCGCTAGCCGGCGGCGCCAAGCGGAAGCGCTCCGGGCGCGGCGCACAGAAGAGCTGGGTCGCGCCGGATGCGAGCAGGCGCCCGCCCGGGCCGGGCCCTGCGCGGCG
>Ga0307410_10001360_pt1 | contig 10980 bp, 6 predicted proteins | sample 322Ometagenome_3_FD_203707 | JGI IMG/M metagenome (GOLD analysis project Ga0307410, IMG submission 203707) | Maize rhizosphere microbial communities from greenhouse at UC Davis, California, United States - 322HYB-O-3 | ecosystem: Host-associated > Plants > Roots > Rhizosphere > Soil | place...
TTGCACCATGAGATCAAACAGGTGAAGCGTCAAGCGCGCCGGGTCGGCGCCCGCCGGCCGCCCGCTCGCCTTGACAGCGGCGCGGCGGCGGACGACATTCGCTCCCCGGCCGCTCCTCCCGCCGCCGCCACCACGCCCCCGCGATGCGCGACACGCTCCGTACGATGACGCACACGACGACGGCTCCCCCCGGGAGAGGCGGCGCGGCGGCGTACGTGTAGCGACACGACGACCCGAATCATGCGCGCGGCCTCTCCACGAGGCCGCGCTTTTCGTTGGTCCCCCGCCCACGAGCCGACCGTGCCACGTCCCGCCCCGCCTCCCGCCGTCCACAAGTTCGGTGGCGCCGCCCTCGCCGACGCCGCCGCGATCCGCGGCGCCGCGCGCATCGTCGCGGCGCGCCACGCCGCCGCCCCCGCGCTGGTGGTGGCCAGCGCCATGCGCGGCGTGACGGACGCGCTGCTCGCGCTGGCCACGGGCAGCGGCGGCGAGGGCCGCGCGGCCGGCGACGCGGTCGAGCGCCTCCGGCGCCGGCACGCCGAGGCCGCCGCGGCGGTCGCGGAGGACGCGCGCGTGGCGGCCGAGCTGCGGCAGGCGATCGACGCGGCGTTCGACGAGGTCGCGCGCGCCTGCGCCGGCGCTCCCCTGGACGCGACGGCGGTGGACGGCGTGCTCGCCGCGGGTGAGCGCCTCACCGCGCGGCTGCTCACGGCGGCGCTCGCCCGCGAGGGGGTGGCCGCGCAGTACGTGGACGCGGTGGGCGTCGTGCACGCCGGCGGCCGTCCCGGCAACGCGAGCCCCGACCTCGCGCGCACCGACGTCGCCGCGCGCCGCTGCCTCGCCCCCCTGCTCCGGCGCGGCGTCGTGCCCGTCGTGCCGGGCTTCATCGCCACCTCCCCCGCCGGCGGCGTGGTGACGCTCGGCCGCGGCGGCTCGGACCTCACGGCCACGCTCCTCGGCCGCGTGCTCCGCGCGCGCGAGGTCACGCTCTGGAAGGACGTGCCCGGCATGCTCACGGCGGACCCGCGCGTGGTCCCCGAGGCGCGGCTGATCCCGGCGCTGCACACCCGCGAGGCGTCGGAGCTCGCGTATTACGGGGCGAAGGTGCTGCACCCGCGCGCCCTCATCGCGCTCGGGTCGCGCACCCGCCTCTACATCCGCCCCTTCGCCGACCCCGAGGCGCCCGGCACGCGCATCTCGGCGTACCGCGCCGGCGAGCGGGGGCCGGCGCGCTCGGCGCGCTACCCGGTGAAGGCGCTCGCGACCATCGACGGGCAGGCGCTGGTGACCATCGCCGGCAACGGGATGGCCGGGGTCCCGGGCATCGCGGCGCGCGCCTTCGGCGCGCTCGAGCGGCTCGCCGTCTCGGTGTCGCTCATCTCGCAGGCGTCGTCGGAGCACTCCATCTGCGTCGGCATCCCGGGCGCGGACGCGGCGGCGGCCGCCGCCGCGCTCGAGGAGGCGTTCGCCGCCGAGATCGGCCTGCGCGAGATCGACGGCGTCGAGGTGCGCCCGCACGTCGCGACGATCGCCGTCGTCGGCCTCGGGATGGCCGGCACGCGCGGCGTCGCCGGCCGCCTCTTCACGGCGCTGGCCGACGCCGGCGTCAACATCGTCGCCATCGCGCAGGGCGCCTCGGAGCTCAACATCTCCGTGGTGGTGGACGGCGACGACGCCGCCGCCGCGCAGCGCGCCGCGCACGCCGCCTTCCGGCTCGACAAGATCGGCGGCGGGAGCGCCGAGCGGAGCGCGCACGCGGACGTCGTGCTCCTCGGCTTCGGGCAGATCGGCCGCGAGGTGGCCGCGCAGCTCGCCGCCGCCGGCCCGGCGCGCAGCGTGCGCGTCGTCGCCGCCATCGACCGCACCGGCTACGCCTTCGACCCGGGCGGCCTCGCGCCGCGCCGCCTTGCCGCCCTCGCCGCCGCCAAGCGGTCGGGCGTCGCGCTCGGCGAGGCGCCCGGAGGCATGCGCGGGGCGCCCGCCGAGGCGCTCGCGACCATCGCCGGCCACGCCCTCTCGCGCCCCATCCTCGTGGACGTGACCGCCGGCGACACGGGCCCCGTGCTCGAGGCGGCGGTCCACTTCGGCATGGACCTCGTGCTCGCCAACAAGCGCCCGCTCGCCGACGGGGCGGCGCGGCGCGGGCTACGCCAGGCCGCGGCGGCGCGCGGGCGGCGCCTGCTGCACGAGGCCACCGTCGGCGCCGGGCTGCCGATCATCGACACGATGCAGAAGCTGGCCGACTCCGGCGACCAGGTGCTGCGCGTGGAAGGGTGCCCGTCGGGGACGCTCGGCTACCTGTTCGGCGAGCTCGGGCGCGGCGTCCCCTTCTCCGTCGCGCTACGTTCCGCCATGAGCCTGGGCTACACCGAGCCCGACCCGCGCGACGACCTCTCGGGCGCGGACGTCGCGCGCAAGGCGCTGATCCTGGGCGGCATGCTGGGCTTCGAGGGCGAGCTGTCGGACATCAAGGTGCAGTCGCTCGTGCCGCCGGCGCTGCGCGAGCTGCCGCTCGCCGAGTTCCTCGCCCGCCTCGAGAGCCTGGACGCGCCGTGGGAGCGGCGCGTGCGCCAGGCGCGGGCGCGCGGCGAGGTGCTCCGCTACCGCGCGACGGTGACGCGGCGCAACGTGCGCGTGGGCGTGGTGGCGGTGCACGCGGCGAGCGCGCTCGGCGCGCTCACCGGCACCGACAACCAGTTCGCCTTCACCACCGCGCGCTACCGCAAGAACCCGCTCGTGATCACGGGGGCGGGCGCCGGCGCCGCGGTCACCGCGGCGGGCGTGCTGAACGACGTGCTGAAGCTCGCGGGGAGCCGATGACCGAGCCGACGACAGTGGAGCCCGCGACGGCCGGGCCGGCGGCGGCGAGCCGCCAGCGCTGCGACGCCTGCGGCACCGCGTACGACGCGCGCGACCTGCGCACCGCGTGTGCGTGCGGCGGGCTGCTCGCCGTCGAGCACGACGCGCCGGACGTCCGTGGCGCCGCGCTGCGCGCCCGCCTCGACGCGCGCCTCACGCCGGGCGCGCCGGGCGCCCGGCGCGGCGCGCCCGCGGCCGCGGAGCTCTCCGGCGTCTGGCGCTTTCGCGAGCTCGTCATGCCCGACGCGCCGCGCGAGGCGATCGTCAGCCAGCCGGAGGGGAACACGCCGCTCGTCGAGCGCGAGCGCGTCGCGCGGTGGGCCGGGGTGGGCGGGCTGCTGCTCAAGCACGAGGGGCACAACCCCACCGGCTCGTTCAAGGACCGCGGGATGACCGTGGCGCTCACGCAGGCGCGGCGCGGCGGCGCGGCGGCGGTGGCCTGCGCCTCGACGGGGAACACGTCCGCGTCGCTCGCCGCCTACGCGGCGCTGGCCGGCCTTCCGGCGCTCGTCCTCGTGCCGGCGGGCGGGGTGGCGCTCGGCAAGCTCGCGCAGTCGCTCGCCTACGGCGCGCGCACGCTGCTCGTGCGCGGCGACTTCGACGACTGCCTGCGCCTGGCGCGCGAGGGCGCCGAGCGGCTCGGCCTGTACCTGGCCAACTCGGTCAACCCGTGGCGGCTCGAGGGGCAGAAGACCATCGTCCTCGAGCTGCTGCAGCAGCTCGGCTGGCAGCCCCCCGACTGGATCGTGCTCCCGGCCGGCAACCTCGGGAACACGGCGGCCTTCGGCGCGGCGCTGCGCGCGGCGCGCGCGGCGGGGCTGATCGACCGGGTGCCGCGCCTGGCCGCCGTGCAGGCCGCGGGCGCCGCCCCCTTCGCGGCGAGCTTCCGCGGCGGCTTCGCCGTGCGGCACGCCGTGCGCGCCGAGACCGTGGCGACGGCGATCCGCATCGGCGACCCGGCGTCGCACGACCGCGCGGTGCGCGCCATTCGCGAGACTGGGGGCGTGGTGCTCGACGTGAGCGACGACGAGATCCTGGAAGCGAAGGCGGTGGTGGACGCCGGCGGGGTGGGGTGCGAGCCGGCGAGCGCGGCGAGCGTGGCCGGCGCGCGGCGGCTGGCGCGCGAGGGCACGATCCGGCCGGACGACCAGGTGGTGGCGGTGCTCACCGGTCACGTGCTCAAGGACCCCGGCATCCTGCTCGACTACCACACGACGGCCGAGCCGGCGCGGCCGTTCGCCAACCCGCCGGTGGAGATCGACGCCACGCTCGCGGCGGTGGAGCGCGTGCTGGCGGAGGCGGAGCGGGCGGGCGGCGCGGGCTGACGGGCGCCGGCCGCCCGCACAGGGCGTCCCGCTCAACCGTCGCGCAGCGCCTCCGTCGGGCTCACCAGCGACGCCCGGCGCGCCGGCAGCGCCGAGGCGAGGATCGCGACGCCGGCGAGCGCCGCGCTCACGAGCGCCAGCGTCGGCACGTCCGCCACCAGCACGCCGACGAGCAGCGACCGCGCCAGGTACCCCACCGCGAGGGCACCCGCGAGCCCGAGCCCGAGGCCGACGAGCGTCATCCCCAGCGCCTCGGCGACCACCAGCCGCAGCACGGCGCGCCGCTGGGCGCCGAGCGCCATGCGCAGCCCCAGCTCGTAGGTGCGCTGCGACACGCCGAAGGCGATCACGCCGTAGATGCCGACGCCGGCCAAGGCGAGCGCCAGCGCGGCGAAGGAGCCGAGGAGCACGGTGCTGAAGCGGCGGCTCGCGAGCCGCCCGGCGACCACCTGGTCCATCGACTGCACCGCAGAGATGGGAACGTTCGCGTCGAGCGCGCGCACGGTGCGGCGCAGCGCGCCCGCCAGCGCCGCCGGGTCGCCCGCCGTCCGCACGACGAGCGCCATCGAGCGCGGCGTCGAGTAGGTGCTCGCCCCCGTCTGCGCGTGCGGGAAGTACATCACCGCGGGCACGTCGACGAGAAGGCCGTTCGAGCGCACGTCCCGCACGACGCCCACCACGGTCACCCACGGCTTGCCCTCGCTGAACATCCGCAGCGTGCGGCCGACGGGGTAAGCGCCCGGCCAGAGCTGCCGCGCCATGGTCTCGTTGACCACCGCGACCGGCGCCGCGTCGGCGCGGTCCGCGGCGGTGAAGCCGCGGCCGCGGAGCAGCGGGATGCGCATCACGCGGAAGTAGTCGGGCGTGACCTGCGCCGGCGTCGCGACCGGCGCCTCGCTGATGGCCCTGGGCGTGCGGCCGTCGACCGCGATCGACCAGCCGTCATCCCCCTCGCGCTCGAGCGGCAGCTGCCGCACCGCGGCGGCGCCGAGCACGCCCGGGAGGGTGGCGGCGCGCGCGGTGAGCTCGCGGTAGTACTCGGCGGCGCGCGCGTCGTCGTACTCGGCGGCCGGCAGCGAGAGGCGCATGGTGAGCACGTCGCGCTGGTCGAAGCCGAGCTCGATCGCCCGAAGCTTGGCGAGGCTGCGCAGCATGAGCCCGGCGCCGGCGAGCATGACGACGGCGAGCGCGACCTCGGTGACCACGAGCGCGCGGCGCGTGCGGTGCGAGCCGCCGGTGGCGGAGCCCTTCCCCCCCCGCTTCAACGTCTCCGCGGCGACGCCCCGCGTCGCGCGGAGGGCGGGCGCGAGGCCGAAGAGCAGCCCCGTGGCGAGCGCCACAGCGGCGGTGAAGGCGAGCACGCGCGCGTCCATGGCCACCAGGTCGAGCCGCGGCACGGCACTCGGCGCCAGCGCCACCAGCGCGCGCGCGCCGAGCCAGGCGACGAGCAGGCCGAGCGCGCCGCCGGCGCCGGCGAGCAGCGCACTCTCCGTGAGCAGCTGGCGGGCGAGCCGCCGCCCCGACGCGCCGAGCGCCGTGCGGATCGCCAGCTCCTTGCGGCGCGACTCGCCGCGGGCGAGGAGGATGTTCGCCACGTTGACGCAGGCGATGAGCAGCACGAAGCCGACGGCGCCGAGCAGCGCGACGAGGAAGGGGCGCGTGGCGCCCAGGATCGCGTCGCGGACGGGCGTGACCGCGACGGTGAGCGGCTTGTCGGGGAAGTACGTCTCGGGGAAGTCGCGCATCCAGCGCCGCGCGAGCGTGTTGAGCTGCGCGCCCGCGCGCTCCGCCGTGACGCCCGGCGCGAGGCGCGCGATCACCGTCAGGTAGTGGTTGTTGCGCGTCCACAGGCTGTCGGGGTTCAGCCGCAGCGGCAGCCAGAGGGCCGTCCTGGGGGACGGGAAGTCGAGGTGCGGCGGCATCACGCCGACTACGGTGCGCGGGGCGTTGTTGACGATCACCGACCGGCCGACGATGCCCGGGTCGGCGCCGAAGCGGCGCCGCCAGAGCGCGTCGCTGATGATCACCACCGGCGCCGGCCCGCTGCCGGGTGCCTCCTCGTCGGGTGCGAACGCGCGTCCGCGCGCCGGCGCGACGCCGAGCGTGGCGAAGAAGTCGTCGGAGACGCGCGCCGCCTCGACGCGCTCGGGCTCGCCCGTCCCGGTGAGGCTCACGTCCGAGCCCGCGTACGCCGCGACGCGCTCGAACGCGCGCGCGCCGCGCCGGTAGTCCATGAACTCCGGCTCGGACACGGTCCAGTACGGGTCCTGCTGGCCGAGCTGGACGAGCCGCTCCGGCTCGGCGAACGGGAGCGGGCGGAGGAGAATGCCGTTGACGACGCTGAAGATCGCCGCGTTGGCGCCGATGCCGAGCGTGAGGGTGGCGACGACGACCGCGGCGAACCCCGGGCGCCGTGCCAGCCCGCGCACGGCGTAGCGCACGTCCTGCCAGATCGACCAGAACACCACTGCCTCCTGCCTGCCGGCGAGCGCGAGGGCGTCGGAACGACGATATGCGTTGCGACAGCGGGTCGTGGGGATTGGTTTGAGCCTCGGCGCGCTGAACGGCGGCTCTCGGCTATGAGCTCTCGGCTCTCGGCTAACGCGGCGTCAGGAAGACCTCGGCGTCGGGTGGAGGTGCCCTATGCCGAGCCGTTCTCCACGCACCGCCCCAGCCGAGAGCCGAGAGCCGAGCGCCGAGCGCCGAGCGCCGAGCGCCGAGCGCCGAGCGCCGAGCGCCGAGCGCCGAGAGCCGAGAGCCCTCAGCTCACAGCACCCGCGCCAGCACCCGCGCCACCCGCTCGGCCACGCGCGTCGCCACCCCGCGGCGCTCCCAGGCGTCGAGCGTGATCTCGCGGCAGTACTCCAGGTCGCGCATGAACATCGCCTCCATCGCGCTCCCGAGCCCCGCGTCGAGCACCACGAGGGTGGACTCGTCGTTGTGCGCGAGCGAGCGGTTGTCGAAGTTCATCGCCCCGGCGGCGCACCAGGCGCCGTCGGCCACCATCGTCTTGGCGTGCATCATCGTCGGCTGGTACTCGTACATGCGCACGCCGCCGCCGAGCAGCTCGCGGTAGCGCGAGCGACCGGCGTAGAGCGTCGTCTTCACGTCGCTCTTCGGCCCGGCGGTCAGCACGCGCACGTCCACGCCACGCGCCGTCGCCTGCAGCAGCGCGCGCCGCAGGTCGTCGTCGGGGGTGAAGTACGAGTTCGTGATGTACAGCCGCTCGCGCGCCGCGGCGACCGAGAGGGCGAGGAAGCGCTCGGCGCTCGTGCTTCCCGTGGACGGCGTGGTGTAGAGCAGCGAGCCCCGCACCCCTTCCGGCGCGGTGCAGGGCTCGGGGAAGAAGGTCGCGCCGGTGAGCAGCGTCCCGGTCGCCTCCGCCCAGGCCATCGCGAACGCCGCCTGGAGCTGGAGCGCGGCGGGGCCCTCCACGCGGACGCTCGTCTCGCGCCACTCCCCTTCGCGCCGCCCGCCGCCGAGCCAGTAGTCAGCGAGCCCGAAGCCGCCGGTGTACCCCACGCGCCCGTCCACGACCACGGCGCGCACGTGCGAGCGGTTCATCGCCGTGTGCAGCGACCCCGGGCGCAGCGGGCGCAGCCACGCCACCTGCACGCCGGCGTCCTCCAGCCGGCGCGACCACTCTCCCTTGAGCGGCTTCGAGCCGAAGGCGTCGAGCAGCAGCAGCACGTGCACGCCCGCCGCCGCCCGGCCGGCCAGGCACTCGGCCATCCGGTCCGCCACCGTCCCCGGCTTGGAGTAGTACATCTGCACCGTGACGCTCCTCGCGGCGCCCTCGAGGTCGCGCCAGAGCGGCGGGTAGGTGGCGTCGCCGTTCTCCAGGATCTGCACGCGGTTCCCGGGCTCGAGGCGGGCCCCGGTGAGCCGCTCCAGCGTCGGCACGAACGACGCGTGCGCCACCGCCGGCGGGCCGTCGGCGTCGCCGGGGGCGAGCACCCGCTCGACGGGCGTGCCGCGGATGACGTGCAGCGCGCCCGCCGCGGCGAGCACCACCAGGAGCGCGACGAGGACCGCCTGGAGCATGGGCGAGGGGCCAGGGGTTCGGGTGCCGGCCGACCGCGAGGAAGCGGGCGGGAGAGCACGCCGAGCGCTACGTGCACGGATCGTGCGCCAACGGATCGCGTGCCCGCCGGCCGGCGCCGGCCGGCGGGCCGCCGACCACGAGGAGGCGGACCATGCCCGCTCGCTTCCACGACCGCCGCGACGCGGGGCAGCAGCTCGCCGCCGCCCTCGCGCCGCACTACGCGGGGCGCGACGACCTGCTCGTGCTCGCGCTGCCGCGCGGGGGCGTGCCGGTGGGCTACGAGGTGGCGCGCGCGCTCGGCGCCCCGCTCGACGTCTTCGTCGTGCGCAAGCTCGGCCTCCCCTGGCACGAGGAGCTGGCCATGGGCGCCATCGCGAGCGGCGGCGTCCGCATCCTCAACGACGACGTGATCGAGGCGTCGGGCGTGACCGACGACGAGATCGAGGCGGTCGCGCAGCGCGAGCAGCACGAGCTCGAGCGGCGCGAGCGGCTCTACCGCGGAGGACGGCCGTTCGCCGGCGTGCGCGGGCGGACGGCCATCCTCGTGGACGACGGCCTCGCGACGGGCTCGACGATGCGCGCGGCGGTCGAGGCGCTCAAGCGCGAGGGCCCCGCGCACGTGGTCGTCGGCGTCCCCATCGGCGCGCCCGAGACGTGCGACGCCTTCCGCGACGACGTGGACGAGGTGGTCTGCGCCTTCACGCCGCAGCCGATGGACGCCGTCGGCCAGTGGTACGAGGACTTCACGCAGACCACCGACGACGAGGTGCACACCCTGCTCGCCGCGGCGCGGCGCGTGCCGCCCTGAACGCCCCTCCGGCGGCCGCCTACCGCGGCGCGAGCTCGGCGCGCCCGGTGAGCTCGGCGACGAGCGAGCGCAGCGCCGCCTGCCAGACGAGCGGCCGCCCCGCCAGGTCGTCGCGCCGCGTCGTGCGCAGCTGCTGCACGTCCTCGTCGCTCAGCAGCGCCTGCAGCCCGAACGCGCTCGCCACGAGCCCGGTGCGCTTGGCGAGCAGCCCCTCGGCACCGATGCGCACCGCGCGGCCGTCGCGCCCCACGAGCGCGCCGGTGAGCTGCAGCACGCTCACCGGCGTCTCGAGCGACGTGAGCCAGGGGAGCTCCACGGTGTAGCCGCTCCCGAGCTCTACGCTCTTGTCGCCGCGCAGCCCCGTCTGGCGCGGCAGGTAGTCGGCCACCTCGAGCGTCAGCACCAGCCCGCGCGCGGCGCCGGCACTCGCGAGCGACGCGTCCGCGGCGGCCACCCACTCCTTCGACGGGCGCCCCACCGAGAGCTGCATGAACTCGCCGCCGCGGCCGAGCGCGCGTCCGTCGTCGCGCGCCTTGCACTCGTCGTCGGGCCCCGCCGGGTCGGTCTCGCAGTGGAAGCGCACGTCCGGCGGCGTGCCGGCGCTCGGCGCCGCGATTCGCACCGAGGCGCCGAGCGAGTCCAGGTAGGCGTTCATCTCCGCGAGCAGGGCGCCTGTCGGCGTACCGCTCCCGCCGGCCGGGTCGAACATCGGCGCCTGCATCCCGCCGCGCTGGTAGGCCACGGGCCAGTGGGCGACGCGCGCGGAGTCGGGCGCCACGCGGCGGCCGGCGTAGTACGGCGGGTGCTCGAGGAGCGCGTCCCCCACGCCGCTGCCGAGCGTGGCGCCGGTGGTGGCGCAGGCGGTGAGCGCGGGCAGGGCGAGCAGCACGGCGGCGAGCCGCGAGGCGGAGAGTGTCATGGAGTGGGCCGAGGTGGGTGGAGCAACGTACACCTCAGCCGACGCACCGATCAGCCCGCCGTTCTCACGCAGGCGGCGCGGCGGTGGGCGCCGCCGTGGGCGCGGCGGCCGGCAAGCGTCCCGCAGCCGCCCCCGCAGCCGGGCGCAGGTTCGCCCAGAGCACGTGCGCGGCCACCCGCGGGCGCAGCATGCTCGGCGGCGGGTCGAGGAGCCCCGTCACGCGGATGAACGCCTGCGCGGCCACCGGGTCCTGCCGCGCGGCCACGTGCAGCTTCCCCACGTACCACTGGACGAAGCGCGTGCCGGCGCTGCGCGCCGCCGCCGGCTCCACGAAGCGGCGGTCGTTGCCGACGGTCAGGAGCCAGGGCGCCTCCACCGCGCGGGCGGCGGCGGCGAAGAAGCGGCGCGGCGGCGGCGGCCCCCCGCCGGCCAGGCACGCGCGCAGCGCCAGCGCCTGCAGCGCGGCGACCGTCATCCCCTGCCCGTACATCGGGTTGAAGCTGCACACCGCGTCGCCGAACACGAGCAGCCCGCGCGGGAAGTGCACCAGCCGCTCGTAGTACCGGCGCTGGTTGGCCGGGAACTTCGCCGGCACGGGGTCGCAGAGCGGCTCGGCCTCGGAGATCAGCTCGTGCACGTCGGGCGCGGCGAGCGTGCGCGCGAACTCGGTGAAGCCGCGGTCGTCGGCCGGGGGGTGGTCGCCGCGGTACCCCAGCAGCGTCACGATCCAGCGGTCCCCTTCCTGGGCGAGCGACACCGAGCCGCGCGGGCAGCCGGGCACCGGCGTCACCATCAGCACCTGGTCGCCGCCGAGGTGGTGCGGCTCGCGCCGGTAGAGGCGGCTGGCGTAGCCGAGCCCGATCTCGACGCGCTCCTCCTCGGGCGCGGCGTAGCCCATCGCCTCCAGCCACGCGGGCGCGCGCGAGCCGCGCCCGCTGGCGTCCACCACGAGGTCCGCGTCGAGCGTCTCCGGCGGCAGGTCGGGCGGGTCGTGCGGCGCGACCCGGACACCGGCAACCACCTC
>Ga0307410_10001361_pt1 | contig 10977 bp, 10 predicted proteins | sample 322Ometagenome_3_FD_203707 | JGI IMG/M metagenome (GOLD analysis project Ga0307410, IMG submission 203707) | Maize rhizosphere microbial communities from greenhouse at UC Davis, California, United States - 322HYB-O-3 | ecosystem: Host-associated > Plants > Roots > Rhizosphere > Soil | place...
GAGGCCGAGCGCCGGGCCGCCCCGTCGCTGCGCGGGCGCATCGCGCCGGTGGTCGCCGAGCTCGGGGTCGACGTCGCACGCTACGACGAGGTACGCCCGGCCGCGCCCCAGAGCACGGGGATCCGTCCGTCGGACTTCCTGCTCGTCTGCGTGTACGACCCGTCGGGGCGGGCGCGCGCCGCCACCGTCCTGCGCACGGTGGCGCTCCTGGCGCCGCGCCACCCCGAGCTGCATCTGGCCCTCGTGGGCCCCGGGTCCGACGCCGAGGAGCTGCGGATGCACGCCGCCGCGCTCGGGATCAACCGGGTCGTCAGCCACCTCGGCGAGCGCGACGACCACCTCAGCGTCCTCCGCGCCGCCCACATCGGCTGGGTGGTGGCCGACCACGACACGGGCAGCTACGCGGCGCTGGACCTGATGGCCCTGCGCAAGCCGGTGCTCGTCGACCGCGGCGCCGTCGCCCGGCGCTACATCGCCGACGGGATCACCGGCATGCATCTGCCGCCGGGCGACGCGCCGGCGACGGCGGCGGCCCTCGCGGCGGTGCTCGCCCGCGAGCCGGAGCGGGAAGCCATGGGCCAGGCGGGCCGCGCGCGGGCCGCGCGCGAGTTCAGCGAGCAAGCGACGGTCGACGCGCTCGAGCGGGCCATCGAGGGGGCCCGCGACCGCTCGCGGTGGATCCGGTGAGCGAGCGCGGTGTCCCGCCGACCCCCGGGGGTGCGCCGAGCGGCCGCGAGGCCGGTTCGAGCGCGGGCCGCACCCCGGTCACGGTCGTCATCGCCGCCAAGGACGAGGAGGCGCACATCGGCGGCTGCGTGGCGAGCGTCGCCGGGTGGGCGGCGGAGGTGCTCGTCGTCGAGCACGGCTCCACCGACGACACCGTGCTCCTCGCCCGGGCCGAGGGGGCGACCGTGTTCAGCCACCCGTTCGAGACCATCGGCAAGCAGCGCAACGCCGCCATCGCCCGCGCCGCGCACGAATGGGTGCTCGTTCTCGACGCCGACGAGCGCTGCACGCCGGAGCTCGCGCGCGAGGTGGGCGCGATCGTCGGGGGGGTGCCCCGCTACGACGCGTTTCGCGTCCCGCGCCGCAACTTCTTCCTCGGGCGCGAGATCAAGCACGGCGGCTGGGGGCGCGACCGCCCGGTCCGGCTGTTCCGGCGCCGGCTCCGCTACGACGAGCGGCCCGTGCACGAGCACGTGGTCACCGACGGCGCGGTCGGCACGCTGGCCGGCGCGCTGCTCCACTACACGTATTCCACGCTGGGGCAGTACTTCGAGAAGCTCGACCGCTACAGCGGCTGGTGGGCGGAGCAGCACTTCGACCGCGGACGGCGGGCCTCCGCGCTGGCCGTGCTCGTGAAGCCTCCCGCCCGCTTCGTGAGCATGTACGTCCTGCGCGGCGGCTTCCTGGACGGCGCGCCCGGCCTGGTGGTCGCCGTGCTCGGCGCGACGAGCGTCGCCGCGAAGTACGCCCGGCTGTGGGACTTGTCGCGTCGGAACGCGTGAGCGCCGACACCCTCGTCCTGCAGGCGTACGGGGACCCGGCGGTCGTCCGGTCGGCCCGCTTCTGCGTCGCCACCTTCCAGCACTTCGCGCTGCGCGCGCCCGGCCGCTACCGCGTGGTGGTCTACACGGACGCACCCGGCGCGTTCTCCGACCTCGGCGCCAACGTGGCGGTCGAGCCGCTCGACACGCCGACCCTGCGGCGCTGGCGCGGCGCGGTCGACTTCGTGCACCGGGTCAAGCTCGAGCTCCTGCTCGACTTCTTCGCGAAGTACGCCGCGAAGGCGCTGTACGTCGACAGCGACACTTACTTCCTGGCCGATCCCGCGCGGGTGTTCGACCGCACCGACCCGCGCACCGCCTTCATGCACGAGTGCGAGGGGCGGCTCATCGAGCGGAAGAACGGCATCTTCCGGAAGACGCACCGCTTCGTCCGGACCAACGACTTCCCGCTCTCCACCGGGGAGCGCGTGCGGATCCCCGAGACCACCGAGATGTGGAACGCCGGCGTGATCGGCCTTCACCCGGACAACCGACCCCTCCTCCGCACGGCGCTGGAGCTCACGGACGCGATGTACGCGCGGTACCGGAAGCACGTCATGGAGCAGCTCGCGGTCTCGTACGTGCTCCAGACCCGCCTGGCCCTGCTCCCCGCGGACGACGTGGTGTATCACTACTGGCAGTTCCGGGCCCAGCTCGACGACGCGGTCGCGGACCTCTTCCGCGCCCAGGCGGACGCCTCGCCCGTCGAGCTCGCGGACGCCGCCTACGCCCTGCGGCCGCGCGGCACGCCGGTCGTGCGGCGGCGCCCGTGGTACGCGCGACTGTTCGACTGAATGCCGGCGGTGCGACCGGCCCAGCGCCCCCGCGCGTGCGCGTCCTGCTGATCGGGAGCGCCCACCCGTGGCGCATGGAGCGCGCCCTCCAGCGGGCGCTCCGCCGCGCCGGCCACCGCGCCCTCCTCATCGACGACCGGCGGCTCAAGCGGCGGCTCGGGCGCCGACTCACGCAGGAGGTCACCCGCCGCACGGCGCGCTGGTTCCGGCCCGACTTCGTGTTGCTCTCCAAGTGCCACGCGCTCGACGTGGAGACGGTCTCGGCGGTCATCCGCGGGCGCCCGAACGCGATGTGGTATCACGACGCGGGCTGGTTCGCGGAGCCGGAGCGCCCCGACGTGAAGGCCGTGATCGAGGTCGGCCGGCTCGCGGACGTCTTCTTCGTCACCGGGTACGAGGAGGAGTGGCGGCGGCACGGGCTCCGGGCGGAGTTTCTCCCCGCGGCCGCCGACCGCCACATTGTCCCCGTGCCACCGCGCCCCGAGTACGCCTCGGAGATTGCGTTCACGGGGACTGGCTACGACGCCACGCGTGCCGAGTTTCTCGTCGACCTCTCGCGCCACTTCAGGGTGCGGGTCTGGGGAACGCGGTGGGAACCCTGGCGCGACCGGCTCGATTGGAGCGGCCGGCCGGTGGAAGGGGAGGAGTTCGCCGCCGTGTGCTCGAGCAGCGCCATCACGCTCGGCATCCTGCCGGCGGCGATGCGCACCGCCACCAACGCGGCGTCCGACCGCACGTGGATGACGATCCTCGCCGGCGGGTTCTACCTCGGCCCGGGCGTGCCGGGCGTCGCGCAACTGCTGCGCGACGGCGAGCACTGTGCGTGGTACGGCGACTTCGACGAGTGCGTCGCGAAGGCCGAGCGCTACCTGCGCGACCCCGCCGGGCGTGAGCGCGTGCGGGCCGCCGGCGAGCGCTTCGTGCGCCAGCATCACACGTACGACGCCCGCATCGGGCCGCTGCTCGCGCGCGAGCCCTTCGTCAACCCGCTCGCCGACTAGGCCGCCCGCCGAACGGCCAGAGGCAGCCGCGGATGATCGCGGCCCACCGGCGGGCGTCAGCGGAGGATCAGTCGCACGACCTCGAACGCTTCGGCGTACGACGCGTTGCACTGGACGCCGCGGACGGTGGCCAAGCCGCGGATGAACTCCCCCGTCGAGTACGGGCGGAACGCCTGCGACCGGTAGCTCTCGAGGGCGTAGACCTTCCGGTCGAGCTGCTCGCGCGTCAGCTCGACGAACGCCGAGTGGCTGAACGAGATCAGGTTCTGGGGCATCTCGTACCCGAGGATCGTCGAGTGCTTGAAGGCGCGAAACCCCTCGTTGAAGACCGTCGCGTGATCCTGGTGGGTGTCGAACGACGACGGCAAGAGCACGAGCTCGGGCCGGTACTCGCGGGCGAGGCGGACCAGCGTCTCCAAGATCGGCTGCCGGTGGTCGGGGAAGTGCCGCACCGGGAAGCCGAGCACCGACACGTCGTCCGGCGTGAGCCCCATGCGCGCCGTGCACTCGCGGCACTCCTGCTCGAGCACGTCGGGGGGGAGCGGCGGGGGGACCGACTCCTCGCATCGGCTGAGCGCCACGTAGCGGACGTGCGCTCCCCCCTCCAGCAGCCGTGTCACGGTTCCCGCACACCCGAACTCGTCGTCCGTGTGCGCGCAGACGACGAGGACACGCGCGAACGCGCCGAGCATGGTCGCGCTCACTGCGCGCCGCGCCGCTCGAGCAGTCGCGCGGGGTTGCCGACCATGACGGCATTCGCGTCGACGCTCTTGAGCACTACCGCGCCCATGCCGAGCACGGCCCCCCGGCCGACCCGCGCCTGATTCATCACCGACACGCTCGGCGCCACCCACACGTCGTCGTCGATGCGCGCGCTGCCCCCGAGCATGCTGTTGGCGATGACCACCGCGTTCTCGCCGACGACGACGTTGTGCGCGACGTGCACCAGGTTGTCGATCTTGGCCCCGCGGCGAATGCGCGTCACCCCGAGCGCGGCGCGGTCGATGCAGACGTTGCTGCCGATCTCGACCCCCGCCTCGATCACCACGCGGCCGACGTGTGGGAAGCGCTCGTACGCCCCGCCGTCCTCGCGCGCGTAGCCGAAGCCGGGGAGGCCGATCGAGCAGTTCGCGCCGATCACGACGCCGGCGGCGACGTCGCAGTAGGCCAGGCAGCTGTTCGGGCCCACGACCGCGCCGGCGCCGATCGTCGTCCCGGCGCCGATGACGACCCCGGGGGCGAGACGCACCCCGGGGCCGACGACCGCGTCGCGCGACACCGGCCCCTCGCCGGGCGCCGGCCACCGCACCTCCACGAGGTCGCCGAAGAACTGCGTCACCGCCTTGGTGAAGGCGAGCTTCGGCGAGCGGCACCGAGCGAGCACCGCGCCCGACGCCGTCGGCGGCACGCCCACGGGGCAGACGAGCAGTGACCCGCGAAACGCCTCCGCCCTCCCCGGCTCCCGCTCCCAGCGCTTCGGCGAGAGCCACGACATCTCGCCGGGCGCCGCGTCTTCGTCGGTCGCGACGCCGGTGATGTCGATGTCCGCGACGTGGGGGTCGAGCCTCGGCGCGTCGCCGACTTCGCCGATCGTGCGCAGGTACGTGATGATCTCGTGAATGCGGGGCATCGCTCCCTCGAATGTGGGCGGGCGTGCGGCCTTCTAAACTAGACCGGCCGGCAAGGGGTGCCACGCGCGCGGGTCCCTGGTTAGGTTGCCCGCTCGGGGCTCCCGCGCCGGCCGCGCCGGCTTCGCGCCGTCTCTCGGCTCGGCGAGCGACACCGCCGCGCACCGGCCGCCGCCCGCACCACCGCGACTTCCCAGGTTGGCGCCACACCTCCTCTTGACCAACCACTCCCCGTCGATCCCGGGCGGCAGGCGGCATGGCGGGCGCTGACGCTCAACGCCCCACTCGGCGGCACGTCTACGTGACGCAGGACTACGCGCCCGACCGGGGCGGGATCGCCCGAATGCACGTAGAGCTCTGCCGCCGCTTCGCGCCCAACGCCATGACCGTGTCGACGGTCGACGCGGCCGGCGCGCGCGCCTTCGACGCCGGCGAGCCGTACGAGATCCACCGCCAGCCGTTCACCATGCGGCAGGCCAAGACGCTGGTGAGCCAGCTCCGGTGGGGGCGCTGGCTCCTCCGCCGGCGCTTCGACGTGCTCCACTGCGGTAACGTGCGCCCCGTCGGCTACACCGTGTGGTGGGTGGCGCGACACCGCGGCGTGCCCTACGTCGTGTACGTGTACGGCGGCGACCTGCTGCGGGCGCGGCGCGGGGCGCGGCGGAACGTGCTGAAGCGGTGGACGGCGCGTCGGATCTTCGCCGACGCCGCGGCCGTGATCGCGATCTCGCGCTGGAATGCCGGCCTCGCCGCCGACGTCATGCGCGAGGTCGGCGTCGTGGCCCCGCCGCCGATCGCCGTCATCCCGCTCGGCACGGACCCGGTGCAGTTCGCGCCGGAGCGGGCCACCGGCACGGTGCGCGCGCGCTTCGGGCTCGGCGACGCACCGCTGCTCCTCACGGTCGCCCGCCTCGTCCCCCACAAGGGGCAGGACGTGGCGCTGCGCGCGCTCGCGCAACTCGGCGCCGAGTTCCCGGACCTCCGGTACTTGATCGTCGGTTCGGGGCCGGACGACGCACGCCTCAGGCAGCTCGCCGCGGAGCTCGGCGTGGCGGACCGGGTCACATTCGCCGGAGCGCTGTCGGACGGCGACATTGCCGACGCCTACGCGTCCGCGTCCGTGTACGTCGGGCTCTCGCGCGTCGAGCAGGAGAAGGACGCCGAGGGGTTCGGCATCTCCTTCGCCGAAGCCGCGGCGAGCGGGACGCCGTGCGTCGCCGGCGACTCCGGCGGCGTGCCGTGCGCGGTGCGCCACGGGGAGACGGGCGTTCTCGTCCCACCCACCGACGTCGCGGCGGTGGTCGACGCGCTGCGGGCGCTGCTCGGCGACCCGGCGAAGCGCGCCGCGATGGCGCGTGCCGCGCGCGAGTCGGCGGTGACGTATTACAACTGGGATCGTGTCGCCCGCCAGACGCTCGAGCTCGTGCGGGCCGTGATCGAACGGCGGCCAATCCCCTTCGCCGGCGGGAACGCATGAGCCCCACGCTCGCCCACTACGCCGAGTACGCCGCCGTGCGCACGGTACTCGGCGCAGTCGACATGCTGAGCTGGGATCGGGCCGGCGCACTGGGGGCGCGCCTCGGACGACTGGCCCACCGCCCGCTCGGCATCCGCCGCGGCGTGGTCGAGCGGCAGATCGCCGCCGCCTTTCCCGACTGGTCGGCCGCCCAGGTGCACCGCACCGCGCGCGCGGCGTACGAGCACCTCGGCCGGTCCTCCGTGGAGGCGGCACTCCTGCCCTCGCTCGGACCCGCCCGCGTGCTCGAGCTGTTCGATGGCGCCGAGCGATGGGAGATCGTTGAGCAGGGCCTCGCGGCCGGCCGCGGCCTGATCGTCGTCACCGGTCACCTGGGCAATTGGGAGCTTGGCGGCGCGTACTTCGCCGCGCGCGGCGTGCCGACCGACGCGATCGCCCGCCGCATGGCGAACCCGCTCTTCGACCGGTACCTGACCGAGACCCGGTCGCGACTCGGCATGTCCATTGTCCACGACGCCGACGCCGTGCGGCAGACTCCGCGCTCCCTGCGCGACGGTCGCGCCGTCGCGTTCCTGGCCGACCAAGGCGTACTCGGCCTCGCGTCTACCTTCGTGCCGTTCTTCGGCCGACCGGCGAAGACGCCCCGCGGCCCCGCCGTGTTCGCGCTCCGCCTCGCCGTGCCACTGGTCTTCGCCGTCGCGCTCCGCCAGCCGAGTGGGAAGTACCGGATGCTGCTGGAGCGCGTCCCCGTCGAGAGCACCGGGGACCGGGAGCGTGACACGGACGCGATCGTCGCGTCCTACACCGCGGTGCTCGAGCGTTACGTCCGCCGGGCGCCGGAGCAGTACTTCTGGCACCACCGCCGCTGGCGCCGGCAGCCCCCGGATACGCCAACCGCGCTCCGCGAGCCGTAGCCGCGGCACCGGCCAGTCGGGCCGCGGTACGCGTCGGGTCGCGGCCCCTTGCCGAGGCCTGATCGCCTGGCGAGTGTTCGACGCACGCGGCGACGCGGGGCGTGGTGCCTACGTCGCGGCGAACCACGTCTCTCCCGAGGAAAGCGATGCGAAATAAGCTCGAGCCCCTCCGCGGCCAACGCGTGCTCGTGACTGGCGGGCTGGGCTTTTGTGGATGGAATCTGACGCGCTTCCTGGCCGAGGAGCTCGACTGCCAGGTGCGAGTGCTCGACGACTGCTCGAACGCGATCGTGCCGTCGGAGAACGTGCCGAACGTCGACGTCGTCATTGGCGACGTGCGCGAGGAGCGCGTGTTCGCCCCGCTCGTGCGGGAGGCGCCCTGGGTCTTCCACCTCGCGTGCCGCACGATCGTGACCGGCGGGAGCGACCCGGAGGCCGACCTCACGGTCAACGCGTTGAGCACGCTCCGGCTGCTCGAGTTCATCCGGCGCGAGCAGCCGAAGGGCTTTCAGCGCTTCCTCTATACGTCCAGCACGTCGATCTACGGCAACTGCCGCCACCTCCCCGCGGACGAGTTGGACCCGCCGAACATCCTCAACCACTACGCGGCGACCAAGCTGCTCGGCGAGGAGTACACGCTGCTCTATCACACCGCGTACGACCTGCCCACCGTCGCGGTGCGATACTCGAACGCGTACGGACCCGGGCAAACCACGCGGAACCCGCACTGCGCCGTCATCGGGAAGTTCCTCGACGCGGGGCTGGACGGTACCAAGCTCAGTGTGCACGGCGACGGCGAGCAGACGCGCGACTACACCTACATCTCCGACGTCATCGCGGCGACGCTGCTGGCTGCCGTCTCCCCGAAGGCACTCGGGGACGTGTTCAACATCGGCACGGGCGTCGAAACGTCCGTCAACACCCTGGCGGCCGAAGTCAACCGTCTGTTCGGCAACAGGCTGACCGTCGAACACATCGACCGGCGCGACGTGGACAACATCCGGCGCCGCGCGATCAACCCGGAGAAGATTCGCGTGCGCCTCGGCTGGGCGCCGCAGGTGCTCCTGCGGGATGGCTTGCGTCGCACCCTCGAGGCGGTGCAGGCCGAGCGGGAAGCTTCGAGCGAGCGGTCCCCTGCCGCGCGGGAGCAACCAGTCGCGGCGGCGTCGGGGGTCCGATAGTTGGCAGGCGCGGAGGGCGGGGGCGCGTCGGGCCGGCTCTGGGTGCGGCTCCGGCGCGATCCGCGGGCGCTCCTCGGCATCGCCGTCGTGGTGCTCATCGGCGCCGCCGCGATTCTCGCGCCCCTGCTCGCCCGGCACGACCCGACGAGCATCGATCTGGTCAGCCGGCTCCAGCGGCCGTCGGCCGCGCACTGGCTGGGGACGGACGTCCAGGGACGCGACATCTGGGCTCGACTCGTGTATGGAGCACGCGTCTCCCTCGCCGTCGGGGTGATCTCGCAGAGCATCGCCCTCCTGCTCGGAGTCACCCTCGGCCTCATCGCCGGCTACTACGGGCGCTGGGTGGACGAACTGGTCATGCGGCTCGCCGACGTGACGCTCGCGTTCCCCACGCTCCTGCTCCTGATCGCGATGGTCGCCGCGCTTCAGCCGTCGCTCGCCGTCGTCTTCGCGACCATCGGCATCGTGGGGTGGGCGGGCATGGCCCGGCTGGTCCGGGGGCAGGTGCTCGTCGTCCGGCAGCTCGAGTACGTGCAGGCCGTGCGCGCGCTCGGCGCGCGCGACTGGCGCATCCTGCTCCGGCACGTGCTGCCGAACGTGATCGCGCCCGTGGTGATCGCCGCAACGCTCGGCATCGCCGGCGCGATCATGGCCGAGGCCGCGCTCTCGTTCCTGGGCCTCGGCGTTCAGCCTCCGACGCCGAGTTGGGGGGCCATGATCGCCGACGGCCGCGACCTGAGCCAGCTCCGGAACGCCCCGTGGACGTCGCTCTTCCCGGGGCTCGCCATCGGGGCGAGTGTCCTCGGGTTCAACCTGCTCGGCGACGCTCTGCGCGATGCGCTCGACCCTCGGCACGTCGAGAGCGGCCTGATCGTCGAGGTGGCCCCGGTGCCGACGAGCGAGAAGATGCCGTGAGAGCAGTCGCGCTTGCTCACCCTGACCCTCACCCTCACCCTCACCCTGGCCCTGCAACGGGTGCCTGGGACCGGCGCCGGGTGCGGCGGGACGGCGTCGATGGCACTCGCCCGTTGAAGGGTCAGGGCCAGGGTGAGGGTCAGGGTGAGATCACCAGTTGATCCCATGATCGCCACGGGCACCACCTACGACGTCCACGCCCTCCGCACCCTCGAGTTCCCCTGGGCGGCCCAGGGTGCCGCCGTCTATCTGAACAATGCCTCCACCGGCCCCCTGCCGAGGCGCACCGTGCGGGCCGTTGCGGCCTTCACTGACCGGCGCGCCGAACCGTTCCGGCTCACCGAGACGCTGCAGTTCGACACCTTGGCGCGGTCGCGCGAGCTGTGCGCGCGACTGATAGGCGCCAGCGCGTCCGAGGTCGCGCTCATGGTGAACACGACGTACGGGCTCAACCTCGCCGCCCGTGCCCTCCCGCTCACACCGGGCAGCGTGGTCGTCACTTCCGATCGCGAGTTTCCGGCGAACGTCTACCCGTGGATGGCGCTCCAGCGGGCGGCCGGGGTGCGCCTGCAGCTCGTGCCCTGCATCGACGGCCTGCCCGACGAGGAAGCGATCCTGCGCGCTCTCGATCGGCCGGAGGTGAAGGCGCTGACGATCAGTTGGGTGTCGTTCGCCAGCGGATACCGCGTGGACCTCGCACGGCTCGGCCAGGCCTGCCGCGAGCGAGGCATCTACTTCGTGGTCGACGCCATCCAGGGGCTCGGGCCGGCGACGCTCGACGTGCACGCGTGCCCGATCGATGTCCTCGCCTGCGGCGCCCAGAAGTGGCTGTTGTCGCCCTGGGGGACGGGCTTCGTGTACGTGCGTGAGGGGCTCGTCCGCGCGCTCGAGCCGAGCGCCGTGGGGTGGATGAGCGTGCGCGACTCGGACGACTTCAGCCGGCTGTGCGACTACGACCTCACCTACCGAGACGACGCGCGGCGGTTCGAGGTGATCACGCTCCCGTTCCAGGAGTTCGCCGGGCTCAACGCGAGTCTGGAGCTGCTCCTCGAGCTCGGTCCGGCGGCGGTCGAAGCGCACATCCAAGGGCTCGTCGAGCGGGTCGTCGCCTGGGCGCAGGCGCGGCGCGGCGCCCGACTGGTGACGCCCGCCGAGGCCGGCCGTCGGGCCGGAATCGTCGCGGTGGCGCCGGCTGACCCGGTGGCGGCATCGCGGCGACTCACCGAGGCCGGCGTCTCCCACTCATTACGCGAGGGAGCGATCAGGCTCTCCCCGCACTGCTACAATACCGCGGCGGAAGTGGAGCGGGCGCTCGCAGCACTGGAGGGCTAGGGAGGGAGCCGCGAGGCGCTTCTGAGAAACGCCTGTTCAATAAGAGGCTGGCGGAGATCGAATTAGCGTCCTATAATAGCGCACTCTCCCCCAGTAGGCCCGGAGCTGCACCGCGTGACCGACCTCCAGGACCGCCTCACTACGGCGCTCGCCGCGCGCTATGCCATCGAGCGCGAGCTCGGTCGCGG
>Ga0307410_10001363_pt1 | contig 10973 bp, 10 predicted proteins | sample 322Ometagenome_3_FD_203707 | JGI IMG/M metagenome (GOLD analysis project Ga0307410, IMG submission 203707) | Maize rhizosphere microbial communities from greenhouse at UC Davis, California, United States - 322HYB-O-3 | ecosystem: Host-associated > Plants > Roots > Rhizosphere > Soil | place...
CGGCGGTGCGGGAGCCCGTCGCGCACGAATGACGCGTGCGCCGCGACGGCTCGGGCTCCTTGGCGGCACCTTCGACCCTATCCACGTGGGGCATCTCGATGCCGCCGACGCCGCGCGCGCGGCACTCGGGCTCGATGAGATCGTCGTGATTCCGTCGCACGATCCCCCGCACCGTCCGACCGATCCGCGCGCCTCCGCGTTTCACCGCTTTGCCATGGCGGTGCTGGCGGTCGACGGCCGCGAGGGCTACCGCGCGTCCGACATCGAGCTCCGCCGCGAGGGGCCGTCGTACACGGCGCTCACGCTGCGTGAACTGCACGGGTGCGGCTGGCGGCCGGCGCAGCTGTTTTTCATCATCGGCTCCGACGCCTTCGCCGAGATTGCGACGTGGTACGAGTATCCGGCCATCCTCGACGCGTGCGAATTCGCGGTGATCTCGCGGCCGGGCACCACGATCCCGTCGGCGCTCGCGCGCACGCCGGACGTTGCTTCGCGCGTGGGCACGACCATTCACCTCGTCGAGGCGCCGACGTCCGACGTCTCGTCCACAGGCATTCGCGCGCGGCTTGCCGCGGGCGATTCGATTAGCGGCCTCGTGCCGCTCTCAGTGGCGCGCCACATCGACCGCCATCAGTTGTACCGGCCAGTAGACGACTTGCATGCCCAAGACTGAGAAGAAGAAGGTTCCCAGGCTGCCGAAGGCGATCACCACGGCGGTGCACGCCGCGCTCGACAAGAAGGCGTCGGACGTCGTCGTGCTCGATCTGAGGAAGGCTGGCGGGTTCACCGATTACTTCATCCTCTGCACCGGCGGCAACCCGCGGCAGATTCAGGCGATCGCCGACGGCGTCGAAGCGACGCTCAAGACCGAGCTCGGCGAGCGGCCGGCGCTGGTCGAAGGTGTCGACAAATCGGAGTGGATCCTGATCGACTACTTCAACTTCGTCGTCCACGTCTTCAGCCGCGAGTGCCGCTCGTTCTACGGGCTCGAGCGGCTGTGGGGCAGCGCGGTTCGCCACGAGGTCGGCGAGCAGGAGGCGGCGCCCGCGCGAAGATGACCCGTCCGAGCGCGCTCGTCGCCCGGAGCAAGGTGATGCGCAGCGTGCTCGACGAAGCGAGACGCTATGCGGCCGCCGATGCGAACGTGCTGATCAGCGGCGAAACCGGCGTCGGCAAGGACGCTGTCGCCCGCCTGATGCACCTCGCCGGATCCCGCCGCAAGGAACCCTTTCTCGTCGTCGACTGCCCCGGGCTGCCCGCGACCCTCGTCGAAGCAGAGTTGTTCGGCCACGAGCGCGGCGCGTTCACCGACGCGACGGTGGCGCGGGCGGGCCGCTTCGAGGCCGCCGGACGCGGCACGGTCTACCTCGACGCCGTGAGCAGCCTCACCCCCGACGCGCAGGGCGCGATCCTGCGCGTCGTCGAAGAGAAGCGTGTGACGCGGCTGGGAGGAGCGTCGGCCATCGACGTGCGCGCTCGGATCATCTCGTCGGCGGACGCGGACATCGAGCAGGCGGTCCGGGAGGGCACCTTCAGGACCGACCTGTATCACCGCCTGGGGGTCCTGCCGCTGGTCATTCCCCCCTTGCGCGAACGTCCCGAGGACATCCTGCCGATGGCGCGCGCGTTCGCGAGGGCGGTCGCGGACGAGCACCAGCGACCGGTTCCGTCGATCGCCGCAAGCGCGGAAGACGTGCTCCTGCGATATCACTGGCCCGGCAACGTGCGCGAGCTGCGCCATACGCTCGAACGCCTGATCATCGCCGGTATCGAGGGTGAAATCACCGCCACCGACCTGCCGGTCCACGTGCTCGAAGGCGACGATGCCTACCTGGCGCCGGCGGGACGGAGACGACCGACACTGGAGGACGTGGAGCGCCGCTACATCGAGCTGGTCTTGCGGGAGGTGAAGGGGAGCCAGACGCGCGCGGCCGACATCCTCGGGATCAGTCGGAAGGCGCTGTGGGAGAAACGCAAGCGTTACGGGATCTCCTGAAATCGGAATTGGTAATTGGCAGTTAGTGATTTGGTATTTGGTGATTGGTGATTGGTGATTGGTGATTGGTGATTGGTGATTGGTGATTGGTAATTGGTAGTTGGTGATTTGGTGATTGCGGCTGCACGAGTGGTCATGGCAGGTCGATGGTGAACCTGAAGTCGGCGGTCGTCAGCTGTGCGGACGCGGTGCTCGCCGTGGTGCTTGCGCCGGCTTGTGCGGCGTGCGCGCAGGTGCTCGAGCGGCCGGCGGCGGGTCCCGTGTGCCGCGAGTGCTGGGGCGCGGTAAAGGCGGTGCGCCCGCCGCTGTGCGCCACCTGCGGCGATCCGCTGGCCTCGTGGCGTGTGCTGACGATCGAGGAGGGCGTATGCGCGCGCTGCCGCCGTCTGGAACCGGCGTTCGACTCGGCGCGTGCCGCCGGAGAGTACGAAGGCGCGCTCCGCGAGATCATTCACGCCTTCAAGTACGACGGCCGCCGCTCGCTTGCAGGACCGCTGGCGGCAATGATGCGCGACGCTGGCGCCGACCTGCTGCGAGACGCGGACTGCGTCGTTCCGGTACCTCTGCACCCATGGCGGCGGCTGCAACGCGGCTTCAACCAGGCGGCCGATCTCGCGCAACTCTTGCGGCGTCCTGTGGTTCGTGGGCTGTGGCGCGCGCGTGCGACGGTTCCTCAGAGCGGCCTGCGCCCCGCCCAGCGTCGGCGCAACGTCCGCGCGGCGTTCATGCTCTCTCCGCTCGCCGACGTCAGAGGCCGCCGTATCGCGCTGGTGGACGACGTGCGGACGACCGGGGCGACGCTCGACGCGTGCGCCCGCGTGCTGAAAGAAGCGGGCGCGCGCACGGTCACTGCGCTTACGGCTGCCAGCGTTTCGAATCGTCGAACGACGTGGTGATGGCGACGTTGGGTCCCGGCGTCACCGACACCGGCTTCTCGCCCTTGCTGTAGATGGCAATCGGCGAACCCTCGGGCGGCGGCGACTGGCCGTCGTAGCTCGCCTGCTCGTCATATACCATCGCCACGTATACGGGCTTGGAGGGCACGGTGAACCTGGCCGTCCCGCCGTTCCTGTCGACCGTGCTGAGCGCCAGCGGGATGCTCTCTGTGCTGGGCACCGGGTGATCGAAGAGCGCGGCCACGCACCGGTTGCGACCGCCTGTTGGCCGTCGTGTTAGGACCGCCGCGTCGCGATGTGCGAACGTCGGCGGCTCGCTCTGCCGCCAGCCCGCAATGGCCACCGTCCTCCACCGGAATGGTTCGGCGTCTCTATCCGCCAGGTGAGGGTGAGCGCGAGAAGGCGTTCAGACGATTGGAACGTGAGCGGAGTCACGTTTCGCGGCTGGCGCGGCACTTGACTGCCCAGTGCCGGCATCGGCACACTTGGCACCCACTCCGACACTCGTCGCGGCATCCGATGCGAGAGGCGCGCTCACAGTAAATCGTGCGAGCACCATGCGGCGGCTGACGGCCGGCTGCGTACTTGGACGGTACGAGATCCTCGCTCACGTGGGCAGCGGAGGCATGGGAGACGTCTACCGGGCGCGTGACAAGGCCCTGGAGAAGACCGTCGCCTTGAAAACTGTTGCCGCCGCCTACGCCGACGATCCCGATTACCGCTCTCGATTCGAGCGCGAGCGGAAGCTTTCGGCCTCCCTCGACCACCCGCACATCTGTCGGCTGCTGGACGCCGGCCACGACGCCGGCACCGAGTACCTCGCTATGGAGTATCTCGAGGGCGAGTCGCTCGCGGCCCGGCTCGAACGCGGTCCTCTGCCCGTCGCGGATGCGATCGGCTATGCAATCGAAATGGCCGATGCCCTGGAATATGCACACGCGCGCGGGGTCGTCCACCGCGATCTCAAGCCGGCCAACGTGTTCCTCACTCGAACGGGAGTCAAGCTTCTCGACTTCGGCCTGGCGAAACTCGTCCCTGCGAGGCCGGGCCGGATCGATCGCGACGCCGATACCGTTCCGTTCGACGCAACGGCGCCGGGCACTGTGGTCGGCAGCGCACCGTACATCGCACCCGAGCGTCTCGAGGGTCGTGAGGCGGATGCAAGGACTGACGTATTCGGTTTCGGCCTGGTGCTCTACGAGATGCTGACCGCGCGGCGCGCCTTTGCGGGAGGTTCGCCCGCCGCGCTCATCGCCGCCATCCTCTCCGGCGAGCCTGCACCGCTCCAGATCGCGCACCCACGCGCGGAGGACCTTGCGTGGCTCCTCCGCCGGTGCCTCGCGAAAGATCCGGAACTGCGTTGGCAGACAATGGCCGACGTCAAGGCGTTCTTGAGGCATCTCGCGCGGAGGGATTTCGCGACGCCGCCGCGGCGTCGGCTCCCGCGTGCGGTGCTGCCGATGCTCGCGATCGCGGTCGCGGCTGCAAGTGGAGCGTTGGTCGGCGTGTTCTGGCGCGTCACGCGGGCGGCAGGACCACCCATGCCGCTGGCACTCGTGGTGCATCCTCCGGCTGGCGGAACCTTCACGCCAACCGAGGGCTCGCGGCAGACGGCGCAGGTCGCCATCGCGCCGGATGGACGAGTGCTGGCCTATATCGGGACCGGCTCTGACGGGACGTCACAAGTGTGGGTTCGCCGGCTCGATTCAGTGGACGCGCGCGCCGTCCCGGGTACCGTGAACGCCACCTACCCGTTCTGGTCGCCCGACGGCACGTCAATCGGGTTCTTTGCAGAGGGCGGACTGTTTCGCGTCGATCTCCGCGGCGGCCCTCCGCGACTGATCGCCGCAGCACCCGACGGCCGCGGCGGAGCATGGAGCCCGGACGGCCACATCCTGTTTGCACCGACGGTCGTTGGAACGATCCATCGAGTGTCTGCCGACGGCGGCGCGGCGACGCCTGTCACACAACTCGCAGGCGAACGCAAGGAGACATCACACAGATGGCCGGTGTTCCTGCCGGATGGAGAGCGCTTCCTGTATTACGCGCACAGTACGGAGCCTGCGCTGGAGGGGCTGTATCTCAAGTCGCCGGGTGAGGAAGCGCGGTTCCTGGTGAACACCGATTATGGTGGCGCCTTTCTGCCGCCGGATCGAATCTTGTTCCTTGCCGAGGATACGCTGCTCGCGCAGGACGTCGATCTCGCGCGTGGACGGACCCGCGGCGATCCGATGCCCGTGGCCGATCACGTCGGCGGGTCGAGCAACTTCTACGGCGCGTTTTGCGCGTCAGCCAACGGCGTCATCGCCTACGCCAGTGCCGGATCAACGTCGGATCTCGTGTGGATGAATCGCGAGGGCCACGCCCGCGAGACGGTATCGGCGGGGCGCGGCCACGTCGATTTCCGTCTTTCTGACGACGGTCGCCTGCTGGCGCTCACCGACGTGAATCCGGCGACGCTCAGGTCGGACATCTATGTGATCGATCTCGCCCGAGGCACCCGCGTGCGCGTGATCACGACGGAAGGCGGAGATGCGTCGCCGGTCTGGGCACCCGACGCGGGGCGCCTCGTGTTTCGCTCGGAACGTCGTCTCGTGCAGGAGTTGTTCGTCAAGGAGGTATACGGGACCGCGCCCGAGCGCCTGCTCTACTCCTCGCGGTTTGCGAAATACCCGACCAGTTGGTCGCGCGACGGACAATGGATCGCCTTTCACACCCGCGACGACGCGACGCGGTGGGACGTCATCATCACCCCCGTTCGAGGCGGACCACCGCGACAGGTGCTGCGTTCGCCAGTGAATGAGCGGCAGGCGCATTTTTCGCCCGACGGCAGGTGGCTGGCGTTTACGTCGGATGAATCGAAGCAGGACGAGGTGTACGTGCAGTCGATCGGTGATCCCGACGTTCGTCTGCAGGTGTCGGTGAATGGTGGCGATGACCCGCGCTGGCGCAGCGACGGGCGAGAGTTGTTCTACGTTTCGCGCGACGGGTACCTGGTGTCGGCTGCCGTGAGGCACACGGGGGATCGACTCGTCACTGACCCTCCCCAGCGACTGTTCCAGCTGCGTGCGGCACCATCGCGGCCGCCGTATCTGAGCAGCTACGATGTCACTCCCGACGGCGGCGCTTCCTGGTGCGGATCACCCAGTACCCGACGCTGTGGTTCCGCGGCCGGTCACTGTCGCTCTTTACCGGCGGCCGCGCGCTCGTCGCCGCAGCGGCGAACGCGTATGCCGATGACGTGTACGAGTACGTGGAACGGTCGCGCACGATCGAGCTGCGAGGATCGGCGCGCTGAATCGGGGTTACGACCGCGCGGCGAGCCGCGTCGTCACGGCGTCGGCAATATCCGTGGCGACCGCGGCCCGGTCGCGGTTGGCGTCGACCACGCTCCAACCCGCGCCGGCCTGCCGGATGTAGCTTTCGCGGACGCGCGCGAGCAGCTGCAGGTCGCGCTCGAACTTGTCGCGATCGCTGGTCTTGCGTTTCGCGGATACGTCGGGCGGGATGTCGAGGAGGAACGTGATGTCCGGGTCCGGCAGATACGTCTGCATGCCGGTGAGCCATGCCGCGTCGAGCCCCATCGCCTCGCCGTAGGCGACGCTCGACGCGCGATAGCGGTCGCAAATGAGGATGAGGCCTCCCTCGAGCCAGCGCAGGATCTCGTCCTTGCGCTCGTAGCGGTTGGCGACATACAGCAACTGCATCACGTCGGCACCGTAATCGCGCTCGCCCTGCAACGCGCGCGCGATCTCCTCGCCGATCGACGTCCCGTAGTCGGGGAACGACAGAAGCCGGACCTTGTGACCGTCGGCCCTGAGCCGATCGCGCAGCAACTCGGCTTGCGTCTGCTTGCCGCTCTGATCGAGCCCCTCGAACGCTATCAACAATCCGCGCATCAGGTTTCAAGCGCCAGCACGTCGTCGAGCGTCTGGCGGCGGCGAATGACGGTCCACCGCCCGTCGTCCACGAGGACTTCCGGCGCGAGCATCCGGCGATTGTAGTTCGAGGCCATCACCGCGCCGTAGGCCCCGACATCGAGCACCGCGACGAGGTCGCCCACTTCCACCGGCGGGAGCGATCGGTCGCGCGCGAAGACGTCGCTGCTCTCGCAGATCGGGCCGACGACGTCGAGCGGCCGTTCGGGGCCGGGCCGCGGGGTGACGGCCGCGATGCGGTGATACGAGCCGTAGAGCGCGGGGCGCAGCAGTTCCGTCATCCCGGCGTCGAGCACGATGAACCGCCGCGAGTCAGGATAGCTCTTCGCGTCGACGACGCGTGACACGAGCGCGCCGGCATGCGCGACGATCGCGCGGCCAGGCTCGAGGACGACCGGCAGGTTCGCGCGCCTGAGGATGGGGATGACCGCCTCGGCGTACTCGCGGGCGCTGACGACCGGCCGTCCTTCGTAGGCGACGCCCAATCCGCCGCCGAGGTCCAGGTGCTCGAGGGGGACGCCATCGGCGACGAGATCGGCGGCGACGCCGACGATCGCTTCCGCGGCGCGGCGCAGCGGCTCGATGGTCGTGATCTGCGAGCCGATGTGCACGTGCACGCCGACGAAGCGCACGCCGGCAAGGCCGCGCCGCTCGCGGTAGATCGTTCGTGCGTCCTCGATCGGCACGCCGAACTTGTTCGTCTTCAGGCCGGTCGAGATGTTCGGGTGGCTCTGCGCGTCAATGTCGGGATTGACCCGGAGCGCCACACGCGCGTCGCGGCCCATCGCGCGCGCGAGCGCCGCGACGCGATCGATCTCACCCGCCGACTCGCAGTTGATGGCGCCGATGCCAATGCCGATCGCGTACTCCAGTTCGTCGCGGGTCTTGCCCACGCCGGTGAACACGATGTCGGAAGGCGCGAAGCCGGCGCGCTCGGCGACGCGGATCTCGCCGGCCGAGTTCGCGTCGGCGCCGCTGCCGAGCGAGCGCAGGAGCCGCGCGATGGCGAGCGTCGAGTTCGCCTTGAGCGCGTAGTGAATCGCATGCGGGTAGCCGGCGAACGCCTGGCCGATCGCGCGGTACGCCTCGCGGATCGCGCGCGAGCTGTACACGTAGAGCGGCGTTCCGGCCGCATCGGCAATCGCGGCCAGCGGAACGCCATCGCAGGAAAGGCCTGATTCTGCGGGCTGAAACGGTTGGAGCACGAGCGTTTCGCATGTTATCATGCGCCCATTCCCGCCACCGTGTCCGGTCTCACCGTGCATGTCCGCTGACGCGCGCACCACCGAGCCGCAGCCCATCGACGACATCATCCAGCGATGCCTGTCCGGCGACCAGGCCGCGTGGGAGAGCATCGTCCGGCTGCACTGGCGCAAGGTGTTCAACATCGCCTACAAGTTCGTCGGCAAGCACGACGAAGCCGAGGATCTCACCCAGGACGTGTTCCTCAAGATCTTCAAGTCGCTGAACACGTTCGATCGGCGGGCAAACTTTCAGACGTGGCTGATCAGCGTCAGCCGCAACCTGTGCATCGATCACTACCGCAGCGTCCGCAAGGAACGCGAGACGATGAACCGCGACGTGAACCCCGACGACCTCACGCCGGTGTCACCGACGGCGAGCCCGTACGCGCAGATCGAGCAGCGCGACCGGGTCACGCTCCTCCGCCAGGCGCTCGACAAGCTCGCGCCGACGCTGCGCAGCGCCGTGATGATGCGCGACATCCAGGAAATGACCTACCAGGAGATCGCCGACGCGCTCGCGCTCCCGGAAGGCACCGTGAAATCCCGCATCAATCGCGGCCGCACGGAGCTCGCGCGCCAGATCCAGATCCTGCGCGCGCAGCAGGACGCCGCCCGAGGAGTCACAGGATGAATCTCACGACCGATCGCCATCAGGACGTGGCCGTGGTCCGCGTCGGCGAGCCACGGCTGATGTACCCCCTGCTGTCGGAGTTCTCGAATACCGTCACCGCGCTCATCGGCGCGGGCGAGCGCAAGGTGCTGCTCGACCTCTCGCACGTCACCTACGTGGACAGCGCCACGATCGGCTGCCTGATGGATCTGTACCGCCAGGCGAACGCCGCCGGCGGCGCCCTGAAGTTGTCGGGCGTCCAGAAGCGGGTGGAGACGATGCTCACGATGACCGGGGCGCAGAACTTCCTCGAGATCCATCCCGACGAGCCGGCGGCCCTCAAGAGCTTCGGGACGTAGCCATGCGCACCATCAAGACGACAACCGGCGCCGAGATCATCCTGGACGGCGACCTGCTCGCCATCATGGAGACGCTCTACAAGGAAGTGACCGCGCGGCGTGAGCTCGAACGGTCCTTCGAAGACATGCTGCGCGAGATCAACCACCTGATCGACCAGATGGACGAAACCGACCGCCGCACGTACCTCGTCGAGAGCCTCTTCCTGAATACCGTCAAGTACGAGAACGACAAGCTCGAAGCGTACATGCGGAAGATTACCAAGTAGGCCACCGAGGCTCCGAGACGCCGAGAAACAGAGAGCCGCCAGACCGATCGTGGCACTCGGTGCTCCGTGTCCCGGTGACGGACCGGGGCTGGCGGCGGGCCAAAAAAAAGGCTGCGAGAGGAGGCTCGCAGCCGGGAGGACACAGGGCTGGTTGGCTAGTTGGCGTGCACGGTGGTGCCGACCGGGATTCCCGCCGGCGCGTCGGCGTGCGCCGGCACCGCAGGTCCGTCGACGAGACGCCACGCGTCGGCTTCCTCGAGCACCTGCGCCGCGAAGGCGGTGTGCAGCGCATGCCCGCCGCGATGGGCGACGACGTGGCCGATGAGCGGGTAGCCGACGAGCGCGAGGTCGCCGATCACATCCAGGATCTTGTGGCGCACGAACTCGTCATCGAAGCGAAGCGCGTTGTTCAGCACGCCGGTGTCGCCGATGACGATGGCGTTCTCCAGCGAGCCGCCGAGCGCGAGCCCCTGCTGCCGCAGCATCTCGACTTCCTTCAGGAACCCGAACGTGCGCGCCGGCGCGATGTCCTCGACGAACGCCTCCTCGCTGATGCGCATGGTGCGCGACTGGTGCCGCAGCAGCGGGTGGTCGAAGGCAATGCTGTAGGTGACCTTGAAGTGCTCCGACGGATAGACCGCAATCCGCTTGTCGCCGCGCGAGAGCGACAGCGGCCGCAGCACCTTGAGGTAGCGGCGCCCGGCGGCAAGCGTCTTCACGCCCGCTTCGTTAATCAGGTACACGAACGGCGCGGCGCTGCCGTCCATGATCGGTACTTCCGGCTGGCTCAACTCGATGATCACGTTGTCGATGCCAAGGCTGACCAGTGCCGAGAGCAGGTGCTCGACGGTGTCCACGGTGACGGCGTCGCGGCACAAGCCGGTGGCGTAGTTGATCCCCGCCAGGTGCTCGACGGTCGCGGGAATCTCGATGTTGCCGAGATCGGTGCGCCGGAAGCGGATGCCGAAACCGGCGGGCGCCGGCTTCAGCGACAGCGTGACTTTGTTTCCCGAATGCAGCCCGATGCCCGTGCAGGAGATCGGCCGCCGAAGTGTCCGTTGTGCGTTCATCAGGCTCTCAGGGCCTAGCGGGGATGCTCCGGAGACAGCAAGGCCAATGCCGAGCTTCGAGCGCCCGCCGCGCACACGATAACTACTTCGTGCTCCGTCACTTGCAGCAATGCCGCCGTCGATCTCGTGCCGATGCGGCGTCGAACTGTAGCATCCAGGCCACAGTTTCCGCCCACCGCAGTGTGGTCAGTTTACCACAGCGAGATCGGCCGCTAACCGACGGAAATCCTAGGAGTTAAGCGCGCCGAGAAAGCTGCCGGTAATCGATGCGCGGTTGGCCGCGACTTCTTCGGGCGTCCCCGAAGCCACGAGGCGCCCGCCCCCGGACCCACCCTCCGGACCGAGATCGATCAGGTAATCGGCGCAGCGGATCACATCGAGGTTGTGCTCGATGACCACGACCGTGTTGCCTTGATCGACGAGCTTGTTGAGCACGTCGAGCAGCTTGCGCGTGTCCTCGAAGTGCAGGCCTGTCGTCGGCTCGTCCAGGATGTAGAGCGTGCGCCCGGTGCTGCGCCGCGACAGCTCGCGCGCGAGCTTGACGCGTTGCGCCTCGCCACCGCTCAACGTCGTCGCCGACTGCCCGAGCTCGAT
>Ga0307410_10001364_pt1 | contig 10970 bp, 9 predicted proteins | sample 322Ometagenome_3_FD_203707 | JGI IMG/M metagenome (GOLD analysis project Ga0307410, IMG submission 203707) | Maize rhizosphere microbial communities from greenhouse at UC Davis, California, United States - 322HYB-O-3 | ecosystem: Host-associated > Plants > Roots > Rhizosphere > Soil | place...
CGTTCGTCGCGCCAAGCGCTTGGACGGCTTCTTCGTCCACCGTCTGGATGTCGAGGCCAACCCGCTCGACGAACGGGCCGACCTATATGACCAGGCTTTCGTTCTCTTCGCACTCGGGACGGCTGGAGGTGCTTTGGGTCGGGCCGATTGGTTCGACGAGGCGGAAGAATTGCTCGACCGACTCAAGGTGAAATGGGCTCATCCGCGGCGGGGCTTCCGCGAGGGCGAGATCGTGGATTCCTGCATCCGCCGGCAGAACCCGCACATGCATTTGTTCGAAGCCTTCCTCGCATTGGCCGAGGCTAGTGGGCGCCAGAGGTTCCGCGAGGCGGCCCGGTCGATTGCTGACCTAGCCAGTGAGAAGTTCATCGATCGGGATACGGGCGCGTTGCTCGAATATTTCACAGACGAGCTTGAGCCGCCACCCGGAATCGAAGGACGCATCGCGGAACCCGGGCACTGCTTCGAATGGGCCTGGCTGTTCGAGCGCCTAGCGGCTGCCGGATGGGAAGAGGGCGCTCGCGTTTCCGACAGGCTCACGGGCTTCGCCCGCGGAACGGGCATCGACGCCAGGCGCAACGTCGCTTTCAACGAAGTGCTGACGGATGGCTCGCCGCACGACCTGACCGCGCGCTTGTGGCCCCAGACCGAGCGTCTCAAGGCGGCGGTTGCGAGGTTCAAACGGCTCGGCAGCGATGAGGAAGCGGAAGAGGCGGTCGCCGCCGCGCGCGGGCTTCGGCAATATCTCGAGGTGGATGTGCCGGGTCTCTGGCGCGACAAATTGGGTGAAGACGGCAGCTGGATTGAAGAGATGGCGCCGGGAAGTTCGTTGTACCACATCAGCTGTGCGTACTCGGAGCTCCTCGGCATCGGCCGCGGAGACAGGTAATTTATGCGACTGTTGAGATTGAAGCGCAGCGGTTCGGCTGGCACACACGAAACGAGGGAAAGTGAGGCGCAGAGCATGTCGCAGCCCGCTGTTTCGACGGACGATTACGACCTGAAGGTGCGCCAGCAGATCGATCAGTACGTCACTGAGGCGATCCACGACCTTCCCGAAATTTTCCACGTCTGGTCACACGACTTCATCCGGCCGGGCCTTCTCGGGGTCTTCGGCGTCGAGAGCGTCAACGGCTTTTACCTGAATGCAGCGAAGGAGGTCTCCGGGGACTTCGGTCGTCCGTTGCGCATTCTCAGTGTCGGATGCGGAGACGGAACGGTCGAGGTCGAGCTTGCGAAGTCTCTGCGCGACGCGGGCGCGGACTTCCGTCTAGAGGGCGCGGACCTGTCCCCGGTCCTGATCGAGCGGTTCCAGTCGGCGGTCGGCGATAGTGGCCTGCAGGATAGCGTCTTCCCGATGGTCGTCGACCTCAATCAGGTCGCTTCCGATGAGAAGTACGACCTGATCATGGCCAACCACAGTCTCCATCACATCGTGGATCTAGAGAAGGTCTTCGATTTCATTTGGGACGCGCTGACCGACGATGGAATCTTCGCCACTTGCGACATGATCGGCCGGAACGGTCACATGCGCTGGCCCGAAACGGAGGCGATGCTCCAGGCCGTCTGGCCACTGCTGACCGAACGCCAGCGCTTCCACCATCAGCTCCAGCGAGCGCACCCGGACCGCTTCGAAGATTTCGATTCTTCGAAGGAGGGCTTCGAAGGCATTCGCGCCCAGGACATCCTCTATCTGATCCTGAACAAATTCCACTCGTACAAATTCTTTGGATACGGCGGTTTTATCGAAGTCCTCGTCGATCGCGGCTTCGGCCACGGCTTCGATCACGAGAGCGATCGGGACCGGCAGTTCGTCCGGACCTTGGCGGAAATCAACGACATGATGCTCGACGGAGGGATGATCAAACCCACGATCATGTCGGCCTACTTCACGAAGAACGACCGCGGAGAGACCTGCTATCGCGGTCGAAGCGCACAGCGATCGCTACGACTACCCTTCGAAACGCCCGAATGGATCAAGCATCAGCCTGTTTGAGGCTTTCGGCTTCAGTTCTTTTGGAAGACGAAGAAGGAGTCGTCGCCCCGATCTTCTGGGGAATGCGCCGTTGCATTGAAGTAGCGCTGGAGCCGCGCTTCGCGATCGACGGGATCCAGATGGTGATGCGCGTACATGGTCTCGAAGTGGACCAGGCTGAAGCCCGCATCGGTCGCCAGCGATATCACCTCGTCCGGTGAATATTCGCGCACATGGGGGCGAAAGAGCCAGGGCGGGCTGCCATCGAAGGCCTGCTCGATACAGAACAGCGAGCATGCATTTGGCGTCGTGAGAATCAGCTTTCCGCCCGGCTTGATCACACGATGCATTTCACGGGCAAAGGCCCGCACTCCAGTGTCGTTGAAGAGCACGAGATCGTCGAAGTTGCGATGATCCTGATCCTTGATGTGCTCCAGCACTTCGAATGAAAGCAGCACGTCATACGTGTCGTTGGGCGCGTTGATCTCATAGCGAAAATCGCCGTCGAGCTCGTCGACATTGGTGCCCTGACTCGTCAGCCACCGGGAAAGTCCGCTCATGTGGCCCGTCTCGGCAACACGCAGTCCGGCCAAGTCGACCCGGCGGCGAATTGCGTCGAGCGTAAGGACGAAGCGCACGCGATGTTCGGCAAAGCTCGAGCGCTCAAAGAAGCTGAACGCGGCTCCCGCTTCGACCGGGTCCAGAGAGGCCGGGATCACGTGAGTCTCCACCATGCTGGTGACCCACTGATAAGCCGCGTCGTCGTGCCCGGAATGCATCGGTTCGATCATGGATACACTCAGCTCATCATCATTTCAGAATGATAGTGCACCGCGCCGTCTACGGTCTCAAACTGCTTCAGTACGCCTGCGTCGAGCACGGCCGCGCGCTCACAATGCAGGCGCATGTAGTTCGCGTCGTGAGAGACGAGGATGATCGCCCGGTCTCGCCGGACCTCGAATAGTTCGTGATGGCTCCTCTGCTGGAAGCGCTCGTCGCCGACGGCGACCACTTCGTCGATCAGGTAGCAGTCGAAGTCGATCATCAGGGAAACTGCGAAGGCGAGACGCGCCCTCATGCCGGAGGAGTAGATCTTCACCGGCTCCCTCAGGAAGCGCCCCAGCTGCGAGAAATCCTCGACGAAATCGATGACCTCTTCGTAGGGCTTTCCGTAGATGCGGCAGATGAAACGGACGTTATCGATGCCGGTAAGCGTGCCCTGGAAAGCTCCGGTGAACGCCAAGGGCCAGGAAATCTGCATGCTCTGCGAGATCGTTCCCGACGTGGGGCGCTCGATGCCGCCGATCAGCCGGATTAGCGTTGACTTGCCGGCGCCGTTTCGCCCGACGATCCCGATCTTCTCTCCCTTCTCGACGCGCAAGTTGATGCCTTTGAGGACATCAACCGGCCCACTCCGCGCGTGATAGGTCTTACGGATGTCGCGCAGCTCGATCATTCGGGAATGAAATCCCGGCTTACGATCCGTTCCAGGGCGAGCGCGAACAGCGTCAGGACCATGTTGCAGGTGACGAGGTACATGATGTCGTAATGGGCGACGATCTTGCTGCCGAAATAGCCTTCGCGAACCATCTCGGTGCCGTGGACCATTGGAAGCCACAGCACCGCGTCCTGAAAGTCCTTCGGCAGCGCGTCGACAAGGTATGCTGCGCCCGACAGAGGGAAGAGCAAGTAGGCCGTCGGGTGCCAAAGCTTCTCAACGATTTCCGATTTCTCTGACAACGCGCCCAGGAACATCGCGAATGCCGCACCGAACCACGCGGTCAGCACCCAGCCCTGTAACACCTTGAGGGCGTCTTCCGGCGGGCCCATCCATTCCAGGTAAATGAAGAGTGCGGCCAAGGCGACGAACGACATGGTCGCTCCGATCGCTTCCAGTGCAATCCTCGACAGGAAGACGTCGATGATGCGGACGTTCCGATGATAGAACAATGCGGAGTTCGGCAGGACGGAGCCGACGCAGCGGTTCGGCATGTTCCTCCAGAGAAGGACCGTCGAATAGCCGGTCAGGGCGAAAGCGGTGATCGGCAGGTCCGAACCATGATGAAGGCCTGCAATCGTCCACAGCGCTGTGATGCCGAGCGTGAACAGCATCGGTTCGACGAACAGCCACAGGAAGCCGATGTTGTGCCGGCCGTAGCGGGTCAGGATCTCGCGCAGGAGTAGCGCCCAGATGACGCGCACCTGGATTTGAAACGATCGGGCGAAGCCGCCATTCCCGATTCTGGCGTTCATGCTCAGTCGTGGTGCTCGCGGATGCCGGCCATCAGCATCGAGACGATGCCGTACGCGATGAGACCGAAGATCAGGGTCGCGATGATGCCTCGCAGGCGGCGCGGCTCGACCGCGGAGTCCGGGTTGTTAGGCTGGGCGATGCGCTCGACATAGGCCTGCTTGCGGCGTGCCTCGTTCCGAGCGTCCTGCAGTGACGAGATTGCCCCGGCAAGCTGCTTGTCAGCAACTTCGCTCTCGAGCTGATAGCGCTGATATTGTGCGGCCGCGGCCGACAGCGAACGGCTCCCGCCCGCGACCTTATTGAGCTCGTTTTCGATATCGCGCGTCAGGCCGGCGATCTTCGTCCGCAGGACCGGAACCTGAGGGTTGGCGGGTGCAAAGGCTCGGAATTGCATGAGCTGGTTGCGCGACGCGATCAGTTCATCCTGCAGCTTGGAGATCATCTGCAGCTGGACGGTGGCCTGCCGCTCCGGATCTACGACCCCGGAGACGTTGCGGAACCGCGCGAGGTTCATGGCGGCGCTCCGCGACTTGCCTTCCGCCTCGTCCACCTCGGTCTGAGCAAAGCGGATGAGGTCCTGTCGGCCACGTACGTTGAGCCGGTTCACCGTGGCTTCCGCCATCTCGAGCAATTCGCGGTTAAACTTCACCGCATCCTGGGGGGTGTAGGCGCGGACACGCAATGTGCTGATCGACGACACGGTATCGTGCTCGATCACCACCTTGTTGCGATAGTAGAGATACAGATCTTCGAACGACCCGAACAGGCCCGTCGGGTTGAACCGATCGAAGAAAGAGATCGACGGCCGCGAATAGGCAGTGCGGAAGGCCTCGTTCCGATTGATCGCCCGCAAGGCATCGCGAGAGAATACGTAGGCCTGCGCCGAATAGATTTCGTCGTTCGCGTTCGAAAACCCGGCAGTTTTCAGGATCACCCCAAGTCCCGAAGTCGTCGGCTTGTCCGGACTGCGAACGACGAACTGCGATTCTGACACGTAAACGTTGGATGCGATGAAGCCGTAATAGAGAATGGCCAGGATTGTCGGAAGAACGACAGTCAGTGCAAAAATGATTTTCCCGCGGCTGGCCCGCTTGAGGAACGGATTCTGCATTCGATTTGTCGTCGCAGCCGATGCCGCTGGCTCCCCTTGGGGCGAGAACGAATGGTCGAGTTTAAAAAGCTTGGCAATCATAAACCGTCTCTAGTGGGGAGCCGCCTCGTCTTACCAGTCGAGCGACTGAATTTACCTTGAATGCGAGACCTCTAGGCCCTCAAAGCCGAATTACGAAGGTCTCGCTAGATCGTTCGAGGTTGGGGTTGAAGAGCGGATCCTCGAAGGTCTCCGTTCCCCAACGCTCCTGGAAAACCTTCAACTCACGACTGTAGCGATCGATTTGGCCGGGTGAATGGTCTTTTCCGCGAGACTTGGACTCGTGGTGAATCAGCACCGCGTGCGGCACGTAGACATTTCGCCACCCTGCGCGCTGCAGCTTCAGGCAGAGGTCGATATCGTTAAAGGCGACCGCTAGGTCTCGCTCATCGAAGCCGCCAACGTGGTCGAACTTCTGCTTCTCCACCAGCAGGCATGCGCCGGTCACGGCCGTTACGAACTGAGCAGCATGGACCTGCGCAAAGTATCCTGCCTCGGAATTGGGCAGGTTGCGATGAGCGTGGCCAGCCGCGTCACCGATGCCGACGATGACACCGGCATGCTGGATCGTACCGTCCTCGTAAAGAAGCTTGGCGCCCACGGCCGCGACTTCGGGTCGGATGGCGTGTCGCATCATTTCCGTCAGCCACGAGCCGTCCACGGTCTGAGTGTCGTTGTTGAGGAAGCAGATGTACGATCCCGCACTCTTTTTGACGGCGAAATTGTTGATCGCCGAGAAGTTGTAGGCGCCGGGGTAGGACAGGACGCGAACTCGTGCGTCTGATTCAATTTCCTCGAGGTAGGCGAGGGCGGCATCGTCGGTGCTTCCATTGTCGACGACGATCACTTCGAACCTTGCGTAGCTCGTCTTCGCGAGGAGCGTGTCGACACAGGGCTTGAGAAGCTCGACCTTGTCGCGTGTGGGGACGATGACGCTAACCATCGGAAGATCATCCAGCAGCGGCCAGGCAACCTTCACGGTCCCGAAGGGTCCGGCACTGGCCTCAGCTCCGGTGCCGGCGAGGTGAACGCGTATTGTGTCGACGCGCGCCGCCTGGTCCTCCGCACGCAGGTCCGAGCGGACATGGACGGTCACGCACGGTGCGTGGAGCACGGCTGAAGCCGATCGGGTCACTCGCAGCAGCAGGTCGTAGGCGAGGGCCCCATCTCTCAGCGGACGGCTTTCCACCGCACTGCGAGCTGTTTCTGCCCGAACGGCGGCTGCGTCCGACAGATAGTCCTGGGCCAGGAATAGCTCGCGATTCCACGCAGGCTTGAACCAGGGCGACGAGCGCTCACCGGCTGCGTCGATCGAGTCCTGGTCACCGAACACAACGTCGGCCGCCGGATTGCCTTCAAACGCTTCCGCGTAACGGATCAGCGCAGTCGGCGACAATTGATCTCCGGAACGCAAAGGCACGATAAAGTCGCCCGTCGCGTCAGCGATCGCCTGCGCGAACAGGTCCGTCCCCGCGGCAACGGACACCGTCCGATCCGGATAGATCTGCCTTTCGACAGATTCGAGACTTTGCGCCGTGGCGGCTTCCGAGGAATCGCGGTTGGCGTAGACGAGGATCGCAAACTTCGGGCGGCGCGTGAGGCGGGCCAATGCAGATTGTCCGCTTTCAACATTTTCCCGCTGAGGCTCGATCTTCTCCATCCAGAAGCGGTATGCGAACGGCAGGCGCGCACCTGCGGCACGCAGGCGATTGCGCGCACGGACGCGCTTGCCGGTCACGTGCCACCATAGGCCCGCGAGTGCCGCTAGCGGCACTCGCGGAAGCAGCCGAACGAAGATTTGCCAGAAAGTCATTGAGTTAAGTATGTATCGCGCCGCTTCCTAAGCTACGGCCTGAGCCATGACAACTCATGGCTTCGCGCATATGCGATGCCGATCAATGGGGTGTTAAGAGCGAGCACTGCATCGGCTCGTTTCGTTGCCTTTCCGCCGGCAGGAGTGATAAAGGCCAGTGACAGTTCAGCGTTTGGTTGGGAATCTTCCGCAGATGATCAGAAGCCGCCGTGCGCGGGGCGAATTGCTCCAGCGCATGTTCGTTATGTCCGCCGCGCTGGTGTTAGCGGGCTGTTCGACGCTGCCGGTGAGCGGGCCCACGGGCTCGGAAATCCAGCGCGCTGCCCGCCACGCGTCCGCGGGTGAGCCGGGGCAATTGCCGTTCAAGATCGTCTCGGTGACGACGGCTGAGGCGCTTCCGCCGCCCGCTTTCGTGCCAGCTTCGACGATGGCAATTCCTGCGGCTCCTCCGACCGATTTGATCGGGCCTAACGACACCTTAAACATCACGATTTACGAAGCCGGCGTCAGCCTGTTCGGAAAGACTGCGACACGTTTGGGGTCGCCGACGGCGTCGGCGACGGCATCCTCAGTCGATCAGACCGCTAACGCAGAGCGGATTCCGGGCGTGCGGGTCGATGACCAGGGGGATATCAGGCTGCCGTTCGTCGGCCGCGTTCGCGCAGCCGGGCGCACCCCAGCCGAGCTCCAGGCGACGATTCGCGGCGCGCTTCGCGGCATGTCGCAGGACCCGCAGGTCATCGTGTCGATCGACCAGTCGATCACCAATAGCGTGGTGCTCGCGGGCGAGGTCAACAAGCCGGGCCGGTTCGTGCTGCCTACAAATCGCGAAACGCTCAACGAAACCGTGGCGCTGGCTGGGGGCTACAGGGGCGACGCGAAGGACGTGGTGGCGCGCGTTGAACGCGGCACCAATAACTTCGAGATCCGGCTTAGTGACCTGATGGACTTGCCGGACCGCGACCTGCCGATTGCGCCGGGCGACCGGATCACGCTTATCAGCCGGCCCCAGAGCTTCTCCGTACTCGGTGCGCCGAACCGCGCCGAACAGGTTCGCTTCCCGCGCGGCCGCATTTCCCTCGCAGAAGCCGTGGCGCTTGCTGGAGGGGCTAATCCCAACCAGGGCGATGCTTCCGCGATTTTCGTGTTCCGCTATGTGCCGACCGCTGCTGGTACCGAGGAGCCAGTCGTTTACCATCTCAACATGATGAAGCCGGGCGCTTTGTTCCTGTCGCAGCAATTCGCGATGAAGGACAAGGATCTCCTCTACGTCGGCAACGCTCAGGCCAATCAGCCGATCAAGCTGGTCCAGCTCGTCAGCCAATTGTTCGTACCGGTCACGACGGTTCGCGCGACGATTCAGTGACGAAGCTGAACCTGTTCGGCCGGCAAGTCGGTCTCGGAGAGCGGCTGTTCCTGATCGCGGGGCCATGCGTGGTCGAAAGCGAGCAGCTCTGCCTCGATGTCGCTGAGCATCTCCGCGGCATTGCGGACCGGCTCGGGCTTCTGGTCGTCTTCAAGTCGAGCTTCGACAAGGCCAACCGGACGTCGGGCCAATCCTTCCGTGGGCTCGGCATTGATGAAGGGCTGCGCGTTTTGGAGAAGGTCCGGACCGAGACCGGGCTGCCGGTCCTCACTGACGTGCACTCCGCCGAACAGGTGGCGACGGTTTCTGAAGTGGTCGACGTCCTGCAGACGCCTGCCTTCCTCGCGCGCCAGACCGACCTAATCGAAGCCGCTGCGGCAAGCGGGAAACCCGTGAATTTTAAGAAGGCCCAGTTTATGTCGCCTGCCGACGTTAAGCCGCTGATCGCCAAGGCCCGGGATGCGTCTATGCGCGCCGGGCATGGCGAGGGGTCGTTCATGCTTTGCGAACGCGGCACCAGCTTCGGCTACAACAATCTCGTCGTCGACATGCGCAGCCTCGTGCTGATGCGCGAAGCGGGGTGCCCGGTCGTGTTCGATGCAACGCATTCGGTGCAATTGCCGGGCGGAATGGGTGATAAGTCCGGCGGGCAGCGTGAGTTCGTACATCCGCTGGCCAGGGCGGCCGTCGCGGTCGGGGTCGGGGGTCTCTTCATGGAATGCCATCCAAATCCAGAGGAGGCGCTGTCGGACGGGCCGAACGCCGTTCCTCTCGCTGAGATGGAGGGGCTCATGGAGGATCTTCTCTCGATCCGACCGGCTGTCGCGCTCTAGCGCGAGCGTTTAGGACGACGGCGTGTCCGAGCGGCCCTTCCTCCTCGACGTCTCACGCCTAATCTGGAGAGTATGGCGAGGCGGGCTTCCAACGGGGATCGACCGTGTTTGCCACGCCTATGTGGAGCATTTCGGCGCGCGGTCCCAAGCGGTCGTTCAGCGTCGCGGGTTCCATTTCGTGCTTTCGCCGGCAGACTCCGATCGATTGTTCCGGTTGTTGCTCGCCAAGGAGCCAGTGCGACGCACGCTGCTAACCTTTGCCGTCAGCGCCTCGCTACGGACGGTCAAAACTTCGCCGCGACTCGGCTGCCTCTACCTCAACGTCGGCCATACCGGGCTCAACGAGCCTTCGCTGCCGACTTGGATCGCGCGTCACCGGCTTCGGGCGGTCTACCTCATCCACGACCTGATTCCGCTGACGCATCCGCAGCTCTGCCGAGACGGTGAGGCCGAAAAGCACAAGCTTCGGTTGAACAATGTTCTCGCCAGCGCGGCAGGCGTGATTGGCAACTCGCAGGCGACTGTGGACGACTTAGCGGGCTTTGCCGAGAGACAGGGTCATTCAATGCCGCCGTCGGTCGTCGCTTGGCTCGGCGCGGAGGATTTCCCGCACGACCCACGGCCGAAAATCGGGGGGAAACCGCACTTCGTCGTCGTCGGGACGATCGAGGGGCGCAAGAACCATCAGCTCCTGATGGACGTCTGGCGCGATATCGTCGCCGATCGGAGGCAGGAGGCGCCGCTGCTCGTGATCATCGGGCAGCGTGGCTGGCAGGCTAACGAAGTGTTCGATCAACTCGATCGCCCCGGAGACCTCGAGGGTCATGTTCTCGAGCTAAGCTCGTGCGACGACGATGATCTCGCCGGGTGGATTGCTGGCGCTCGCGCCCTTCTCATGCCCTCGTTCGCGGAAGGCTTCGGCCTTCCCGTCATGGAAGCGCTGCAGCTTGGGACCCCGGTGATCGCGACGGATCTCCCGGTCTACCGCGAGATCGCCGGCGACCGTCCGGTCTATCTGGGCCCAACCGACAAAGCCGGTTGGAAGTCCGCAGTGGAATCGTTGGCCGGCGGTCCGCAGTCCAAGAAGATGCCGGACTTCCGCGCGCCGACGTGGCAAGATCATTTCTCAACGGTCGAGGCGTGGCTGAAAATGCTGTCCGTTTGACGAACTTGCTCGGCAAGAGAGGAAATGCAGCTTGAATCGGAATGGTTCTGAAGTAAGCCGCACGGGCCGGGTCCAGTTGGATGGTATTCAGGGGTAATCGATGGAATTTCGCACCTTCGCAATCGAAGGGCTGCTCGAACTCGTGCCGGGCAAGATTGAAGACGCCCGCGGCTATTTTTCCGAAACCTTTCGCATGGCCGCTTTCATCGAGCATGCCGGGCCGGTCGAGTTCGTACAGGATAATCAGTCGCTCAGCGTCCGGGCGGGCACCATTCGCGGGATTCATTACCAGAGCCTTCCGAAAGCACAGGGGAAGCTTGTCCGTTGTCTATCGGGGTCGCTGCTCGACGTCGCGGTGGACCTGCGCACCGGCTCGCCGACTTACGGCCACTGGATCGGGGTGACGCTCACACC
>Ga0307410_10001365_pt1 | contig 10968 bp, 10 predicted proteins | sample 322Ometagenome_3_FD_203707 | JGI IMG/M metagenome (GOLD analysis project Ga0307410, IMG submission 203707) | Maize rhizosphere microbial communities from greenhouse at UC Davis, California, United States - 322HYB-O-3 | ecosystem: Host-associated > Plants > Roots > Rhizosphere > Soil | place...
GGCAGACATCGAAACACTGCTGGCAGCCACCGATCCGAAGTACCTGAACCTGTGCCTGGACACCGGGCACGCCGAGTACTGCGGTGCCTCCAGCCTGGACCTCATCAAGAACTACCCGGACCGGATCGGCTACCTGCACCTGAAGCAGATCAACCCCGACATCCTGAAGAGGGTGAACGAGGAAAACATGACCTGGGCCGCGGCGAACCTCGCCGGCGTGATGACCGAGCCGCCAAACGGGCTGCCGGACCTGCGTGCCGTCATCGAAGCAGTGGAGGCCCTGAACCGGCCCATCTTCGGCATCGTGGAGCAGGACATGTACCCGGTGGCCTTCGACGTCCCGATGCCCATCGCCAAGCGCACCCGCAACTACCTGCTGTCCTGCGGGTCCCGCACGGCCGTCAACTAGCGCCCGCCCAGCCACTCGACTCCCAAGGAACAACAATGACTGAATTTCTACGCGTCGCCGTCATCGGTGCCGGCCGCATGGGCGCGGACCATATCCAGCGCCTCCACACGCGCATCCACGGCGCTGAGGTGGCCGCCGTCGTCGACGTTGACCTGGCCCGGGCCCGGGAAGCCATCGAAGGCATCCCGGGTGCAGTGGCCCTGGCCGACGCCGAGGAGGCATTGAACAACGGGGATGTGAACGCCGTCCTTATCGCCACCCCGGGGTTCCTGCACGAGGACATCCTGCTTAAGGCGTTGGCCAGGGGGTTGCCCATCCTGTGCGAGAAGCCGTTGACGCCGGACGCCGCGTCCGCGTGGCGGATCGTTGAGGCCGAGCAGGCGCTGGGCCGAAAGCTCATCCAGGTGGGTTTCATGCGCCGCTTCGACACCGAATACGCCGCACTGGAAAAGGTGATCCGCCACGGCGAACTGGGCGAGCTATTGATGCTGCACCACCAGCACCGCAACGCGGACACTCCGCCGGGCTTCACCAACGAGATGCTCATTAACGATTCCGTGGTGCACGAGTTCGATGCCGTCCGCTTCTTCACCGGTGAGGAGATCACCAGCGTGCAGGTACGGATGGGGAAGGCCACCAGGAATGCGCCAGGGGGCCAGCATGATCCGCAGCATGTCCTGATCGAGACGCAGTCGGGGGTGCTGGCCGACGTCGAAATCTTTGTCAACGCCCGGTTCGGGTACGAAGTTGCGGCGCAGGCTACGTTCGAAGAAGGCATCGTCAGCATCGGCGGCGACCGGGGCCTGTACACGCGCACCGCCGGCCGCTGGGGCGGACAGGTCACCCCAGGTTTTGTGGAACGGTTTGTGGAGGCATACGACGTCGAGGTCCAGGCCTGGGTGGATGCAACCCGCCGTGGCGAACTCGGCGGTCCCTCCGCTTGGGACGGGTACGCTGTCGCAGCCTGCTGTGAGGCCGGCGTCGAGGCACAGAAGAACGGGGAAAAAGTAGCCGTACGGCTGCATCCCAAGCCGGCGCTCTACACCTGACCTGCCCCAGAGTTTTTGTCCAGATAATGCCCCTTTGAGCGTCTCAAAGGGGCATTATCTGGACAAAAACTCGTCAGGGATCAGGGGCTACGCGTGGGTGGACATGCTTTGCAGCCGGGGGAGGGCGTCAACCAGCGCGGCCAGTTCGGGCACCGCCTGAGCCTCCGCCAAGGCGCGCTCGAGTGTGGTGTCGTGGGTTGGACGGGCCTCCTCCAGCAGCTTGATCCCGCCTGCCGTGAGTTCGGTGTAGATCCCGCGCCGGTCGTCGGCGCACAGGATGCGGGTCAGTAAGCCGCGGTCCTCCAGCCGGTTGACCAGGCGCGTCGTGGCGCTGGCGCTCAACGCAGTGGCGCGTGCCAGCTGCTGCATACGCATGTGCCAGCCGTCCTGCCGGCTGAGGGCATCGAGCACGGTGTACTCCACCACCGACAGGTTCGCTTCGGCCTGCAGCGAGCGTTCCAGCTCTGCCTCGATCAGGCCGTGAAGAGCCGCCAATGTGCGCCAGCCCTGCGCCCGGACTTCGACGGCGTCGTCCTTGATGCCCATCTGCCATCCCCTTCAAAGTCTTGTCCCCGGAACATAAAACAGGGCACACCCAATAATAGTTGCTTGCGCGTGGTATCTGCTTATGCAACAATAAATAACGCGTTTGCAACTATTATTCTACGCACCCCTTCCCTTTCCGTACAGTTTTGAAGGAGCTTCGCCATGCCTGTTGGCCTGTTAGCCCTCGCCCTCGGCGGGTTCGGGATCGGACTCACCGAGTTCGTGATCATGGGCCTGCTGCCCGAAGTGGCCGCCGACTTCAGCGTCAGTGAAGCAACGGCAGGCTGGCTGATCTCCGGCTACGCCCTCGCCGTCGTCATCGGCGCCTTGCTGCTCACCGCAGCCGTGACCCGCTTTGAACGCAAGCCCGTGCTCGCTGTCCTGCTGGTTTTGTTCATTGCCGGGAACCTGGTCTCCGCCGTGGCCCCGGACTACTCCACGATGATGCTCGGCCGGATCATTGCGGCCCTGGCCCACGGTGCGTTCTTCGGCATCGGAGCCGTGGTTGCCGCCGGCATGGTGGCCCCGGCCAGGAAGGCGGGCGCCATCGCCCTCATGTTCACCGGGCTCACCGCCGCCAATGTCCTGGGCGTCCCGCTCGGCACCATGCTGGGCCAGGCGGCCGGCTGGCGCTCCACTTTCTGGGCCATTACGGGCATTGGCGTCCTGGCCCTGGCAGGCATCCTGACACTGGTGCCCAGGACAGGCCACAGCGATTCCGCTCCAGCCAGCCTGCGGAGCGAGTTGGGAGCCTTCCGCTCCGGGCAGGTCTGGCTGTCCATCCTCGTGACCATCCTCGGCTATGGCGGCATGTTCGGCGCCTTCACCTACATCGCCTACACCCTCACCGAAGTGACCGGCTTCGAGGCCTCCGCCGTGCCCTGGCTCCTGATCCTCTTCGGCATCGGGCTGTTCGTGGGCAACACTGTGGGCGGCAAGGCGGCGGACCGAAACGTGGACCGTACCCTCCTGGTGGTCCTGGCTGTGTTGGTGGTGATCCTGGTGGCCTTCGCCCTGACCGCGGGCAACCAGCCACTCACGATCGCCTCCGTCATCCTGATGGGCGGCTTCGGCTTCGCCACCGTCCCGGGCCTGCAGATGCGCGTCATGAACTATGCCCGCAGTGCCCCCACCCTCGCCTCGGGGGCCAACATCGGCGCCTTCAACGTCGGGAACGCCCTCGGAGCCTGGCTCGGCGGCGTGACCATCACCGCCGGTTTCGGTTACACCTCGCCCATCTGGGCCGGCGCCGCGATCACCCTCCTCGGACTCGGCGTGATGGCGTTCGCCGCAGCCCGCGCCAAGGCCCACATGCCGTGGGCGACGCCGGCACTGCCGTCCGCGGACGCCGTCGGGTCCGTAGGTGCCGAACCGGCAGGCGCTGCCCGCTGACAGGGACAGCGCTGATGGGTATACCGCAAGCGCGCCGGCTACGGCCCGTACGGCAGTCGCGGGTCCACGTCCTGGCCCTCCCAGGTCCGGCGGATCCAGCCGTGATGCGGATCGTCGCTGATGAGCCAGTCGCGGACCGGACCGGGGCCGGCCATCACGTTCAGGTAATAGAGATCGTAGCCGGGGGCGGCCATGGCGGGCCCGTGCCAGCCATAGGGGACCAGGACAACATCGCCCGTGCGGACCTCGGCCGAGACATCGATGGGCCGGTCATCGGAGGCATAGACGCGCTGGTAGCCGATGGCGTCGCCCGTCGTGTTGTGTCCGGCGGGTGCCGCCGGGGCGCCGGGGGCAACGCGGGTCTCGAAGTAGTAGATCTCCTCGAGGCTGGTCTCGCCGTCCTTCTCTTCGTCATGCTTGTGCGGGGGATAGGAGGACCAGTTGCCCGCCGGCGTAATCACCTCGCAGACGATGAAGCGGTCAGCGTCCAGTGCCGCAGGGGTTCCGAAGTTGTGCACCTGCCGTGAGCAGTTGCCGGCGCCGCGGAGCTCCACCGGGGTTTCCGCCGCCCTGACAAGCCGGGTCGGGTAGGAGGTCCTGGCGGGGGCGGTGGCAACGGCCACCCTGCCGCCGGCGGCCGAGCTGATGGTGACAGCCTTCCCTGTGCCGGTGTAGAGCACGTCGCTGGGGCCGCTGAAGACGCTGGCCCTGCCGGCCAGCCGGAAGTCCTCGCCGTCGACGGCGGCGGTGAAGGATCCGCTCAGCGGAACCACAATGCGCTCCTCACCCACGGCCGGAAGTTCGACGGCGGCACCGGGCTCGAGCGTCGCGACCTTCAGGCCGGTGTGCGCCCAGCCGTCGACTTTGAGCGCTGAGTCGGACGTTCCGAGGGAGACGTCCCAGCTGCCGTCGGCGGCGGAACCCAGCGGATATACCCAGTTGGCCATAGATACTGCTCTTTCGTTGAGTGCTCAGCGCTGGACGAGGGTCATTTCGAAACTGTAGGAGTCGCCGCGGTACACATGGCGGCCGGTCTCCACGTTCCTCCCGGTGTCGTCCACGGCGGTGCGCTCCATGGTGACCAGGGCCGAGCCCGGTTCGGTCTCCAGCAGCGGTGCCTGGTAGTCGTTGGCCGCCACGGCCCCGATGCGCTGTGAGGCGAGCCGGAAGTTCACTCCGCCGTTGCGCAGGATGCCGTACAGGCCCTGCGCGCTGAGCTGGGCTTCGTCGATGGAGGTGATGTCATCGCGCACCCAGTTCTCCATCAGGGCCAGCGGCTTTCCGCCGACCTTGCGCAGCCGGGTGAAGTGGTAGACCTTGGCGCCAGCAGGCAGCTGGAGGGCTTCCCGGGTCACCTCGTCGGCTTCGATATGGGAGAAGCTGAGGACCTCGGTGGTCGGTTTGCTTCCATTGTTGCTGAGGTCGTCGTAGAGGCTGGAGAGTTCCAGCGGCCGGCGTACCTGGCTGGAAACCACCTGCGTGCCCACGCCGCGCTTGCGCACCAGCAGGCCGGAGCGCACCAGTTCATCCATGGCTTTGCGCATGGTGGGCCGCGAGAGGTTGAGCTGCGCTGCAAGGTCGATCTCGTTGTCCAGCCGGCTGCCGGGAGAAAGCAGGCCCGCATGGATGGCGGCCTCGATACCCTGTACCACCTGGTGGTAGAGGGGCACCGGCGAAGAGCGGTCGATGCTGAGGTTTAGTTGATTCGCCATGGAGCGCTCCCTTGTGATCCGCGGACGCCGGTTCCGCCGGAGCCCGCGAATGTCTGCCTATGTTCGATTGATAGGACATACTGCCTTTGTGACGATAATAGCAGTCAGTTTTGGGTCGGCCAAGGACCGGCGATCCTGCTCCGGGACGGCCAACAGCGATTAGGCTGTCCGGATGAGCATGCGATTCCTGGCACGGTAGGCCGCCCTCGTGAACCCCTCCGGCAGCGTGGGCCATAGCCCCCGCACCCTTGAAGTCGAGAGCCTTGACAGCTTCGACCGGCTGGTGGGTGCAGGCGCCGTTGCCATGCATGGCTGGCATGCTCAGTCCCTGGACCTCCGGGGCCGGCAGTCCGCCCTCGAGGCACTGAATGTGGAAGGCGCCATCTTCCTTGGCTGCACGTTTGACGAGGGAGTTGAGGACAGCCTTCGCCGCCGGGGTGCCCTCATTTTCCCGCGCCTCGAGGGGGTGCCTTTCGACCCTTACCGGGCCAGGCTCTACACTCCGCAGGAGCTGTACACCGGGCTTGGAAGCTCACCCTACGAAAAGCTTCCCGATGCCCTGGTCTACCAATGGAGCATCCAGCCCGGCCAGCGGCACCAGCTCGAATCCACCCTCGCATCTGCGTTGCATGATCACGCGATCGGTGATGCGCTGGAGGAGTTCCTCAGCTCGGACATTTTTGCTGACAGGACCGTGGTGGGCGTGATGGGAGGCCATGCATCGCAGCGGGGCAGCGAAGGATTCGCGCAGGCTGCCTCATTGGGCAGGCTCCTCGCGCAGAGCGGGCGGGTCGTGGCGACAGGCGGCGGGCCGGGAGCCATGGAAGCTGCGAACCTGGGCGCCTACCTCAGCCGCTTCCCCCACGCAGAGGTGGAGGCCGCGCTTGCGGGGCTTGCCTCCGTTCCCGGATACCGCCCCTCCGTGTCGGCGTGGGCGCGGGCGGCGGCTGCCGTCGTCGACCGTTTCCCGGACGGCACGCCATCGCTGGGCATTCCCACCTGGTTCTACGGGCATGAGCCGCCGAACTACTTCGCCACGCACATCGCCAAGTACTTCGCGAACGCGGTACGGGAGGCGATCCTCCTGGAGGTGTGCGACGGCGGGATCATTTTCCTGCCAGGAGCGGCGGGCACGGTGCAGGAAATTTTCCAGGACGCGTGCGAGAACTACTACAGCGCCCGCGAAGCTGTCACGCCCATGGTGCTGGTGGGGAAGCGGCACTGGGAGGAGGATTACCCGGCTTGGCCGATACTCCGGAAACTGGCCGCCGGACGGGCCATGGCGGACCGGATCTTCCTGGTCGACACGGTCAGCGAGGCGCTCGCAGTAATCGGCGGGTAGCTACGGCGCGGCCGTGGCGGGCCGCGGTCAAAGCGCCTAGAGATCCTTCCGGCACAGGGCGCCGGCCAGCTTATAGAGGCCGTTGAGATCGCCCGCTGCGAGGCCTTCCGGGGTGCCGATCTCCGGATACATCAGCTGCCGGTGGTCTTCCACATGCTCCAGTCCCATCACATGGCTGAGCTCGTGCAGGATGACGGCGGTGGCGTACAGCTTGCCGTCCGGCTGGCCCAGTTCCTCGGAGATCTGCGGGGCGTCCAGCTCCAGGCTGCCGGTGACGAAGGTCTTGGGGCCGTCGTCGTAACTGAAATGCGTGCTTCCGCCGGTGCCGATCACCTTGCCCTTGAGCTGTGGGGCCGCCTCGGGAGTGGTCCAGGAGACCAGCAGCGGCGCCCAGCGGTCGCCGTACGAATCCGGCTGGTAAGGAGCACGCTGCGCGGAGGGCTGTTCGCTGGTGGGTCCGTCATAGATGAAGCGGATCCCGGTGGCAAGGGACATCGTGTTGATGGCTTCCGGGATGAGGTCCTGGGCACCGGCAGGGACCAGGTCCGCGTTCACCACGTAATGCAGCGGCCGGCAGGGTGAATATCCCACCGGGGTGCCGTCGTCGTTCGTGGCCAGGAACCGGTAGGAATCGCTCGCGTACGGGGGCGGCTCCGGTGTCCCCAGCGGCGTGTCGGCCTCCTCGAGTCCGGGCGGCGGAGCCTCCGGCCTGCCTTCCGCGGCAGGCCGGACGCCTCCCGTTTCCCCGGGTTGAACGGCCCCCGGGCCGAGCCGGATGTCCAGCAGCTCCCCAACCTGTGAGCCCCCGTAAAGAACGCCACCGACCACCAGGGCCGTGGTACCGGCGGTAATCCCCAGCAGGACGTTCCGGAGGGAACGCCCGGCAGAACGCCGCCCGCTTCCCTGCGGGCGGCCAGGCGGAAGGCTGTCCACTAACCCACCACGGTGCCGAAGGCCAGGCCCAGCACATACGTCACGGCCGCGGCGCCCAGCCCAATGGCCAACTGCCGCAGGCCCCGCGTCAGCGGCGACGTGCCGGACAGCAAGCCAACGACCCCGCCGGTCATCAGCAGGGCCAGGCCCACCAGGACGCCGGCCACCACGAGCGCGGCCACGCCGGTCAAGCCGAGCAGGAACGGGAGGACCGGCACGATGGCGCCGGAGGCGAAGAAGCAGAAGCTGGACAATGCCGCACCCCATGCCGTGCCCACGGCCTCGTGCTGGTCCGGGGCCTCGGGGAGTTCGGGCTGCAGCGACAGGCTGGGATCGCAGTCGCAGGAGAGCAGGCCCATGCGTTCCGCCACCCGGTGCTCGGCTGCTTCGTGCGACATTCCGCGCGCCAGGTACACGAGCAGCAGTTCGTTGTGTTCGATGTCCAGCTTGGGCGCAGCGGCAAGGGTGATCTGGGTGGGCCTCGTGGCAGCAAGGAGTTCACGCTGGGAGCGGACGGATACGAACTCTCCTGCGCCCATCGACAGGGCGCCGGCCAGGAGGCCGGCGATACCACTCAGGAGCACCACGCTGCTGGCCACGCCGGACGCCGCCATGCCCATCACCAGGGACAGGTTGCTGACCAGGCCGTCGTTTGCTCCAAACACGGCGGCGCGGAATGTCCCGGCCAGCCGGTTACGGCCCCGTGTTGCCAGGCCGCGGACCACTTCCTCATGGATCTGTTCGTCAGCGGCCATGGCCGGCGTGGCGGAAGGGTCCTTGGCGTACGGCGAGCGGCCTTCGGCGCGCTGCGCCAGTGCCAGGACAAAGACCGAGCCGAAGTGGCGGGCGAGGAAGCCCAGGAACTGGCTGCGCAGCGACGCCTGGCGGGATTTCCCGGCATGCTCGCCCAGGAGCCGCAGCCAGTGGGCCTCATGCCGTCCCTCAGCCTCAGCCAGGGCCAGCAGGATGTCGCGTTCCTCGCCTCGCCGGTTCTGGGCCAAATCGCGGTAGACGGCGGCCTCAGCCCGTTCGTCGGCGAGGTATTGGCGCCAGCGCCGGATGTCCGCGGACGACGGCTGGGCGTCTGACGGGCGGGCTGCGGGTTCGCCGCCGGAGGGTGTGGGAACGGGCCGGGCGGCGCGGTGCTGGCCGGGACTGGCGGGCTGGGACACAGAAGCTCCTGAGCTTGATGAGGCATGGTTCGGCCCCATTGCAACGCCCAGCTTACCGCGGAATTCCGCGGATTTCCGGCCGGCAAACCTCACTCCGGAGTTTCGGGCTCCCTCAAAATCCGGCGCTCCTGCCGGCTCCGGACCTCCGGTGCGCGGACCCTTGACCGAGGCTCTCCGCGGTGCTGTGATGAAAGTGTGGCGCCCGCCAGCGCCCAGCCGAATGAGCACGTCAGTGGCGAACAAACGGAGGTTGCACAATGAACACCACCGGACAGCACCCGGACATGCCGCACCTTGATGCCGTAGAAGCCGATCCCGCATACGACTACGCCGAGGATGCGCCGGTTGACGAGAACGACTGGGATGCAGAGGACGAGTTCCTGGACGCTGAAGAAGTAGTCATCCCGACCCCTCCGGTCGAAGTTGACGCCGAGGAGCGCGTGGTTCCGCTGGACCCCGAGGAGTTCCGCGAACCAGAACCCGAGTAGGGCGGACGACGGCGGCGCCTCCGGTTCGCTGGTCAGCGAAAGGAGGCGCCGCCGTCGTGCGTTACAGCCTGCTCGTGCAGGCAGCCGGCCTAAGTGGTGCTACAGGGTCACTGCAGGGACTGTAACTTCCTCGTTGTCCTGGCCGGCCACGCGCCGCACCCAGTTCCGCATGACCTGCGGGTCCGTGGGCTTGGTGAGCAGCGAGACCGCCACGTAGACCACGGCCGAGCTGATCAGGCCGAAGTAGATCGGCTCGTTGGCGAAGACGCCATCGAGCGGGGCCTTGGCGTTGATCTCAAGCACAATCATGGTTCCGAGCGTGACTACGGAGCCCACCGCCATGGAGGCAGCAGCGGCGAGGCCGGTCCCGCGCTTCCAGAACAGGCCGCCGAGGATGGCAACCAGGAGCCCGCCCACCAGGATGTCGTAGGCGATGGTCAGGGCAGCCACCACATCCTTGGTGATGATGGCGATGACGATGGCCACAATGCCAAGGGACAGTACCCACAGGCGGTTTGCCTTGACGTCGTGCTCGGGGTTGTCGGTGTCGTCGGTGTTGATGTCCTTGCCGAACCAGCCGGCAACAAATGGCAGGACGTCGGCGCGGGCCACGGTCGCGGCGGCGATCAGGGCGCCGGAGGCGGTGGACATCATGGCGGCCACGGCTGCGGCGAGCACCAGTCCGCCGATGCCCACCGGGAGGATCGTCTGGGCAACCTCGGCGTAGACGTCGTCCTTCGCCGCAATCTCGATTCCGGACAGGGCCACGTTGGCTGCCATGCCGATCAGGGCGCCGGCGACACCGTAAAGGATGCAGTAGATGCCGGCGGTGGCGCCGCCCCAGCGGGCAACGCCGGGGGTTTTGGCGGTGAACACGCGCTGCCAGATGTCCTGGCCGATCAGCAGGCCCAGGGTGTAGACGACGAAGTAGGTGATGATGGTCTGCACGCCGATGCCGTCCATCTGGAAGAAGCTTTCATCGACCCGGCTCCGGATGCCGTCCAGGCCGCCTGCCGCGTTGAGGGTAAACGGAAGCATGAGCGCGAAGATGCCCACTGTCTTGATCACGAACTGCACCTGGTCCGCCAGGGTGATGGACCACATGCCGCCGATGGTGGAGTAGACCAGGACGATGGCTCCGCCGATGGCGATGGCGAGCCAGCGGTCCCAGCCGAAGAGGACCACGAAGATGGTGGCGTAGGCGCTGGTGGAGGTGGCGCACAGCATCAGGGTGTACGCCAACATGACGATGCCCGAGGTCTGCGTTGCCTTGCTGCCATAGCGAAGGGTCAGCATCTGCGAGACCGTGTAGATCTTCAGCTTCTGGATGGTGCCTGCGAAGAGGAGGCTCAGGAGCAGCACACCGGCGCCGATGGCCACCACCAGCCACATCCCGGAGATGCCGAACTTGTAGCCCAGGCCGACGCCGCCCACGGTGGAGGCGCCGCCCAGGACCACGGCTGCCATGGTGCCTGTGTAGAGGAAAGGGCCCAGGCGTCGGCCGGCCACGAGGAAATCGCTGTTGTTCTTGGTGCGGGACTTGCCCCACCAACCGAAAGCAAGCATTGCGATGAGGTACACCACCACGATGGCGATGTTGACGAAGTTAGCGTCCATGTTGGGGCTCCTTGGAGCTAAAGTGCAGCGTTGCTGGAACCCGGGGGGCTGCTGGGGAACCGGTGTTCCGCTGCTCTGGCGAAGGGGATGAGGAGAGTCCTCGGTTATCGCCTCCCTGCCATTCGGTCAGAATATTGCATGGGAGACAACACTTGTTGCCTAAAAGAGTATGCTGTGACCGCGGTAACAGTCAAGGGCGCGCTGCTGCATCCCGCCGCCGTTGCGTAGCGGCGTCACATGGCGGAGCGGCGATTAGGATTGCTCCCAGAGACGGGGGCGGTTGCCCGCCATGAAAGGTCTGTATATGA
>Ga0307410_10001366_pt1 | contig 10966 bp, 5 predicted proteins | sample 322Ometagenome_3_FD_203707 | JGI IMG/M metagenome (GOLD analysis project Ga0307410, IMG submission 203707) | Maize rhizosphere microbial communities from greenhouse at UC Davis, California, United States - 322HYB-O-3 | ecosystem: Host-associated > Plants > Roots > Rhizosphere > Soil | place...
CTTCGCGCGCTGATCTGGTAGACGTTCTCCACTTCCGCCTTGACCGCGGAGACCACGGCCTCGCGCTCGGTGATCGCCTTCATCTTCTGGTCGATCTCGTGCGACTTCTGCGTGAGCTCGGCCATCTTGGCCTCGACGGCGGCAATCTTCTTCTCGGAGAACGCGAGCTGCGTGCGGCGCTGTTCGAGCTGCTTGAACATCGCCTCGGCACGCTTGACCTGGTCTTCGGCGGCCTCGGCCTGCCCCATTGCGTCACGCTGGCGGGCCTGAATGCGCGCGAGCTCGCCAATCAACTCGTCCTTGGCGGCGCCGGAACGCGCCAGTTCCTCGCCGAGCGCCTGCATCTGCTTCATGCGCTCGGCCGCATCGGTGGCCAGGGCGCGGCTCGATTCCATCAGTTCGGCGAGGCGTGTCTCCTGCTCGGCAATCGCGCTGTCCTCGCGCTGCACCTCGCGGAAGCGCGCTTGCGCCTTTTCGAGCTGGTCGTGGAGGGTCGCCAGGCGGTCGGAGAGCGGCAGGACCCGCGACTGCTGCGCGGTGACCTGCTCGATCTTCTGCTGCGCGTCGAGCATCTGAGCGAGGACGCCGTCGCACTGGCTCTTGAGCGTATCCAGCTCGGCGCGGCGGGACAGCTGGTCGGCCAGCTTGCGGTCGACGTCGGCCGTGAGGACGTGCAAGGTGTTGACGCGGCCCTCCAGCTTTTCGACGAACTGCACGCGCGCCGAGACGCGCGTGAGCTGCGCGTCGAGATCGCCGGCGACCTCGCCGAGCCGTGTCGCCTTCTTCGTGCCGTCGTCGACGAGCGCCAGTTTCGCGTTGATCGCGTCCATCGTCGCTTCGAGTTGCGGGGTGCGGGTCATGAACGCCGTCATGCGATCGCCGAACGCCTCGAGCGCCGCGCGGTCGGAGGCCAGCTTGTCGCGGAGCTGCGCAACTTCGGCGTGCGACTTGTGGAAATCGTGAATTTCCTTGCGGAGGGCGTCCAGGTCCTGCCGGCTCTGGCGCAGGCTGTCGTACTGCGCCGCCGTCCGCTTCGACAACTCGTCGACCTGCGCCAGCCGGTCGCCGAGGGTTTCGAGGCTCGCCTGCTTCCTGGAGAGCTCGTCGGCATGCGCCAGGAGCGACTGGAAGTCCTTGCTGAGCGCATCGACCCGCTGATTGAGCACCGAAAGGTTTTTCTCCTTCGACGCGAGCGTCTCCATGCGGGTCTCGGCTTCGCCCACCGAGCCTTGCAGCGCACGCAGCCGCTGGTCGAACGCCTCGAACTCCTTCTTTTCGAGGGCCAGCTTCTCGACGTGCGTCCTCATCAGGTCGACGAGCGCGCGGCCGTCCTTCTCGAATCGCGCGGATTCCCGCGCCAGCTCGTCGCGCATCTTCGCAGCGGCGTCGGCCCTGTCGTTCGTCTCGTCGACGAGCTTCTCGATGCGGGCGACTGTCTCCTCGCTGCGGGCGGCCTGCTTGAGGCCGTCGTTCAGCCTCGCGATCTGGACGTCCATGTTCCAGACCATCTCGTTCAGCCGATTGGCTTCGACCACTGCCCGCTCGACGGCGTGCTTCTGGTTTTCCAGCGCCTTCGCCTTGGTGGACACGTGTTCCGCCAGCGAGTTGAGCGCGGTCAGCTTCTCCTCGGTGGTCTTCGACAGTTCCTGCAACTGCATCAGGGGGCCGAGCTTCTTCTCGACTTCCTTCACCGTCTCGCTCGCGGAGTGCGAGTCCTCACGCGCTTCCCGGGACAGTTCCCGGAGCTTGGCGTAGTCCTGCGTCAGCTGACCGGCCGTGCCGCGCACCTGATCGAGGTCGCCGCGCAGCGTCGCCGCCGCGTCGAGCGATTGCTTGATGTCCACCTGGCTCTGACGCAGCTGGGCGCGGAATTCCTCGAGCGAGGCACGCTCGCGCTTGAGCGCGTCGATGCTCGCCTGGGTCTCGAGCGCCTGCGACGAGAGCTGCTGGACGGACTGCCGGTGCTTCTGGAGATCACCGTCCGGCGCCATCAGCTTTTCTGCAGCGACCTGCGCCTGCGTCGCCGTCGCGATCAGCCCGGCGATCTTCTTGTCGATCTCGCCGAACGAGCGCGCGCGCTCCTCGAGTCCCTCAACGCGCTTGACCAGCTCGTCGAGTCGATCGCTCGCCTGCCCGGCCTTCTGCCCCACCTGCTCGAGCGACTTCCCCATCTGCTGCAGCTTCGCGCTGCGCATCGAGATCTGGGTGAGCATCGCGCTGAGCGCGCTGCGTTCCTCCCGGGCGGCGCCGATGAGGGTCTGCAGGTCGTCAGACTGCTTCTGCGCCTTGCCGCCAAGGCCCTTGAATGCGTCGAGCATGGAATGCCTCGTCCGGAATTTCGTCTGTTCTGGCGTGGGTGACCGCAGCGAGCGTCCGCGGCGCCAAGAGAATAGCCGCGGGCCCGGTCGAACTCAACATTATCGAGCGCTTGGGGCCGAGGACCTCGCGGGAACTGCCACCGGAAAGCCTTGGTGCGGCAGCCGTTTGTGCCCGCCGCGGCGCGTCGTTCGCCGCGAATCCGCCCGTTTTCCGCCTGATTGCCTCGTTTATCGGCCCGGGCGGCGCCTTGCACTAGATGCCGCATGCTGGCGAGCCTGCGCAGCGCTGCCCTGTTCGGCGTCGACGCCCTTCCGGTCCACGTCGAAGTGGATGTTTCCTTCGGATTGCCGCGGTTCACCATGGTGGGCCTGCCTGACGTCACGGTCCGGGAAAGCCGCGACCGCGTCCGCGCGGCGATTCGCAACTCCGGCTTTCAGTATCCGGAGCACCACATCACCGTGAACCTCGCGCCTGCCGATGTGCGCAAGGCGGGGTCGTCGTTCGACCTGCCGATCGCCCTTGGTCTGCTCGCGGCCAGCGGCGCAATCACGCGCCGGGCGATTCCGGACACGGTCGTCCTCGGCGAGCTGTCACTCGACGGCGGGATCAACGCGATCCGCGGCGTGCTGCCGATTGCCGTCACGTCGAAGGCCGGCGGCGTGAAGCGGCTGCTGCTGCCACCGCAGAATGCGGCTGAAGCGACCGTCGTCGAAGGGCTGGAGGTCTGCACCGTGCGATCACTCGCCGAGGCGGTGACGGCGCTGAATCATCCCGAGCAGGCCGTCCTGCTTCCGCCGCCCGCCCCTGCGCCGTCGGCGTCACCCGTAAGCGCCGGCGGCGACCTCGCGGACGTGAGAGGACAGCTGCTTCCGCGTCGTGCCATCGAGGTCGCGGCAGCAGGCGGACACAACCTGCTGCTCGTCGGACCGCCGGGAAGCGGCAAGACGATGATGGCGAGGCGGTTGCCCGGGATCCTGCCGCCCCTGACATTCGAAGAGGCGCTGGAGTGCACCGCGATCCATTCGGTCGCCGGCATGCTGCCCGCGGGCGCCGCTCTCCTCGGCGCACGGCCGTTCCGTGCGCCGCACCACACGATCTCGAATGTGGCGCTGGTGGGCGGCGGCTCGATTCCGCGTCCCGGCGAGATCAGCCTGGCGCACAACGGCGTGCTCTTCCTCGACGAAATGCCGGAATTCGAGCGCCGCGTTCTCGAGGTCCTCCGGCAGCCGCTCGAAGAGGGTCGTGTCACCGTCGCGCGCGCGACGCGGACGGCCGTCTTTCCCGCCCGCTTCGTCCTCGTTGGAGCGATGAACCCGTGCCCGTGCGGATATCTGGGAGACGAGCACCGCGGATGCCGCTGCACGCCGCATCAGGTCGCCGCATACCGCGGCAGGTTGTCCGGTCCGCTCCGCGACCGGATCGATCTGGTGGTGGAAGTTGGTGCCGTGCCCATCGGCGTGTTGTCGGACGCGCCGCCCGGTGAACCATCGGCGGTCGTCCGCGCACGCGTACTCGAGGCGCGCGCGCGCCAGCGACAGCGGTATGCGGACCTAAGGTTCTCCACCAACTCCGAATTGGGCGGCGCCCTGACGAGCGCCTGGTGCACACCGGCCACGGAGGGTCAGACCCTGCTGCGTCGTGCAGCCGAGCGGCTCCACCTGAGCGCCCGGGGCTACGATCGTGTGCTCAAGGTTGCACGCACCGTCGCCGACCTCGCACGATCCGCGGCCGTGGAGACGGATCATGTTGCCGAGGCATTGCAGTATCGACTGATCGAGTAGGCGGTTTCGTCACATCGGACTCCGCCGCCGGCCTCGGTCGCGCTCGGTGGCGGTTGGGGACGAAGGCCGTTCAGTCGTCGATACCGACAGCGGTTTGCCGTTTGTTCTCCTGCCCTGTCGAAAGGGTTCCCAACAGCCGAAACCCTGTGGTAGCCTGACTGCCGCCGCGCCAGCTCTTCCCGCGGTAACACGAGCAAAACTGACGACTTGATGCCTTCGCGCCGCTACACCATCATCGTCGCCGACCGCACGTCAGGCGTTTTACGCCGCGTGACGATATCGATCAGGCCGGTAGCGATCACCGCAGGTGTGCTCGTCACGCTGCCGATTCTCGTCGGGATGGGCGCGGCGTGGAAGGCGAAGAGCGAGGTTTCGACGCTGCAGGCCTCGCATCAGGCGCTCGAGATCGAGAACGCGAATTACCGCGCGGCCACACAGGCGCTCGCCGAACAGACCGAGGCGCTGCAGTCCGCCATCAGCGACATCGGCGCACGCTCGGCGCTCGATCCCAGCGTGGCGAAGTCGATGGACAAGCTGCCCGCGCTGGTGAAGAGCCGCGCGATGGGCGGCAGCACAGAAGTCGTCAAGACTGCACGGCGTACGCTTTCCTCGATGATGACGCCCGAGGACACCTTCGGGCTGCTGCGCACGCTGCTCGAAGGGATCGAGTCGCGGCTGAACAGCGTCCGCCAGAGCGTCGAGCGGCGCAACGCGCTGGCCGATGCGACACCGTCGCTGTGGCCGGCGACCGGCTGGCTCTCGTCGGGCATGGGTCCGCGGCAGGACCCGGTGACCGGAGGCCCCGACTTCCACGCCGGCCTCGACATTGCCGGCGAAAAAGGGCAGCCGGTGTTTGCAACCGCGGCCGGAACCATCACGCACGTGGGCTATCAGGGCGCCTACGGAAACCTGATCGTCATCGACCACGGCTTCGGCCTCGAGACCCGCTACGGCCACCTGCTCGGGTTCCAGGTGAAGAAGGGCGACACCGTCAAGCGCGGCGACGTCATCGGGAAGGTGGGCGCGACCGGCCGCGCCACCGGTTATCACCTCCACTACGAGGTGCTCGCCAACGGCAAGCTCCTCAACCCGCTCCAGCTTCTCACGCAGCGCCCCCGCGCGCAGTAAACGCGTCCAAACGGGCAGCGCCCGAACCACGGACCACACGGATTAACGGACACCCGACCCCGACGGTCGGTGTCCTCGGTTACAATCAACGGAATATCCCCGCGGCAACGCGCTCTCCTGAAAGCATGATCGGTCAACTCCTCGCCAAGGTCATCGGCACACAGAACGAGCGGGAGCTCAAGCGGCTCCGTCCGGCGGTCGCCGAGATCAACGCGCTCGAATCCTCCGTCCAGCCACTGACGGACGAACAACTCCGCGGCAGGACGATCGAATTCCGGAAACGCGTCGCCGCCGGCGAATCCGTCGACGACTTGCTGCCGGAGGCCTTTGCGGTCGTACGCGAAGCCGGGCGCCGCGTGCTCAACATGCGGCACTTCGACGTGCAGCTCATCGGCGGAATGGTCCTGCACAGCGGCAAGATCGCCGAGATGAAGACGGGCGAAGGCAAGACGCTCGTCGCGACACTGCCCGCGTATCTGAATGCGCTCGAAGGCAAGGGCGTCCACGTGGTCACGGTGAACGACTATCTCGCCCGCCGCGACTCGGAGTGGATGGGACGGTTGTACCGCTTCCTCGGCATGACGGTCGGCGTCATCCAGCACGAGCTCACCGATCAGCAGCGGCAGGTCGCCTACGGCGCCGACATCACCTACGGCACCAACAACGAGTTCGGCTTCGACTACCTGCGCGACAACATGAAGTTCGACCTCGCGTCGATGGTGCAGCGCGGGCACCACTTCGCGATCGTGGACGAAGTCGACAGCATCCTCATCGACGAAGCGCGGACGCCGCTCATCATCTCGGGCCCGGCGGAGGAATCGACCGACCTCTATTACGAGGTCGATCGCATCATCCCGAAGCTCAAGCCCGGCGCGGTGACCCGCGGCGACACCAAGGCCGAAGATCGCGAAGCGCTCGAAGCGACCGGCGACTTCATCGTCGACGAGAAGCACAAGACGGTCACGCTCACCGAAACGGGCATGGCCAAGGCAGAGCAGCTGCTGGCGCACCGGCTCGTGCCGGGTACCGCGGGACTCTACGACCCCGCGAACATGCCCCTGCTCCACCACGTCCACCAGGCGTTGCGCGCGCATACGATCTTCCGCCTCGACGTGGACTACATGATCAAGGACGGCCAGGTCGTCATCGTCGACGAGTTCACCGGGCGCCTGATGCCCGGACGACGGTGGAGCGACGGCCTGCACCAGGCGGTCGAGGCCAAGGAGAAGGTGAAGATCGAGCGCGAGAACCAGACGCTCGCGACGATTACCTTCCAGAACTACTTCCGCAAGTACAAGAAGCTGTCGGGGATGACGGGCACGGCCGAGACCGAGGCGCCCGAGTTCGACAAGATCTACAAGCTCGAAGTCATCATCGTGCCGACGAACCGGCCGCTCGCGCGCGTCGAGGAGCCGGACCTGGTCTACCGGACCGAGCGCGAGAAGTTCGATGCGATCCTGAACGACATCGTTGAAAAGCAGGAGTCCGGACGGCCGACGCTCGTCGGCACGGTCTCGATTGAGAAGTCGGAGCGGCTGTCGGGGCTGCTGCGCAAGCGCGGCATCAAGCACGTCGTCCTCAACGCCAAGTACCATGCGCAGGAAGCCGAGATCGTCGCGCAGGCGGGCCGCAGGAACAACGTCACCATCGCGACCAACATGGCCGGCCGCGGCACCGACATCCTCCTCGGCGGCAATCCCGAGCACATGGCACGGCAGCAGACGCTCGCCGAGGAAGTCGCCGAGAAGCTGCCCAAGGGAGAGGAGAAGTTCGTCGACGACGAGGAGTTCGTCTACTTCTTCCACCTCGATTCCTTCTATCGCGTGCCGCGCCCCGACTGGGAGCGCATCTACGCGCACTTCAAGCACCAGACCGAGACCGATCACGACGAGGTGGTCCGCCTCGGCGGGCTGCACATCCTCGGCACCGAGCGTCACGAGGCGCGCCGCATCGACAACCAGCTACGCGGCCGTGCCGGCCGCCAGGGCGATCCGGGCTCCTCGCGGTTCTACCTGTCGCTTGAAGACGACCTGATGCGGATCTTCGGGTCGGACCGCATCTCCGGCCTGATGCAGCGCCTGGGCATGGAGGAGGGCGTTCCGATCGAGCACGGGATGGTCACGCGCGCGATTGAGCGCGCGCAGAAGCAGGTCGAGGCGCAGAACTTCTCCGTCCGCAAGCACCTCCTCGAATACGACGACGTGATGAACAAGCAGCGTGAGAGCATCTACACGCTGCGCCGCGAGATTCTCGAGGGGAACGTCCATCTCGCCGAGGAGGACGTCGTCAACACGCGCCAGTACATGCTGTCGCTCGCCGAAGACATCCTCGACGACATCGTCGATCGATACGCGGGCAAGGAGCTGGACTTCGAGGAGTGGGACGTCGAGGCGCTGAAACGGGAGATCGTCCGCGTGTTCGGCGCCGACGCGGCGCAGCTCAACGACATGCGCCTGGAGGAGAAGAACAGCGAGGAGATCGGCGACGAGCTCTGGGACGCGCTCAAGAAGGACTACAACGAGCGCGAGGCGCTCGTCGGCAGCGAGATCATGCGCCGCGTCGAGCGCGACATCATGCTCCAGATCGTGGACCAGCAGTGGAAGGACCACCTCTACTCGCTCGACCACCTGAAGGAAGGCATCGGCCTGCGCGGCTACGGGCAGCGCGATCCGCTCGTCGAGTACAAGAAGGAAAGCTTCGCGCTCTTTCAGGACATGCGAGTGCGCGTCGAGGAGGAGATTGTCCGCTACCTCTTCCACCTGCGCCCGGTCCTCACCGAGGAGGGCGGCGCTGCCGCGGCGCCGGCTCCGCGTCCGGCCCCACGCCGGCCGTCGCCGATGACGACCAATCATCCTGCCGCAGAGGCGCCCGCGTTTGCCGCGGTCGGCCGCTCCGCGTCGGCGGGAGCGGCGACGGCGCAGGCACCGCGACCGGCGCGCACCGGCGGCGACGACGTGATCAAGACGGTGAAGCACGAGGGCCCGAAGGTGGGCCGCAACGACCCGTGCCCGTGCGGCAGCGGGAAGAAGTACAAGAAGTGCCACGGAGCCGCCGCGTGATCAAAGAAGGGACGCTCACCATCACACCCGCCGACGCGGGCATCGCGACCGCCCTCACCTTCGACGACGTTCTGCTCGTGCCGCAGCACTCCACGGTGCTGCCGACCCAGGTGGACGTCACCACCCGGCTCACCCGAAATATCCGCCTCAACGTGCCGCTCGTGAGCGCGGCCATGGACACGGTCACCGAGTCGAGCCTTGCGATTGCCATGGCACAACAGGGCGGGCTCGGCGTCATCCACAAGAACCTGTCGATTGAGGACCAGGCGGCGGAGGTCGATCGCGTCAAGCGGTCGGAGAGCGGCATGATCGTGAACCCGATCACGCTGTCGCCGTCGAACCGGATCTACGAAGCGCTCGACCTGATGAAGAACTACCGCATTTCCGGCGTGCCGATCACACAGGACGGCAGCAAGGAGGGGCGCCTCGTCGGGATCCTCACGAACCGTGATCTGCGCTTCGAGACGAACGTCAACCGGCCGATCTCCGAGATCATGACCAAGGAGAACCTCATTTCGGTGCCGGTGGGCACGACCCTCGACGAGGCGCGCGCGATCCTGCACCGGCACAAGGTCGAGAAGCTCCTCGTCGTGGACAAGGACTACCGCCTCAAGGGCCTGATCACGGTCAAGGACATCCAGAAGATGATCAAGTACCCCAACGCGTGCAAGGACGCGCTGGGGCGGCTGCGCTGCGGAGCAGCGGTCGGCGTGGCGAAGGACTCGCTCGAGCGGGCCCGGGCGATCGTCGGCGCCGGCGTGGACGTGCTCGTCGTCGACACGGCGCACGGACACTCGCAGGGCGTGCTCGACATGGTGGCGACGCTGCGGCGCGAGTTCCCGAACACCGATCTGGTCGCGGGAAACGTGGCCACGTCCGAGGCTACCGAAGCGCTCATCAACGTCGGCGTGGATGCGGTGAAGGTCGGCATCGGCGCCGGATCGATCTGCACGACGCGCGTGGTCGCCGGCATCGGCGTGCCGATGATCAGCTCGATCATGGAATGCGCCGCGGCGGCGGGCCGACACAACGTGCCGGTGATCGGAGACGGCGGCATCCGCTACTCGGGGGACATCGTCAAGGCGATCGCCGTCGGCGCAAGCTGCACGATGATCGGCAACCTGTTCGCCGGCACCGACGAGAGTCCCGGCGAGCTGATCCTCTACCAGGGCCGCAGCTACAAGGAGTACCGCGGAATGGGCTCGATTGGGGCGATGCGCCGCGGCAGCCGCGACCGCTACTTCCAGGACGAGTTCGATCTCGAAGGCGGCCGCCGCGCCGACAAGCTCGTCCCCGAGGGAATCGAAGGCCGCGTCGCGCACAAAGGCAGCGTCGCCGCGATGATTCACCAGCTCGTGGGCGGGCTGCGGGCCGGAATGGGGTACACGGGGTGCGCGACCATCCCGGAACTCCAGCGCAAGGCGAAGCTGATACGCATCACCCCCGCCGGCGCCCGCGAGAGCCACGTGCACGACGTGCAGATCACCAAGGAAGCGCCGAACTATCGGATGGAATGAGCACGGAGACGGTGGTCGGCCGTCGGCCGTCGGTCATCGGCTGTCGCGTAAGCCAACCACGGACTACGGTCGACGGACCACGATCCGCCGCTCATCCTCACCGACGATCGTGATCTCCACCGTGGTCGCCGACGGAAGCGCGTGGGTGAGCCTGTCCGGCCATTCGATCGCGAGTACGCCGTCCTTCACCCCCATCTCCTCCAGCCCGATATCCTCCGTCGCCGTTCGTTCGAGACGATAGAGATCCACGTGGTACACGGTGAGGCGGCCGCCACGATACTCGTGCACGATGGTGAACGTGGGACTGCTGACCTCGGCTGGATCGATGCCCACGCCTTCGGCAAGCCCTCGCACGAAGGCAGTCTTCCCTGCTCCCAGGGTGCCCGAGAGGAGAACGACGTCACCGCCGCGCAGCGTCGACGCGAGCTCGCGGGCCACGGAGATCGTCTCGTCCTCCGATCGTGTGATGCGCGTCATCGACGGGCCGCCTGATGGCGGCGCCTAGTCGTCCGCCTGGGGCGGACGGTTGGCGAGGAGCTCGCACATGGCGTCGCCCACGTGTGCGAGGACGTCGCTCGCCGTCATCGCCAGCTCCCCTTCGCTGGCCTCGGCGAGATCTCCGGCGACGCCGTGCAGGAACACACCCAGCCGGCACGCCGCTTCGGCATCGAGCAGCTGCGCGAGGAACGCAGCGATCATCCCGGTCAGCACGTCACCGGTGCCGCCGGTGGCCATCCCTGCATTCCCGGTCGGGTTGATGAACACGCGACCTTCGGGCGTGGCAATGACGGTGCGGTGTCCCTTGAGGACGACGTACACGTGATGCGTCGTTGCGAAGGTGCTGGCGACTTCGATGCGGTTCGCCTGCACGTCGTCGGTAGTGCTGCCAACCAGGCGCGCCATCTCGCCCGGATGCGGCGTGACGATCACGTGGCGCTCCTCACGGCCGGCGAGCCGGCCGGGATCGTCGGCGAGGACGGTCAGCGCATCGGCATCGAGCACCAGCGGCGCTTCGGCGCGATCGAGGAGCGCGCGCACGAACTCCGCGACCTCCGCGCTGCGCCCGATCCCCGGGCCGCAGGCAATCACGTCCTGGTTGAACTCGAGCACGCGGTCGATTCCTCGCGCGGTCACCTGCCCGGCATCGTTCTCGTCGAGCGGC
>Ga0307410_10001367_pt1 | contig 10956 bp, 8 predicted proteins | sample 322Ometagenome_3_FD_203707 | JGI IMG/M metagenome (GOLD analysis project Ga0307410, IMG submission 203707) | Maize rhizosphere microbial communities from greenhouse at UC Davis, California, United States - 322HYB-O-3 | ecosystem: Host-associated > Plants > Roots > Rhizosphere > Soil | place...
GAGCCGTCCCACGATCTCGGCGAGCAGCTCACGGTTGCTGCCCCGCCCGAAGGCGGCGTCGAGGTCGACGAGGTGCAGCCACTCCGCCCCCTGGTCCTGCCAGGCCTTCGCGGCCTCCCAGGGGTCGCCGAACTGCCCACCGGTGCCGGCCACCCCCTGCACCAGCTGGACGGCCTCACCCCCGGCGACGTCGACGGCGGGCAGGAGCTCGAGGCGGGGGGCTTCGGTCATGTGGGGTCCTCGGGTCGGTGTGGGATGTCGGTCAGTACGTCAGCGGGAGGGGTTCGGTATGCCGCGGGCGGGGTCAGCGAAGCGGGTTCACCGGAGCGTGCGGACCCAGTTCTCGAGCAGGGCCAGGCCCGCCTCCCCCGACTTCTCGGGGTGGAACTGCGTCGCGCTGAGCGGGCCGTTCTCCACAGCGGCGACGAAGTCCCCGCCGTGCTCGGCCCAGGTGACCTTCGGGGCGACCGCGGCCATCGCCCCGGTGGACTGGGGCATGGTCCACTCCTGCACGGCATACGAGTGCACGAAGTAGAAGCGCTCGTGCTCCACCCCCTCGAAGAGGCGTGAGCCGGCAGGCGGGCGGACGGTCGACCACCCCATGTGGGGCACGACGTCGGCGGTGAGCCGGGAGACGGTGCCCGGCCACTCCGACAGGCCGGGCTCCGGGGTGGCACTCGGCTCCTCGGAGCCGTCGAACAGCACCTGCATGCCGACGCAGATGCCGAGCACGGGGCGGCCCCCTGCGAGGCGCGTCTCGATCAGCAGTGGACCGCCGGCGCGGCGCAGCCCGGCCATGCAGGCGTGGAAGTTGCCGACCCCGGGCACGAACAGCCCGTCGGCGGCCAGCGCGGCCGCTCGGTCGGCAGTCAGCTCGACGTCGGCGCCCACGTGCTCGAGGGCACGGACGGCGGAACGGATGTTGCCGCTGCCGTAGTCGAACACGACGACTCGGGGGCTCATGAGGTCTCCTCCTCCAGCTCGGCACGGTGGCGTGCCTCTTCCAGCATCAGGGCGTCGAAGCGGGCGACGACGCGGTGGTCCGGTTCGACGAGGTCCCCCTGGTCGCGGCGGGCGCCGTCGACCAGGAGCCCTTCGCCGGGCAGCCCGAGCAGCTGCATGAGCTCCGTGAGCAGCCCCAGGGCGTCGCCGCGCGGCTCTCGCAGCAGGGCCGCCAGCTCGGAGCCGACCCCGCGGGTGCCGGCCCCCGCGGCGGCGAGGAGGTCACCCGGCCTGGCGACGCGCAGGCCGGGAGCCCGCGAGGCGCCACGGCCCGGCTGCCACACCAGCCAGCGCGGCACCGCACGCCAGGCCTCGCCCTGCACCATGACCCAGGCCCGTCCGTCGATGGCGAAGAGGCCGAGGGCGCCGCGCAGCCGGTGCGCGACGGGCCGTGCAGCCAGCACGCTCAGCGCGTCGTCGTAGGGCGGCTGCACCCGCGAGGTGGGCTCCGCCGGCAGCACCGCGGTCCACGACGGCAGCGGCACGACCCGGGTGGCGACCAATCCCCGCGCCGCCCAGCGCGCCACCTGCTCCGGCTCGCCGCGCAGCAGGAGCACGCCCCGCCCGTGGCGTGCCGACTGCCACGGAACGCTCACTCCTACAAGCTGCCCTTCGCGCTGGGCACGCCGGTCACCCGGGGGTCGCGGGCGACGGCGGCGCGCAGGGCCCTGGCCACGGCCTTGAACTGCGCCTCGACGATGTGGTGCGGGTCGCGACCGGCGAGCACCCGCACGTGCAGCGCGATGCCGGCGTGGTAGGCGAAGGACTCGAGCACGTGACGGGTCAGCGACCCCACGTAGTTGCCGCCGATGACGACGTACTCCTGGCCGTCGGGCTCACCGGTGTGCACGACGTAGGGGCGACCGGCCACGTCGACCACGGCCTGCACGAGGGCCTCGTCGAGCGGCACGGTGGCATCGCCGAACCTCGAGATGCCCCGCTTGTCGCCGAGCGCCTCGCGCACCGCGTCACCGAGGACGATGGCGACGTCCTCGACGGTGTGGTGGGCGTCGACGTCGACGTCACCGGTCGCCTTGACGCGCAGGTCGATCAGCGAGTGCTTGGCCAGCGACAGCAGCATGTGGTCGTAGAACCGCACACCGGTGCTCACCTCACCGACCCCGGAGCCGTCGAGGTTGAGCTCGAGCTCGACGCTGCTCTCGGACGTGGTCCGGCTCAGCGACGCGGTGCGGTCGGGGGTGCTCATGCGGAGTGCTCCTGTGCGGTCGCTGGGGCGGTGGCCGTGGCGGGGACGTCGGCCGGGGTCGGGTCGGTCGGGGTGGAGGAGGACAGCAGCTCGGCGGCGACCTCCGCCATCGCCCCGAGGAAGGCGTCGGTCTCGGCCGGGGTGCCGGCCGTGACCCGAAGGTAGTGCGGGATGCCGACGTCGCGGACCAGGACACCCCGGTCGAGCAGCGCCTGCCAGGCTGCCGCCGAGTCGGGCAGCCCGCCGAAGAACACGAAGTTGGCGTCGCTCGGCACCGGGTCGAGGCCCAGCTCGCGCAGGCCCTCGACGATGCGGTCGCGCTGGTGCTTGATGACCGCGACCGTCGAGAGCATCTCCGGCGCGTGGCGCAGCGCGGCCAGCGCGATCGCCTGGGTCGGGGTCGACAGGTGGTAGGGCAGTCGCACCAGGCGGAGCATGTCGGTCAGGGCCGGGGCCGCGGCGAGGTAGCCCAGCCGTCCACCTGCGAACGCGAAGGCCTTGCTCATCGTGCGCGTCACCACGAGGCGCTCGCGGCCCTCGAGCAGCGTCAGGGCACTGGGCACGCCCTCGCGGGCGAACTCCTCGTAAGCCTCGTCGACCACCACGACGGCGTCCGGCGCCGCGTCGTGGACGGCCCGCACGAGGTCGAGCGACAGCGCGGTGCCCGTGGGGTTGTTCGGCGAGCAGAGGAACACGACGTTGGGCTGGTGCTCGCGCACCTGGGCCACGGCCGACTCCACCGTGAGGTCGAACGGCGCGGCCGCGCCGACGCCCCGCCTGCCGTCCACCCACCGGGTGCCGATGGTCTCGCTGATGATCGGGTGCATCGAGTAGGCAGGCGTGAACCCGAGTGCCGTGCGGCCCGGGCCGCCGAACGCCTGCAGCAGGTGCTGGAGCACCTCGTTGGAGCCGTTGCCGGCCCACACCTCGTCGGGTGTCACCTCGACACCGGACGTGGTCGTCAGGTAGCCGGCCAGCGCGGTGCGCAGCTCCGTGAACTCGCGGTCGGGGTAGCGGTTGAGGTGCGGCGCCACCGCGGCGACGGCGGCCGTGATGTCGCGCACCACGTCGTCGGGCACGGGGTAGGAGTTCTCGTTGGTGTTGAGCCGCACGGCGACCTCGAGCTGGGGCGCGCCGTAGGCGGTCTTCCCGCGCAGGTCGGGGCGCAGCAGCTCGCGCAGGCGGCTCACAGCGCGTCGCCGAAGCGGGCGGTGACCGCCTCGCCGTGGGCCGGGAGGTCCTCCGCCTGGGCGAGGGTGACCACGTGGGCGGCGACCTCGCGCAGGGCGGCCTCGTCGTAGGTGACGACGTGGATGCCGCGCAGGAACGACTGCACCGACAGGCCGCTGCTGTGGATGGCGCAGCCACCGGTGGGGAGCACGTGGTTGGAGCCGGCGGCGTAGTCCCCGAGGCTGACGGGCGCCCAGGGCCCGACGAACACCGCACCGGCGTTGCGCACGCGGGCGGCCACGGACGCGGCGTCGCGCGTCTGGATCTCGAGGTGCTCGGCGGCATACGCGTTGACCACCGCGAGCCCGGCGTCGACGTCGTCGACCAGCACGGTGCCCGACTGCCGACCGGTCAGGGCGGTGCGGACGCGCTCGGTGTGCTTCGTCTGGCCGACCCGGCGCTCGAGGGCCGCCTCGACGCGCTGGACCAGCTCCGGGCTGTCCGTGACCAGCACCGACGCCGCGAGGGGGTCGTGCTCGGCCTGGCTGATGAGGTCGGACGCGACGTGCTCGGCGTCGGCGCTGTCGTCGGCGAGGACCGCGATCTCCGTGGGGCCGGCCTCGGCGTCGATGCCGATGAGGCCCTTGAGCAGCCGCTTCGCGGCGGCGACGTAGATGTTGCCCGGGCCGGTGACGAGGCTGACCGGCTCGCAGGTCGTGTCGCCGTCCTCGAAGCCGTAGGCGAACGCGGCCACGGCCTGGGCACCGCCCACGGCATACACCTCGTCGACACCGAGCAGCGCGCAGGCGGCCAGGATCGTCGGGTGCGGGTAGCCGGCGAAGTCGCCGGTGTTCTCCCGCTGCGGCGGGCTGGCGACGGCCAGATAGCCCACACCGGCGGCCTGGGCCGGGACGACGTTCATGACGACGCTGGAGGGGTAGACGGCCAGGCCGCCGGGCACGTAGAGGCCGACCCGGTCGACGGGGACCCAGCGCTCGGTGACCTGCCCACCGGGCACGACCTCGGTCGTGGTGTCGGTGCGGCGCTGGTCGGCGTGCACGACGCGGGCGCGGCGGATCGACTCCTCGAGAGCGGCCCGCACGGCGGGGTCGAGGGCGTCGAGCGCGGCGGCGAGGACCTCGGCCGGCACCCGCAGCGACGGCGGACGCACGCCGTCGAAGCGCTCCGCGAGCTCGTAGAGGGCAGCGGCTCCACGATGACGAACGGCCTCGCAGATCGGGCGCACCGTCTCCAGTGCTGCCTCGACGTCGAACGCGGCGCGCGGCAGGGCCTGGCGCAGCTCGCGCGTGCTGAGCACGCGGCCACGCAGGTCGATCGTGGACATCATGCCCACGATTCTAGGCGCCGCCGCTCGCGGCTCCGTCCGCGGTCCAGCCTCCGGGAGGAGGCGGCGAGCAGCTGGTCAGGCAGCGCGGGAGGTGCCCTCGGCCACGCTGAAGGTGCGCTCGACGGCGTCGGCCAGCTCGGTGCGGGGCCACCGCGACGCGACCAGCACCATGCCGCCGAGACTGGCGACCGCGCAGACGCCGATCGAGGCGGCCGGGGTGGTGTGCTGCGAGATCCAGCCCGCCAGGAGGTAGAAGGCGCCGGTGGAGGCCACCGACAGCGCACCGGCGAGCCCGAAGACCCGGCCCCGCAGCTCGGGCGGGACCATGAGCGTGAAGGTGGACTGCAGCGGCAGCATGTAGGCCTGTAGCGCGCCGCACGCGAACCACGCGCCCCAGACCGCCGGCAGCGGCGGCTCGACGACGGTGACGAGCAGCGGCAGCGGCATGACCAGCGCCATGCCCAGCACCGACCGGTTCTGCTCCTCCGCGCCGAACCGGCTCACCACGAGCAGGCCCGCCACGGCGCCGAGGATCGGGGCAGCCATCAGCATGCCGCCCCAGCCGGGCTGGCCGGGGTGGGTGTTGACGTACGGGATGGCCACGGCCTCGGGTGCCGCCATGGCCAGCGTGCTGGTGAGGCTCAGCAGGAGCAACGAGGTGAGCACGCGGTTGTGGAGCAGGTGGCGGCCGCCCTCGAGGAGGTCGCGGACGAAGCCGGTGACGCCCTCCTGGGCCAGGCCCACCGGGTCGCGACGCGGCACGACGACCGCGATCACGACGGCGGCCACGATGAACGTCGCGAGGTCGAAGAGCAGGCCGGCCACCGGGCTGGTCGCCGTGACCACGACGCCACCGATGGCGAGGCCGATCGCCTGGTTGGTCTGCTCGGCCAGGGTGTTGAGGCCGAAGGCCTTGCTGTAGAGCCGCCGGTTGGGGAACAGGTCGGTGAGCAGCATCTGGTTGGCCGCGACGGTGGGGCCGCCGGCGAGCTCGAGGAGGAACAGCAGCACCAGCAGCAGGCCCACCGGCGCCGACGAGACGGTGGCGGCGAGCAGCGCGACGACGAAGGCCGCGCGCACGAGGTGGCTGATGACCAGCACGAACTTGTAGGGCAGCCGGTCGGCGAAGGGCGAGAGCACCATCCGCCCGAACACGCTCGGGAGCAGGGAGACCGCGAAGGTGGCAGCTGTCGCGACGGCGGAGCCCGTGCGCTCGTAGACCACCGCGGCGACGGTGATCCGCGCGATGTAGTCGCCCCAGGTCGACAGCGACGCGGCGAGGAAGAAGGGAAGGAACGCGGGCGCCCGCAAGACCTCCCTGTAGGACGGCACGCCCTCTCCGCCCCAGCCCCTCTGCTGCATGGGCTGACCGTACCCTCCTAACGGGCGTCGTAAAAGTCCAGTTCGACAACTGCCCTGGCGCGTCGCGCCACCCTGCGGTACCTCTCGGCCAGCTCGGCCCCGCTGCCCGGCTCCAGGCCCATGATCCGCCCCACGCCGTCGGCCACGCGCAGGTCGGAGGGCACCGAGTCGACGGGGCGCCCCCGGAAGAGCACCGAGGCGTTGCGCATCCGCGAGGCGAGGGTCCAGGACGCCCGCAGGTCCTCGGCGTGGCCGGGGTCGACCAGGCCCGCCTCGACGGCCGCCTGCAGCGCGGCCAGCGTCGAGGTCGTGCGCAGCCCGGGCACGTGGTGGGCGTGGCACATCTGCACCAGCTGCACGGTCCACTCGACGTCGCTGAGTCCGCCCCGGCCCAGCTTGAAGTGGGTCTTCGGGTCAGCCCCTCGGGGCAGTCGCTCGGACTCCATGCGGGCCTTGAGCCGGCGGATCTCGCGCACCTCACGCGGTCCCAGCCCGCGCTCGGGCCACCGCAGCGGGTCGATCAGCTCGACGAACCGGCGCCCCAGGTCGTCGTCCCCGGCGATGGGCCGCGCCCGCAGCAGTGCCTGCGACTCCCAGGTCAGGGACCAGCGCTCGTAGTAGGCGCGGTAGCTCTCGAGGCTGCGCACCAGCGGCCCGTTCTTCCCCTCGGGGCGCAGGTCGGCGTCGATGCCGAGCTGCGGGTCGGGGCCCTGGGCCGCGAGCAGGCGGCGCAGCTCCTGCACCACCTCCAGCGCCTGGTCCTGCGCCTGCTCGTCGGAGGCGCCCTCGCGGGGCTCGTGGACGAACATGACGTCGGCGTCGCTGCCGTAGCCGACCTCTCCCCCGCCGAGCCGGCCCATGCCGACCACGAGGAGCGAGGTGGCCGGCTCGCCGCCGTGCCGCTCGGCCACCGCCCGCTGCGCCACCTCAAGGCTCGTCTCGATGAGGGCTGCGGTGACGTCGGTCAGAGCCCGTCCGACCCCCTCGAGGTCGAGCTGGCCGGTGAGGTCGGCCACCGCGATGCGGAACAGCTCGTGTCGTCGCACGCTGCGGGCCGCGTGGACCGCCCGCTCCGGGTCGTCCTTGCGCCCGGCTGCCGCGGTCATCCGGCGCAGCAGGTCCTCGCGCGGCAACGGTGCGAGACCACCGGTCTCACCGAGGACCGCCACGGCCTCCGGCGCCCCCATGAGCAGGTCCGCGGCATACCGTCCGCGCGCCAGCGTGTGGGCGAGCCGCTCGGCGGCCGAGCCCTCGTCGCGCAGGAGGCGGAGGTACCAGTGGGTGGAGCCGAGGTCGTCACTCACCTTGCGGAACGCGAGCAGCCCGCCGTCGGGGTCGGCCTCGTCGGCGAACCACCCGAGCATGACCGGCAGCAGGGTCCGCTGGATGGCCGCGCGGCGGCTGACCCCCGACGTCAGCGCCTCGAGGTGGCGCATCGCCCCGGCCGGGTCGCGGAAGCCGAGCGCGGCCAGGCGCTCACGCGCGGCCTCGGGCGCCAGCCGGGCCTCGGAGGTGCTGAGCCGGGCGACCGCGGCGAGCAGCGGCCGGTAGAAGAGGCGCTCGTGGATGCGGCGGACCTCACGGGCCTGCTGCTGCCAGCGCGCCACGACCTCCGCCTCCGCCGCGCTGCGGTAGCCGAGGCCGCGGCCGAGCCGGCGCAGGTCGGGGTCGGCGGTCGGCATGAGGTGGGTGCGGCGCAGCCGGTAGAGCTGGATGCGGTGCTCGAGCGTGCGCAGGAACCGGTAGCTCTCGTCGAGTGCCGCGGCGTCGTCGCGGCCGACGTAGCCGCCCCGGGCGAGGGCGTCGAGAGCCTCGAGGGTGGTGCCGGACCGCAGCGAGTCGTCGGCCCGGCCGTGCACGAGCTGGAGCAGCTGCACGCTGAACTCGACGTCACGCAGGCCGCCGGGCCCGAGCTTCAGCTGGCGGTCGGCCTCGGCCGCCGGGACGTGCTGCTCGACCCGCCTGCGCATCGCCTGCACGTCCTCGACGAAGTTGTCGCGCGAGGCGGCCTGCCACACCAGGGGGCTGACGGCCGCGAGGTACTCCGCCCCCAGCTCGCGGTCGCCGGCGAGCGGCCGCGCCTTCAGCAGGGCCTGGAACTCCCAGGTCTTGGCCCACCGCTCGTAGTAGGTGCGGTGGCTCGCGACGGTGCGCACGAGCGGCCCCTGCTTGCCCTCGGGGCGCAGCGCGGCGTCGACGGGCCACAGCACGCCGTGGGCGGTGGAGGTGGAGCAGGCCCGCATGAGGTGGGTGGCGAGCGCCGTCGCCGCCGCCAGCGCGCTCGTCTCGTCGGCACCGTCGACCGGCTCCGCGACGAAGATGACGTCGACGTCGCTCACGTAGTTGAGCTCGCGACCACCCGTCTTGCCCATGCCGATCACCGACAGGCGACAGGTGTCCGCCTGCTCCCCCACCTCAGCCCGGGCGATGACGAGCGCTGCCTCCAGGGCCGCCTCCGCCAGGTCGGCCAGGGCGGCGGCGGTGTCCGGCAGGGTGCCGGTGGGGGCGTCGGAGGTCAGGTCCAGTGCCGCGATGCCCAGCAGCTCGCGCCGATACGCCACCCGCAGGGCGTCGTATGCCGTGAGCTCACCGGGTGCCTTCACCGCGCCGGTGAGGTGCTCCACCCGTTCCTCGGACGTCAGCGGTCGTGCCTCGGTGACGTCGCGCCAGTGCTCCGGGTGGGCGACCAGGTGGTCGGCCAGCGCCGTGGACGCGCCGAGCACCGCGAGCAGCCGGTCACGTTCGGGCCCGCGGTGGCGCAGGGCCGCGATGAGACCCGTGAGCGAGGCCTCCGGCTCGGCGTCGACGTCACGCCGCCGTGGCTCGTCGGCCCGCACCGCCTCCATGAGCCGGACCAGGCTGAGCAGCGCCAGGTCCGGGTCCGACGTGTCGCCCAGGGCGTCGGGCAGCCCGTCGCTGAAGACGTCGTCGAGCGGGTCGACCAGTCCCGCCAGGGCGCGGTCGCCGAGCAGCTGCTCGGCGCGGACCGCCTCGGCGAACCCCAGCCGGGCCAGGGTCGCTGCGCGGGAGGGCTGGCGCGCGCTCACAGGCCGGGCAGGTACCGCTTGAGCTCGAACGGCGTGATCTCGCCGCGGTAGTCGTCCCACTCGGCGCGCTTGTTGCGCAGGAAGAAGTCGAACACGTGCTCGCCGAGGGTGTCGGCGACCAGCTCGCTCCTCTCCATGACGGCGATGGCCTCGTGCAGCGTCGACGGCAGCGGCTCGATGCCCATGGCCCGCCGCTCGGAGCCGGTCAGGCCCCACACGTCGTCCTCGGTCTCCGCCGGCAGGTCGTAGTCCTCCTCGATGCCCTTGAGGCCGGCCGCGAGGATGACCGCGAAGGCGAGGTAGGGGTTGCAGGCGGAGTCGAGCGTGCGCAGCTCGACCCGGCTGCTCTGGCCCTTGGCCGGCTTGTACATCGGCACCCGCACCATGGCGCTGCGGTTGTTGTGGCCCCAGGTGAGGTGGGCCGGCGCCTCGCCGCCGCCCCACAGCCGCTTGTAGGAGTTGACCCACTGGTTGGTGACCGCGGTGATCTCCGCGCCGTGGCGCAGCAGGCCGGCGATGAACTGCCGCCCCACCTTGGAGAGCTGGTAGGGCGCCCCGGCCTCGTAGAACGCGTTGCTCTCGCCGTCGAAGAGCGACATGTGGGTGTGCATGCCCGAGCCGGGGTACTCCGCGAAGGGCTTGGGCATGAAGGAGGCGAAGATGCCCTGCTCGAGCGCGACCTCCTTGATGACCGTGCGGAAGGTCATGATGTTGTCGGCCGTCGAGAGCGCGTCGGCGTAGCGCAGGTCGATCTCGTTCTGACCCGGGGCTCCCTCGTGGTGGCTGAACTCCACCGAGATGCCCATCGACTCGAGCATCGTGATCGCCGCGCGCCGGAAGTCGTGACCGGTGCCGTGGGGCACGTGGTCGAAGTAGCCCGCGTTGTCGACGGGCTCGGGGCGGTCGCCGGGACGGAAGCCCTGCTCCAGGAGGAAGAACTCGATCTCGGGGTGCGTGTAGAAGGTGAAGCCGAGGTCGGCCGCCTTGCCCAGCGCGCGCTGCAGCACGTGGCGGGGGTCGGCCTTGGCAGGGGTGCCGTCCGGCAGGGCGATGTCGCAGAACATGCGGGCGGTGCCGGGGCTCTCGCCGCGCCACGGCAGCACCTGGAACGTCGCGGGGTCGGGCTTGGCCAGCATGTCGGCCTCGTAGACGCGCGCGAAGCCCTCGATGGCCGAGCCGTCGAAGCCGATGCCTTCGGCGAAGGCGCCCTCGAGCTCCGCCGGGGCCACGGCAACGGACTTGAGCGTCCCGAGCACGTCGGTGAACCAGAGCCGCACGAAGCGGATGTCGCGCTCCTCGATGGTGCGGAGGACGAACTCCTGCTGACGATCCATGGGTGGAATCCTGCCCTACTCAGGTGTCGTGGTGGTGACGGGCGCCACGAGTTGGGACCTCATGCCTTCAGCACCGCCTGGGCCGCGTTGTGGCCCGGTATGCCGGACACCCCGCCTCCCCGGCGGGCGCCGGCTCCGGCGAGCAGCACCTTCTCGTGGGGCGTCTCCACGCCCCACGTCCCCACCTCGTCGGCGGCTTCGGCCCAGGGCCACTGCAGCGAGCGGTGGAAGATGTTGCCGCCGGGCAGGCCGATCTCCCGCTCGAGCTCGACCGGCGTCCTCGCCTCGAGGCAGAACGCGCCGTCGGCGTCACGCAGCAGCACGTCCTGGATCGGCTCTGCCAGAACGGAGTTCAGCGACTCGAGGGTGTGGCTGAGCGCGAGGTCGCGCATCTCGTCGTGGTCGTCACGGAAGAGCCTGGCCGGCAGGTGGAGGCCGAACAGCGTCAGGGTCTGGGCGTCCGAGGCTGCCAGGTCGGCGCCGAGG
>Ga0307410_10001368_pt1 | contig 10954 bp, 7 predicted proteins | sample 322Ometagenome_3_FD_203707 | JGI IMG/M metagenome (GOLD analysis project Ga0307410, IMG submission 203707) | Maize rhizosphere microbial communities from greenhouse at UC Davis, California, United States - 322HYB-O-3 | ecosystem: Host-associated > Plants > Roots > Rhizosphere > Soil | place...
GAACGGTTTGGGCGAACTCGCTCACCGAAAGATCGTCATTCGTGACGCCGAGAAGAGCGATGATGTCGCCTTCGTTCTTGAATCCGTGCGTGATTATCTTTCTTGTGTCGTCGATAAGGCCGACCATTCCGATCACAGGCGTAGGGAGGATCCCGCGGCCGTCGGTTTCGTTGTAAAAGGAGACGTTTCCGGAAACGACCGGCGTACCAAATACCTCACAAGCTTCCGTTAGACCGTCGATAACATCGGAAAAGGACTGCATCACTTCGGGCCTTTCGGGCGAGGCGAAGTTCAGGCAGTTCGTAATGGCGAGAGGGGTGGCCCCCACGCAGACGACGTTTCTCGCCGCTTCGGCCACCGTCAGCTTCGCTCCTTGTTTTGCATCGACACCGACGTAGCGGCCGTTGCCGTCGAGACACATCGCGATGGCGCGGCGTGTTTCCTTGACGCGGATGACAGCTGCGTCGGCTCCGGGCAAAACTGCGGTATTCGTGCGGACCATCGTGTCGTACTGCTCGTAGACCCAATGTTTTGAGCAGATATTGGGTGCTGCGAGGAGTTGCTTCAAAGCATCGGTCGGAGAGACAACCACTGAGTCAGCGGCGGCAACTGCCGAGCCTTCTTCCAGATGCGTGGAATCGGGAACTCGCCGCTCCATCGGGCGATTATATTTTGGGGCCTCGTCGGTCAGGGCCAGGATTGGCAAGTCGGCTTCGAGGCGGCCGTGATGGATGATCCTCAGGCGGTCGCCTTCGACCACGTGCCCGATGACGACCGCGTCGAGTTCCCATTTTTTGAATATGTCAATGAGCTGCTTCTCGCGGCCTGAGCGAGCTACGATCAGCATACGTTCCTGCGATTCCGAAAGCAGCATTTCGTACGCCGTCATGTTCTCTTCGCGCTGGGGGACGAGCGTCAGATCGAGTTCGAGGCCCGTTCCCGCCCGTGCGGCCATTTCGACGGACGAACTCGTCAGTCCCGCGGCCCCCATGTCCTGTATGCCCGCGATCGCGCCGCTGCGCATCGCCTCGAGGCAAGCTTCGAGCAGCAGTTTTTCGAGGAACGGATCACCGACCTGAACGGTCGGGCGTTTTTCGAGAGCCTCGTCATCAAATTCCGCCGACGCCATCGTCGCGCCGTGAATGCCGTCGCGGCCCGTTTTGGCTCCGACGTATAGAACAGGATTTCCTACGCCCTCGGCTTTACCGAAAAATATCTGATCTTTACGAACGATGCCTAAAGCGAATGCGTTGACGAGCGGGTTCAGCGAATAGGACGGATCGAACACGACCTCGCCGCCGACGGTTGGGACGCCGAAACAGTTGCCGTAGTGCGAAATGCCTTTCACCACGCCCTTGAGGATCGATTTGTTGCGGTTGATGACATGCGAAGACGATTCCCGAGCGTCGAATGCGCCGCCCTCTCCCGCTTGTTTTTTCGTTCCGTTTTCCAGCGGCCCGAATCGGAGTGAATTCATCGCGGCGATGGGGCGGGCTCCCATCGTGAATACGTCTCGAAGGATGCCGCCGACGCCGGTAGCGGCTCCTTGAAACGGCTCGATAAAGCTGGGGTGATTGTGCGATTCGACCTTGAAGGCGACGCACCAGTCGTCGCCTATATCGACGACGCCGGCGTTCTCCCCGGGCGGCACGATGACCTGCGGGCCGTTGACGGGGAGACGTTTCAAATGAACGCGCGATGATTTGTACGAACAGTGCTCCGACCACATCACGCTGAAGACGCCGAGCTCGGTCATGTTTGGCTCACGGCCCATTATCTTGACGATCTTTTCGTATTCCTCTGACTTGAGGTTGTGCTGAGCGACGATTTCGGGTGTGATTGCGGTCATAAAAATTCACTCTAGGCAGTAGCATGTCGATCGGGCTGAAGGTAAAGCCCTCACTCACGGTCAGGTTCCTGCCTGTGCTCCAAAACAGAAGAGTTTATGTGTTGGCAGGGAATTTTTCAAATCAGCACCAACACACGGGCCCGCACGCCGGTAAGGGCGGAATACTCAAGTCGAGTATTCCGCCCTTACCGGCGTGCGGGCGTTGGTAACTGTGATGCTACTGCATCGCGGGCATGCCGTGGGCTTCCCATTCTTCTTTCGACGGGCCGTATATGCCGGGAACTTTAAGCCCGGCCTGGCGCATGAGCACGGTCATCTGGCCGCGATGATGAGCCTGGTGCGTGATGAGGTAAAAGAGCGTGAGGCCGCGGGCCCAGGTCTCACCGTACATGTTGTCCTCCTGCAGGAGGGTCTCGTCGGTCCAGTTCTTGCCTACCTCCTCGCCGACCGATCTCGCGGCTTTTTCATACGCGTCAGCTATCGCAGATCCGCTGGCTGGGCAGGCTTCAGAGATACCGGGTGCGTCGACCCTGAGGCCGGTGTGGCCCATCATCTCCCCGAGCGTTTGGGTTAAATGCCAGCCAAGATAGCCAAGCTCGCGGCCGGTGTCGCTGACTTTCTGCTTTAACGATTCATCGGACAATGCCCTGAGAAGTTTTGTTGTCGCTTCGGCCTCGTAGGCCCAGTCTTTCTGAAAATCCTCGATAGTACGCAGCATATTAAATTCTCCTTCTTGAGATCATGATCGGTCGACGGGATGTTTTCGATATTTGCTAAACAAATATTGCTTATTCTCAAGCGAGCCGTCGCAAGGTGAATCGATTGGAGGGCAGGTCCCGCTAGTTTTGCTTAACAGACGGGTCAACGGCCGGGCTTGCCAGCGGCGGCGACACCAGGCCGTTGATCCGGGATCGTACGGTTTCGACATTTATTTTCCCCTGCCGGAAGTACGACACGCCGCCATTTTCGTCAAACAGGATCGTGAAGGGCAGGCCGCCCTTCCATTCCTGACTGACCGCACTGATCGCGGCGTTCTCGTCATCCGTTTTGAGCAGGTAGGCAGGCATAAAGGCTTTCATTTCGGCGAGAAACTTCGGCACGTCGCGGTCGATCTCCGCCAAGTCGTCGAGCGAGACGGTGATGAAATCGATCTTTCCGCGGTACTCGTCGTCGATCTTCACGAGGTCGGGAAATTCCTCGCGGCACGGGTCGCACCACGTGGCCCAAAAATTAATAAGCCGCGGCTTTCGGGACGGTTTGACAAGATTTTTGAGCGCAAAGATGTCGATCTGCTTCACCACCGACCGCGGTCCCGATGCCGGTTTAGCTATGGGTGCGGGCTTTTGCGCACTTGCGAACACGCCGCCGACGGCGAGCAGGCCGCATGCAACCAAGCATTTCGCCGAAAAACTCTTCAAGATCATGCAGTTTTAATTATCGTTCGCCCGTTTGATGGAGCAGCCGAATGCGTTGACCTTTGTGGTTGCGACCTTTTTTCCATTCAATGCCGAGTCGAACGCCGCTCGAAGGTATCCGGTCTTGACGTTCGAGCCGGACCTATCGTCGTCGATGGCCCCGTGATATACAAGCACGTTCGACGCGTCGAAATAGAACACTTCCGGTGTCACATTCGCACCGAACTTGTCGGCGATGACATTGCCTTTGTCGACGAGAACGGGGAACTTATAGTTTTCGGCGTGGCTCTTTACCCAGTCGATTCCTTCGGTCGAATTGGAGTTAATGCCAATGAACTTGATGCCTTTCGCCTCGTATTCGGCGGCGATCTGGTTGATGCGCTCGTTGTAGCCTTTAACGACCGGGCACTGCGCGGAAAGAAAAATGACCACGGCGCCATTCTTTCCCTTGAGCGTTTCGAAGCTCTGCGTTTTGCCGCCAGTGTCGGGGAGCGAAAAGTTCTCGACTTTGCTCCCGATCTCGATCCCGCCGGCCGCCGAAGATGTTTCGCCCGCCGTACAAATGGCTATCGCCAATAGTGCAAAAAATAATATGCCCTTTCGCTTCATGATCGTAACTCCTTTATTGTGAATCCGATTTCCGCAAGTGTAGCAGTCAGCAAGTGCGGATTCAAGGCCTTTTGCGGTAGATACGCAACAGTTTAGATAAGGGTTTCCGAACTTCGAAATTCGAGCATTTTTCGCTGATCCATAGCAGCCATCGTACCCCTCACAAGTGCTATAATGCCCGGCAGATATGCCTCAAACCGGAGAACAATTTGCCCAGTACACGATCCTCTCGTCGCTCGGCGTCGGCGGGATGGGCGAGGTTTATCTCGCCGAGGACACGCTGCTGGGGCGTAAGGCGGCGCTCAAGTTTCTCGCAAGCGACCGGTCTTCGCACTCTGACCATCTCAGCCGATTCCTGCGCGAGGCCCGGGCCGCTTCCGCCCTGAATCATCCGAACATCTGCACGATCTACGAGATCAACGATTCCGGCGCGGCACCATTTATCGCGATGGAGCACATCGAGGGCGAGACGCTCGCCGATATGATCGAGCGGCGCAGGCGGAACGTCCGTCAGGCGGTCAGCATAGCTATTCAGGTCGCGTCCGCGCTTGCCGAGGCTCACTCGATAGGGATAATTCACCGCGATATCAAACCGGCCAACGTCATCGTCAACGCACGCGGGCAGGCGAAATTGTTGGATTTCGGACTCGCAAAACGGATCGAACAAAGCGGCGAGCTTTCGAACGACCAATTTGCTACCGGCGCCGGAATGATACTCGGGACAGCATCCTACATGTCGCCGGAACAGGCCCGGGGTTTAGAGGTCGGCACGGCTTCCGACGTCTGGAGCTTTGGCGTGTGCCTTTACGAGATGCTGACCGGCAAGCAGCCGTTTACCGGTGAGACCGCTACCGATACCCTCGCGGCGATACTCACCCGCGACCCTGAACCGCCGACGCAGCTTTTCCCGAATATCCCGGCCGAGCTCGAGCGGATCGTGCTGCGCTGCCTTCGCCGGTCCGTCGATGCCCGTTACCAGGATGCCGTCGAGTTATTGCGCGATCTGGAAGGCTTCAATATTAAACTCGCCGGCCTATCCGAAGCCGAAATTTCGCCTGACGAAAAAACTCACATTTTCGAGTCCGCGCCTACCGAGGTTTCGGAGCGCAAGGTGACCGGGGCCGACCTGGTGGATCCGCACAAACGTACCAACAACCTATCGCGCCATTACGGTTCGATAATAGGACGCGAAAAAGAAAAAGCGGCCGTGATCGAGTTGCTCTCGAAAGAAAGTACCCGCCTCGTAACGCTGACCGGCATCGGCGGTACAGGTAAGACTCGACTCGCTCAGGCCGTCGGCCTCGAGATGCTGCCCGAATTTTCGGCCGGTGTATTCTTCATCGAGCTGGCGGGCGTCGCCCAGGCGGACCTCGTTGCTGCAAGCATCGCGCAGCCGCTGGGAATCAAAGACACGGGCGGGTTACCGGTTCTCGAACTGCTGAAGGATCATCTCAAGGACAGAGAGATGTTGCTGGTCCTGGATAATTTCGAGCAGGTCGTCGATGCCGGTCCGCAGCTTGCCGAACTCTTGTCGGAATGCGAACGTCTCAAGATCCTGGTCACCAGCCGCGTTTTGCTTCACCTGAGCGTCGAGCGTGAGATGGTCGTCCCTCCGCTGTCGCCCCCGTCGGGCGCGGTCCCGTTTACCGAGTTGCAGGCAAATGAGGCCATCAGGCTGTTCGTCGAACGGGCCGTCGCGGTGAAACCTTCGTTCGAGTTGACCGAAGAAAATGCAGCCGCGATCGCCGCCATATGCCTGCGTCTCGAAGGCCTGCCGCTCGCGATCGAACTCGCCGCCGCCCGCATCAAGATCCTGAGTCCCGAAGGCATTCTTACGCGTTTGGAGGACCGGCTCAATTTCCTCACGGGCGGGCCGCGCGACCTGCCAGCCCGGCAGCGAACGATGCACGGCGCCGTAGACTGGAGTTACGGCCTGCTGACCGAAGACGAAAAATCGCTTTTTCGCAGGCTGAGCGTATTTGCCGGGGGATTCCGGTTGGACGCGGCCGAAGCTCTTCACGGCGAAAGCTCCGGCGATGTGGTCGATCTGGTGACGTCGCTAGTCAATCAAAGCCTACTGCTCGACCGACGTCAGCGGAACGGCGAGCCGCGTTTTCAAATGCTCGACGTCGTGAGGGATTACGCAATTGCTTCCCTCGATGCGGCAGGTGAAAAGGAATCCGTGATGGCGGAACATGCTGCATATTTCGTCTCGCTTGCCGAAGAAGCCGAACCGTTCCTCCAGGCCGCACGTTCCGCCGACTGGCTCGACCGGCTCGAAGAGGAGGATGACAACATCCGCACAGCGATGCAGTGGTCCCTAAACAATGAGCCGCGTCTAGCGGTGCGGCTCGCGGTCGGATTGCGGAACTTCTGGCTGCTGCACAGCCATCTGGGCGAAGGTTATCGCTGGCTGAAGGCGGCGCTCGAATCGGGCGGCGATCATCCGGCCGCGCTGCGGTTCAAGCTGATGAACGGCCTGGGCCTTGCCGCGCGCTTCAGGGGCGATCTCAAAACGGCCCACGAGGCGTATGAAAACGGCCTGGCCGCCGGTATCGAGGCACGCGACAATCAGGGAATAGCTGTGTCGAGCCGTGGCCTCGGGCTCGTAGCGATGGAACAGGGCGACCTCGCAGCGTCGGAGATCTATTTCGGATCGGGCCTCGAGATCAGCCGCGAACTCGACGATAAGTTCGGTACGGCCCTCTCTCTCAGTTTTCTCGGCGATCTCGCCCGCACGCAGGGCGACTACGCTAAGGCCAGGCCGCTGTTCGAGGAAGCCCTCGAGTATTTCAAAGAACTCGACAACAAGAGCGCAGCCGCCGACTCTCTCAACAACCTCGCAGCCTCGGAATTCAGCCTCGGCGATTTTGAGTCCGCGAGGCAGCACTTTGGCGAGTCCATGAGCATCGCCTCCACGCTGGGCAACAAAATGACCATCTCATATTCCATAGACGGCTTCGCAGCACTCGCGGTCGCGGCAGGCGAACTGCCGACGGCTGCATCGCTCGCTGCTGCAGCGGACGCAGTCCGCGATTCGATCGGCTACAAGATCGAGCCCGCCGAAAAACGGTTTCGCGATAATTACTTAGAGAAGCTGATAACAATGCTGCCTGCAACGGACCTTGAGGCGGGAACCGCTCGCGGGCGAACGTTGACGCTGAATCAAGCGATGAGCGAATGCGGAATTAACTGATGCCGTTACTCACCCAAACAGTCGCGGTAGTCGCCGCTGGAGGTTTTTGGGGAGGAGAATCTCCATCGCGTCGTCGACGGTGACGATGCCGGCGATGTCGCCTTCGTCGTCGATGACGGGCAGAGCGAGGAGGTTATATTCCGAGATGGTCTGGGCGACCTCTTCCGCGGAGTCGGAGGGGTGCGCGGAGCGAAAATCGGTTCGCATAACGGCTTCGAGCTTGAGCGTCGGGTCGGCAAGGATCAAGCTGCGAAGGCTGATCAGGCCCTCGAGTTTCCACGAACCTTCTCTATCCACGACGTATAGGTAATAGATCATGTTCGGCGTCTCGGCCATTTCGCGTAGGCGCGCGATCGCCTGCCCTACAGTCAGATCTCTCGGAAAGACGATAAATTCCGTCGTCATAAGGCCGCCGGCAGTGTCATGCTCGAAGTGCATGAGCTCAGCGACGTCGGCCTTTTCGTGCTCCTCCATCAAATTGAAGAGTTCTTCTGCCTTTTCATCGGAAAGCTCGCCGAGGACGTCTACAGCGTCGTCTGGTGACATTTCTTCCAGGATGTCGGCGGCGCGTTCTTCGTCCATTTCTTCAAGAATGCGGGCTTGTGCCTCTGTCGACATCTCCTCGAGCGTGTCGGCGGCAACATCGTCGTCGAGGCTTTCGACAACCTCGGTTCGGTGGATCGGCGAAAGCGTCTCGGCAAGCTGCGCGATCTCGACCGGGTGAAGACGCGACAGTTTGTCCTTGGAAGACTTGAGCTGCACGGTGACGGTTGCAGTGTCGGTCGCCAAGTAACCCACATCTGCCCAATCAAGAACCTCGACCGGCCGGTCCGTCCCATAGAAACCTTGCGGGATCAGGCGCCGGAGAAATCCCTGAAAGCTGACGTCCGCACCCGAAACACGCCACGAGTTGCCGACCTTTATGAGCTGAACGTCGTTCACGCGGACCACCCGCTTACCATCGACGTCGATGAGTTGATTGTCGAGCACGTCCTTGCCGAGCAGTACCTCGCCCTCTCGGCGTTCGAACGGCGTCAAGTCGAGGATCGCGGAACTCATCTTCGCCCCGTGCTCACCGAGCTCAGCGATGTCCCGTCGCGGGACAAAGAAGTTCCGGCGCCGGTAACGGGCGACGAGGCCGATCACCGGGGGATAATCTTCGCTACCGTACCGCACGAGAACATCGCTGATGGTAGCGAACTTGTCGTTCCTACCGTCAAAAATCGGGCGTTTAAGGATCTGCGATACGTAAAGCATGCGTTAAATATATGCCAATTCGATCGGGTACGAAAGGGTCGGGAAAGTACGCCTTTCAAGTTCGAACTGATTATGCTATTCTCGATCTGCTGTGACAAACAGCGTTGTACAAATTCCAACATTGTGGAAGCACCACGCATTTGTACATTTCTACATTATAGGGCGTAAAAGCCGCCGGACCCGTTTTCACCCAGCTAACTAACATCACAAGCGCGACCGTTCGCGACACGTCTACCGCACGATGAGATCCTTCCTTATAGTTTTGGGGTTGTTCGCCCTCGCTTCGACCGGCTACGGCCAGAAGACGCCGCGCACATTCGACAATTTCGATCGCACCCAGGGCGTACAGGTTTTTCTGCCGCCCGCTCCTGCTCCTGTGATGGTTAAAAAGGCGGTCAAAGGTAAACGTGGCACGAAATGGGTCGTCGCCACCAACGACAAGCTCGTTAAAAAGACCGCCCAGACGACCGCATGGACCGTAAAAGTTACCGAGGGACTTGCAGCACGTACGTCGAACCCCGGCTACAACAGCACGAGGCTCACGATGGGCTCGGCTTCCGGCCTGAAGGGTTTCACGACCGGTAACGCCGCCCACGATGCCTTTATAGTTGAATCCAGCCGACGGTACTCGATAGACCCGCTGCTGATCTATGCGCAGATGCACCAGGAGTCTTCGTTCAAGATCCGTGCGACTTCCCATAAAGGTGCGAGCGGGCTGATGCAGTTGATGCCGGCCACCGCGCGACGTTTCGGGGTGACCAAGATATACGATCCGCAGCAGAACATCGACGCCGGAATCAAATACATGCGCTGGCTGCTCGATACTTTCAACGGTGACGTTGTGCTCGCTCTTGCAGGGTACAACGCCGGCGAAGGTGCGGTAATGAAGTACGGCTGGCGAGTGCCGCCTTACCGCGAGACACAGGAATATGTGCGGCGCATTACGGGCCGTTACAATTCGATCTCCGATCCGAGATATGTGCAGTCGGCCCGTCGTGTGAACAATGCGGTCGCCTCCAAACTCGAACAAAAGGAATCACGCCCGCTGACCGTTTATGAACCGAACGCACTCGCCATAAGGCTGCCGGACGGCAAGATGATGCTGGTCAATCAATAAGTTTTCTCGGGGATACTTAAGTGCGTGTCCCTTTTCTCCGCTAGTCTGTGAAGACATGCGGCCGGAGGCCTCCGGCCGCTTTTTTGCGCGGAAAAGTAAATCCTGTATCATTACCTGCGGGCGGCTTGGTCGTTCCAAAAAACCATGTTTTGTACAAAATGCGGCAAGAATAATTCGGAGGATGCGGTCTACTGTCAGAAGTGCGGTGCCCTGCTCGAAGCCGAAGATGAAACGGTCGTTGCCCTGCGTGCGAAACGTGCCGAGGCGACGGAGCCCGAAGAGAGTTTGCTAACCGTGGGGCCGACTTTGAAATTTGTAAAGTTGGGATACGTGCTTGCGGTTCTCGCAGCTCTCGTCCTGACGGCATTAATCAGCGTGGTGGTGGCGTCCATTTCCCCCTGGGTTCCGGTCGTGATCGGACTCGCCCTTTTACTGGTCCCCGCGTTTTATCATATCAGGCAGCGACTCGTGCGTTACACACTCACGCCGACTACGATCGAGATCGACCATGGAGTCCTATCGCGAACAACGCAAAACGTGCCTCTGCGGCGAATACAGGATGTGACGGTGTCGGCAACCGTTCTGCAGCGGATGCTGGGCTTCGGCGACGTTATCGTCGACAATGCGAGCGAAGACGGAGGCAAGGTGGTCGTCCGTAATATTGACGCGCCGCGAAAGTTCGCCGACGAGCTGCTCAAGCAGCTCCGACGATTGGAAAGCTGATCGGCCAATATCGAATTGATCTATGACGAAGATTTTTATCACCGGCGGTGCCGGATTTATCGGCTCTGCCTTTGTCCGCATGGTCCTCGACGAAAACCCTGAGGTCGAGGTCATCAATTTCGACGCGTTAACGTACGCGGGAAATATCGAAAACCTGGGCGGTCTTGACGAAAGCCGCCACCACTTTATAAAAGGCGACATCTGCGACCGTTCGGCTGTGCTTACGGCCGTGCCTGAAGGCTGCGACGCGATATTCAATTTCGCCGCCGAATCTCATGTCGACCGTAGCATTTGGTCCGCCGACGAATTTCTGAGGACGAACATACTCGGCACCCAGGTGCTGCTCGACGCCGCCCGGGAAAAGAAGGTCCGCCGTTTCGTGCAGATCTCGACCGACGAGGTGATGGGAAGTTTGCCGGACGAGAGCGACGAGTACTTCACCGAAGCGACACCGCTGCAGCCCAATTCGCCGTATGCTGCGTCCAAAGCGTCGGCCGAACTGATCGTCCGTGCCGCGAGGGAAACGTTCGGGATCGATTCTGTGATCACGCGGTGCGGAAACAACTACGGGCCCCGGCAGTTTCCCGAAAAGCTTATCCCTCTCATGCTCGCCAACGCGATGCATGACGAACCTCTGCCGGTATACGGCGACGGTAAGAACGTCCGCGACTGGATCTACGTCGGCGATCACTGCCGGGCCATCTGGCTGGCCTATGAGAGAGGGAGAGAGGGAGAGGCGTACAATATTGGCTCGCGGAACGAGAAATACAACATAGACGTGGTTCGCT
>Ga0307410_10001369_pt1 | contig 10954 bp, 9 predicted proteins | sample 322Ometagenome_3_FD_203707 | JGI IMG/M metagenome (GOLD analysis project Ga0307410, IMG submission 203707) | Maize rhizosphere microbial communities from greenhouse at UC Davis, California, United States - 322HYB-O-3 | ecosystem: Host-associated > Plants > Roots > Rhizosphere > Soil | place...
CCAGCCGTTGCGGAAGAGCCCGACGAACGCGCTCCGCTCGTCCGAGCGCGCGTTGAAGACGTTGAAGAGCTGGAAGAGCATCAGCGTGGTGAACGCCATCGTCTGCGCGTACGGCAGGTCCCCCGTGCCCTCGATCAGCCCCCCCGGCAGCGCCGAGTCGAGCACGAGCAGCGTGCCGGCGGCCATGACCAGGCCGACGAACGCGATACCGCGCCACATCCGCGGCGTGATCACCCGCTCCGCGCGCGGCCTGGGCGGCTGCCGCATCAGGCCCGGCTCCGCGGGGTCCACGCCGAGCGCGAGGGCGGGTGCGCCGTCGGTCACGAGGTTGATCCAGAGGATCTGCGTCGCCAGCAGGGGAAGCACGACGCCGCCGCCGCCCGCCGCCGCGAGTCCGATGCGATCGGCCAGCACGACGCCGAAGAACATCGTCAGCACCTCGCCGATGTTCGACGAGAGGAGATAGCGCAGAAACTTCCGGATGTTGGCGAAGATCGCCCGGCCCTCCTCGACCGCGGCGACGATCGTGGCGAAGTCGTCGTCGGCGAGCACGATGTCGGCCGCCGCCTTCGACACGTCCGTCCCGGTGATGCCCATCGCCACGCCGATGTCGGCGGCCTTGAGGGCCGGGGCGTCGTTGACGCCGTCGCCGGTCATCGCGACGATCGCGCCGCTGCGCTGCAGCGCGTCCACGATGCGCAGCTTGTGCTCGGGGCTCACGCGGGCGTAGACCGACACCTCCGCCACGGCCCGGGCGCGCTCCTCCACGGGCAGCGCCGCCAGCGCCGCGCCCGTGAGCGCGCGCCCGTCGTCCGAGATGCCGAGCTCGCGGGCGATGACGGCGGCGGTGCGCGGGTGATCGCCGGTGATCATCACCGGGCGGATGCCGGCGCTCCGCGCCCGCGCCACCGCCGCGCGCGCCTCCGCGCGCGGCGGGTCGATCATCCCGATGAGGCCCACGAAGACGAGGTCGCGCTCGATGCCCGCGTCGGGCCACGCGCGCTCCTGCAGCGCACCGGCCGGCAGCCGCTGCGCGGCGACGCCGAGCGTGCGGAGCGCCTCGCCGGCGAGCGCCTCCATGGCGCGCAGGATCTCCGCGCGGCGCTCCGGCGTCAGCGGCCGCGGCTCCGCGGCGACCAGCTCGTGCGTGCACCGCGCGAGCAGCACGTCGGGCGCGCCCTTGGTGAACACGACCAGCCGGTCCTCGCCCTCCGGCTCCGTCCAGCGGTGGACCGTGCTCATCAGCTTGCGCTCGGACGAGAACGGCACCTCGCCCACGCGCGGCAGCCGAGCCTCGAGGTCGTCGGCGCTGAGCCCCGCCTTCCGCGCCGCCGTCACCAGCGCCCCCTCGGTCGGGTCGCCCTGCACGATCCAGCGCCCCTCGCGCTCCTGCACCGCGGCGTTGCTGGCGCGGTCCGCCACCGCCAGCGCCCGTTCCAGCTCGAGGCGCAGCGGCTCGTCGATCTCGCCCCCGCCCTCGCGGCTCACCTCGCCGACCGGCGCGTAGCCCGCCCCGCCGAACGCGACGCGCCCGCTCGCGGTGACGACGACGCGCACCGTCATCTCGTTCTTCGTGAGGGTGCCCGTCTTGTCCGAGGCGATCACGCTGGCGGAACCGAGCGTCTCGACGGCCGCCAGGTGCCGCACGATGGCGTTGCGCCGCGCCATGCGCTGCACGCCGAGCGAGAGGACGGCGGTGACCACCGCGGGGAGGCCCTCGGGCACCGCCGCGACGGCGAGCGCCACGCCCAGGATCAGCACCTCGACCGTGGCGGACAGCCCGTGCACGTCTTCGACGAGGAGGATCGTCCCGATCATCACCGCCGCGACGACGAGCACGATGAGGCCCATCAGCCGCCCCGTCCGGTCCAGCTCCTGCTGCAGCGGGGTGGACTCGAGGGGCGTCGCCTGCATCAGGCCGGCGATGCGGCCCATCTCGGTCCGCATGCCGGTGGCGGTCACGACGGCCCGGCCCCGCCCGTACGTCGCGGCGGTGCCGCTGTAGACCATGCCCTGCCGGTCGCCGAGCGGAGCGTCGCCCGCGACCGCGGCGGTGTCCTTCGCCACCGGCAGGCTCTCGCCCGTGAGCGCGGCCTCGGCGGCCTGCAGCGCGACCGCCTCGATCAGGCGCGCGTCGGCGGGAATCGTGTCGCCCTCCTCGACGAGGACGAGGTCCCCCGGCACGAGCTCGGCGGCGGGGACCCGGAGCCGCGTGCCGTCCCGGATCACCTCGGCGTCGTCCGCGGACAGCGCGCGGAGCGCCGCGACCGCCGCCTCGGCGCGCGCCTCCTGCACGTAGCCCATCGTGGCGTTGAGGAGCACGACGGCGAGGATGGCGATCGATTCGTACGGCAGGGCCGAGTCGCGCTCGTACAGCCAGAGCGCGCCCGAGACGGCGGTGGCGAGGAGCAGCAGCAGGACGAGCACGTCCTGGAACTGCGCGAGGAAGCGGCGCCAGGCGGGGACGGGCGGCTCGACCGGCAGCTCGTTGCGCCCGCAGCGCTGGAGCCGCGCGGCCGCCTCCGCCGCGCTCAGGCCGCGGCGCGCGTCCGTACCCAGCGCCGCGACCACCTCCTCGACACCCTGTCGGTGGGCGCTGGCGAGCCCGTCGGGCCCCGCCTGCGGCAGTTCGGTGGCGTTCGCGCGGTCGCGAAGCCGCATCCCGCCCTCCTGTTCGGTGCGCGTGAACAAACCCTCATGCCGGCCTCATTCGGCACCGCACCGCTCGGCCGTAGCATGGGGGGCAGCCCCGTTCCGGGGCGCAGGAGGTCTCCACGATGATCACCAGTTCCACCGGACGCCGAGGCGGCTCCCGCGTCGCACGCGTCATGGCCGGCAGTCTCGGCCTCGCCGCGCTCGGCTACGCCGCATGGGCGGCCGGCACGTGGCACCGCTACGGCAGCGGCGGCCGCGACGCCGACGATGCGGGACCCGTCGGCTCCACCGACCCGCTCGACCGCTTCATGCCCGTCTACGAGATCGAGGAGCGACACGAGATCGAGGTGTCCGCGCCCGCGGCCGCCACCTTCGCCGCGGCGCGGGCGATGGACATCAACCAGGCGCCGCTCGTGCGCGCGATCTTCGCCGTGCGGGCGCTGCCGTCCCGGCTGCGCGGGCACGTCATCCGTCAGGAGCCGCGCAGCCTGGTCGAGGAGACGCAGGGGCTCGGCTGGCGCATCCTCGAGGAGGTGCCGGACCGCCTGCTGGTCATGGGCGCGTACACGCAGCCCTGGCAGTCCGAGGTCACCTTCCACGGGCTTTCCCCGGCGGAGTTCGCCGCGTTCCGGGAGCCGGGCTACGCGAAGATCGTGTGGACGCTCGAGGCGGTGCCGCTCGGTCCGCGCCGGTCGCGCTTCGTCACGCGCACGCGCGTGAGCACCACCGACCCCCCCGCACGCGCGCGGTTCCGGCGCTACTGGGCGGCGACGTCGCCCGGGATCCTGCTCATCCGCCGCGCCTCGCTCCGGCTGGTGAAGCACTCGGCCGAGGGCGCCATCCGTCGAAGCGGCGGGTCTCAGAGCGCCGCGGCGGCGGCTTCGGCCACCGAGTGATCCTGCTTGCCGTCGCCGCCGCTCACGCCCACGGCGCCCACGACCGTGCCCCCCTTCTTCAGCGGCACGCCGCCGGCGAACACCATCACGCGCCCGCCGTTGGAGACGTGGATCCCGAAGAACTGGCTGCCGGACTGCGACTCGCCGGCGAGGTCCCTGGTGGCGATGTCGAAGGCGCGGGCCGTGAACGCCTTGTTGATGGCGATGTCGATGCTGCCGAGCCACGCGCCGTCCATGCGCGCGAAGGCCACGAGATTTCCGCCGGCGTCGGCGACCGCGATGTTCATCGGCTGGCCGATGTCGCGCGCCTTCGCCTCGCCCGCGGCGATGACGCGCCGGGCGTCCTCGAGGGCCACCGACTGCACCTGTAGCATGGCTGCGCTCCTGTCGTGAGACGTGTCTGGGCGGGACCGTTCGGGGCGATCCAGAGTGGGCCGGCACCGGGGGGCCCGATGTGATCCGCGTCACACGCCTGCTGCGCTCCCTCCCGCATGCGGGGCCGGCACGATCTCGCGCCACCGGAGCCGCCGCCCGTCCGGCTTCCGGCTCTCGGCCACGTCCGGCCGCCGCCACCGTGGGGCGGCGGGCGGCACCACGAGCACGGCCACCGGCGCCACCCGCGCGAGAAGGCGCGTCGTACTGCCGAGCTCGGTCGGCCCCGCGGCATGCCGACCGTTCCGGCCGAGCACGACGAGGTCGACCGGGTGCCGCTGCACGTAGGCGAGGAGCTGCGCCCCCGGCTCGCCGTGACGCACCGTGGTGCGCACCTCCGCCTCGGCGCACCGGGCGTCGGCGATCTGCGCGCGGAGCCAGGCGTGCACGGCGGCCACCCCGTCCTCACCAGGCAGGGCCCGCGCCGCCGATGGATCGCCGGCCGGATCCACCGGCGACCGGAGCGGCGGCGGCAGGACGTGGGCCAGCGTGAGCTCCCCGCCGACGCGCTCGACCATCCCCCGCGCCGCCGCGAGCACGCGCGCTCCTCCCCCGGCATCGTCCAGTGCGACGAGCACCCGGCGCGGGCAGGTCGCCCCGCGCGCGCCGACCACCAGCGCCGGCGCCTGGGCGTGGCGCAGCAGCCGCTCCCGGGTGCGGCCGCCGCTGCCGCCGCTCAGGTGGCGGCCCAGCACCAGCAGCTCGGCCCGAAGCTCGTCGAGCAGTGCGCACAGCTCCCGCACCGGGTCGCCCACCCGCACGTGCAGCCCGACGGCGGGGCACGCCAGGGTCGAGGCGAAACCCTCCAGCCCGTCCATCGCGCGGCGGCGCAGCTCCCGGCTCCCACAGGGGAGGACGCAGGCCAGCTCCACGCGCGAGGCCGTGCCGGCGAGCTCCGCTGCCCAGCGCGCGGCGCGCAGCGAGGGCGGACGGAAATCGACGCCGACCAGTATCCGTCCCGGCTCCATCATCCCCTCCCCGCCGAGCGGCCGCTGCCGCAGTCGATGCAGCTCGAAGTCTCCGGCACCGCCAGCAGCCGCGCGAACGGGATCGGCCCGTGACAGGCCGCGCAGATGCCGTAGCGGCCGGTCCGCATCCGGCTGAGCGCCTCGAGGATGCGCAGCAGCCGCTCCGGCGCGCCCGCTTCGCGGGCGGCCGTCACCGCCGCGGAAACGTCGGGCGGCTTCGTCGACCAGTCCGCGGACTCGGAGCAGGCCTCGTAGGCGGCGGTGGCGGCGGTCGCCGCGCTCCCCGCGGACGTGGCCGCGAGCGTCGTCGCGGTCTCGTCGTCGACCTCATTGGTCCCCGGCCGGCCGCCGAGGCGCTTCAGCTCGATGCGCAGCTCGGACCAGAGCTCGTGCAGTTCGTCGGGTGTCAGATGCGTCGCCATGGTCGTGCTCCGGTATGTCGTTGGTTGGAAGTGTCGCGTCGCGAGCGGTCTCGGGATCGGGATCGGGAAAACGGAAGCCCCGCCTGCGGAGCACGCAGGCGGGGCGGTATGGTCGCGGACGGGACCGGCGGCCGGGTCTAGTCGGCCGTGGCGGTCCTCGAGCGGCGACGCGGAGCGTCGGGCCTGAGCGTGCGGAAGGCGGGGTGGACGCGCGTCGTGGCCGTGAGCGAGCTCCGGCCCTCGGGGCGCGTCCCGGGGAAGCGCATCTCGGACACGCGGGTGCGGTGGAGGCCGCGCGGAATGGCGAGGAGGGCTCGGGCGGGGGGCCACGCGCGCGCGCCGCCGCGCCGCCGCAGCGCATGGCGGCCACGCCCATGCGTCACGTCGGTCTGCAGGTCGGTCGTACGGCGGTCACGCCGGCGATGGTCCACGACGGGCGGCTCCTCGGCTCCGGGATCCGTGGGGAAACGTCCAACTCCGGGGGACAATAGCCCCCGCTTCCCGAAGCCGCAACGCACGCCGCACGCCCTCCGCTGAGGGGGAACATCACGGCTCCGCATCGCGTTGTCTGGGGATCGCCGGAGCCCGGACCGGTCCGCGCCGCCGGCCGTCGACCGCCCGCCGAGCGGCGCGGGGGCTCGCCAGCGCCCATCCGTCAGGCTACTGTAGGGGTCATCAGTGCGCGAGCGTCCGAAGAAGGGGGCGACTCTCGGATCGCCCCATCAGTGCCCAGGAACCGCCCATGGCATCTGACCGACCGGTCCTTTCGCAGGACGAAATCGACCGACTCCGCTTCACCGCCATCATCGAATCCTCGGACGATGCGATCGTCTCGAAGGACCTCGACGGCACGATCCGGAGCTGGAACCCGGCCGCGGAGCGCATCTTCGGCTACACCGCCGCGGAGATGGTCGGGGACTCCGTCTTCAGGCTGATTCCGCCCGAGCTGCGGGACGAGGAGCACCAGCTCCTGGCCCGCATCCGGTCCGGCGAGCACATCGCGCACTACGAGACCGACCGCATCCGCAAGGACGGGCGCCGGATCCGGATCTCGCTCACCCTGTCGCCGCTCTACGACTCCACCGGCCGCCTGATCGGCGCCTCCGCCATCAAGCGCGACGTCACGACGCAGCGCGCCCTCGAGCACCAACTGCAGCAGGCGCAGCGCATGGAGGCGGTCGGCCGCCTCGCGGGCGGCATCGCGCACGACTTCAACAACCTGCTCACCGTGATCGGCGGGCTCACCACGCTCGCGCTGCCGCACCTTCCCGAGGGCAGCCGCCCGCGCCGCAACCTCGAGCAGGTGGTCAACGCGGCCGAGCGCGCCAGCGCGCTGACGCAGCAGCTGCTGACCTTCAGCCGCCGCCAGCTCTCCGAGGTCGAGGTGCTCGACATGAACGCCGTGGCCGACAGCATGGAGTCGCTGCTGCGCCGTCTGATCGGCGAGCACATCGGCCTCGAGATCCGGCGGAGCACCGACCTCGGGCAGGTGCGCGCCAACCGCGTGCAGCTCGAGCAGGTGCTGATGAACCTCGCCATCAATGCGCGCGACGCGATGCCCGAGGGCGGCACGATCACGATCGAGACCGCCAACGTCTGGATCAACGGCGAGATCGCCCACGAGAAGCTGCAGCTGGAGCCCGGCTCCTACGTCATGTTCTCGGTGAGTGACACCGGCGAGGGCATGGACGCCGTCACCCAGGCGAACATCTTCGAGCCGTTCTTCACGACGAAGGGCCCGGGCAAGGGCACCGGCCTGGGGCTCGCGACGGTGTACGCGGTGGTCCAGCAGGCGGGCGGCGGCATCTACGTCTACAGCGAGCCCGGACGGGGGTCGATCTTCAAGGTCTACCTGCCGCGCATCGAGACGGCGTCGGACGCGGCGTCGGCCATCGCGCCGGCGGCGCAGGCGGGTATCCAGGCGCCCGCGCAGGGCACCGTCCTCCTCGTCGAGGACGAGGCCGGCGTACGCTCGTTCGCCGCCCAGGTGCTCGAGGACGCCGGCTATCGCGTCCTGGAGGCGGCCAGCGGCGAGGATGCGGTGGCGATCACCGGCTCGCTCGACACGGCGGTCGACCTGCTCGTCACCGACGTCGTGATGACGGGGATCAACGGGCGGGTGCTGGCCGAGCGGCTCCGCGCGCTCTATCCCAGGCTGCGGGTCCTCTACATGTCCGGCTACACCGACGACATCATCGTCCGCACCGGCGTCACGACCGACGGCGGCGCCTTCCTGGCGAAGCCCTTCACTCCGCAGGCACTCGTCGACCGGGTCCGCGCGATGCTCACCGCCGGTGCGCCGGGCGGCGCGCGCTGATCGCCGCCCGGCTCACGCCCTCCACTCCGCTCCGAGCTCCCACCACCCCTCCACGCGCGCAGGCCAGGGACTCCCGCCCGGGGTACGGGGTGACGTTACAGGACACCCCCGACGGCCTATGTTTGGGAGTCCGACAGGGGAGGCGCTCATGGCACGCGGCCGCATCTACGACGACATCACCCGGACCATCGGGGACACCCCGCTCATCCGCCTCCGGCGCCTCCCGGCCGGGCTGCCCGCCACGGTCGTGGTCAAGCACGAGGGCTTCAACCCCTTCAACTCGGTGAAGGACCGCATCGGCGCGGCGATGATCGACGACGCGCTGGCACGCGGCGTCCTGAGGCCGGGGATGGTGCTGGTCGAGCCGACGAGCGGCAACACCGGCATCGGCCTCGCCTACGCCGCGGCGGCGCACGGGCTGCACTGCGTCTTCACCATGCCCGAGACGATGACGGTCGAGCGCCGGCACCTCCTGCGCGCGCTCGGCGCCACGGTGGTGCTGACCGAGGGGCCGCGCGGGATGAAGGGCGCCATCGAGCGCGCCGAGTCGATCGCGGCCCGGCTGGGCGGGCGGGCCTGGATGCCGCGGCAGTTCGCCAATCCGGCGAATCCCGACGTTCACTACCGGACCACCGGCCCGGAGATCTGGGAGGACACCGGCGGCGCCGTGGACGTGATGGTGGCGGGCGTCGGCACCGGCGGGACGATCACCGGCGCCGGACGCTATCTGAAGGAGCGGAAGCCGGAGGTGCGCGTCGTGGCGGTGGAGCCGGCCGAGAGCCCGGTGCTCTCCGGCGGCGCGCCCGCTCCGCACAAGCAGCAGGGAATCGGCGCCGGGTTCGTGCCGGAGATCCTCGACGCCGCCGTCTACGACGAGATCGTGCAGGTGACGAACGACGACGCGATCGCCACCGCACGGCGGCTCGTGCGCGAGGAGGCGGTCTTCGCCGGGATCTCCTCGGGCTCGATCACCTGGGCGGCGCTGCAGGTGGCGGCGCGTCCCGAGCTCGCCGGCCGGCTCGTCGTGGCCGTCATCTGCGACTTCGGCGAGCGCTATCTCTCCAATCCCGCCTACGCGGAGTTCGAGGCGCGCGAGCTCCCCGCCGACGTGGCCGCCGCACTGGAGTGACGCCGATGCCCGCCTTCTATCCGCCGCTCTCCCTGCTCCTCGCCGCCGCGCTGCTCGCCGCCTGCTCGAAGGTCCGCAGCGCACCCCCGCCGCCGGCCTCGCCGGACGACGGCGTCGAGGTCTCGCCGGAGGCGTTCCGGTCGCTGCGCTGGCTCGAAGGACGCTGGCAGGGCAGCATCGTCGGGGCCACGCCGGTCTACGTGGCGCACGAATTCGAGAACGACACGCTGATGCGTACGCGCGTGTACGCCGGCGGCAGCTTCTCCGAGGCGGTGGACAGCGGCACCATCGTGCTCAGCGGCGGGCGGCTGCTGGCGGAGATGGGCGAGGGACGCTGGGTCGCCGACGTCGTGGACGACGAGTCGCTGCGCCTGGTGCGCCTGGCCAACGCGCCCGGCGAGGCCGCCATCCGGCGCCTGGCGCCGGACCGGATCAGCGTGCGCTGGCTCTGGCACGACGAGCAGGGCGGCACCCAGCGGCGCACCTTCACCCTCCGGCGCGCCGGGCCCTAGCCCCGCGCCGAACCTCCCGCCCGTCCTCCTCAAGTCTGCCCGATACATCCCGATAACACTCCCTGAACACCGCCGCCGGGCTCTCCGCCCGGCGGCGATCCATACCCTCAGGGAGTCTCACGATGTTCGCTCGTATCCAGGCGCGCGTCGCCGTCGGTCTGGCGGCGGCGCTCGGTCTGGCGGCGGCCCCGGCCGCCGCCCAGGACGGCCCGCTCGACCGCCTCCAGATTCACGGCTATCTCAGCCAGGCCTACGTCGGCTCGACCGACCTGCCGGTCATCGGCATCGGGACGGAGCCGACCGGCAGCTACCGCCGCGCCGCCCTGCAGTTCCGCTACGCCGTCAGCGACAACGACAACCTCGTCGTGCAGTTCCGCAACCGCCGGCTCGGCGAGAGCCCGCTGAACGCCGCCGAGAGCGACGTCGCGCTCGACTGGGCCTTCTATCAGCACCGTGCCGGCCGGACCTCGCTCAAAATCGGCAAGGTCGCCTTCCCGCGCGGCATCTACAACGAGATCCGCGACGCCGGGACGATCCTGCCCTTCTACCGCGCGCCGTACAACTTCTATCTCGAGGGCTTCGAGACGATCGACGGCGCCGTGCTGTCGACGCGCATCCCGCTCGGGGGCTTCTCGCTCGAGCCGTCGATCTACGGCGGCGGCCTCGAGTACCGCTCGTCGCGCCAGACGGCCGAGGGCCCGGTGCTCCTGCGCGCGCGCGGCGAGCGCACCGCCGGCGGCCAGCTCTGGGTCAACACCCCGGTCCAGGGGGTCCGCATCGGCGGCAGCGCGATCCACACGCGCTTCGACGACGCCTCCTTCGCGCAGAACCCCGGCGAGCACAACTCGCTGACCCTCATGGGCTCCTTCGACGCCAGCTTCACCCACGGCTTCGTGCGCGCCGAGATCGAGCACTTCAGCGTCGGCACCTTCGACTACAGGGCCTGGTACGCCCAGGCCGGCGTGCGGCCGACCGAGAAGCTGTCCATCAACGTCCAGGCCGACGTCGCGAACGTCACGCTGGCCACGCCGGGCGGGCCGTTCAGCTACGACCAGGCGCGCGACTACGCGGTGGGCGTGAACTACGCCTTCCTGCCGAACCTCGTGGGCAAGCTCGAGGGACACCGTGCGACCGGCTACTGGTTCGACGCGCCGATCGCCCCGACGGGCCCCGCCGGCGAGACCGAGTACGGCATCGCGAGCATCGCGGTGAGCTTCTAAGCCGCCGCCCGCATCCAGGAGCATCAGACCATGAAGCGCACCATCCTCCTGCTGACCGGCCTCGCCCTCTTCGGCGGCCGCGCGGCGCAGGCGCAGGGCTACACCATCGTCGTCAACGCGTCGAACCCCGTCGCGAGCCTCTCGAAGGCGCAGACGGCCGACCTGTTCATGAAGCGCACCGGCAAGTGGCCGAGCGGCAAGCCGGCCGTCCCGGTCGACCAGGCCAAGAACGCGCCGGTCCGCGCCGCCTTCTCGCAGGCCGTCCTCGGCCGCCCGGTGACGCAGATCTCCGCCCACTGGCAGCAGCAGATCTTCTCGGGCGCCGACGTGCCGCCCACCGAGCGCAGCGGCGACGCGGCCGTGATGGCCTTCGTCGCGTCGACGCCCGGCGGCGTCGGTTACG
>Ga0307410_10001370_pt1 | contig 10952 bp, 9 predicted proteins | sample 322Ometagenome_3_FD_203707 | JGI IMG/M metagenome (GOLD analysis project Ga0307410, IMG submission 203707) | Maize rhizosphere microbial communities from greenhouse at UC Davis, California, United States - 322HYB-O-3 | ecosystem: Host-associated > Plants > Roots > Rhizosphere > Soil | place...
CTTGTTTCTGATTTGTTTGTCCAATATAAATTATCAACATGATTATTAGCTTTATTTCCATCTTTATGACCTACTAACTTATTATTTGAATTGTCATTAGGTAGAAAATACATGGCAACAAAATTGTGAAAATATGGTCCGGTAGTTTTATCATTCGTAAGAGTTAATCGTGTCTTAATACCGGTTGTGGTCATTGTTCCTTTCATGTAATAATCTTTGTCATTTTGTACACGTTTTAACCGTCCACAATTAGATATATAATATGCAAATTTGTATTCTTTATCGTTAATCAGTTCCCATTGTTCATTTTCAATATTTTGGTCATCTTCATTATCTTTATATTTCCATGTAAATCCTTTATGTGTTTTTCGTACTCCTCTACAAGCTTCACTAATGCAATTATTATCATATCCTGTTACTTTAGCAGCATGTTTAGGACTCTTGAACGTCCTAATAAGATTTCCTTTTTTATCATATTGTAAAACAATACGACCACCTCTGAAATTAGATTCATCATCAGAATCTACATCTGATTCTTGATGAATATTTTCAAGCTCATAAACGTATACTAGATTATCAATTGCAATATTGTTTGGATTATTGTCTTTATAATATACTGTATCATCTTGTGTTTGTTCCATATCACAAGGACCATGGAATGATATTTTCATTAATTTTGCCAATTCGAAAACTGCTCTTTTATTATTATCCATTGTCAATTGTTTAGGATGAATTGTATTTGTCAATTCATCAATAACTTTTAACAAATTGTGATCAGATTTTTTTATAATACGTCCTAAATTAGATACTTGATATCTTGATAAATTTTGTGATTCATGGATATCAATCCAAATTTCTCCTTCTAAATTATCATTTGTAGAAGTAGATGGATTGTATTGTGATTCTTGTTTAATCTTGAAAATTCCATTTGAAATTTCTTCTAAAGTAATATATGTATCTTGTGAATTCACATGTTCAAATATAAATCCTTTGGATGCATATTGATCTCCATTAATAACATACGTAATACTGGTTTTATTTACACCAGTAGCTTCTGATGCTTCCAAAATTGATTCATATTCAACAATTTCATTTGTATATATATTTGTTACACGAATAGATTTTGTGTAACAATTTATTAAACCTGTATCGTGTGCATGTTGTACATTCATTGATTGACTACACCATTCTAAATTGTCAATACTATTATGATATTTAACACCATCTTTGTGATTGACAATATCATAATTTTCTGGATCTGGATTCTCAATAAATGCATATGCTACAAGATTATGCACATAATATTTAGTATCAATGTCTGGATTTTTGTTACATAGTGAAATCCTGACATATTTATTAGGATGATCATCGGGATAATTTTCATATAAATTTGTCAGTTCGCTAATTTTGTCGATTGATGATATTTTAACTCGCCCTAAATTAGACACTTCATATGTTTGTCCCAAACACTTGTAATCTATTACTTTCCAAATTTCATTTTCAACTGTTGTATTCGGAAATTTCCAAATATATCCTGCATATCGTTTATATTTAGCTTCAGTTGGTTTCTTTTTGTTATATCTGCAACATTTGAGAATCATTTCATTGTCAATTTCTAATTCATTTGCAGCAGATGTAGCATTTTTATAAGTTTTGATAAATTCATTATCATCAGAATATACATCAACAGGAATACCTTTCGCTCCTATTTTAGAATATTTATTTCTATTTTCATTCTGTTGTTGTTTAGTTGCCCATCTAAGATTATTAATTTTATTGTCATAACGAGTTTTATTAATATGATCTACTGTGTGACTTTTAGTAGGTTTAGATCCTTCAAATGTTGCTAAAACTAATTCATGAATCATAAAATTTTTTCGATCATCTTCTCTAGTAAATCTGCAATTAATATATCCATCTTGATTTAATCTAAATTTCATTAATTTTCCAGTTCCTTCAATAAAAACACGTCCTAAGTTTGAAATTTTATATCCAACACATCCATAATCTGGATGTATATTTTTCCAGATCTCTTGATCTAATTCTTCTTGAGTAATTTGTAATTCACTGATATAATCAAAATCGCCGGCCATTACAAATAATATTTGTTAATATGAGTATAATATAATGGTATACTATTAATATAAAACGTTGTCTATAATTCATTTTTATATCACGCCGACCGCCTTATCAAACAATCCGTACAGCATTGGGAAATGTAGCCCTTTTATTTTTCATCAAATCACAATTATTCATGTATTATTCAATTTTATTGAATAATTTGTTTATTCGTCAATTTAATCTAGTTAAGCTTATTATCCTAATTAGCACGATGGGCGACTTTTTCCGTAAGCTGAACAAATTCGCTGATACGGATTTCCACAGGAAGATGTGAATGGAGCCGGCTGACAATATACGCGAGCGCAAGGAGGTGCAGGGAATGCACAACCAGCATTGTTATTCGTATTTACACCATAATCGCTAAAACCATGCGGTGCCCAATTGTTAGAATTACTACATCCGCAACCACTTGCCGAACCGTATGCAGGTAGAGAGTTATCCATATTCTGATAAGACATTAATAATAACATAATAAAAAATTTATCAAAAAATTCATCACAATTTATTTATCACAACTTATTCATCCATTTTATTCAACGAAGTTGAATAAATTACATTCCATAATATGAAATTAAATCGTCCTGTTCTGGTGGGGCCGTAAAATCGAATGACATTTGCCATCCCCCCATCAATGGTTGTTCATTTGGTGATACCAGTCCATAATAAATATCTGTTGCTGGTCCCGTCAACTGGAATGTTGGATATATTCCATCCTGATCTGTTAATATCAGACCCAATGGTACCCCGAATCCTTCACGACCATTATATTTCAATATACTGTTTCCATTTACAACTATATTATTGTTCAATTTTAGACATTTACTCGACAAATTGTGTATACGAATGTATACCAATCCATTGTTCGATAATACATAATTTGAGGTATCCAAATAAGTCGGTCCAATTATACGTGTCGTAATCTGTCCTACATGAATAGTTGTATCAGATCCTGACCACCCTCGATTCATCTTTTTTGTTCCAGATTGTTCTGGATATGTTATTTCTCCGACTTTACTTCTGTCATTGTCTGAGAACCCTTGATAATTCTTTCCGGTTCCAAAAACTGGAGTATAATATACAATACCCATATCATTGTCCAATTGAATGGACATTCTATTAACCAAGTATTTATCTGTTGTTACAGTTTGAGATGAATTGTTCATGACTTTTATTGGAGTTGGCAAATCAGGACTATTGATTGTAATATTGTGATTCGGATAATGATTATGAATCACATACTTTATTTGTCCTTGTGGTGATGGAGATTTGGGGGAAATGTGCTCATGATGTTTGTGTTTATTTGATGAAATACTGATAACAATTATTGTTACAAGCACAATAAAAAATATGATTAATATCGTTGATGACATTATCAATCACAATACTATTAATTAATAGTATTTAATATTTTATAAAATTCATTATACATTATAAGATTCATAAAATGATTATATGATATAATCATAATCTGTAATAAATAATTTAAATTTCGTGGTGGTAAGAGATGGGTTGTTGTCAATCTACAAATTCACAAACATCTAATTCTGTAAATTGGGATTTAGCAACTATCAAAACTCCTGAATTCACTTTAGCCAGAAAAACACAAGCCAAAGTTGTCAAAGTTTATGATGGAGATACTTGCACGGTTTGTATTCCAATCGGAGATGAATTCAAACGATTACAAGTTAGAATGTATGGATATGATGCTCCAGAATTGAAAGATAAAAGACTTGAACATAAACAAAAAGCCATTCAAGTTCGAGATGCACTAAGACAATTGATTATGAATCAAATTGTTGAATTGGAAATTATGGATATTAAAGATAAATATGGACGTTGTATTGGTATTATAACACATAACAACATAAATATCAATCAGCATATAATCAAATCATTTCCAGAATGTGTTAATGTATATCAAGGAGGAACCAAACAAACTTTTGAATTTGAAAAAGAATAATTCACATCTTTAATTTTATTCAATCATAATTGAATAAATTTATAATTATTCTGAATCCACTAATTTTCTAAATTCAGAATTTTTCAGATATTTATTAACCAAAGATAATTCTGATTTCATAATTTGTAATACGTCCATTGTACTAATTTCCATAATATCAGCTGTTTCTTCTGCACATCTAATATATTCTTTCATCATCCGAATATCTTTAGAAGATGAATTTTGTGATTCCACATACTTTTTCATCAATTCGAATTGAATTGGTGTGAATCTCCAGGCTTTGTATGGAAATTCTTTCAATTTTCGATTCCATTGTCCCTTGAATTTTTTGAATATATCCTGATAATTATGGGTTTGAGTTCCATAAACCATGATAGATTGTTTGTATTTTATATAATGCATTCCCATCCAATCGGTAATGTCCAATTCTTCATCATCTTCTTGATCACCATCATTGTCATCTTCTTCATCCTTTTCATCTTCTTCGTCATTTTCATCTTGTTTTTGGGAATTTAACAGATCGTTCTTGAGCGTTGTATAATATTTTTCATCTATAATCCATCCAGAATGTGGTGGTTGTTTTAATTTATCGGCATGCATTCCTTTGGCATTCTTAATTATTTGTTTGTGTTCTGAATTGAGTTTTCCATATACAACATAATATTTATTTGCATATTTTGTAATATAAACACCTGGAATAACTTCATTATCTTGTAATTTAGGTTCAGTCTTTTTTGGTTGAGTCTTTGATTGTGATTTTGGTTGTGTTTTAGATTTTGAGCTACGTTTGTTATCTTTGGGATTCAATTTATCTAAACCTCTATGTAATGGTGTATTCAACCAATCCCAATCACCTTCTGTAGTATCAATTGCCCATTTGAATTTAGTGCGCATACCCTTTGGATATATTTTATTGATATTCACGTCATGTCGTTTGGTCCATGCCACAACCAAACGAGGATCGATGTAGTTTTGTAAACTTGTGTTTAATGCAATATCCTGAGTATTACTTTTCAAATCAATCATATTTTTCTTTTTGAGAATTTGTTCGTCAATTTTTGATAAATTTTTGTCCTTACTTTTTTGTTCTTTTCGTTTGACTTTTAGATCTTGTAATTGTTTTTCCAATTTGTCAATTTGTTGTTGCGATTTTTGAGGAATACTTCGTATATGATTTAATGTATTAGCAACAATTATATTGGCATTTTTAAATATTTTGACTTTTACGTCTTCGATATCCGTTTCATCTGGTTCGTTATTAATTAATTCATTATACATTGTTCTACTGGCCAATCGTGTTCTGAACATTTTAGCTGTAAAATCCTTATCAAATGATTTCAAATAATCATTGACATCTTGAGATTTAGATGATATCTGATCAAATAATAAATCATCATCCGATTTATTTTTCGTATAATTTCTTAAATTATGATATACTTCATCATTGACATGTAATTCTTTAAAAAATCTCACTGAATCCTTTCCCAAAAAATCCAGTACGATAATATTATCATCTTTGAATTGTAAATTACCAACTTGTAAAGTTGTCGCACCAATTGTTTGAGCTTCATCTTCACCTTTTTCATTTCCAATTCGAATTCCGAAATGGTCGATAAGGTATAGGATAGTTCCTATTTGTTGTGTTCTTTTATTTTGTGATTCCATATCATTAGTATATTTTTCTCGGATTTGTTTGATATATTTTTGTAATTTTCTAACCTTTTCGTATTTCGTATAATCCGATTTGGTGGTTATTTCACTATCTCGAGCCAATCGCATGTATTTTACATCTCCTGTAATTGAATCTCTCCAACTAGCCAACCATTCATTAGTAGGTATATGAACAACTTGTTTCCATTTATGTCCAGGAGGTGGGATGGGAACTGGATCATCCTTTCCAATATTAATAATGACATCTTCGGGATTTACATCTCTTTTAATTTTTCCAGATTTAGGATTTTTACCTCTTCCTGAATAAATCGAAGCAGGTTCAACTGTAAAATTCTGAACTGCCTCTCTGCGACCATCTACAATAGCATAACCATAATTCGTTTTACGTTCTTGGGCTGCAAGATTAATTGGAACTTTATTTTTTTTCTTGTCCTCGGTTAGTTTCTCTTTGTATTGTACTATTGCACTAAAATCTATAGAATCTAAATCTACAATAATTTTTCGCAATTCTGGAGTTAGATATTTTTTGAAATCTGTGAAAAAATTGTCTCTAAATGTTGCCGATGAAAGGTGTTTTACTGTAGATGTCTTTTCCGTAATTATTCGATTAACATAGAACATGGCAACTTTTTCGGCTTCCGGATTCAATCTTATACTACGACCATTATACTTGATTGGAATATTGTGAGGAATATATGGTTCCATAATATGTGTAAAATATGGTCCATGATGAGATAATGTTTTCCATTTAACATCTCCTTTCAATTCTAATTCTTTCTCTGTCCAATCTTGTTGTTCGGCTCCAAATTCTTTAGGATGACCTAATTGAATATCTGATGATATATGTAAAATAGAGTTGGGATGTGTGACAGGATCATCATCTAATTGGTCATGAATATGATTGATACGAGTTATGACTTTTTTGCTATTACCTCGTACACGAATACACACTTTCTTGATGTTCTTGGCGTGATAAATAATGAATGGTAATTCTTCATCCTCTGTAAAATGATCATCAATATGTACGTCTGTGTATATACTTTTTACATGATCAATGACATCTTCTGGATCATATTCTTCATCTGTTATAATATCGTAACAGTAACTCGTCATAAATTATGAATATTAATAATTTATAGTTAAAATATAATTTCATTTTACCGTTATTTGATTAAAAATTTTATTGTGTTTTTCAATTAAAACATTTATTTCGTAAATAACAATGAATAAATTAATACTTTTACAATATCCTAGTGAATGTCATCACAAGAATAAAATTTCTGTTATTAGAGGATGCGAAAAATTAGGAATTCTGTATAAATCTACAGATAATATTCAAGATGTATATAATGGAAATTGTGATATATTGTGGCTACCCATGACATATGTGTCGTATGATAAAATACCAAAACACGTAAAAATTATATACGGACCTCAATTCTTTGTATTTTCTGATGGACATGAAATATGTGGAACACCAGATTTATCTTTAATTGGGAGATGTTTTTTCAATACATTGTCAGCATGGAACAAAAATAGAATGGAAATAGATAGTACATATATCGTACCCATGAAATCATATCCATTTGGTATAAATACTGACAAATTTTGTCCACACACATACAATACGAATAAAATTCATGATATACTAATTTATTACAAATTTCGTCAAGAATCTGATTTGAATGAAGTTGTAAAAATTATTCAGGATCTGAATCTAAGTTATAATATCATAAGATATGGGTCGTATCATGAGAATGATTATTTATCTTTATTGAGAAATAGTAAAATGATTGTTTGGGTAGGTGGTCATGAATCACAAGGATTCGCTTTACAAGAAGCGTTGGCATGTAATATTCCTATACTTGTGTGGTCAGTTACAAGTATGAAACAAGAATGTTTGTATGGTCGATATACATATATTAATGATATGACACATTGTATGACGGCCGAAACTGCTACATCATTTGATGAAACATGTGGGATTGTGTGTTACGAATTGTGTGATATTAAAGATAATATTATTAGGATAATAAATAATTTGGAGGAATACCATCCTCGTGAATTTATTATGAATAATTTACAAGAAGATATGTGTCTAAAAAGAATGCTGAATGAGTTGAATATACAAATTTAATATTATTTTATAAAATATATTATTAATTATGGTGGTTAAACGCAAATCTATTAAACGTAAATCCACTAAACGTAAATCAACAAAAGTAAATCTGGTAAACGTAAATCAACAAAACGTAAAACCAGTAATCGCAAAAGTTCAACTAAATCTGGTGTAATGGTTACAAATAGAGTAAAACATATCATATGAAATTACGAATTCGTAATGGAGGTATTCATGTTTCTCACCCGAATAGATATTTTTATTGGAATGCTAAAGCTATTCGAGATTTAGCTAGTTTCAATTCATCTACTCAGAAAATGACTATTAATGAATTAGATCATGGTGAACCAACCAATAGTAAAGTAACTATCAAATTTCATAATCAATCTGATTATGATAAAGTCAAAAATATGTAAATTATTTTCCGATAACATGTTTCTATCGCTATGCGATAGAAACTCGAGTTTCTTCTGCTACGCAGAAGAAACATGTATAATTAATTTTCGATTTACGAAAATTAAAAATTATTCCAAATGAAATTCATATAGCTCGTGTAATTGTTGTAATAAAAGTGGAATCGAATATAGTGGTGAATGAATTGAATATTTTTATAAAATGTATTATTAATATGGTGATTAAACGCAAATTCACTAAACGTAAGTCATCAAAACGTAAAACCACTAAACGTAAATCAACAAAACGCAAATCACCAAAACGTAAAACTACTAAACGTAAATCAAGTAAACGCAAATCACCAAAACGTAAAACTACTAAACGTAAATCAAGTAAACGCAAATCAAGCAAATATTCAATTTGGCAATTACCTAATGGAAAATTAGTTGATGAAGTTTCTTCTGGTCATTATAGAAATCCTAAAACTGGTAGACTTAAAAGAATTTCACGAAACATGAAATTAGTAAAACGTAAATAATATCCCAATATATATTTAATATTCGCAAATCGAAAATTAAAAATTATCCCAAATGAAATTCATACAATTCGTGTAATTGTTGTAATAAAGGTGGAATAGAATATAGTGATGAATGAATAGACGATAATGTGCGATTGATTGGTTCATCTTCCGTTGGAATGATTGAATTAGATATTTTATAAACTGAACACACCATTTTGATCAATTCGTATTTTGTAACAGATTCTGAAAATACATGACGTGTCCCTATCCACAATAAATCATTAATAATCAAAAATTCGATATATTTGGCTAATGTTAAACACGTTATCCCATTCCAATAATGATTAGTAAATCCTGGAATGGATTTGTGTGGTTGAGTTTTAAAACTCTTGATCCATTCCAATAATGATTTCTTATTATATAATTCTTCTCCAATAATTGATGTTCGAATGACAGTTGCATGTTTACATTCTCCCATATATTTACTCATTCCATACACATTGGATGCATCAGATTCACAAAGTTCATTATAATTTCCTGTTTTTCCTGAAAAAACACAATCGGTCGTTATATGAATTAAACGACCACCTAATATTTCGATAATGTGATTTAATTTGTGTGGGAATTCTGCATTCACACTTATAACATCACTTGCGCAATAATTCTTTTGTGGAATGCATCCAACACAATTTATAAAATATTTTTTAACATTACTTCCATATTTTTGAGTGTGTGTTGATAAAACATAATACAAATTCAATATGTCAGTTTTAACATTTAGATTTTCACGTGATATACATTCTACAATATAATTATTTCGTTTAAAATATTCTGAAACATATTTTCCAAGCATACCACTACATCCTAATACTATAATGCAGATTTTACTTGTATCAATTAGATTTGACATAATTTTTATAATTTTGACTTTAATTTATTTGATTAGAATAATTATTCAAATAATTAAATGTTATTGTAAACTGATCATGTATTAATTTGAAAATAATTGTATATAAATCTACCAATTCGTTATTTGTATTGTGTGTGTTATTTATAATGCGTGTTTCTGTAATGGATTGTTTTATAATTTGTTCGAACCTTGATAATGTGCTCATCCATTCACTTTGTGTATGGATATGAAATAATATGTGAATTGGTCGTGATAACATGATTGCAGTATTTAATAAAACAAGATTTTTATCCATTTCTGTAATATGTGAATGATCTTCAAGTGTTTGCATTAACAAATAATTATCAATACATATCTTTCTGGTTATATGATGATTGTGTGTATTATATAATGTATATGATATATTGTGTGGATCATATTGTATAAGTGGTAATAAAGTTGATATATAGTCTTGACATGAAATGGTTATGTTTGGATTATTTAATTTATTCTTTAGGAGTTGATGACATTCATCAATAATGCTTTCAATAGTGTGTGGTGGACTCATTTATTATATTAGATTCAGTCTAATATAAATTTTATATAATATTTACCAATCAATTATTATATACAAAATTGTGTATAATATGATTTGACTTTTTCTAAATATAATTATTAAGATGTAAATAATCATATAATTCGGATTTGGATAATACATTTTGTGAACTATTATAATCATATGATTCATTCCAAAGATTTTGTGTAAATGATGGTTTGATAATATAATAATTATCGACTTGTATTGTGCGATATGATTGACTGTCATTAATTAGTGATTCGTAGAGTTTTTCTCCTGGGCGTATTCCCGTAATATTAATCGTTTTATTGTATTTTTCTGCAAACAATTCCAATACATCTTTAATATACATAGCATTCAATTTTGGAATAACAATATCACCACTATTTCCATAAACTAGCGCGTATTTGATGAGTTTGATAGAATCTGAAAGTGTCATAATAAATCTGGTCATCTTTTCATGTGTTAATGTCAACGATTTAACACTTTCATCCATACATTTAGTCTGTATAATGGGAATTATAGATCCCCTGGAATTCAAAACATTACCATATCTAACAATGACAAATTTAATATTAGATACAAATTTAGCCTTTTCTACCATCATATTTTCACATAATGCTTTACACAATCCATATGTATTAATAGGACTACAAGCCTTGTCTGTGGATATAAAACATACGGATTTTAGATTTAGTGTAT
>Ga0307410_10001371_pt1 | contig 10950 bp, 12 predicted proteins | sample 322Ometagenome_3_FD_203707 | JGI IMG/M metagenome (GOLD analysis project Ga0307410, IMG submission 203707) | Maize rhizosphere microbial communities from greenhouse at UC Davis, California, United States - 322HYB-O-3 | ecosystem: Host-associated > Plants > Roots > Rhizosphere > Soil | place...
GATAATTCGAAGAATGTCTGGGAGGAGATCTCCGACGGCCTCGACTACATGAAGGTCAACGGCCACGACCAGTCGACGCGCGCCTATGTCGGCGCCTTCAACTTCAAGGGTCAGGACCAGCAGAAGAACGTCGGGAAGCTGTCCGGCGGTGAGCGCAACCGCGTCAACATCGCCAAGATGCTGAAGCGCGGCGGCAACGTGCTGCTGCTCGACGAGCCGACCAACGATCTCGACGTCGAGACGCTGGGTGCGCTCGAGGAAGCGATCGAGAATTTCGCCGGTTGCGCCGTGGTCATCAGCCACGACCGCTTCTTCCTGGACCGCCTTGCGACTCACATCCTGGCGTTCGAGGGTGACAGCCACGTCGAATGGTTCGAGGGCAACTTCCAGGCCTACGAGGAAGACAAGATTCGTCGCCTCGGCGAGGAAGCCACCCGGCCTCACCGCACCTCGTATCGGAAACTGACGCGGTAAGCCGGCGGTGGGGGAACCAGCCTTCTTCGAACACGAAGGCGAGTTCCGCCGCTGGCTGGCCGCCAATCACGAGACGGCGTCGGAGCTGCTCGTGGGCTTCTGGAAGAAGGGCAGCGGCAAGCCGTCGATCGACTGGCCCCAGGCGCGAGACCAGGCGCTTTGCTTCGGCTGGATAGACGGTGTCCGCAGATCGTTGGGCGACGATGCCTACACGATCCGCTTCACTCCACGGCGCAAGCGAAGCATCTGGAGCAACGTCAATCTTCAGAGGTTCGAGGCGCTGAAGGCTGCTGGGCAGATGACCGCGGCGGGCGAACGTGCCCTTGCCGACAGCACCGGGCCCAAGGGCGTGTATGCCTATGAGAAGCCGCTTACGGCCTTGCCTGGCGAAGACGAACACCAGTTTCGCTCCAACGCCGACGCCTGGGCGGACTGGGAAAAACGCCCGCCAAGCTATCGCAAGGTCGTTCTGCACTGGGTGACCAGCGCCAAGAGAGCAGACACGCGCGCCGCGCGGCTGAGGACGCTCATCGAGTGTAGCGCCGCGGGCGAGAAGATCCCTGGTTACGACATCGGACGAAAGAAATGAGCCGGGCGGATCCGCCCAGCGACCATGAGCATATCGCCGCCGGCATTCTGTGCCGGATCGGCTCGGGCCTCAGCTTCTCAACCATGGGCGCATTGCTCAAGCTTGCGTCGATGGAGGGCATGAACGCCCCGGAGCTGGTCTTTTACCGCTCCCTCTTCAGCCTGCCCGTGATCCTTTTGTTCGTGCTGAAGAGCGAGAGCCTAGCGGCGCTCCGGCCAAACAATCCCCTCGCTCACATCTGGCGGAGCGGGCTTGGGCTGCTCTCCATGGGGCTCACGTTCCAGGCCTTGATCCTGCTTCCGCTGGCCGACGCGACGGCGATCAACTTCACGGCGCCGATCTTCGCTACGATCCTCTCCTTCCTGGTGCTGAAGGAGGATGTCCGGCGTCATCGATGGGCGGCCGTCATGGTTGGCTTCGTCGGCGTCCTCATCATCGCGAGGCCGGGGGGTTCGAGCCTTCCTGCGCTAGGCGTCGCCATCGCTCTGCTGGGCGCGCTAGGGCAGGCTGGCGTGACCACCACGCTTCGGCAGATCCAGAAAAGCGAGAATCTGTCGGCAATCGTCTTCTGGTTCGCCATTGCCGGCATCACGGTGGGCGGGCTGTTGATGCCTTTCTTCGGGACTGTGCATGGCGCGCGGGCCTTTGCCTATGTGGCTGCCGGCGGACTCGCTGGAGGGCTTGGCCAGCTGTTCATGACCGCGTCCCTTCGCGCGCCCGTGTCGGTCGTCAGTCCGTTCGACTATCTGCAGATTGTCGCGGCCACGATTTACGGATGGCTTCTCTTCTCCGACGTTCCGCGCCTGCACACGGCCATAGGTGCGGCGCTGATTGCAGCCAGCGGTCTTTACACCGCGTGGCGCGAGCACCGTCGCCGCGTCCGGCAGGCAGCAGCCGCGGTGCCGGCGGTATGATCAGCGTAACCGGGCCCTTGTGGCTTTGGTCCGGCGAAAGCGCGAGCTGGCACTTCATCAGCGTTCCGCAGGAGCAGGCAGATGAAATCCGCGCGCACGGCCTGATGAGCCGCGGTGGATTTGGTTCGGTGCGGGTCGAGGCGCGGATCGGTGACGTCACGTGGCGGACCTCCGTGTTTCCGGTAAAGGCCGGCGGCTACATCCTGCCGGTCAAAGCCGACGTCAGGCGAAAGGCTGGGATCGCTGCGGGGGACACCGTCAGTGTCGCGCTGGAGCTTCTCGGCTAGCGCAATCGCTTTACCAGCAGGCGACCGTCATCGCCGCTCTTCACCTCGAAGTTCGGGACCGCCTTAATCAGGTCGGACAGCCGCGTGAAGCCGTAGTTCCGCGCCGCGAAACTTGAGACCGCCTTCGCACGCTGGCCGAGCTCCGACAGCGGCGTATACCCTTCTTCGTCGCGCTTGGACGCCTTGTAGGCGGAGCCGAGCACCTGCAGCAGTTCCGTGTCGACGGGCCGTTGGCCCTTGCCCGTGGCAGGTTGTTCAAGTTGCTCGTCGTCAAGGGCTAGTGCGCCCACGTCGAAGAAGCGCGTGCAGGCCTGCTGGAAGGAGACGGGCGTCTTGGCCGTCCCGAAGCCATAGACATCAAGCCCGTCCTCACGAATGCGCTGCGCCAGGGGCAGGAAGTCGCTGTCCGAGGACATGATCCCGAACGCATCGACGTTCCCGCGGTAGAGCAAGTCCATCGCGTCGATCGTCATCTTCATGTCAGTCGCGCTCTTGCCTTTGATGACGTCACGCTGCTGCATCTGAACGATCGAGTGACTGCTCGACAGCGCACTCCATCCTTTAAGGCTGGCCTTTTCCCAATTTCCGTAGGCGCGGCGGATATTGATCGTGCCGAGTTCGCCAAGGACGAGCAGCACTTCGTCGAGGTGGTCGGGTGAAGCGTTGTCCGCGTCGATCAGGAGAGCGACGTTGGATTCGTGTTCGACGCTGCGCTCTCGCATTCCGACTCCCTTTTTTTCGCTCTCTAGCGCAGCCTCGCGCAATGGCCACAGTCCGGCGCGCATCTGTTCCGGACGTGAACGCCAGATGACCGATGCGGGAACGAAACGCCCGCTTGCGCACTGATAGCTGTTACAGGGGGCGAGTTGTGGAAGGGATGAGACGATGAGGAAGTTTGGACTTGCGGTAATCGCCGCTGGCAGCCTGGCCGCAGCCGGCTGCACGACTTATCCGAACCAGTACGGCTACGACCCGTATTACGGTAACCCAGGATACAACCAGGGTTACACCTATGACAGCCAGGGCCGTCGCGTTGCGACCGGCGCTGCGGTCGGTGGTGCTGCCGGCGCTGTTGCGGGCGCCGTTATTCCGGGCGTGAGCCCCGTCCAGGGCGCGATTGCCGGTGCAATCCTCGGCGGCGTGCTCGGCGCGACGGTCAATGGACGTCAGTATTACCGCGATACCCGCGGTTATTGCTACTACGTCGACCAGTACGGCCAGCCGCACTACAGCTACGACGTTCGCTGCTAAGCCAACCGCTTAGCAGTCATTGTTGAGTTGCCAGCTAGGCGGGGCGGAAGTCACCTTCCGCCTCGTCGAGCACGTATAGGCGTCCTTCGGCGATGGAGAAGTGCGCGCCATGGAGCTTCAATTCACCTGTGGCCTCGCGCTCTGCGATCCACGGGAATGTGCGCAGGTTCGCAAGGCTGACCTTCACCGCCTCTCGTTCCATGTCCGTATATGCGTCGCGATCGAGCGTATCGTGCCGCTCGCGCACGGCCCGGCTCGCATCATCGAGCATGTGAACCCAGTCCGAGATGAAGTGGCCCTCTCCGGGCTCGGAATCGTCGAACTGACCGGTCAGGGCCGCGGCGCAACCGCCGCATAGCCCATGGCCCATGACCAGGATCTCGCCAACCTTGAGCTGCGTCACCGCGAATTCGAGCGCCGCCGATACGCCGTGATGGCCCCGGGTCGTCTCGTACGGCGGGGCGAGCCCGGCAATATTGCGGACGACGAACATCTCACCGGGCCGCGCGTCGAAGATCTGCGCAGGATCAACGCGGCTGTCGGCGCAGGACAGGATCATGATCCTGGGACTCTGCCCCTCCGCTAGTTCGGACCAGCGATCCCGCTCCTTGCCCCAGTCGGTGTCGCGGAAGCGGCGGTAGCCTTCGATCAGTTGTTGCAGGTACGGCATGACGCGCGGCTAGCGGCTGAGGGGCAGGGGTGGCAAGCACAGCGTGCAGTCGCTATCTGGCCGGCATGAACGCCCCCGCCGCAGTTCCTCCGAAGCAGCGCAAGCCCGACTGGATCCGGGTCAAGGCGCCCGTCAGCGAAGGTTATCACGCCACGCGCAAGCTGATGCGCGACCTCAACCTTGCGACCGTCTGCGAGGAAGCGGCCTGCCCGAACATCGGCGAATGCTGGACCAAGAAGCACGCGACCGTGATGATCCTCGGCGACACGTGCACGCGGGCCTGCGCCTTTTGCAACGTGAAGACCGGCATGCCGCGTGCGGTCGACCCGCTTGAGCCGGAGCATGTCGCGACCGCGGCCGCCGAGCTTGGCCTCGAGCATATCGTGGTGACGTCGGTCGACCGTGACGATCTGCCGGACGGTGGCGCTTCGCAGTTTGTGAAGGTGATCCAGGCACTTCGCCGGAATACGCCGTCGACGACGATCGAGATCCTGACTCCCGACTTTCGCAACAAGAGCGAGGCCGCAATCGACGCGATCGTCGAGGCCGGTCCCGACGTCTACAACCACAACCTCGAAACCGTGCCGCGCCTTTATCCGACGATCCGTCCGGGCGCGCGCTATTACGCTTCACTGCGCCTGCTTGAGAGCGTGAAGCGCAAGGCACCGCACATCTTCACCAAGTCGGGCGTCATGGTCGGTCTGGGCGAACAGCGCCTCGAGGTGCACCAGGTCATGGACGACATGCGCTCAGCCGGCGTCGATTTCCTGACCATGGGTCAATATCTCCAGCCGACGCCTCGCCATGCGAAGGTGGAGGAGTTCGTCACTCCTCAGTCGTTCGACGCCTACGCGGCCATTGCTCGGGCCAAGGGCTTCCTGCTCGTTGCGGCATCGCCGCTGACTCGCTCCAGCTATCACGCCGGCGACGACTTCCGGAAAATGCAGGAGGCGAGGGCCGCCCAGTTGGCGAAGGAAGGCGCGAATGCCGCGGCATAGCGAGACGCGGCATCTCCCCTACACGCCGGAACAGCTGTTCGACCTCGTTGCGGACGTTCAGCGGTACGATGAATTCCTGCCCTGGGTCGTAGCGGTTCGCGTCCGATCGTCGAGCGAAACGGAGACGGTCGCCGACCTCGTGGTCGGCTTCAACGCGTTCAAGGAGCGCTTCACCAGTCGCGTCCGCAAGGAACGGCCAGACCGTATCTGCGTGGATTACGTGGAAGGCCCCCTCAAATACCTGCACAATGAATGGAAGTTCGAGCGGGCGGACGACGGCGGCACCAACGTCAGTTTTTCCGTCGACTTCGCATTCAAGTCGCGCATCTTCGAGACGCTTGCCGGCTCCATGTTCGACCGGGCGCTTCGCCGAATGACCAATGCGTTCGAGCAGCGCGCCGCAGTGCTTTACGGGATCAGCAAGTCGAGCGCGCAAAGCGCCGCCTGAAGACGCACCCCCGAGCGCGTTTGCTCATCGAAGAATTTCTGGTCGGCCACAATCTTCGCCGGATCGGCGTCGCGCTCGGCCGTCGCGAAAACGACCGTCCCGACGGGCTTTGATGGTGTCCCACCACCGGGACCAGCAATGCCCGTGATCGCGACCGCAATATCGGCATCGGACGCGGCAAGTGCGCCGCGAGCCATGGCCCAAGCCGTTGCCACGCTGACCGCGCCGAACGTTTCGACGACCTCTTCGCTCACCTTAAGCTCGTGGATTTTCGCTGCGTTTGAATAAGTTACGTAGCCTGCTTCAAACATTTCCGAAGACCCGGGAATCTCGGTGATCGCCGCGCTGACCAGCCCGCCGGTGCAACTCTCGGCGACCGTCACGCGGCGGCCCGCGGCGCGATTAGCCTCGACCACTTCGCGGGCCTTGTCGACGAGTTCGGAGGGGAGGAGAGCGTCCATCAGGCGGCCTCGCCGATCCGGATGCTGGCGACGGCTTGCGCGGCAATGCCTTCTCGCCGACCGGTAAAGCCAAGTCCTTCGGTGGTCGTGGCCTTGATGCTGACCTGGTCGACGCCAAGGCTCATGATCTCGGCAATCCGCGTGCGCATTGCGATACGGTGCGGCCCAATCTTTGGCTCCTCCGCGATAACCGTACAATCCACATGGTCGATAATGGCTCCCTTGGCACGGACCAGGTCGACGGCGTGCGACAGGAACAGCCGGGACGGCGCGCCCTTCCATTGCGGATCAGACGGCGGGAAGTGCTCGCCGATATCGCCCAGGCCCGCAGCGCCGAGCAGGGCGTCGGTTATGGCATGCAGGACGACATCCGCGTCGCTATGCCCGGCGAGCCCGCGCGAATGCGGGATTTCGACGCCGCCAAGGATAACGGGACCCTGATTGGCGAAGGCGTGCACATCGAATCCCATGCCGGTGCGCGGAGACAGCCGCCCCGCAAGCCACTGAGCGGCGCGATCGAAATCCTCGGCCGTCGTAAGCTTTTCCAGTGCTGGATCGCCAGCGACGGCTGACACCTTCATATCCGCTGCGCGAAGCACCGTGGTCTCGTCCGTGGGAGGCTTGCCCGACCAGGCTGCGTAAGCGGATCGCAATGCGTCCAAGCGAAACACTTGCGGTGTCTGGACCTTGGCCAGGCCGACGCGGTCCACGATCTCGTCGATCGATCCCGTGACGCGCGCAATCGTGTCGCCCACCGGCAGGATAGGGGCCGCTCCTTCCGAGAATTCGAGCTGGGCGATCAGCCGGTCGACGACTGCGGCCGGGCAGAATGGCCTCGCGGCGTCGTGGATCAGGACAGCATCGCCCGACAGCGCGGCAAGGCCCGCACGGACCGAGTCCGCTCGCTCGGCGCCTCCTTCGATCGGTTCACCAACGGGAAGGCCTTCGAGGGCCGATGCGGCCCACTCGGCTTGCCCCTGTCCGATGACCACCCGCACCGTTTGGATTGCAGGATGACCGATCAGGCTTTCCACCGCCCAGCGGAGCACCGGCTTTCCGCCCAGCAGGCGGTATTGCTTCGGCAGCCCGCCGCCGAGGCGCTCGCCTTTGCCGGCAGCGACGATGAGGGCGGTGGTGGTCACGGGCGGCGGCTGTAGGGGCGCTCGCCTTGTCCGCCAAGGGCTTCTCCACTATCTGCGCACGACCCATGCAGAAGTTGAAGCCCATCGACATCGGTCCGGTCCGGATCGACGTGCCGGTTATTCTGGCGCCGATGACGGCCGTCACCGATCTGCCGTTCCGGCGGATCGTGAAGCGCTATGGGGCCGGGCTGACGGTCAGCGAGATGATCGCCAGCCAGGCGATGGTCCGCGAGACCAAGCAGTCCCTGCAAAAGGCGATGTGGGACCCGGCGGAAGAGCCGGTGTCCGTCCAGCTCGCGGGTTGCGAGCCGCACATCATGGCGGAAGCGGCCAAGCTCAATGAGCAGCGCGGCGCGGCGATCATCGACATCAACATGGGCTGCCCCGTGAAGAAGGTCGTCAACGGCGATGCCGGGTCGGCCTTGATGCGAGACCTGCCGCTGGCTGCGAAGTTGATCGAGGCGACCGTCAAGGCGGTGAACGTCCCCGTCACGCTCAAGACACGCATGGGCTGGGACCATTCAAGCCTCAATGCGCCAGAGCTCGCGCGCATCGCCGAGGACTTGGGCGTGAAGCTGATCACCATCCATGGCCGTACCCGGTGCCAGCTCTACAAGGGCGTTGCTGACTGGAGCTTCGTGCGGAAGGTGAAGGAGGCGGTCTCCGTACCGGTTATCGTGAACGGCGACATCTGCTCGATCGAGGATTCGCGCGAGGCGCTTCGTCAGTCTGGCGCGGACGGCGTGATGATCGGCCGTGGCGCCTATGGGCGACCCTGGCTGGTCGGGCAGGTGATGTCGGATTTAACGGGCGGTGGGCATCGTCCTGACCCCAATCTCGACGAGCAGCTGGATGCTATGCTCGAGCAGTATGAGGACATGCTCTCGTTGTACGGGACGCACACCGGCGTGAACCTCGCCCGCAAGCATATCGGCTGGTACACGAAGGGGCTGCCAGGGTCGGCGGAGCTGCGCAACAACGTCAACCAGCAGGAGGATCCTGCGGTCGTCACGGCCATGCTGCGCGACTTCTACTCGCCGTGGCTTCAACGGTCTGCCGCCTGAGCCGATTAATTCGCGTCACAACTGTGTTTTTCATGCAACGGCCATGCTAGTGCCGACGCGAATGGACGCGCGGACGGCCGAATCGCCAGTGGTATCGAGACGGGAAAGCTGGCTTCAGCGGGAGCGGGCGAGCGGCCGCTTCTACGACCGCGTCTCCGCGGTTTTGGCTGTGTTCGTGGTCGTCATGCTGGCGGTGAGCGTATGGGTCCTCCAGCGCGGCTCCGAGCCCGGCACCTTGCTCTCGCCGCCACTGATCGCGCTCCTGCTGATCGCGATCCTCCTTCCGGCCATTGCGCTGATGGCGCTCCGCGCACGCAAGCACGCCTTGCGCCGTGCGGAGGAGGGCGGGCTGGGCAGCGGACGGCTGCACATTCGCCTGGTCGCCTTGTTCACGGCGATTGCCGCCGTACCGACCGTGCTCGTCGCGATATTCGCATCTTTGCTCTTCCAGAGCGGGCTCGAATTCTGGTTCTCCAACCGCGCCCGCGGAATGTTGGAAAACACCTCGGCGATTGCACAGAGCGTCTACAGCCAGGAAGCGGACCGCGTCGCGACCGAGACGCTTACCATGAGCCAGGACGTCGCGGGATATCTGCGCCAGGTGCCGATCGACGATCCGCGGTTCGCCGAGGCCTTCGGCAAGGTGCAGGTTTATAATCGCGAGCTGTCCGAAGCGATCATCTTCACGACCGGCCCGAACGGGGAGATCCTGACGCAGGCGCTGGTCAACCCTTATGACCGTCCGCTCGACCGCATCATTACCAAGGACAAGATCGCCGCCCTGGCCAAGGAAAAGGTGGTCGCGGTCAATTCAGGCGATCGGGTCGGGGCACTCACTCGGCTCGACTACGGCCCCAACGCTTACATCTACGGCGCGCGCGTCTTCGACCCCCAGTTCCGCGAGCAGCTCGACCGGGCCAGTGACGTCATGCGCGATTACCAGTCGCTCCTGGCGCGATCGCGGTTGAACCAGCTGCGCTTCAACGCGGCTCTCCTACTCGGCGCCTTGATCATCGTCGGCTTGTCCATCCTCACCGCTCTCAAGATTGCCGACCGGCTCGTGCGGCCCGTCGGTGAGCTGGTTGGCGCCGCAGGACGGATCGAGGAGGGCGATTTCTCGGCTCGCGTTCCGGTCACCGACAGCGACGACGAGATCGAGACCCTCGCCAGTGCCTTCAACCGCATGGCCGGCAGGCTCGATGAGCAGACAGGGGCGCTGCGAAGTGCGAACACACAGCTCGACGCTCGACGCGCGTTCATCGAGGCGGTGCTCTCCAGCGTCACGGCGGGCGTCATCGCTCTCGACGCGAACCGTCGCATCCTGCTCGTCAACCGCTCCGCCGAAACCCTGCTCCAGGGCAAGCAGGAGGAGCTCGAAACCAAGACGCTTTCGTCGGTCTCGCCGGACCTCGACGAATTTATGCGCGGTGAGAAATCCGAAGCGAACGTGATCGTCGTTGCAGACAGCGGCCAGCGCACGCTCGCCGTGAAGCGGGTGCGCTACCAGGACGGTTCGGTGCTCACCTTTGACGACATCACCGACCAGCTGACCGATCAGCGGCGCGCGGCATGGTCCGACATCGCGCGGCGCATCGCGCATGAGATCAAGAACCCGCTGACTCCGATCCAGCTTGCGGCCGAGCGGCTGCAGCGGCGTTTCGGGCAGGAGATTTCTTCGGATCCTGAGACCTTCGAGCGGCTCACCGGCACGATCGTGCGTCAAGTGGGCGACCTCAGGCGCATGGTCGACGAATTCTCGAACTTTGCGCGGATGCCCAAGCCAGTGTTCCGGGAGGAGAACGTGCACGAGATCGCGCGCCAGGCTTTGTTCCTCCACGAGGTCGCGCACCCAGGCATCAAGTTCACGCTGACGCCGGCCGACGGCGAGTTCCGCATGGTCTGCGATCGCCGGCAGCTCAGCCAGGCGCTCACAAACGTTGTGAAGAATGGCGTCGAAGCCATTGAAGGGCGTAAGAGCCGCGGCGAGCACAGCCTTGCCGGCGACCGTATCGAACTGCGGCTTCATGAGGAGGATCACCTCCTCGTCATCGACGTGCTGGACACGGGCATCGGCCTTCCCGAGGACCGCGAGCGATTGACCGAGCCCTATATGACCACTCGGGTGCGCGGCACCGGGCTGGGTCTCGCGATCGTCAAAAAGATCGTCGAGGAACATATGGGCGAGATCGCGTTTCTGGACCGGCCCGGCGGTGGAACGCACGTTCGTATCGCCTTCGATGCCGCCAAGCTTGCTGCGTTGGCGGGCGAAGGCCCCCACGCCAGCGACAATCAACATGATGACAATGGCGAGGATGCCTGATGGCGCTTGAAGTACTGGTCGTCGACGATGAAGCGGACATCCGCGAACTGGTCAGCGGCGTCCTCGAGGACGAGGGATATGCCGTGCGCACCGCGGCCGACAGCAACGGCACGCTGGACGCGTTGGAGGACCGCAGGCCGTCGATGGTCCTGCTGGACGTGTGGCTCCAAGGCTCGCGTCTCGACGGGCTCCAGCTCCTCCAGGAGATCAAACGGCGCGACCCCACGATCCCGGTGCTGATGATCTCCGGCCACGGCAACTTGGACACTGCGGTGGCCGCGGTGAGGGAAGGGGCCGTCGATTTCATCGAGAAGCCGTTCGAGGCCGAACGG
>Ga0307410_10001372_pt1 | contig 10949 bp, 7 predicted proteins | sample 322Ometagenome_3_FD_203707 | JGI IMG/M metagenome (GOLD analysis project Ga0307410, IMG submission 203707) | Maize rhizosphere microbial communities from greenhouse at UC Davis, California, United States - 322HYB-O-3 | ecosystem: Host-associated > Plants > Roots > Rhizosphere > Soil | place...
ATGACATGCGGGCCCGGGCCGTGGCTGTCCGTTTGGAGCGAAGCAAGGAGGTGTGGCGTGTCACGGAACTTGTGATCGGCTGATCCCCCGTCCAGCCTGCATCACGGGAAAGGGCCCGGAACGAAAGTTCCGGGCCCTTTCCCTATGGTCAGCTGCCTTGCGTGGCCTGCCGCGTTGTCAGCGGCGCTTCTTCTTGGCAGGCTTCCTGGCACTATCTTGGGCTGCCGCCTTCGCCGGGTTGCCTGAACGTCCGGAGGAACGGCTCTCAACGCGTGTCTGGCTTGCGCCGTCTTCACCAGGAGCGGTGTACTGCAGCTGCGCAGGCTTCTCGGGCGCTTCAAGTCCAGCGGCACGAATCTGCGGTTCAACGTGCTCAGTGTGGCCGCCTGCGGCGTCAGCGACCACAACGTCCTGCGCCGGAGTCACCTCCACTTCGAGGTTGAACAGGAAGCCCACACTTTCCTCGCGGATGGCTTCCATCATGCTCTGGAACATTGTGAACCCTTCGCGCTGGTACTCAACGAGGGGATCACGCTGGGCCATGGCCCGAAGGCCAATGCCTTCCTTCAGGTAGTCCATCTCATAGAGATGTTCCTGCCATTTGCGCCCAATAACGGACAGCACCACACGACGTTCCAGTTCCCGCATGCTGTCGGAGCCAATGGCTTCCTCGCGTGCCTGGTAGACCAGCCTGGCGTCGGAAAGGAGCTCTTCCTTGAGGAAATCGACCGTAAGCCGGGATTTGCCGCCCGCCTCTTCGATGATGTCCTCTGCGGTAACGCTCACCGGGTACAGGGTTTTCAGGTTGGTCCACAGCTGGTTGTAGTCCCAGTCATCGCCGTTGCCCTCGGCCGTGGCGGCGTCGATGAGAGCCGTGATGGTGTCTTCGACAAAGAACTGCACCTTTTCGTGCAGGTCATCGCCCTCAAGGATCCGACGGCGGTCGCCGTAGATTGCTTCGCGCTGCCGGTTCAGGACGTCGTCGTACTTCAGGACGTTCTTGCGCTGTTCGGCGTTGCGGCCCTCTACCTGACCTTGTGCGGAGGCGATGGCACGGGACACCAGCTTGGATTCCAGTGCAACGTCGTCCGGAACAGAACTGTTCATCAGGCGTTCTGCTGCCCCTGAGTTGAAGAGCCGCATCAGGTCATCGGTCAGGGACAGGTAGAAGCGTGACTCGCCCGGATCACCCTGGCGGCCCGAGCGGCCCCGGAGCTGGTTATCAATACGGCGGGATTCGTGCCGTTCGGTGCCAAGGACATAGAGCCCGCCAAGGCTCAGCACTTCCTCGTGTTCATCCTTGACAGACTGCTTGGCAGCCTCAAAGGCTTCCGGCCACGCGGCCTCGTACTCTTCCGAGTTCTCCTCCGGGTCAAGCCCGCGTTTGGCGAGCTCGGCGACGGCCGTGAATTCGGCGTTGCCGCCCAGCATGATGTCGGTACCACGGCCAGCCATGTTCGTGGCGACGGTGACGGCGCCTTTGCGTCCGGCTTGGGCGACGATGGCGGCTTCGCGGGCGTGGTTCTTGGCGTTGAGGACTTCGTGCCTGATGCCCTCCTTGGCGAGCAGGCCGGAGAGGTATTCGCTCTTCTCGACGCTGGTGGTGCCTACCAGGACAGGCTGGCCCTTTTCGTGGCGTTCGGCAATATCCTTCACCACGGCGTCGAACTTCACTTTTTCGTTTTTGAACACCAGGTCAGACTGGTCGATGCGCTGCATGTCGCGGTTGGTGGGAATGGCAACAACGCCAAGCTTGTAGGTACCCATGAACTCCGCGGCTTCAGTCTCGGCAGTGCCGGTCATGCCGGAGAGTTTGCCGTACATGCGGAAGTAGTTCTGAAGCGTCACCGTGGCGAGCGTCTGGTTTTCCGCCTTGATTTCGACGCCTTCCTTGGCCTCGATCGCCTGGTGCATGCCCTCGTTGTAGCGCCGACCGGCAAGGATACGGCCGGTATGTTCGTCAACAATCAGGACTTCGCCGTCCAGGATGACGTAGTCCTTGTCTCGCTTGAACAGTTCCTTGGCTTTGATGGCGTTGTTCAGGAACCCGATGAGCGGGGTGTTGGCGGATTCGTAGAGGTTCTGGATGCCGAGGTAGTCCTCGACTTTTTCGATGCCGCTTTCGAGCACGCCAACGGTGCGCTTCTTCTCGTCGACCTCGTAGTCCTGTTCGGGCTGGAGGCGAAGAACCACCTTGGCGAATTCGCTGTACCAGCGGTTGGTGTCGCCCTGGGCGGGCCCGGAAATGATCAGCGGCGTCCGGGCTTCGTCGATCAGGATGGAGTCAACCTCATCCACGATCGCGAAGTGGTGCCCGCGCTGGACCAGCTCGGACCGGTCCCACGCCATGTTGTCGCGCAGGTAGTCGAACCCGAATTCGTTGTTGGTGCCGTAGGTGATGTCCGCTGCGTACTGCTCCCGGCGGACGGATGGGTCCTGGTTGGACAGGATGCATCCGCTCGTCAGGCCCAGGAACCGGTAGACACGGCCCATCAGGTCAGACTGGTATTCGGCGAGGTAGTCGTTCACGGTGATGACATGGACGCCATTCCCGGTGAGGGCGTTGAGGTAGGCAGGAGCAGTTGCCACCAGGGTTTTGCCTTCACCGGTCTTCATCTCGGCGATGTTGCCCAAGTGAAGCGCGGCGCCACCCATCATCTGGACGTCGAAGTGGCGCATGCCCAAGGTCCTCGATGATGCTTCCCGCACGGCGGCAAACGCCTCCGGCAGGAGGTCATCCAGCTGTTCGCCGTCCTGGTGGCGTGACCGGAGACGGTCGGTTTCTTCCCGGAGTTCAGCGTCAGTGAACGTCTTGAACGAGTCCTCGAGGGCATTGATGGAATCGGCATAGTTCCGCAGTTGCCGCAGGGTTTTCTTGTCACCCGTACGGAGAAGTTTTTCAATAAGTGATGCCACGTGAAGATGCTCCCAGTCTCTGCCGCCGAATTCTGGCGTTTTTAGTCTACGGGAGAGACACAGGCCACGAAGCCTGTGTTCCCTGAGAGCGGATAGCACGTGCGCCCGCCATAACGGCGGCGGCAAGGTCCTCCGCCAGGTCACCAGCGGGGCTGACCACAACGTCGCCGAGCCCCAGCCATTCAGCCATGAGCATCAGCTCGTCTGCCAGTTCGACGGCGGTTCCCGGCGGTGCTCCAGGCTCCCCGTAGGCAGAGCGGACCAGCAGCTTTCCGGCAGCGCGGTCCGCCTTGAGATCCACCCGTGCCACCAGGGTTTCACCCAGCAGGAAAGGCAGGACATAGTAGCCAAAGCGGCGTTTGTGCTCAGGGGTGTAAATCTCGATGCGGTAGTGAAAGCCGAACATTTCCTCAAGCCTGCGCCGCTCAAAAACCAGCGAGTCAAAGGGACTCAGCAGGGCCCGCCCCTCCGCGCGCCGCGGCATCCTGGCCTCCGTGTGGAGGTACACCTTCCGGTTCCAGCCGGCAACCGTGACGGGCTCCAGCCGTCCTTCCCCCACCAGTTGCTCGACCGCGTCGGCAGCTGGCTTGACCGGCACGCGGAAATAGTCGGCGAAGCATCTCAATGTTCCGATCCCGTGCGCCTGCGCTGCCGCGTCGATCAGCCGGCGCATGGACTCCACCGGGTCCCGCGGGTCCCGCGGGTCCCCGGCCAGGTCCCGGCGGTCCGGGAGGACCTGGCCAGTCAGGCAATACCTGCGCTCGAACTGTTCCGTGCGCGACGCCGCGGAAATGATGCCGGCTTCGAAGAGATGTTCAAGAACCCGTTTGACCGCGTTCCAGTTCCAGCCCCAGTTGTCGTCGCGGCGGTCCTCAACGTGCCCGATTTCGACCGTCAGTTCGGCAGCCGTCAGGGCCCGTCCGCGGCCAAGGACCGCCAGGATCTTCCCGGCCACTGCTTCGCGCAGCTCCGGATCCATGGCGGCGGCGCCTACCCATTTGCGCTTTTGCCACTGCACGAGGTCTACGAAATGCTCCGGCCGGATGTAGCTGGCTTCATGTGCCCAGTACTCCATCATTCGGCGTGGGTGGACACTGGACATGCGCTGCAGAATGCTGCGGTCGTAGTTGCCCAGGCGGGAGAAAAACGGAAGGTAGTGGCTCCGCGAGACCACGTTAACGGAATCGATCTGGACCAGCTGAATCCGGGCAAAGGTACGGCCCACCGTCCGTATAGTCACGGGGCCGGAGGGCCGTCCTTTGTCCAGGCCTTGGGCTGCCAGGGCGATTCGCCGTGCCTGTCGCAGGCTCAGCGTCGCCGCCACATCAGTCCTTTCGGTGGATGGAGTGCACCACCCTAGATCCTGGCAGCCTCATCGTCGGAGCGGTAGGCGAGGATCTTTTCTTCAACAACCGTTTCCCCGGGTTCGCACTCATGGTCCAAGGTGATAACTCCGTAGGTCCAGCCACGGCGGCGGTATACAACCGAAGGCGTGTTCGTGGCTTTGTCCACAAACAGGTAGAAATCGTGGCCCACCAGTTCCATGTTGTCTACGGCGTCATCAAGGGAGAGGGACGCTGCGGGAAAGACCTTGCGCCTAATCAGTACGGGCGAGTCCCCGGCGGGGATGTCGTTGTCAACGTCGTAGGGCGATTTTTCGTTCACCACGGCGACGGGTTCGTTCCGGTGGCTGGCCTCAACGTAGATGGGCTCGTGGGCACTTGCGGGCTCCAGCGATGCGGTGGCTTCGCGGACCGCCTTGGGTGTGTGGCGGCCGTGGTGGACCTTCTTGCGGTCTTTGGCACGGCGAAGGCGTTCCAGCAGTTTGTTGTAGGCAAGATCGAAGGCAGCAAATTTGTCGGCGGCGCTGGCCTCGGCACGAATGACGGGCCCACGTCCCAGAACAGTAACTTCAACGGTGAGCTGGTCCCCGGCCTGGCGGGCGTTGGTTTCCTTCGAGACCTTCGCGTCCACCCGCTGGACCTTGTCGCCAAGCGATTCGATCTTAGAGATCTTCTCGCCGGCGTATTCGCGGAAGCGGTCTGAGACCGTCAGATTTCGTCCGCTGATCATAAACTCCATGGTGCCCTCCAAATGACTTCGGTGACACGACGGCGGCACTTCCTTGGGGCCGATCTGCTTGACAGTCGAGCCCCTTTCCGAGCCGCTATCGACAGGTACAACTGTTCTTGGTACCCACAACCGACGTTAGTTCATAGCCACGGGTTATTCATCTTTTCTTCGTTTATTTTTTTCTAAGTCAGGCACCTTTCCGCCAGCGTCCGCAGATACCGTTCCGCCGCCAGCTGAATCGGGCGGGCGTGTCGCTGCGAGGACCACCGCGCCGCTCACCAAAGCCCCGCCCTCATGCAGCGCCCGGGCCGCTTCGGCGAGGGTCGCACCAGTCGTCAGGACGTCGTCGACGATGATGCACCGGCGTCCGGCAACGGCGTCGAACTTCCGACGGGGGACGCGCATGGATCCCCTGACCCGGCTGGCACGGGCTCCCCGGCCAAGGCCCTTTTGGCCTCCCGGGAGACCTCCTGCGGCAGGGTGCCTCCACGACTTGCGCAGCACGTCCAGCACCTGCGTGCCGTCCGGGAAGCTTCCGGTCGCAGGAGAGCCAAGCAGCATATGGACAGGGCTGAAGCCCCTCCGCACGAACGCGCTGGTGCTGCTCGGGACAGGCACCAGCGCGATGCGGTCATCCGGGTGCATTGCTGCAGTGACGGTTCGGGCGAGGGCGCGTGACAGGACACGCCTGAGCTGGTGTTGGCCGTGGCCTTTGAAGGACAGGACGGCCTTGGCCAGCTCGTCCCGGTAGGCACCTGCGGCGACGACAGGGAGTATCACACGCCCGTCGACATCCATCAGGGCGGGCGCCTGGGCCTCGGCCCTGAACGGGTGCCGCGTTAGTTGCCTGACCCGCCGCTCGCAGGCTACGCACAGGACCAGGTCTTCCGCGCCACAGCATACGCAGTCAACGGGAACGGCCAGAGCCAGCAGCTCAGCGGCCGCGGCTGCGCCGTGGTCGAATGCGCGCGGCAGCCACTGGCGATGCATTCCCCGGTGCCTTGCGGGCCGTAATGACGCCGGCCGGAGATCCGGGTCGATGGGCAACGGATCAACGGGGCGGCCCTGGCCCTGGCTGGGTGTTTCAGGCATCCCCTGATTCTTCCGTCCCGGGCACCGCCGCGGTGAAGGTCTGGGCCCCTATGTGGAGAAGTCAGGAATCCTTCGATCAGCCGGCATACGAGGGATCAATCGGGCCCTTGAGTTGCGGGGACCAGCCGTTTCCCAAGCGCTGGAAAATTCCGTCGGCGGACTGTCCGTAGATCTCCTCGGCGCCGTTGCCGGCACTGAGCGCCACCAGGCCGGGCCACGGTGCCAACTGCTGCGGCTGCCCGGAGGTCAGCGACAGGAGCTCAGGCGTCACGTTCGCCGCCGGTGAGCCCTTCATCACGGCCACAACCGTGTCGCTCACCCAGACACCCTGGTCCGGATCCGTCCCGGTCGCGAGTGTGATGGGCGCCGTCAGCTCCTTGGGGGTCCCATCGGCGGCACGGATGATGCCGGCCACCTGGACCCGGGTCTTTCCATTCTGTTCGGAAATGACGAGCACGCGCACGCCTTCGCGGGAGACCCTCAGGTCCTTCACAGTTCTTCCGGCAAGCCATGACGGCGCCAAGGTGACGTTGGGAACGGCTGCGCCTTCAGCCACCCCAACTGGCCGGTAGGCAACAATCTCCGTGCCGCCGGCAGCGCCCGGACCGGCGCTCCACACCCAGTCATGGAGGCTGAAGGTGGGATGCGTGAGTGTACTGCGCGTGGTGAGTGCCCTCGCGGGCTGCCCCGGAACCATGCTGTAGAGCGTGGTCCTGCTTTCGTTCAGGAACGCCACCGTCTGTGAGACGGGGGATTCGGCCGGATACCGGGGACCCAGTGCGGATACCGGCTGCATGTCGGGCAGGGGGGAAACGCGGTTGTTCTCATAGCGCACCAGTTCGTTGCCGCTGATGGCGATCTGGCGGGCAGGGACGCCCTTGTTTTGGACCGGAGGCAGCACCGAGCCGTTGTCCTCCACCCGGACGAGGTCCTGGTTGGCACGCAGCTCAACATTGACCACATCTGACTGGCTGCGGAAGGTCAGCGCAAGCTGGGTCTGCATCCTCAGCCTGTCCTCCGTGGACGCTTCGGACAGTTCCTTGGCGGTGAGGTCCACCTGCGCGGCGCCGGACACCACGGGGACTGATTCCCTGGCAAGTTTGATGCCGGACGGGAATGCGCTGACCACAGCCCCGCGAAGATAGGGGGCGGGGCCGGCGAGCAGGGCGCTGGTCATGGCCTTGACCGTCTTGTTCTTGATGAACCAGCGGACGTCCGGAACGGCGTAGGTGAAACTCGGGTCATAGAAGTAGATCGGGTACGCGCCATAGATCACCTTGAAGGTTTCCTCCGGGATGGCTGTCCCGTCCGGAATGGCCGAGATCCGCCATTCGCCGTCCACCTGGGTTAATGTGGCCGGGATGTTCTCGGTGGTGCCCTCCGGTGTCTGTGTTGCGATCCCGTCGGCGTCGACGGTGTAGGCAACGTCCAGTTCATAGTTGTAGACGTTTTCGACGGCGGTGCGCACCACGCGTGCCTCGCGGTACACCAGAGCGCGCTGGTCCGGCTTCCAGGCAACGGAGGATGCCTGGGTCAGATACTCCCGGGCAACGGCGTAATCGTCCTCGTAGCCGCTCCCGGCACGGTAGAAGTCTTCAATGATGGACTCGGGGGCAGCGCCAGGCTGTGGCGCGGCTGGCAGGAACACGGGCGCGTTGAGGTTGCCGGCGCTTTCGTCGGTGCTCTTTCCGACAGGTCCGGCCGTGGGGATCCGCGCGCAGCCGACGACGAAAATCAACACCAGCAGCACCAAGGCAGCGGCACGGTGGCGCGAGCGTGGCTGCGGTCTTGTCATGACGTCTCCTTGGGCGGCACGTGCACTGCTGCCTTCGACGATGGGGGTACTTCTCCGCGGAACGTTCCGGCCTCATCGGGCTGGCCCGAAGTGCCCGGGCCGAGGAGCAGGATATTCCTGTCTTCCCGCACACCCGGCAGCACGATGTCCTCCGGTTCGAGCTGCACCGGAGACCGGTCGATTTCTTCGCCCTGCCGGAGGGGGACGGTCAGCCGGAAGTTGGCTCCGCTGCCCTTGTTCCCCCATGCCTGCAGCCACCCGTTGTGGAGTTTGGTGTCTTCCATGGCTATGGACAGTCCCAGGCCGCTGCCGCCGGTGGTCCGTGCCCGGGCGGGATCGGCCCGCCAGAACCTGTCGAACACGCGCGCGGCTTCCGTGGGGGTCATGCCGATCCCGTGGTCCCGGACGGCCACTCCGACGGCGGTCTGGTTGGCGGCCACAGTGATGGTCACCGGCTTTCCTTCACCGTGTTCCACGGCGTTGAGGATCAGGTTCCGCAGAATCCTGTCAATCCGGCGCGAGTCCATCTCCACCACAATCCCGCCGGCCGGCGCCCGGAGGATGAGCTCCGAACCATACTCTGCCGCCACGGGCGCTGCGCCATCGATGACATGGGCGATGACCTGCAGGATGTCTTCGGGCTCGGCGTCAAGCATGGCTACGCCGGCATCGAAGCGCGAAATTTCCAGAAGGTCCGATAGGAGGGACTGGAACCTTTCCACCTGGTTGTACAGCAGCTCAGCGGAGCGCTTGTTGACGGGGTCGAAGTCGTGGCGCGCATCGAACAGCACTTCCGCGGCCATCCGGACGGTGGTGAGGGGGGTCCGCAGTTCGTGGGAAACGTCCGAGACGAACCGCTGCTGCATCTGGGACAGGGTGGCCAGCTGGGTGATCTGCTCCTGGAGGCTGGCCGCCATGTGGTTGAAGGACGCCCCGAGGCGGGCCACTTCGTCCTCGCCCTTGACCACCATGCGCTCCTGCAATTGGCCGGCCGCCAGTTTTTCGGAGACGACGGCGGCATGGCTGACGGGGCTGACGACGTTGCGTGTCACATACCAGGCAATGGCACCGATCATCAGGACCAGGACGGCGCCTCCGGCCCAGAGCACGCTTTGGATTTCGTCGAGGGTCTGCTGCGCGGTGTTCAGGTCGTAGATCAGGTAGAGCTCGTACACAGTTCCGTTGAACGTCACCTTGTTGCCGACGGCAATGCCTGGCCGGTCTTCCGTGCCGACGGGAATGACGGTGGAGGCCCAGTACTGGTCCTTGCCGGATTCCTGCACCGCCTTGCGAAGGTCCGGCGGGATCACGCTGACCGTCAACTGGTCGGAAGCCCGGGATTCCACCCAGCGGTTGCGGGGTTTCGTCTGCTGCGGCATGGCCTCAAAGACATAGCGCCTCTGGATCACCGAGCCCCTGCCCTCTACCGCGTTCAGGGTGTCGTAGACCAGAGTGATAACGCTGGACTGGTCCGTGACCTGGGCGCCGTCAAAGGTGTCCTGGACCTGCTTGACGTTGTAGCGGGTTTCCGATTCGGCCTGGGTCAGGCGCTCCTGGAAGAGGTTGTTGGCGATCTGGTTCGAGAGGTACGCGCCCACTACGGCAAACGAGGTTACGGCGAGCAACAGCGTTGTCAGCACCGTCCGGAACTGCAGCGACCTGCGCCACCGGCGGTGAAGTGACTGCACGATGTACCGCAGGGCAGGGAAGAACCGGCTGATTCCCGTGCGGACAAGGCGGGCAACGCGCAGGCTGACGATGACTGCCCGGCGCCTCCAAATGCGGGCCCGGAATGGGAGCTGCTCGAGGCCGGCGGCCAAAGAATCTGTGTGCTCCGGGGCAGCGTGATGTTCGTCCGGACGCGCAGCGCGCTCCTCTGCGGGTACGTCCGGAGCGCGCCCACGGTCTGCTCCTGAGGGGTCAGGAACCTGCTTTGTAGCCGACACCACGAACCGTCAATACTACTTCCGGGGCCTCCGGGTCACGCTCGATTTTTGACCGGAGGCGCTGCACATGGACGTTGACCAGCCGCGTGTCAGCGGCATGGCGGTAACCCCAGACCTGCTCAAGAAGCAGCTCCCGGGTAAACACCTGCCATGGTTTCCGGGCAAGGGCGACGAGGAGGTCGAACTCCAGCGGGGTCAGGGAAATGCGTTCGTTTCCGCGGTTGACGGTGTGTCCGGCCACGTCAATGGTGACGTCGGCGATCCGGAGGGTCTCCGGCGCCTTCTGGTCGCCCGGCCTCAGCCGCGCCCTGACCCGCGCCACCAGCTCAGCCGGCTTGAACGGCTTGGGGACGTAGTCGTCGGCGCCGGACTCAAGTCCGCGGACGACGTCGGACGTGTCCGACTTGGCGGTAAGCATCACGATGGGCACATCCGACTCAGAACGGATCTGGCGGCAGACTTCGATGCCGTCGATGCCGGGAAGCATCAGGTCAAGCAGCACGAGGTCCGGCTTCGACGAACGGAACACGTCCAGCGCCTGGCCGCCGTCAGCGCAGAAGACGGGCTCGAAGCCGTCATTGCGCAAAACAATTCCGATCATTTCGGCCAGCGCTTCGTCATCGTCAACTACCAGAATGCGTGCCTTCATAGTTATATATTCCCTTATTGCCCACCCTTTGTCCTGTTGATCCCCGCCACGGCATGGCGCAACGCTATGACGCCGGACGCCCGAACTATAGGCTGGGATCGTGCCGGCCCCTTCCGGACGCCTTCGCCTCTGAACTGCGGCTACGGTGTCTGGCAGCCCATCGTCCGGTTCAGCCCGGGGGAAGGAACAGGTTGTCACACCAGGATCCGAACATGCAGCAGCCACCACGCGACGGCGGGCTGCCCTGGCAGCCGCAACAGGGTTCCGGCCCGCCCCAGTGGGGCGGCCCTCCGGTGTGGGGTTCTCCCGCCGGCCCGGGGCATCCGCCGCAGTGGGGACAGCCGCCCTACAACCCGTACGGCGGTCCGCACCCTTACCGGCAGCCGCAATACGTCGCCCCTCCCAAGCCCGGCATTATTCCGTTGCGCCCGCTGATGTTCGGTGAAATCATCGACGCGTCCTTCCAGACCATCAGGCG
>Ga0307410_10001373_pt1 | contig 10947 bp, 10 predicted proteins | sample 322Ometagenome_3_FD_203707 | JGI IMG/M metagenome (GOLD analysis project Ga0307410, IMG submission 203707) | Maize rhizosphere microbial communities from greenhouse at UC Davis, California, United States - 322HYB-O-3 | ecosystem: Host-associated > Plants > Roots > Rhizosphere > Soil | place...
TCGCGGATTCGGTCAACGAGGCGCGTCGCGAGGCGCCCGCGCCCCGCGACGAGGAAGAGGGGGAGGGCAGCACCTACAGCTCCGAGCGCGGCGTCGAGGCCGCGGCGAAGGGCGGCGAGGACGACCGCCGCCGCCGCCGTCCGCGCCGGCGCCGGGCGAAGCCGGAGGCGATCGCGGCCCTCCGCAAGCCGGGCGCCGAGGGCGAGGCGGAGCCGGGTGAGGCCGGCGCCGAGGCCGGAGCCGAGGTCGAGGGCGGCGACGAGGAGTAGTCGCAGCGGCGGCCGGGCGGGCGGCAACTCGACCGACCTAGCCGCCGCGCCCGGAACCCGTGTAAACTCATACGCCGCCGGCCGCACCGCCGGCGGCGTTTCCACGATGATACAGCGGACGATACGATGAGCACAGCGACTTTTACCGCCAAGGACGTCTCCGAGCTGCGCGCGCGCACCGGCGCCGGCATGATGGACTGCAAGAAGGCTCTCGAGGAGAACGGGGGCGACATGGAGAAGGCCATCGAGTACCTGCGCAAGAAGGGGATCGCGAAGGCCGAGAAGCGCGTCGGCCGGGCCGCCTCCGAAGGGCGCATCGTCAGCCTCACCAGCCCGGACGGCCGGCACGCCGTGCTCCTCGAGCTCAACTCCGAGACGGACTTCGTGTCGCGGAACGACGAGTTCGTCAAGCTCGCCGAGAACCTGGCGCAGCAGGTGATGAAGGACTCTGCCGTCAACGCCGTCGTGCACAACGGCCACGAGTCGCCGCTCCTCGCGCAGCCCTGGCACGCCGGCGGGGGCAGCACGGTGAGCGACGTGGTGAAGGAGGCGTCCGGCCGCACCGGCGAGAACATCGTGCTGCGCCGGTTCGCGCGCTTCGCCACCGATGGCGCGGTGGGCGGCTACGTGCACCACAACGGCAAGTTCGCGGCGCTCGTCGAGATCGGCGGCGCCAACAGCGACGTCGCCCGGCAGCTGGCGCGCACGATCGCGGAGCACGTCACCGCCGGCGTCCCGTCCATTCCGGTGGCGGTCTCGCGCGACGAGGTGTCGCCGGAGCTCGTCGAGAAGGAGCGCCGCATCTTCGCCGACCAGGCGAAGGCGAGCGGGAAGCCGGACAACATCGTCGAGAAGATGGTGACCGGCCGCATCGACAAGTACTACAAGGAAGTGACGCTGCTCGAGCAGCCGTGGGTCCGCGACGACTCCAAGACCATCGGCGACCTGGTCAAGGAGGCGAGCCGTCAGGCGGGCGCCGAGCTCTCGGTGCGGCGGTTCGCGCGGTTTCAGATGGGCGAGGAGTAGGCGCCGGTGGAGGCGACCGAGCGAGGCAGCGCGGTGGCGGAGCCGGAAGGACGGGCGCTCCGCTACCCGCGCGTGCTGCTCAAGCTCTCCGGCGAGGCGCTCGCCGGCGACCGCGGCGCGGGCCCGTTCGACTTCGACCGCATCAGCTTTTTCTGCGACGAGATCAAGGCGATCGTCGCGATGGGCGCCCAGGTGGGCCTCGTGATTGGGGGGGGCAACATCGTCCGCGGCTCGCAGCTGTCCAAGAACGGAATGGACCGCGTGGGCGCGGACTACATGGGGATGCTCGGCACCGTCATCAACGGGCTCGCGCTCCAGGACGTCCTCGAGCGCAAGGGCATCGACACCCGGGTGATGACCGCCATCCGCATGGAGGAGCTGGCGGAGCCCTACATCCGCCGCCGGGCGCTCCGCCACTTCGAGAAGGGGCGCACCGTCATCTTCGCGGCCGGCACCGGGAATCCCTACTTCTCCACCGACACCGCCGCCGTGCTCCGCGCCATCCAGATGAAGGCGGACGTCATCATCAAGGCGACGAGCGTGGACGGCGTGTACGCGGCGGACCCGAAGAAGAACCCGGGCGCGCGGCGCTACAAGACGATCAGCTACCGCGACGTAATCCTGGAGGAGCTCGGCGTGATGGACCAGACGGCTATCACGCTCTGCAAGGAGAACAGCCTGCCGCTGATCGTGCTGAACATCCACCAACAGGGCGCCGTCGCCGACGCCATTCGCGGCAAGCCCGTGGGCACACTCGTCACGGTCACGGATCAATGAGCACACTCCAGCAGATCCTCAAGGACACCCGCGCGGGGATGGACAAGGGCATCGAGAACTCGAAGCGCGAGTTCGCCGGCATCCGCTCGGGCAAGGCGTCGCCCCAGATGCTCGACACGGTGCGCGTCGAGGTCTACGGGCAGCAGATGCAGCTCAAGCAGGTCGCCTCCGTGTCGGCACCGGAGCCGCGTACGCTGATCGTCACGCCCTTCGACAAGGGGCAGGCGAAGGCGATCGAGAAGGCGATCCGCGACAGCGACCTGGGGCTCGACCCGTCGTCCCAGAGCGGGACCATTCGCGTCCCGCTCCCGCAGATGAACGAGCAGCGCCGCAAGGAGCTGGTGAAGGTGATCCACAAGCTCGCGGAGGAGGGGCGGGTCGCCATCCGACACGCGCGCACCGACGCGCGCGACCGGTTCAAGAAGCTCGACGGGATCTCCGAGGACGAGAAGAAGCACGCGGAGAAGGACTTGCAGAAGCTCCACGACGACTACATCGGCAAGATCGACGCGCTGCTGAAGGCCAAGGAAGCGGAGATCATGGAAGTTTGAGCCGGACCCGGACGACCTCCCCCACGCCGGCCATGGACGCCGCAGACATCCTCGCGCAGATCCGGATCAACGGCGCGATTCCGAGGCACGTGGCCATCATCATGGACGGCAACGGCCGGTGGGCGCGCGAGCGCCTCATGCCGCGCCCGTTCGGGCACCGCTCCGGCATGAAGGCAGTTCGGGAGGTCGTGAAGGGCGCCGTGGAGCTGGGCCTCGAGTACCTGTCGCTGTTCGCATTCTCGCAGGAGAACTGGCAGCGCCCGACCACGGAAGTGTCGGCGCTCATGTCGCTGCTCGAGGAGTACATCGCGCGGGAGACGAGCGCCCTCGACGAGCAGCGCGTGCGGGTGCGGGTGCTGGGCGACCTGGAGCGGCTCACGCCGCCGGCCGCGTCCGCGGTGGAGCGGGTCGTGTCGCAGACGCAGCACAACGACGGCCTGACCCTCAACCTGTTCATCTCCTACGGCAGCCGCGCCGAGCTGGTGAGAGCGGCGCGCCTCCTCGCGCGCGACGCCGTGGAGGGGCGCCTCGACCCCGCGGCCATCGACGAGGAGGAGCTTCGCGCACGGCTCTACACGGCCGACTGCCCGGACCCGGACCTCCTGATTCGCACCTCGGGCGAGCAGCGGATCTCCAACTTCCTGCTTTGGCAGCTCGCGTACACGGAGCTCTTCATCTCCCACGTGCTGTGGCCGGACTTCGGACGGCGGGAGCTGTACGAGGCGGTCCTCGACTTCCAGAATCGCGAGCGGCGCTTCGGCCGCGTGTCGGCCTAGCCCGCGTGGGCTCCGAGCTCGCGCGCCGCGTCGCGTTCTCCGTCGTGGCCGCCCCCGCTGCGGTCGCCATCGTCTACTTCGGCGACGCGGCGCTGGCCACCCTCCTCTCGATCCTCGCGGCCCTCGCCGCGTGGGAGCTGTTCAGGATCGCGCGCGCCGGGGGCGTCGATCCGCTCGCGTGGATCGGTATCCCGGTGGCGGCGTTGCTGCCGTTGTCGGCGCACGCTGCGCGGCTTGGCGTCTTCTACCCTCCCCCCGCACTGGGTGCCGTAGTAGTCCTGGCGGTGCTCGCGGCCGCCATCTGGACGCGCGGCGTGGACGGGCGGCCGCTCGCCGCCTCCGCGGTGACGGTCCTGGGCATTCTCTACACGGGCGGCATGCTGAGCTTCGGGTACGCGCTCCGCTACCATCGCTTCACCGTGGACGCCCTGGGCGGCGCGGCCCTGCTCACCCTCCCGGTCCTGCTTACGTGGGCCTCGGACGTGGGCGGCTACGCCGTGGGGCGCCTCGTGGGCCGGCGGAAACTGATCCCGTCGGTGAGCCCGGGGAAGACCGTCGAGGGCGCGGCCGGCGCGCTCGTGGTCACGATCGCGATCTGCTGGCTGTACGTGACGTACGCGCTGCGCCCGGCGGCGCAGCTGGCGCTCGCGCCGTGGGCGGTCGTCGTCTTCGGTGCCGCGATCAGCGTGACCGCCCAGGTGGGCGACCTGGCCGAGTCGCTGCTCAAGCGCGAGGCCGGCGTGAAGGACAGCTCGCGGATCATTCCCGGCCACGGCGGCATCCTGGACCGCCTGGACAGTCTCCTGTTCGTGCTGCCCGTGGCGTACCTGCTCCTGATGCGCGGACTGCTCGTTCCCGCGCCGCGGTAGGGGCGATGCCCCGCCAGACGGGTGACCTCACGGGCGTCGCGGTGCTGGGCTCCACTGGCTCCGTGGGCACGACCGCGCTGCGCGTGCTGTCGCGGCACCGGGACCGTTACCGGGTCGTCGCCCTCACGGCCCACCGCAACGGCGCGCTCCTGCGTGAACAGGAGCGCGAGCACGCCCCGTCCTACGTCGGGATCGTGGAGGGCGGCGACGTTCTCTGCCCCGGCTGGGCGGTGGGGTCGGAGAGTCTGGTCGCCGCCGCCACGCGACCGGACGCGTCGATCGTGCTCAATGCCGTCGTCGGCGCCGCGGGGCTCGACGCCACGCTGGCCGCGCTCGGCGCCGGCAAGCGGGTGGCGTTGGCGAACAAGGAGTCGCTGGTGGTGGCCGGCGAGCTGGTGACGCGGGCGGCGGCGCTCGGAGGGGGCGAGATCGTCCCCGTAGACAGCGAGCACTCGGCGATCCTGCAGTGCCTCGCGGGGAGGTCGGGCGATGAGGTGCGTCGGCTGGTGCTGACGGCCTCCGGCGGCCCGTTCCGCGACTGGCATCCGGAGCGACTCGCGCGCGCCACGCGCGAGGACGCCCTTCGCCACCCCACGTGGAGCATGGGCCGCAAGATCTCGATCGACAGCGCCACCCTCGCCAACAAGGCGCTCGAGGTCATCGAAGCCCACTTCCTGTTCGGGATCCCCTACGACCGGATAGACGTCGTGGTGCATCCGCAAAGCGTCGTGCACTCCTTCGTCGAGTTCGTGGACGGGAGCGTTCTGGCGCAGCTCGGGGCCCCGAGCATGGAGTTGCCGATCCTGTACGCCCTCACCCACCCGGAGAGGGTGCGGGATGCGGGGGTGCCTCGCTTCGACCCGGTGGCCCTCTCGCCGTTGACGTTCGAGCCGGTGCGCGAGGAGCTGTTTCCCGCCCTTCGCCTCGGTGCCGCGGCGGGTCGTCGCGGCGGGGCGGCGCCGGCGGTGTTCAACGCGGCCAACGAGGCCGCCGTGGCGCTGTTTCTGGACGGACGCATTCAATTTGCCGACATTCCCAGGGCGATCGAGTCGGCGCTCGCCGCCCATTCCGACATGCCGAGCGAGTCCCGCGAGGCGCTGATCACCGCCGACGGCGAGTCCCGCCGACACGTCACCGAGCTGTTCGCATGCTAACCTGGATCGCTCCGCTCATCGTCTTCGGGCTCGTCGTCTTCGTCCACGAGCTCGGACACTTCCTGGCCGCGAAGGCGGCGGGCGTCTACGCGCCGCGATTCTCCATCGGGTTCGGTCCGGCGCTGTTCAGGCGACGGATCGGCGAGACGGAGTACGTGCTGGCACTACTCCCCCTCGGCGGCTACGTGCGCATGGCGTCGCGGGAGGACGAGACGATGGCCCTGATCGAGGGCGGCGGCGAGAGGACGCGGGGCGAGGTGGCGACCACAAGCGCGAACGCCTCGGTCAAGGCGGTGGACGACCACGCGGGCGCGCCGGCGACCGACCGGGACTGGGACCCGGAGGCGCTTCAACCGTTCGGACCGAAGCCGGTGCCGGAGCACCGGTGGTTCGAGTCGAAGCCCCTGCCGGCTCGGCTGCTCATCCTGGTCGCCGGCGTCGTGATGAACGTCGTGCTCACGTTCGTCGTGCAGACGGGGTTGATTGCCGGCTACGGCCGCGCGTACCTGCCGGCGGTGGTGGACTCGGTGATCGCCGGTCGTCCCGCGGCCGCCGCGGGTGTGGCACCCGGGGACAGCGTGTTCGCAGTCAACGGGACGCCCGTTCGTTCGTGGGACGAGCTCGTGCGACAGATCCGGCCGGCCGCCGGCAAGGTGCTGACGCTCGACGTCGTCCGCGACGGCACGCCGCGTCGCATCGTGGTCCGTCCGGTGTCGACCAGCCGGAACAGCGAGATCACCGGGGCGGCCGAACGGGTCGGGCAGATCGGCGCGGCGCCGCGGGTGAAGGTGATGCGCGAGCGCGTCGGCTTCGGCCGGGCGATCGCCCTCGGCGCCAGCACCACCGTCGAGATGGGCACCAACGTGGTGACCGTGGTGCGCGGCCTTTTCGCCGGCGACGTCGACGCCTCCAACCTCGGCGGGCCGCTCGCCATCGGCCAGGCGTCGGTGGAGGCAGCGCGGAACGGCGCCGAGTCGCTGCTCAACCTGATCGCCTTCCTGAGCATCAACATCGCGATCATGAACCTCCTCCCCATTCCGATCCTCGACGGCGGGCAGATCCTCATCAACGTTCTCGAAGGGATCAAGGGGAGCTCGTTCAGCGCGCGGACGCGCGAGTACATCCTCCGCACCGGCGTCGTGGCCGTCCTGCTCCTGTTCGCGCTGGTGATGTACAACGACATCCGCGCGCTCGTCGCGCGGGTACTCGGATGACACGCCGCCGGCTGCTGGCGGCGGCTCTGGCGCTGGGTGCCGCCGCGGCGCCGCGCACGGCGAGGGCGCAGTCCGCCGCCGACCGCACCGTCCGCTTCGAGCTGATGAGTGTGGACGACAGCACGTTCACCTTCGCGGCCGGCCAGCGGCGATGGATCCGACCCCGCGTCCGCGGCGTGGCCGTGGACCCGCGTCGGCGAGACGAGCTGGTCGCGCGGTTCGAGGTGCTCCAGGTGGTGGACGGCATCGCCACTGCCCTGGTGACTGGCGAAACCACGCGCGTCACGGAGGAGCACGTCGCCATCCTGCGCGCGCCGGCGCCGAAGTGGTATCGCTCGCGCGACTTCTGGCTCGGCGCGGCGGCCGGACTCGTGGCGGGCGTGGCCGGCGCCCTCGGGGCCAGCTAGCGCTGCTCTTCGAGGGGGCAGAGAAGGCGAACCCGGCGCTGCAGCTGCTGGCCGCCCTCGGAGACTTCCAGCGTATCGGTCCACGACTGGCAGGACGGCGCCCGCACCACCACCGCGTAGCGGCCGACGGGAACCAGGACCGGCGTCATGCGCCGCGCGAGCCCGCGCATCGTCGGCCCGGCGCCGCCGACGGCCTGGAGGGCGTAGCTGGACTCGACCGTCTGCGGCCCGACGTCGAGGCGAATGGTGCCGCAGAGTCGAGGGGTGAGCGTGAGGTAGCTCACCCGACCGGAGTCGAGCTCGACGGTCTGCCGAGCCCGCGACCAGCTGCAGCCGGGAGCGCCGACGAGCTCGGCGTGGACGATGTGACGGCCGGACGGCAGAGTGTCCACGCGAAGGCCCTCCCGTCCGGCGCGCCCGAGCGATGTGCCGTCGACGCGAATGAGCGCCGCGGCCGGAGCGCGAATGCGTAGTATCGGCGGCCCGAGTCGCGCCGCCGCGTTGGGTGGCTCTTCCTCCTCGCTCTCGTCGTCCGAATCCGGGACGGCTGCCGCCAGTGTGTCGGCGGGGCGCGGGGCGGCGCTCGCGGTGTCCGGGGCCACGACGCCGGGGACGGCCGAGCCGCGACTCATGAACAGCGCGGCCGCGGCGGCGAGCATCACGAGGCTGGCGGCGCCGGCTGCGATCACGCCCTTCTTCGGGGCTCGGCGCCACGCGTGCGACCGCACGGTGGCGGCGTTGCTGACGCCGGTGCGGCGCACGTACGCGGCGCGCGTCGCGCTGGTGCCGGCCTGCGTACGCGCGAGCTCGGCGAAGGCCTCGCACAGCTCGTCGCCAGTCGCGTACCGGTCGTCCGGCGACTTCGCGAGGCACTTCAGGATGATGGCGTCGAGCTCCGCCGGGAGGGCTGGGTTGAGCGATGACGGCGTGGGCGGCGGGTCGTCCACGTGCTGCCGGGCGATCTCGTACCAGTCGTCGCCGTTGAACGGCAGGACGCCCGTCGCCGCCCGGAAGAGGGTGATCCCCAGCGAGTAGATGTCCGCCCGCCCGTCCAGGGAGAGCCCTCGCGCCTGCTCGGGTGAGAAGTACTGGGGGGTGCCGACGACCATGTTCGTCCCGGTCTGCGCGGCGTAGTTCTGGACCGCGCGCGCGATGCCGAAGTCGGCGACGATCGCGTTCCCGTGGGCGTCGAATAGGATGTTGTCGGTCTTTATGTCCCGGTGGATCACGCCTTCCCGGTGCGCGAAGTCGAGGGCGCTCGCGACGTCCATGCCGAGGCGGATGAGCATCTCGGGGGGCAGCGTCGCCATCACCTCCAGGCGGTCGGCCAGGCCCTGCGGGAGGTAATCCATCGCGAAGTACACCGCGGGGCCATCGCGGCCGACCGCGTAGATCTTCACGATGTTGGGGTGGCGCAGGCGGGCGGCCGTGGCGGCCTCGCGCCGGAAGCGCGCCTCGAACGTCTCGTCGCCCCCGTACTGCGGCTTGAGGACCTTCAGCGCGACGGGGATCTCGAGCTCCGGGTCCCACCCCTTGTAGACCCAGGCGAAGCCGCCGGACCCCACGACCGCGTCGACGCGGAATTTGCCGAGGGTGGCGCCCAGGAAGCGCTCAGGCACTGCCAGAAGCCTTTACAGGGATCAGCAAGTCCAGTAAATTCGTGTGCTTGAACCGATTGGGCGCAACGGGCGCGCTGGACGCGCGGAGAATATACCACATGGCTTTCGAAAAAACAGCGACACTCGAGAAGTACCGTGGGCACGAGACCGACACGGGGTCGACGCGCGTGCAGATCGCGGTCCTCACGGAGCGGATCAACTACCTGACGACGCACTTCCGCGCGCACGCGAAGGACCATCACAGCCGCCGCGGCCTGCTCAAGATGGTGGGCAAGCGCCGCCGCCTGCTGAACTACCTGAAGCGCACCGACGTCGACGGCTACCGACAGATCGTTCAGGATCTTGGTCTCCGCTCGTAACCGTTTCGCTCCCTCCACTCGCGCGGGCACGCCACTGAGCGGCCCGCGCGATTCGTGTTTTCCAGAGGTTTAGGCAATGATGCAACGCATCGAACGCAACTTCGCCGGCCGCACGCTCGTCCTCGAGACGGGCCGCATGGCGAAGCAGGCCGCCGGGTCGGCCCTCGTACAGTACGGCGACACGATGGTGCTCGCCGCCGTGACCGTCAGCGACTCGCAGAGCACGCTGCCGTTCTTCCCGCTCACGGTCGAGTACCGCGAGAAGACCTACGCCGCCGGAAAGATCCCCGGCGGCTTCATCAAGCGGGAGGGGCGGCCGCACGACGCCGAGATCCTCTCGGCCCGCATCATCGATCGCTCCATCCGGCCGCTGTTCCCGGAGGGGTTCAAGAACGAGGTGCAGGTCTTCGTCTACGTGATCTCCGCGGACCAGGAGAACGACGCCGACATGCCGGCGCTCCTCGCGGTGTCCTACGCGCTGAACGCGTCGAAGATCCCATTCGCCGGCCCGCTGGCGGGCGCCCGCATCGGGCGCGTCCAGGACAAGTGGGTCCTCAACCCCACCTTCCAGCAGCTCGAGTACAGCGACATGGAGCTGGTGGTCTGCGGCACGCGCGACTCGATCGTGATGGTCGAGGGCGGAGCCCTCGAGGTGGGCGAGGACGACGTGGTCTCGGCGCTCCAGGTGGCCCAGAGCGGCATTGGCGAGCTGGTGGCCATGCAGAACGAGCTACTCGGCAAGGCGCGCGCGCCCAAGATGGAGTGGACCAAGGCGGCGCCGCCCGAGGGCCTCGTCACCCGGGTGAAGGGGCTGGCCGAGGGGCGCATCGCCGAGGCCATCAACCAGAAGGACAAGCACACGCGCATGGAGGCCGTCGCGCGGGTGAAGAAGGAGCTCTCCGACGAGCTGCTGAGCGAGTTCCCGGACAACCCGAAAGACATCCACACGCTGGTCGGCGACGTGGAGTACAACAGCCTGCGTGGGCAGGTGCTCGGCAGCGGGCTGCGGGTCGACGGGCGCCGCCCGAACGAGGTCCGCGAGATCACGATCGACACGCCGGTGCTGCCGCGCGCCCACGGCTCCGCGCTCTTCACGCGCGGCCAGACGCAGGCGCTGGTCGCCGTGACCCTCGGGACCGCGAACGACGTGCAGCGGCTCGACACGATCGACGACGCCGGCGAGACGACCAAGTCGTTCATGCTCCACTACAACTTCCCGCCGTTCTCGACCGGCGAGGTTCGGCCGGTGCGCGGCACGAGCCGGCGCGAGATCGGCCACGGGAATCTGGCCGAGCGCGCGCTCCAGGGCGTGCTCCCGGCCTTCGAGGAGTTCCCGTACACCATCCGCATCGTGTCCGACGTGCTGGAGTCGAACGGCTCCTCGTCGATGGCCTCGGTCTGCGGCGGGTCGCTGGCGCTCTTCGACGCCGGAGTGCCCATCCAGTCCGCCGTCGCCGGCGTGGCGATGGGGCTGATCAAGGAGGGGAGCGAGTACGCGATCCTCACCGACATCCTCGGCACCGAAGACCACCTCGGCGACATGGACTTCAAGGTCGCCGGAACGGAACGCGGAATCACGTCCATCCAGATGGACATCAAGATCGAGGGGCTCGACCTCGAGATCATGAAGGAGGCGCTCGCCCAGGCCCGGGAGGGGCGTCTGCACATCCTCGGCGAGATGAGGAAGGCGCTCCCGGCGCCCCGCGCCGACCTCTCGCCGTACGCCCCGCGCATCGTCACCATGACGATCAACCCGGAAAAGATCGGCGACCTGATCGGACCGAAGGGGAAGACGATCCGCGGCATCCAGGACGAGACGGGCGCCGAGCTGTCGGTGGACGACTCCGGGCTCGTCACCATCGCGGCCGTGGGCGGCGAGGCCATGGAGCGCGCGCGCCAGATGGTCCGGGCGATCACCGCCGAGCC
>Ga0307410_10001374_pt1 | contig 10946 bp, 8 predicted proteins | sample 322Ometagenome_3_FD_203707 | JGI IMG/M metagenome (GOLD analysis project Ga0307410, IMG submission 203707) | Maize rhizosphere microbial communities from greenhouse at UC Davis, California, United States - 322HYB-O-3 | ecosystem: Host-associated > Plants > Roots > Rhizosphere > Soil | place...
CAGGCCCCGTCCGAACACGCCGCCCGTGCCGACCGCGATGAGCGACTGGATGATCTGGAAGCCGTCGCCGAGCGGATCCGCCCACGGATCCCAGAACGCCATCAGACGGCGCCGCCGGTACGGCGCGCTCACCAGGACGATGTAGACCACCGGGAGCGCGACGAGCAACGAGCCGATGAAGTAGCGGTAGTGCAGCCCGGCCGCGAAGATCATGACGGTCATGATCAGCAGCAGCGACATGGCCGTCCCGAAATCGGGCTGCAGCAGGATGAGGCCGACCAGTGCACCGACGACGATCCCGATGGGCAGGAGCGAATAGGAGACCTCGTCGATGCGGTGCATGCGGCGCTCGAGCATCAGCGCGATGAAGAGCACGCACGCGATCTTCGCCAGCTCCGACGGCTGGATGCCGAGCCCGCCGAGGCCGAACCACCGTCGCGTGCCGTTGATCGGCGCGCTGAACAACACGCCCACCAGCATCACGCCGACGACGGCGAGCACCGCCCAGATGAAGGTCTCGTTGCGATACGCGCGGTAGTCGATGCGCATCGCAATGCCGAGGACGGCGAGGCCGAGGACGGTCCAGAGCCCCTGCTTGATCAGGAACAGGTACGGCTGCTGGAACCGCTCGAGCGCCACGAGCGCCGATGCGCTGTAGACCATCACGATGCTCGCGCACACGAGCAGCAGCGTGGCGATGAAAAGAATCTTGTCGGATTTGAGCTTGCGCGCCACTTCTCGTCAGTTCCCTGCAGTGGGCCCTGTATCGGCCCGAAACACTTCCTGCGCGGATCGGATAAGATCCGCGCTCCGACTTGTCCGCCGTAGCGCGAAGCGCGAAGGCGGAGAGGGGTCAGCAGTCATCAGTCGGCTCGTGGGATGGGACACCGACCTCGCAGACCGGGGTAGCCTGCGTTCCCAGCGGTTGGCTCTCACCCGCGCGCCCCGACTGACGACTGCTCACCCCTCTCACCTCTCACATCCGTTGTCCGTTATCCGTGGTCCGTTAGCCGCTTCACTTCCGCTTTGAACACGTTGCCGCGTTCGGCGTAGTCGCGGAACCAGTCGAAGCTCGAACACGCCGGCGCCAGCAGCACGACGCCGTCCGGCGTTGCCGCCGCGAACCCCTTCGCCACCGCCTCACGCATCGATTCCGCGTCGACGACCGGCAGCAGGTCCGCGAGCGCCTCGCGCACGCGCGGCGCCGCTTCGCCGATTGCGATCACCGCGCGTCCGCGAGCCGCGAGGGCTTCACGCAGGTCACGAAAGTCCCCGCCCTTGAACCGCCCGCCCAGCAGCACCACGACACCGCCGCTGAAGCTCTCGATCGAGCGCAGCGCCGCCTCGATGTTCGTCGCCTTCGAGTCGTTGACGAATCTCACGCCAGCGACGGTGCCCGCTGGCTCCATCACGTGCTCGAGGCCGGTGAATCCCTTCAGCGCGTCGACCATGGCCGCGGGCGGCACGCCGGCCACGTGCGTTGCCGCCGCCGCGGCCAGAACGTTGTTCAGCATGTGGCGTCCGGTCAGCTCCACCGCGGAGACCGGAATCAGCCGCTCGTCGCCCGTCGTCGTGCGCCGCACGATCCAGTCGCCGCTGACGACGAAGCCGTCGCGGATCGATCCCGAGAGCGAGTAGGTCACCGCGCGGCTGCGTGCCGAAGCCGCCCTGCGGACGACTTCGCGGTCGTCCGCGTTGATGACCGCCCAGTCGTCGTCCGTCTGGTTGGCGAAGATGCGTGCCTTCGCCGCGGCGTACGCCTCCACGGACGGGTGGCGATCCAGGTGATCGGCGGCGAAGTTCAGCCAGACGGCGACCCATGGGTGAAATGTGGTCGTCGTCTCGAGCTGAAAGCTGCTCGTTTCGACCACGTGCACCGTGTCCGGCGTCGACTCCTCGACCTGTGCGCTGAGCGGCACCCCGATGTTCCCGCCCACCAGCACGCGACGACCGTCGGCGCGCAGCATGCGCCCGACGAGCGTGGTCGTCGTCGACTTTCCCTTGGTGCCGGTAATCGCGACCACCCTTCCTTTGATCCAGCGCCACGCAAGCTCCAGCTCACCGATCACCTCGGTGCCGCGCGCCCGCGCGGTGTCGAACGCCGGCTGCTCGAGCGGCACGCCGGGACTCGTGACGACGAGGTCGGCGCTCCCGAAGGTCTCCCGCTGGTGGCCGCCGAGTTCCAGCGTGGCGCCGAGAGCGCGGAGCGCGTCGGCAGCCTCGAACGTCGGCCGGGTATCGCTGAGCGTCACGCGCGCACCTCGCCGGAGCAGCAGTTCCGCGGCAGCGATCCCGCTTCGCGCGGCGCCGACGACGACAACCCGCTTGCCCTCGACATTCACCGCAGCTTGAGCGTCGTCAGGCTCATCAACGCGAAGATGATCCCGACGATCAGGAAACGGGTGATGACCTTCGGCTCGCTCCAGCCGATCAACTCGAAGTGGTGATGGAGCGGCGCCATCTTGAACACACGCTTGCCGGTCAGCTTGAACGAGCCGACCTGGATGATCACGGACGCGGCTTCGAGCACGAAGATGCCGCCGACGATCAGCAGGAGGAGCTCCTGCTTGATGAGAATCGCGACCGTGCCGAGCGCGCCGCCGAGCCCGAGCGAGCCGACGTCGCCCATGAAGATCTCGGCGGGATACGAGTTGTACCAGAGGAACCCGAGGCTCGCGCCGACGAGCGCGCCGCAGAAAATCGTCAGCTCGCCCGCCGGCGAAAAACGCACGAGGAGCAGGTAGTCGGCGAGCTGCCGGTGTCCGGTCACGTACGCGAGTGCCGTATACGCGGCGGCGGCGACGGCGAAGGTGCTGATAGCCAGACCGTCGAGACCGTCGGTCAGGTTGACCGCATTCGTCGCGCCGACGAGCACGATCACCGCGAACACCACGTAGAACCAGCCGAGGTCCGGGATCAGGTTCTTGAAGAACGGGAAGATCAGCCGCGTGTTGTAGAGCGGCGGGTTCTCCGACGCGAGCATCAGCACGGTGACGCCGACGGCCAGCGCGATCACGATCTGGCCGCCCATCTTGTAGCGCGGGATGAGCCCGTGATGCGATCGCCGCGTGATCTTGAGGTAGTCATCGGCGAACCCGACGGCGCCGAAGCCCGCGGTCGAGAGCACGGCAATCCAGATGTACGGGTTCGCGAGGTCCGCCCACAGCAGCGTGGGGACGATCGCCGAGCCGAGGATCAGTAGTCCGCCCATCGTCGGCGTCCCCGCCTTCGTGCGATGCGTCTGGGGTCCTTCCTGGCGAATGACCTGGCCGATCTGGAAGTCGCGCAGCTTCCTGATCAACCACGGCCCGAGCAGCAGGCTCATCGCGAGTGCGGTGAGGCTTGCCGCCGCCGTACGGAACGTGATGTAGCGCACCACGTTCAGCGGTCCGAAGTAGACGGCGAGCGGCGGCAGCAGGTGGTAAAGCATCAGGCGAACTCCGCCGCGATCCGATCCACCACCACGTCCGTGCGAATCCCGCGCGATCCCTTCACGAGCACCAGGTCACCGGCGCGCAGCGCCGACGCGACGGCATCCGCGGCGGCATCGCTCCGTTCCAGATGCGTCACCGCAGTAGCCGGCATCCCTGCCGCAATCGCGGCGTTTGCCAGCGCGCGCGCCGGTTGGCCGCCGACGGCAAAGAGCAGGCGCAGCCCTGATGCGGCCGCGGCGCGGCCGCACTCCTCGTGCTTGCCGATCGATGCGTGCCCAAGTTCCAGCATCTCGCCGAGAACGGCGACCTTGCGCGCGGCGCGCGTTTCACGCGCGACCACTTCGAGGGCGCGCAGCAGCGCCGCCGGGCTCGAGTTGTAGGAGTCGTCGATCAGCGTGATTCCGCCCTTCAGCTTGTGCACCGCGCCGCGATGATCGGCAGGTTTCAGGCGCGAAGCTGCCCCGACGATGTCGCTCAGCGGCACGCCGGCGTCGACCGCGACGGCTGTCGCCGCAAGCACGTTCGACAGGTTGCCGCGGCCGAGCAGCGGTGTTTCGATCGTCGCCTCGCCCGCGGGCGTCGCGACACGCGCGCGCATGCCGTCGACGCCACGGTCTTCAATCGCCGTCGCGCGAACGCTCGCGCCTTCGGCGACGCCGAACGTCAGCGTCCGCCCGGGAAAGCCGTTCACCCGCGCCATGACCAGCGGGTCGTCGGCGTTGCACACGAGCACCGTCCGCGTGTCGGCGCGCTCGAGGATTTCGGCCTTTGCGTCGGCAATCTCGTCGGCGGACGTGAAGAAACCGAGGTGGGCGTCGCCGACGTTTCCCCACACGCGGACGTCGGGCTCTGCAATCGCGACAAGCGTGCTGATCTCGCCCGCGTGATTCATCCCCAGTTCCATCACCGCCACGTCGGGGCCGTCGCGCAGCTGCATGAGCGACAGCGGCAGACCGATGTGGTTGTTCAGGTTTCCCCTGTTCTTCACGACGCTGAAGCGCTCTTCGAGAAACGCCGCAATCGTCTCCTTCGTCGTCGTCTTGCCGGCGCTCCCGGTAATCGCGATCACGCGCGTGCCCGATGCCTTGCGCACGGCATGTGCCAGTTCCTGCAGCGCGCGCGTGGTGTCGGCTGCCTGCACGATGGCGCCGCGCGTCAGCACGTCCGCCCGCTCCTCGAAACCACCATCGACGAGCGCACCGCGGGCGCCCTTGTTGATGGCCTCGGCGACGAACGCGTTCCCGTCGAAACGCGGACCGCGGAGCGCGACGAAGAAATCGCCCGGCCGCAGCGTGCGCGTGTCAGTCGCAACCGTACCGACAGGGGCGTTCGGATCGCCGGAGAGCAGCCGGCCCTCAACGGCCGACGCCACCCATCCCAGAGTCACCGGCACAGGGTTCCCCACTCAGCTCGCCCGCGACACGCGGCGTGCCGCGAGCGCCTCACGCGTCACCGCCACATCGTCGAACGGCAGCACCCGGCCGCCGATCTCCTGGTACTTCTCGTGCCCTTTGCCGGCGATGAGCACGACGTCGCCGGCTCCCGCGCGCTTGACCGCGTGGTAGATCGCGTCACGTCGATCGACGATCGTCAGGAGCTCCGGACGACCGCCGCGCACCTCGCCCTGCGCGCCGCGCTTTGCCTCCTCGATGATCCGCCGCGGCTCTTCCGTGCGCGGGTTGTCCGACGTGATGACGACGACGTCGCTGAGGCGGGCGGCGACCATTCCCATCAGCGGGCGCTTGCTGCGGTCGCGATCGCCGCCGCATCCGAAGACGGTGATCAATCGGCGTTTCGCGAGCGGCCGCGCGGTCTCCAGCAGGTTGCGCAGGGCATCGTCGGTGTGCGCGTAGTCCACGACGACCGTGATGTCGTCGCCGGGGCCGGACACCACCTCGAAGCGGCCGGGCACGCCTGACAGCTGCGCGAGGCCGCGCTCGATTGCGTCGAGCGGTACGCCGAGCACTGCAGCAGTGCCGCTGGCCGCGAGGATGTTGTACACGTTCGGTCGGCCGACCAGCCGCGACCGGCACTTCACCACGCCCTGCGGCATCCGCACGTCGAACGTGAGCCCGTCGAGCGAGTAGGTCAGCGGCCCGGGCGAGACGTCCGCCGGACGGTTGATCGCATACGTGAGCGCGCCTTTCGTTGTCTCGGCAAGCGCGGCGCCGCGCGGATCGTCGAGGTTGATCACCGCCGGCGCGCCCTCGGGCAGCATCTCGAACAGGCGGCGCTTGGACGCGAAGTAGTCCTCCATGTCGGCGTGGAAGTCGAGGTGATCGCGTGTCAGGTTGGTGAAGATGCCGGCCGCGAAACGGATCCCGTCGACACGGGCGAGGGTGAGCGCGTGCGATGACACCTCCATCACGCACGCCTCGCAGCCGGCGTCCACCATCTGGCGAAGCAGGGCCTGCACCTCGGGCGCTTCCGGCGTCGTGCGTGTTGCGGCGATCTCGCGCGTGGCGATCCGATATGTCACCGTACCCATCAACCCGCAGCGCACACCCGCGGCCTCGAACAAGGCGCTCAGCACGTAACTCGTCGTCGTCTTTCCGTTCGTGCCCGTGATGCCGACCACCTTCATCTGCCGGCTCGGGTGACCGTAGAACTCCGCCGCCAGGATCGCAAGCGCCAGCCGCGCGTTCGCGACGACGGTCCATGGCACCTGCACCGGGCCGTCCGGCGCGCGCTCGGCGACGACCGCCGCCGCACCGTTGGCCACCGCCTGCGCCGCGAATGTGACACCGTCCACCTTCAATCCGCGCAGCGCCACGAACACCCAACCGCGTCCGGCTTGCCGTGAATCGTGCGTGACGCCTTTCGCCTCGACGTCCAGCGCACCGCCGCCGGCGACGGCCTCGCGCGGCCGCTCGCCTGCCGGCAGGGTCCGTTCGAGCGCCCGCAGCAGTGCGCCGACGGTCATGGCTGCGATCCGCCAGGCTCCCGGGCCGGCAACGCGCGATCCAGCCACAGCACGCATGACGTCCGGCCTTCGATCGGCGAGCCCGCTTCGGGCTGCTGCTCGACGACGACGCCGGCGCCACGGAGACGTGCGGTCATGCCCATGCGTGTCAGGGCACGGACCGCCTCACGCGCGCTCATGCCGCGCAGGTCGGGAAAGAGGAGCGCCTCCTGATCGCCGCGGCTCCCCACGGTGACGATCTCGGGCGACTCCACCGGACCCGAGGTCTGCACTTCGGCCGGCGCCTCCGCGCGCGCGACGAGGATCGGCGGCGGCGCGTTGAGCGTCGGCGGCACGGCGTACTGGCGCAGCGCCGCGTCGGCGATGCGCTGGAATACCGGAGCGGCCGCGAGGCCGCCGTACTTGTTCACGGCCGGCGAGTCGATAACGACGATGATCGTGAAGACCGGCTTGCGCGAGGGCACGAAGCCGACGAAGGACGTGTTGTACTCGGAGCGCGAGTAGCGGCCGTTCACGAGCTTCTGCGCGGTGCCGGTCTTGCCGGCCACCGTGTAGCCTTCGACCCTGGCGCGCGCCGCGGTGCCGCGTTCCTCGACGACGCCTTCCATGATCCGGGTCAGCTGCGCGGCCGTGCTCGCGCTGATCGTGCGGCGCAGCACCTTGTGCGGCACCGCCACGCGCTTGCGGCCGCGGAGCACGGCGCGCACGACACGGGGCTCGATCAACTCGCCGCCGTTCGCGACCGAGCTGACCGCGGTGGCCATCTGGAGCGGCGTGACGCCGACCTGATATCCCATCGACACCGAGGCGAGCGCGCTGTCGGTGAGCTTGGCCGGATCCCAGACGATGCCCGGGCTCTCGCCAGGGAAGTCGGGTGAAATCGGCCGGCCGAAGCCGAAGCGATTGATGTAGAGGCCGAGGCGCTCGGGACCGAGCCTCAACCCCACCTTGATCGCGCCGACGTTGCTCGACTTCACGAGCACGTCGGCGAAGGAAAGCACGCCGTAGTTGTGCGTGTCGCGAATCACGCGCGCGCCGAAGCGGATCGTGCCGGGGCTCGCGTCGATGAGATCGTCGGGGCGGATCACCTTCTCTTCGAGCGCGGCGGAGGCGGTGACGACCTTGAACGTGGAGCCCGGCTCGTAGAGGTCCTGCACCGCGCGGTTGCGGCGCGACTCCTCACGCGACTGCCGGAACGCATTCGGGTTGAACGTCGGCCAGCTCGCCATCGCGAGGATCTCGCCGGTCCACGGGTCCATGATGACGGCGGATCCGCCCTGCGCGTCGTTGGCCTCGACACCGGCGCGCAGCTCGCGCTCGGCGACGTGCTGCAGGTACTCGTCGATGGTGAGCTCGACGGACGCGCCCGTCGTGGGCGGCTTCTCGACGCGGCTGAAGGCGTGGCGGCGGGCGTCGGTCTGCACGAGCACGGTTCCCGCACGTCCTTTGATCAAGCTGTCGTAGGCGGCTTCGATGCCGTGGAGCCCTTCTCCGTCGATGCCGACGTAGCCGAGCAGCCCCGCCCCGAGCTCCTTGTTCGGATAGAAGCGGCGGCTCTCCTTCATGAAGCCGATGCCTTCGAGCTCGAGCGCCTTGACGCGGCGCGCCTGCTCGGGGGTGACCTGGCGCCGCACGTAGACGAAGGCTCGCTGCGTGCCGAAGCGCTCGAGCAGCTGCTGGCGCTCCCTGGACGTGCAGTCTTCGAGCGCGCCGCATACCGCAGCGACGGCCTTCTGCGGCTGTTCGATGTCACTGGGGACGGCGTAAATCGATTCGGCGTCGACGCTGTAGGCGAGCAGGCGGCCGCGACGATCGAGAATCTCGCCGCGCTTGGCCGGAGCGGTCACCGTGCGCATCTGCTGGCGCTCGGCGCGCGCCGACAGATCGGCGTGCTTGACGACCTGGAGGTAGACAAGGCGCGCCTCGATGGCCCCGGTCCAGAGCACGACGCCCGCCGCGGCCACGGCAAGGCGGCGCTTGAGCGTGCCCCGCCATGAGTGGAGGATCTGTTCGGCCACGGGCTACTCCCTTCCGAGGCTCAGCGCTGCGCCACGACGGCCCGCGGCGGCGGCGGCGACGGCACGACCCGCTCGACGATCGACGCGTCCTCAGGTCCGGGCGCGACCATCCGGAGCCTGCCGGTCGCGAGGCGTTCGATGCGCGCTGGGGAGCGCAGCGTCTCGATTTCCAGGCGGAGGTGGCGGTTGATCTCCTCTTCCGCCGCGCGCTCCTTCTGCATCTGCTCCAGGCGGTAGCCGTGGCGCAGCAGCTCGAAGTGCTGCCAGGCGGAGAAGAGCAGCACCGACACGAGGAGGACGCCAATGGCGACCGAGCGGACCATGTCGCGCTGCCGATCCCGATCGATCTCGCGGACGATCGGGTTGTTGCGGACGTCCTTCTTGATCGCGTATTCGAAGCTTTCGGCGGCCGTCGCCATCTGCCGTGCCATGGTCCTCACCCGGCGCGTTCCGCGGCGCGCAGCTTGGCGCTGCGGGCGCGCGGGTTCCGCGCGATCTCGGCTTCCCCCGGCGCGATCGGCCGCTTCGTGCGGATCGCGATTACGCCGTCTGCCTGGAGCGCCCGCAGCGTGTGCTTCACGATCCGATCCTCGAGGGAGTGGAAGGTGATCACCGCCAGGCGCCCACCCGGCGCGAGCCGCCGTGCGGCCGCGCCGAGAAAGCCATCGAGTCCTTCCAGCTCGCGGTTCACCCAGATGCGAATGGCCTGGAATGTCCGCGTCGCCGGGTCGATCCGTGTGTACCCCTTGCGCGGGATGGCCCGCCGCACCAGGTCGGCCAGCTCTCCCGTCGTCGTGATCCCGCGTTCGGCTCGCGCCGCGACGATCGCGCGCGCGATGCGGCGGGAATGCCGCTCTTCGCCGAACTCGTAAATGAGATCGGCGAGTGCCTTCTCGTCGACCTCGCGAAGCGCCTCGGCGGCCGTGGGCCCGGCCGTCGTATCCATCCGCATGTCGAGCGGCTCGTCGCGGCGGAAGCTGAAGCCGCGTCCTTCCGCATCGAGCTGCAGCGACGAGACGCCGAGATCCGCGAGGATCGCGTCCGCCTGTGTTACGCCGCGGTCGTCGAGCGCTGCCTCGAAGCCGCGGTAGTCGCCGTGCACGAGCGCCACGCGATCGCCGTATCCGGCCAGTGCCTCGCGTGCGAGCGCGAGGGCCGCGGGATCACGATCGAAGCCGATGAGCCGCGTCGCCCCCGCGTCGAGCAGGGCGCGCGTGTGGCCGCCGAGCCCGACCGTGCAGTCGACGAACACGCCGCCGCGCTGTGGCGCGAGGTGCTCGATCACCTCGGCGACCATCACCGGCTCGTGCAGTCGCGGTTCGTCGGTCACGAATCGATCCTGTCAAATCCCGTGCTCCGAAAGGCGCAGGCCGTCGTCGTCGGTCCACGTCTCGCGCTGGAGCTTCTGCGCGAACCGCTCCTCGTTCCAGACCTCCAGGTGATCGATGCGTCCGAGCACGCGGACATCGCCGACAATCGAGGCGAGGTCGCGGAGGTGCGCCGGGATACTGACCCGCCCCTGCGGGTCGAGCTCGATGCCCTGGCCGAAGTAGTTGACGCGATCGAGGAACTTGAGGCGCGATGGGTGATTGGCCGGCATGAGCGAGAGTTTGCGCTCGACCTCCAGCCAGACCGGCATCGGGTAGATGCGGACACACTCCCCCGTGAGGCTCGTCACAAAGACGTCCGGGCCGTGCTGGTCCTGGATCACCCCGCGGAAAATCGTCGGCACCTTCAGCCGGCCCTTGTCATCGATCCGGGCCGGAGCGCTGCCGCGCAGCCCCCTTTGCTCCACTTCGCTCCACAAAAATCCACGTGGATAGTAAAGCTGGTCCCCGGCGAAGTCAACCGCAAACGACAGAGTGTAAGTAGGTTATGTGTGATTTTCGCCCGCGCTTCGTCCTTTGGCCGCTCACCAAACCTTGAGTCCGATTACATCCGGGGTCTGACCCCGGATGTAATCGGACTCATACGGGTGCTAGGCTGAAGAGCTCATGCTTCGCGCGGCTCTCATCGGGTTCCCTTCCAGCGGCAAGACCACCCTCTTCCAGCTCATGACGTCGGCCAAGGACGCCCCGCGCGGGAAGGGCGACGTGAACATCGGGATCTCGAAAGTGCCCGACGCGCGCCTCGACGTGCTCACCGCGATGTACAACCCGCGCAAGCGCGTCCCGGCGACCGTGGAATTCACCGACATGATCGCGCCCGCCCGCACCGGCGCCGGCGCGCAGGCGCTCGTCGACGTCGCCGGCTACAAGAACGCGGACGCGCTCGTGCACGTGATTCGCGCGTTCCGCGACGAGGCGGTGCCGCACCCGTCAGGCGCGGTCGATCCGGCGCGCGATGCGCAGGCCATGGAAGACGAACTGATCCTCGCGGATCTCGGCGTGGTCGAACGCCGGCTCGAACGAATCGAGAAGGATCTGAAGAAGGCGCGCACGACGGAGCTCGAGAAGGAACGCGATCTCGTGCAGCGCTGCAAGGACGCGCTCGAAGCGGGCACGCCGCTGCGCGCGCTGCAGCTCGCCGCCGAGGATCTCAAGCGCCTGCGCGGCTTTCAGCTGCTCTCGG
>Ga0307410_10001375_pt1 | contig 10945 bp, 9 predicted proteins | sample 322Ometagenome_3_FD_203707 | JGI IMG/M metagenome (GOLD analysis project Ga0307410, IMG submission 203707) | Maize rhizosphere microbial communities from greenhouse at UC Davis, California, United States - 322HYB-O-3 | ecosystem: Host-associated > Plants > Roots > Rhizosphere > Soil | place...
AGGGGCCGCATCGCCAGGGGAGAGCACCAGGTCAAGCTCGCTCTCACCTCAACATCACGCCAGCCCGAGCCGGTTGCCCTGCACGTGATCGGCACAGCGACCATCGACGGCGACAAGCTCACGTGCAACGCCGTACCCGCCGACGACATGATGCAGGCGTTCATTTACCGTCACCTGGTGTGTGCGAACGAGCTGCTGATGACGGTCGCTCAACGGCGGGCAGGTACGTCGCAGCGTGCGAAGTCGCTCAAATGAGGTCCAGCCGCTCCGCCTTATCGAGGCGACGATCGTCTACGGCGAGGCGGCCTGAGGCCTGGCGATTGATAAGCCCCACAAGTCAGTGACTTGCGATTACCGCCTCCTCAAGCGCGGCCAGCGCATCGGTTGCGGCGCGGCGAACTTCGGGATGCGCGTCCTGCTGCGCCCGCCTCAGGGCACCGGCGGCGGTGGCATCGCCGATGGCCGCCAGCGCCTCCGCGGCACCAGCGCGGGTTCGGGCGTCTGAACTTCCCAGCGCCTCCACCACGTGTGCGGTTTTCTGCGCGCTCTGCACGCGCGCGAGCTGACGGATTGCATGAGGCCGGATCGAGGGATCGTCCAGGCACGCGATCAGTGACGGAAGGCAGGCGCGCTCGTCCATTCGAGCGAGAGCCGATTCGACGGCGGCCGTTACCGCCGGGTTCGAGCTACCCAGCGCCTCGAGCAGCGCGCGGGTCGAGCGAACGTTGTTGAGCCGCGACAGCAGTGATGCCGCCTTGACCCGCGTTTGGCTATCGCCGTCCCGCAGCGCGGCGGCGAGCGGATCGACGGCCATGCTCCCACGTCGCAATACCGCCGCTTCCGCGGCTTCGCGCACCAGGCCGTTTGAATCGGCGATCGCGCGAACGATCGGCGGAATCACGCGCGCGTCCTCGGCATGTCCGGCGCCGTCTAGCGCGCTGCGGCGCACATCGTCGCTCGCGTGCGACATGCCGTTCAGCAGCGCCTTCGTGCCGTTCTCGCCGGCCCGCGCCAGCGCCCGCGCAGCCAAGGCGCCGGGACAGGTGAAGTAGCCGCTGCCGCCGCGGTCGCCCGGGCCGCGGTCATTCCCGTCGGCGTCGCGCTCGATGCGGATGCGGCTGCGGTCACTCAGGAGCTTCGACAGGTACGGGACGGCTGCTTCGCCGCGCCGTCCCATCGCCCGGAGCTCCAACGTCGCCTGCGCGCGCTCCACTGGATCAGCCGATCCGAGCCGCTGAACGAGCTGCTTGAGCTCGGGCGGCAGGTGCTCGCCCGGCACGATGCCTGCGTACGGGGCGAGCTTCGCTTCAGGCGGCTCGCCGCACAGCACGAGAGTGCCGGTCACGGCCAGGGCGATCGCGACGATCGCAAATACGGGAAACAAAGGTCGCATGACGCGCGCTCCTTTCCCGGCCCGAATGGCCAACCGAGTTGTCGTCAGCGCGTCTCGAGCGTCGCTCCCTCGGCGCCCGTCGCGCCAACCGTACGCGGTACCGCTGCGCGTCCCTGCTGCGGACGTCGGTCCACCGCCTCCGTCGCCGCCACGCCCGGCTGGCGCTCGTGGGCGGCAGCCGCGTGGCGCTCGAGGAATGTCCGCTTGTAGTAGATCAGCAGTGCCGCGAAGCTCAGCAGCAGAAGCACCGCGCCCAGTCCCACCGCCGTCTGCTGCCGCTGCGTCCGCCGCAGCCGCTGCACCAGTCCGAACGATGCCTCGGTGCGGTCGGCAACGCCTTGGATCTCGGCGGTGAAGTTCGTGATGTCGCGCATGTTGAAGCTGTGGAAGATCTGGCGGAGCTGCGAGCGCGTCTCGGCGGCATGATGGTGCAGTTTCTCCAGTTCGAGGTTGCGGTAGCCCCAGGTCTCCAGCTCCTCGTACTGCCGCCCGGATGCCTGGATGGCTTTCTCGGTCTCGGTCAGCGTTTCCTTGATCCGCGCGACCGCCTGCATCGTGCCGGAGCGATGGCACGCGCTGCATCGCCCGCCCTCGTTGCGGCTGCGGAGGTCCATGATCGCCAGCGAGGCGGGCGCGATCTTGTGCGATCCCTGTCCGTGGCAGTAGAGGCACGTCGGGTCGCCGAACTCCCCGTGCGGACTGCCGAGGTGGTTCTCCTTGATCCTGGCATGACACTTTCCGCAGAGATAGGAGACGCTGCGTCCGCGCGCGGCGCTGACGAACTCCTTGTCCTTGTCGCGATGCATGAGCAGGAATTCCGGGTTGCGCTGGAGGTGCGCGGCCCGCTCGAACTCCTCCGCCGACGCAAACTGGTCGCGCCGCAGCGACGGATCGCCGCCATGGCATCCTTCGCACCCCACCTTCGCGGCGTGGTGCACGCTCTGTTTCCATTCCAGCTCGACGATCTCGCTGGAGCGGCCGGGCAGGTCGCGGTGGCACTCCACGCACGCGTTGTCGGCGAAGGCGTCAACGCGGGGCGCAGCCGCAGGTGCGGGAGCGGCTGCGCGCGCCGAGGCGGCGACCGTCAGCATCGCGATGACCGCAAACGCGCATCTCATGGCGGCCCCTCTTGGTGCGACGCCGTCCCGGGCTCGGGCGCGTCCAGGACGCGCCGGATCGCGCGCCGCTCCTGCCAGATGAGCAAGTAGAACACGAGCAGCGCGACGGCGAGGAAGATGAACGTCATGGGCTGCTCGCGCAGGTAGTGACCGAGTGGGATGAGCCGCTCCTCGCCGTCCACCATCTCCTCGTGCCAACCACCCCAGATCGTCAGCCCGAGGAAGCCGAGCAGCGCGGCCGTCACGCCGGCGCGATACATCGACCGCGGCCGTTCCGCCGCGCGCCGGCGATACCAGAACGGCAGCAACACGATGACGAGGACCAGCGGCCCTTGGCTGAGGACGCCCAGCGTCTTGCCGCTGATGCCGAGGAACTGCGTCGGCATGAGGCGCAGGTACTGGTAGGTCGCGAGGAAGTACCACTCGGGCTTGATGCCAACGGGCGTCGCGCCCCGGGGGTTGGCAGGCTCCTCCTCGTGAAGCACGCCGTGGACACCCGCCGTCTCCAGCAGCACCGGCAGGATGGCCAACAGCATGATCACCGCGAGCGTGCAGAGGACGGCCACCGTCATCTTCACGATCTCGTTCGGCCAGAACGGCTCGAGCTGGTCGGGGCGGTATTGCTTGCTGTAATCGACGGACATGGTGCACGCGCTCCTCTATAACGGCCGCGAGATCCCGGTGCGGCGGATCATCGCGAAGTGCATGAGCATGAAGCCGACCATCACCGCCGGCAGCACCCAGATGTGCACGGCGAAGAAGAAGCCGAGTGTCTCGCCGCTGATCCCGTTTCCGCGGCGGACCCATCGAACGATTTCCCCGCCGACGACCGGCACGGCGCCCGGGATCTCCGTGCCGACCTTGGCGCCCCAATAGCTCAATTGCGTCCACGGCAGCAGGTAGCCGGTGAACGCCATCATCGTCGTCAGCAGCGCGAGCACGACGCCGCTGATCCAGTGCAGCTCGCGCGGCGCGCGGAAGATCTTGTAGTAGGCGACTCGCGCCATGTGCATGAAGACCAGGACGATCATCAGGTTGGCGCCGACGGCATGAATGCGCTGCACCAGCCAGCCCATCGACACGTTCGACTTCACGAAGGTCACGCTGTCCCACGCCTGCGCCGGGTCGGGCTTGTAGTACATCAGCAACAGCATGCCGGTGAAGACCTGCACGAGGAACGTCAGCAGCGACAACCCGCCGAAGCACGCCGCCCACGAGAGCGTGCACGGCACCTGCTTCTTCGTGACGTTCTTCTCGATCAGCGGGACGAGGTTGTACCGCTGGTCGAACCAGCCGAAGACGCCATGCACTACGCTCTGCACCAGACGCATGATCAGACCTCAGTGGAAACGATGACCTTTCCGTCCTTCACCTCGAACGGGACCTTCCGCAGCGGGCTGCTCACCGGACCCTTGACGACCTGCCCGGCGGAATCGAACGACGCGCCGTGGCACGGGCAGTGGAAGACGGCGTCGCCGGAATCCCAGATGACGTTGCAGCCCAAGTGCGGGCAGGAGGCGCTGATGACCATCGGCTGGTCCTGGGCGAGCAGAACGATCAGCTGTTGTCCGCGGTACTCGACGTACTGCGCCTGCCCGGGCGTGAGCCGGTCGAGTGGTATCTCGAGCGGCTTGTTTAGGTCGAGCGTCTGCGGGCGGGCGAGGAACGCGACGAGCGGGAAGCCGACCATGCTCCCCGAGCCCACCGCCATCGCGACGATGCAGCCCTTGCAGAAGGTGCGGCGGCCGTCGTTGCACGGCGGGTCGACGCGCTGGCCGTCATCTTGATGGGGCTCGCGTTCCATAAACGGTCACTCCTGTTCCGCGCGTTCGAGGAGCAGCTCGGCGGACTTCTTGAAGCTCGCCGACGCATCGTCCGCCTTGCCACGGCGTTCCTGGATCAGTCCGAGCAGGTAATGGGCGCGCGGCGTGGCCGGGCTGCGCGCCAGCAGGGCGCGCACCGTCTTCTCCGCGTAATCGAGCTCGCCCCCGCCGCGCAGCGTCTGGACGAACGCCAGCCCGAGCGCGCCTTCAAGCGAATTCGGATGATCGGCAAGGACGGTCCGGAACTGTTGCTCCGCCTCCGCCAGGCGCTGCCGCTTGAGCATTACCGTGGCGAGATCGAGGCGCGCCATCGCCAGACGGGGATTGAGCTCCAACGCCTCGCGATACTTCTCCGCCGCCATCTCATCGAGCCCGCGCCGCATCAGTTGCCGCGCGAGTTGCGCGACGCGCTCGGCTCGAACGTCCGCCTCGCTCGCCCGCGTCGTCGGCTGTGACTGCAACGCCCCATCGAACGTATCGGCGGTGATCCTGCCGGCGGCGTAGAGAAGCGAATCGGTCAGCAGATCAGCAAATCGCGGCGAGAGGCCAGCAAATGCGTGCACCACCCGCCCGCGCTGATCAATCACAACCACCGTGGGCATGACGGCCACTTGATATGCGCCGAAGGTCCGACGCTGCGCGTCCTGCGCAATGTTCGGGGGCAGGCGGTCGACGGCCGCGAGCTTGGCCTGATCGACGGGCCCCTCCTGGGCGGTCGCGAGGACGAGGGTGATCGGCTGCCCGACCAGCCGCGCGTCCTGCACGGCCGCATCCACCGTCGCACACGCCTCGCGCGTCTTTTCGTGATAGGTCTCGCCGAAGATGAGCACGACCAGCCGATCGCGCAGGCTCGCGTTGGTGATCTCGCGGCCCGCCTGGTCGCGTAGCGCGATGGGCGGTGCCTCCATGTCGCGCTTGAGGTGCGTCACCGCCTGCGCCGTCGCGCCGCACAGCGTGAGGGCAGCGAGCAGCGCCATCGCTGCCGGGCGCACGCGCCACGGAGCGCTATCGTGCCAAGGTTGTCCGTGCGGGCGTCGTGACATTGATGTCCTCTTGGGTGACAGGCCCGGGCATCGACTTGGGCGCGCCGATGTCGTCGCCGCGGTTGTAGGTCTTGACGTCGTGGCAACCGGGCGAGCAGCTCCCGCCGCTCGCCGACTGCTTGTAGTTCGTCTCGAGCATCCAGCCCTTGTCGCCGAACGGCACCGCGTCGCGGATGTGGAACGGGTTGCGCGACGCGTGCACCTCATGGCACGCGCGGCAGGTGCGGCCCTTCTCGCGGTTAACGTGCAGCCAGTGAAGGTTCACGTCGCCGTCGCGGAAGCGCGTCAGGCCGGTGCCTTTCTTGTTCAGCACCAGGTCCGGGATGTGGCACTTGAAGCACAGGTCATAATTCTCGATCTTGAACGGCGCATAAAACTCAGGCGGATAGGCGGCCGTGAGCAATCGGAATTTGTCACCGGCGTGCGGCTGGTGGCACGCGGTGCACGCCCCTTCCCGGATCGGCCCGTGTTGCTGCGGGTTGTCCTTCAGCAGCACGGCGAAGTCGGTCAGCGGCTTGCCGTCCTTCGTCTGCAGCGGCTTGTCGTGACACGCGAGACAGCTCTGCGGCTGCGCTGCCTTCTGGAGCTTGGGCAACTGCGAGAAGTGCGGCGCGTGGCACGACATGCACGCCTGCCCCTCGGTCACCGCGCCGTGGACCACGTGGCTCGCTGCGATCACTTTCGCCATCTCTTTATGGCATGACGCACACAGCTCCTGCGCGCTCGCGCGAAGCTGGTGCCGCTGGTCCGACGCGTGGGCATCGTGGCAGGCCATGCAGTTGCCGTCCTTCACCGGTGCGTGCACGTGTCGCGCCAGTTCCCCCTTGGGCACCGACTCCGAATGGCAGCCGGTGCAAAGCTTCTCCGGCGTTTGCGTGAGCAGCTTCGGCTGCCACCCGGAGTGCGGCTCGTGGCAGAGAATGCAGGCGCCGCTGTTGACCGGGCCGTGGATGAACTTCTTCTTCGCGAAGTCCTGCTTGTGACAGGTGAGGCACAGCCCCTTGGTCGGATCGGCGCGAAGGATCGCGCGGTGATCGGAACCGTGAGGGTCGTGGCAGCCGGTGCAGCGTCCTTGCTTCACGGGCTCGTGAACGACCGTTCGATGCTTCATCGTGTGGCAGTCGCCGCACAGTTTCGCCTGCTCCGACGCCAGCTTGAACCGATGCTCGCGCGGCTCGTCGTACTGGTGGCAGGCGGTGCATTTTTGCTGCGCCGCCGGCCCGTGCATGAACTTTCGCCCGAGCAGGTTGGCATGGCAGGCGGCGGTCGCGCATTGGTCGGTGGCCGCGCTGGGCTTGGCGGCCTTGGGCACGGCGGCAGCCGACGCGGGGCAAGTCATCGCTGTGGCACAGGCGAAGGCGGCGAGCCAGCATGCGAAGCGACGCCAGAATGAGAGCTCCATGCCCATGTGCCTCAGGTCCTTACCCTTGACTGCACCTCGCGCGCCAGACGCGCCCCGAGCGCCGCACGCGCCGCGGCTTCGATCACCCGCACCACTTCGCCCACCGCAGGCGCTGCCAGGTAGAAGAACACGCCACACTCGACGACCCACGCGTCCTGCTGCGACGGCTGGCGGCTGAGCACGATGATGCGAACGTCCTGGCGCAGCTCCTTCAGTAGCTCGATTTCCATCTGCGCCGCGTCCACGCGCTCCTCGACCGCGTCCAGCAGCGCCACCTGCGGGCGCTGGCGCCGCGCCACCTGCATGAACGACAGCCCGGGCTGCGAGATGACGACATGCACGCCGGGTGGTTGGAGACGACACCGGATCGAATCCGCGAGCGTCGTGTCGGAGGTGTTGATCAGCACGGATGCGCCCATGGCAGCCCAGCCCTGAGTTTCCGGCTCCGACAATTCAAGAACGGTGCCACGCCGCGCGCACGTGGGGCCGAATGCCGCAACCGCTGGGAAGCACGAGGAGTTACGTGTGACGGCGACAGAGCGATGGGCGAACGGTGGCTCACGTGCGTGTGTCGCGCCCGCGCGACAAGTTGCTTGCGTGAATCGGCATCGCGACTCGCGCGGCGGGTTACAATCCATGAACGCTGCGGACGTTGCGCCCGCGCGCCAGGGCATCGTTACACATGCATGCATCAGTCGCGCGAATGAGGCGCGGGCGGGGAGGCGGGCGCCGCGGATCGGCATTCGCCGATCAGTGATGGGCGCGGAAGTCGGTGGGGTTCAGATCGTGCTTCTTCAGCAGCCGGTAGAGCGTCCCGCGCGGGAGCTTCGCGTCGCGCGCCGCCTCCGAGACGTCTCCACCGCAACGCCGCAGAAGCGCGTCGAAGTATTCTCGTTCGAACGACGCCAATCGCTGCTCGCGCGCGGCGAAGAAGCCATCCTGATGTGTTGCCTGCGGTGAGCGTGGATCGGCGGCCCCGGCCGCCATGAAAACCTCCTCGGGGAGATCCTCCACGGACACGGTGCCCCCGCGCGCGATCGCCAGCACACGCTTGATCATGTTCTGAAGCTCGCGCACGTTTCCCGGCCATGGATAACTCTGGAGCACCTCCAGCGACTGGCCGTCGAACGTGAGCGCGTCGCGGCCCATCTCCTGACAGTACCGGTCGGTCAGGTGGGAGACGAGGAGCGGGATGTCCTCGGCGCGCTCGCGCAGCGGAGGCAAGGCGATGCGGCCGACGTTGATCCGGTAATAGAGGTCGCTGCGAAAGCGGTGTGCGCCCACCTCCTGCTCGATGTTGCGGTTGGTCGCGGCGATGACGCGGACGTCTACGTCCGTCTCCTCGTTCGCGCCCACCCGACGAATCCGCCGCTCCTGCAACACCCGCAACAGCTTGGCCTGAAGCCGTGGCGGCAGTTCAGCGACTTCGTCCAGGAAGAAGGTGCCGCGGTTGGCGAACTCGAGCAGCCCCAGGCTGCGGGTCACGGCGCCGGTGAACGCCCCGCGCTCGTGTCCGAAAAATTCGCTCTCAAGCAGGTCCTCGGGGATCGCGCCGCAGTCCACCGGCACGAAGCGCCCGGACTTGCGGCTGCCGGCGCGGTGAATCGCCCGCGCGACCAGCTCCTTCCCCGTGCCGGTCTCGCCGACGATCAGCACGTCGGCATCCGTCTCGGCGAGGCGGCGGATCATCTCGTACACGTGCTGCATCGAGCCGCTGCGCCCGATGATGTCGCCGAACCGCCACGACTTCTCGACCTGCCGCTGCAGCAGCCGGTTCTCCTCGCGCAGCCGTTTCGCTTCCAGCAGCCGTCGCGCCGTCGCCAGCAGGTCGTCCGGAAGGAAAGGCTTGGTGACGTAGTCGCTGGCGCCCAGCTTCATGCTCTCGACCGCCGTCTGCACCGTCGGGTACGCGGTCAGGATCAGCGCGAGCAGTGACGGGTCACGTTCGCGGCCGATCCGCAGAAGGTCGATCCCGGTCATGCCGGGCATGCGGATGTCGGCGACGAGGAGGTCGAAGTGCTCCTCCGCGAGTCGCTGGGCCGCGCGCTCGGATTGACTTTCGGTGATAACGTCGGTTTCGGGCAGCTTGCAGAGCGTCGCCGAGCACACCTCTAGCATGCCCGGCTCGTCATCCACGATGAGCACGCGATGCCTAGGCATGGTCCTTCGCCACGAGCGGCAGCCTCACCCGAAACGTGCTGCCCGAACCGGGTTCGCTGGCGACGACGTCGATCGTGCCGCCGCTACCCTGCACCAGTTCCTGACAGATCGCGAGCCCCAAGCCCGTGCCACTGTGCGACTTCGTGGAAAAAAAGGGCTCGAAAAGCCGCCGGCGGACGTGCGGGTCCATGCCGCGGCCGGTATCCCGCACGGTCACTTCCACCTGATCCACCTCGCAGCGCCCTTGCACGCTCAGCCGGCCGCCGCCGCCCTCGGACATCGCATCGACGGCGTTGAGGAACAGATTGCAGAAGACCTGCTCCATCTCGTCGCAGTTGCCGACGACGTCGGGCAGTTGCTGCACCTCGTTTACGACCTCGACGCCGGCCGCGCGGGCGCGCTGCTCGATCAAATCCAAGGCACGCTCGATCGGCAGCCGAAGGTCCAGCCGCGCCGATTGGCGCTGTGCGGGGCGGCAGTAAGTGAGCAGACCCTGCGCCACGCGCGCGACGCGGTCCGCCTGAGAGGCGATCTTGTCCAGCTCCGCCGACACGTGCGGCGACATCTCCGCGGCATGGTCACCCATCAGCAGCCTCGCCTTGGCGCTGATGATCGCGATCGGGTTGTTCACCTCGTGTGCGATCTGCCCGGCCATCTCGCCCATGGCCGCCAGCCGGTTGGATTGCACCAGCCGTGCCTGTGCCTCTCTCTGTTGCGTCACGTCCTGAACCAGCTCGGCGATCTGCGTGACGTGGTTCGCTTGATCGTACAACGGCGCGGTCGTCACCTGAAGGATTCGTCGCGCCGCGCCGCCGTTGCCGCACGAGTCGCTGGCGAGTTCCGACAATCTCACTTGACCATCCGCAACCGTCCGACGCGCAGCGTCATTCACGGTGCCGACCTCGTCCTTGCCGGCGGCGCCGGCGGACGGCAGGAGCTGCTTCCACTGCTCGTTCACCCACTCCTCGCGGATGTTCCGATCGAGGACGCGCAGCCCCGTGCGCGTCGTCTCCATCGCGCGCTCCAATAGTTGCCGCTCCGCCATCGCCCGTTCCGCCATCGCCACCAGTTCCCGTTCATCGTACAGCACCCGCTCCGCGAGCGTGCTCACGAAGTACGCGGTGAGGAACAGCACCACGGTCTGCACGCCGATGGAACTCATCACGTACGGCGTCCAGTGCGCTGCATGGGTGATCGCCAGCTCGCCGTGAGCGTGCGGAAAGATGAACAGCGGGTAGTGCGGGAGCAGGCCGGACCACTCCCCCATCGCGAGCAGCGCATACAGCGCGCTCGCTACGGCGGCGGCGAGGAAACACCGCCGCCGATCAAGCACGATCCCCGCGATGATCACGTGGAAGACCATCAGCAGGGAGAGCGGGTTCTCGATCCCGCCGGAGAAGTGCAGCAGCACCGTCAGCAGCAGCAGGTCGATGCCGATCTGCACCGGCACGAGGTGATCGGTCGCGATGCCGCGGCGCAGGAGCAACCCGTAGCAGACGTTCGACGCCGCCAGCGCCGCGACCGTCGCCGCCAGCGGCAGCCACAGGTCGTGCGGCAGCACCGGCGCCACCTGCGTGGTGAAGAAGATCAATCCGGCACTGACGCCGACCGCGATCCAGCGCATGAGGATGAACCAGCGGCCGTAGTCGCGCGCCCACTGCGTCGGCGTTTGCTGGCCGGCGACCCACCAGCGCTCGCCGCGCGGCGCCGCGCGCGCGGGCGACGGGGACGCGGCGCCGATCAGCCACGCGACCACCGCCGCCGCCGCGAGCGACGCGCCGATGCCGCGGACCAGGTGCAGCGCGTGGAGGCGTGAGTCCGCGCTGGAGGTACCCCAACGGCGCTCCACACTCTCCCACAGCGCAAAGAAGAGGAGCACGAGGCCGGCGACGATGATGAACGCGCGCGATTGCGAGCCCCACCGCGCGCCGGCGATGCCGTCAGCGCTGCCGCTGGGTTCGCGGTCAGAGACCGCAGTTGCATCCGGCTGGTTCACGTGACCTCGC
>Ga0307410_10001376_pt1 | contig 10938 bp, 14 predicted proteins | sample 322Ometagenome_3_FD_203707 | JGI IMG/M metagenome (GOLD analysis project Ga0307410, IMG submission 203707) | Maize rhizosphere microbial communities from greenhouse at UC Davis, California, United States - 322HYB-O-3 | ecosystem: Host-associated > Plants > Roots > Rhizosphere > Soil | place...
CGCGCTTCGATGGGGCTGCGGTACGCCATGGCCTGTAGTGTGTCGCTTAGTGTAGCAGCTGGCCAGGGGCGATCCGAGACACCGAGGTCACCGAGGGACGGACGATTCGCGCCACTCGGCGATTTCGTAGATCGGCTGGCCGGGCGCTGCAGGATCGATCGCCGATCGCATGACGCTGCGAAGGCGAAGCAGGTCGTTGACCACCGTAAAGGTCCTGGAGAGACCGTACTTGGAGCGGCCAAACCGTCGCGGACGATGGTTGACCGGCACCTCGGCGACGCGATCACCGAGTTGACTGGCAATCGCGGGCAGGTAGCGATGCATGCCGGGCCGAAGCTTCAACGGCTTGACCACTTCGGCACGAAAGACCTTCAGCGAGCAGCCGTTGTCGTGCAGGCGGACGCCGGAGACGAGGCCGAGCAGCCAGTTCGCCACCATCGACGGCAGTTGCCGCGTCAGGAACGCATCCTGCCGCTGCGTCCGCCAGCCGCAGACGATGTCGTGCGACGCCGCCAGCTGCACCAGCTGCGGAATGTCCGAGAGGTCGTTCTGCAGGTCGCCGTCTGCGGTGATCACGAGCCGGCCCCGGGCAGCGGCAAATCCGGCGGCAAACGCCGCCGTCTGACCGAAGTTCCTCGTGAACCGGATGACACGCACGTGACTGTCCTGCGCCTGGACCTCACACAGCCGGGCAAACGTCTGATCGGAGCTGCCGTCCTCGACCAGGATCGCTTCGTAGGGCCGCCGCATCGATTGCAGAACGCTGGAGAGTTCCGCGTGCAGAGGCCGGACGTTGGCCTCCTCGTCCCGCAGCGGGATCACGACGGACAATTCAGGTTCGTTCACACCCTGCTCTTCCTGCGCATCAGCCACACGGCAACGAGCGCCGCCACGAGTAGTCCGACGACGACGAGCGCGACCATCGGCCCATGGGTCCTCATCAGTTCCAGCGCCTGATCGCCATAGTAAACAGCGAGGATGCCAAGCGCGACGTAGCGGGCGCCGCGTGCCACCGTGAGTGCGGCGACGAACTGCATCGGCCGAACGCGCGCCACGCCAGCGGCGAGCACGAACAGCTTGAACGGCGCCGGCGGCGGCAGCAAAGCCGGGATCATCAGCGCCATCAGGCCATTCCGCTTGTAGGCGGCGAGCGCCCGCTCGACCGCACCCGCTTTCAGACGCTTGCGCAGGAACGCGTCGCCGCCTTTCTGCGCCAGGTAATACAGGACGTAACAGCCGGCCACCGAACCGAAGGTGGCCATCGCGGCGTAATAGAGCATCCGGTTCTTGTGCTCGGTAACCATGACGACGACCAGCAGGTCGTTGATATGGGGAAGCGACAGGAACGACGCATCGAGGAACGCGACCGCGAAGAGACCGGGACCGCCGAGACCGAGCGCCAGGGTATGAAGCCAACCGATGAACGACCGCACGCCCACACAGAATATGCTGAGCAGCACCTGGTGATCACCCCGCGCCTCCCGCGCATCCTCGCCGCGGTCGCCTTTCTGTGCGGCACCGCGGCATGGATCCGCTTCCTCGACCTGGACCTCGTGCTCAGCCACTACGATGCCAAAGCGCACCTGGTCGTGGCCCGGCGCGTCGTCGACAGCATCACGCCCGGGTGGCAGCAGATCGGCGCCGTCTGGCTGCCGCTGCCCCACGTGATTCAGATTCTGCCGGCGCAGGTGGACGTCTTCTATCGCACCGGCGCGTTCGCGTCGCTGGTGTCGATCGCGTCCTTCTCGCTGATGGTCTGGGCTGCGGCTCGCCTGGTGCTGACGATGACCGGCTCGGCGCCTGGCGCAGTTACCGCGGCGGCGCTTCTCATCGTCAACCCGAACCTGCTGTACCTGCAGAGCACACCGATGACCGAGTCGCTGACGCTCGGGCTGGTGTTTCTCGCGGTGCTGTGGATCTATGAGTGGGCTACCGCGGACAAGAGAGCCGGATTCCACGTACCTGCGAAACTCGCTGCGGCGATGTTTGCTGCTGCGTGGACGCGTTATGAAGCGTGGCTGATCCTGCCCGCCGCCCTGGCGCTGGCCGGGCTCTCGTTGATCCGCAGCGGCGTCGGGCCCGGCCGCACTCTGAAGCTGGTCGCACGTCTCGCGATCTGGCCGGCGATGGCGGTGCTGGTGTTCGCTCTCAACAGTCGCATCACGACCGGCCGGTGGCTCGTGACCGGCGGCTTTTACGAAGTCGACCCGACGTACCACGGGCTTCCACTCAAATCTCTGATTGCCGTATGGTGGGGAACGCACCGCCTGAGCGGCTACGTCATCGAGATCGTCGCGATTGGCGCGGCGGTCTGGCTGCTCGTCCGGTCCGCGTGGCGCCCAGCCGCTACTCCCGCGATCATTCCGCTCGCCCTCGGTGCCGCCGCCGTCCTGCCGTTTTACGCGTTCGTCGAGGGACACCCGTTTCGAATCCGCTACATGATCGTCTTATCCGCCGCCTGCGCGCTTGCCGCCGGTCTTGCCGTCGCGCAGTTCCGGCGGCGAGGCGCGGCGATTGCCCTCGCCGCAGGCCTGCTGACGGCGTCCGTGGTCGAATCGCCGCCCTTGAGCCTGCAGACCCCGATGCTCGAGGAGGCGCAGTGGGATGTGCCGCGAACGATGGAGCGGCGCGGCGTCACCGACTGCCTGCGCCGCGGTTATGCCGGCGAGAAAATCCTGGCGAGCATGGGCTCCCTCGCCCACTACATGCAGGAGCTGTCGCGCGACGGATTCGATATCGCGGATTTCATTCACGAGGGAAACGGTGCGATTTGGGAGCTGGCGGTGGCCACCAGCCCGACCGCGCATGCGGGCTGGCTGATTGCTGAAGAACAGTCCGAAGGAGGTGACATCCTCGCGCGCAGGATACGCGAGGATGTCACCTTTGCCGCCGGGATGACGCGTGTATGCGCGGGCGGCGGCGTAGCTTTGTACCGGCGTCAGTAATTCAGAATGCAGAATGCAGAGTGCAGAATGGAACCGCCTGAATCCTGAATTCAGAATTCTGCATTCCTGTACTACCGTCCAAATCTCACCCCGAAAGTGAAGTTGTACGTCCAGCCGCCCAGATCGATCTTGCTGCCCGCAAAGTCGCTGTTGAGATCCCCTTCTGCGGCGTGGTACCGGATCTCGCCGCCGACGCTCAGCGTCTCGCCGCCGAATCGAACCCCGCCGAGAACGATCGGACCAGTCGCCGTGCCGGTGCCGACGAAGGAGCCACGGAAGATCTCCATGTTGTTGTTGAAGTCGATGAAGTCGCCGGACTCGGCGTAGCGCCAGTTGATCACGCCGAGGCCGACGCCGACATACGGCTGCAGCGCGTTGCGCTGCCCCAGCGGAAGCGCGCGCACGGTAAAGGCAAACGGCACCTGCCGCAGCCTCAATTCCTGCGCGACCTCTGCCCCGTTATCCTCGGTGAAATCGGTGTAGACGCTGTCCACCGTCCGGCGGGCGAACCCGATTCCCGCGCCCGCCTCGAAATATTCACCGAGCGGCACCAGCCATTCGGCGCCGATCGATGCACTGGTGAAGTCGTCGATCTCGAAGAAGAGAAAATTGCGGTTGGCGGTGAGCACGTCGCCGGCGACGCGTGCATCCTCGCCTCGTGGCGTGAACACACCCAGGGAGAAGTTCAACGTCTGCTGTGCGGATGCGGTTGCCGGCGCGATCGCCACGATCGCGCAGACGAACAGCAGCACAGGTTTGAGTCGCTTGTGCATGCTGCGCCCTCTTGCACCTGCGATGCCAACCGCTCAGCTGAAGAAGCACGTTTATTCTTGCGACATTTGGCGTCGGTAGAGGTCAGTCCGTCCGCTGCAGAGAGCGTCCGCCGCGGAACACGCGGATGACGTCGAGGACGTCGCCGTGGATGCGGCCATTCGATGCCACCAGGTGCGCCGCCACGGGATCGAACGGCGACCCGTCCATTCCGCTGACCAGTCCGCCCGCTTCGGCAACGATCAACGCCCCCGCCGCTACGTCCCATGGCTTGAGGTGTTGTTCCCAGAAGGCGTCGAATCGTCCCGCGGCGACATAACAGAGATCGAGCGCGGCGGAGCCGAGGCGACGAACCGCACGCGCCTTGCCGAGAAACGCACCGAAAAGGCCGACGAGATCGACGCGCTGTTCGTGCACGTCGTACGGAAAACCGGTAACGAGGAGCGAATCGATCAGGCGGCCGGTGCTCGACACCTGCAGTGGCACGCCATTGACGTACGCGCCTTCCCCTCGCTCCGCCGTAAAGAGCTCGCTGCGCGTCGGGTCGTAGACCGCGGCGGCTTCCGGGCGCCCGTCGATTTCGAGCGCCAGCGACGCGCAGAAGATCGGCAGCCCGTGCGCGTAGTTCGTCGTCCCGTCGAGCGGATCGAACACCCAACGGTGCGTGGACACCGCCCGCTCGGTTGGACCGCTGCTGAACTCCTCGGCCAGCACGTCGTGATCCGGGAAGCGCTCGGCGATCACCGCGCGGCACATTCGCTCGCACTCCAGATCGACCTCCGTGACCAGGTCGATCGTGCCCTTCTTGTCGATACGGAATCCGGATTCCCGGCGCGCCATCTGGATGCGGCCGGCCTGGAGGACAATTTCAGCTGCGGTGGCGAGAAAGACCGGCTCCGGACGGCTCACGCGCTGAGCGAATCGTGCACCGACCCGGCGCGCTTCACCATCACCATTTCCATGCCGCCTTCAGCGGCACGCTGCAGAACCATTTCGTCCATGAAACTGCGAATCAGGAAGATCCCGCGGCCGCTGCCCTTCAGAAGGTTTTCCGGCGCGAGCGGATCGGGAACGGCCGCCGGGTCGAATCCCGGTCCTTCGTCGCGCACGCGGATGAGAACGCCCTGCGGGACGTCCGACGATTCCAGCGGCGTGAACTGCACGTGCACCCTCTTGCCGGTGTCGTTGCGGTTCCCGTGCTTGATGGCGTTGATGACCGACTCACGAACAGCGACGTTGACCCAGTGGCGGGCTTCCTCGTCGAGCCCGGCCAGGCGGCCGATGTGGTCGCTCACCACCTGTACCAGGTCGAGCATCTCGAAAGTGCTGTCGAAGTCGAGTCGAACGGTTTGGCCGCTCATTCAGGCTGCGGTTCCATCTTACGACGCGGAGGCCAGATCAGTGCACACCTTTACGGTTTCAGCCCCTGTGCAGTAACGGTCAATCGTACGCCGGGGCGTGTCGCCCCGATCAGCAACTGCCCCAACGCACCCTGCGTCCCCGCCGGGCGTTGCATCGTGACCCTGAACTGATGGCTCTGAAAGTTGTGCGCTGCTCCGATCGTCTCGCCGAAGTCGGTGAGAAGGGACGACACCGCCGTCGGTGCGGCGATTGCCTCATAACGCCCGCCCGTCAGGTCGGCGATGCTCTTCCCGACGTGCACCTGACGCGCGCCGAGGAGGTGCGTCGGTGATGTCCCGCCCGTACTCAGCATGATCACGTGCACGCGGGCCGGATAGGTGGTCAGCCGCGTCGCCATTCGCTGGACCTCGCGGTCGACCGCCATGCTCCCTTCCGGACCGGTCGTCGAGACGACGACGATGACCGGAAAATTGTTCGTCTCCTTTTTGTGTTCCTGTTCGATTCGGCTGGCCGCTTCGATCAGCCCCTCGACCATCCGTGCCCCGGAGTCGTCGGGGGTGATGCGGTCGACGCCGTTCTGGAGCTGGAGCTTGTCGGCCGTCGGCCGGACAATCCATCGCGGTTGCGGTGCCAGGGTCAGGAGCGAGGCTTCGACGCCCGCCGGGAGTGCGCTGAACAGCGATTTCAGCCCATTGCGGTACTGCGTGAGTAGGTTGCCCGTCTGGTAGCCGTTGTCGACCAGGACGGTGAGTTTGATCGGCCAGGTGACCGGATCGACGCGCAGGATGCTGCCTTCCTTGCCGTCCTCCGTCACCCGCACCTCTTCGGCCTTCAGATCCGAGACAACTTCCCCGGTGATGGTTGTCGCGGACACGAAGAACGTGATGTCCCGCTGCGCGGAAACCGTGGTGCCTGCACTGGCGACAAACACCGCGATCGCGCCCGCCAGGATTCGTGTCACAAAGCGCTGCGTCGTGCCGTTCTGCATATAGGGGCCCTCAGCCGCCCCCTGTTATAGTTCGGCCATGGGCTCGCCGCAAACGGTAATCGTGCATCCGACGCCATACGTGCGCGGCACGGTGCGCCCGCCCGGCGACAAGTCCATTTCCCATCGATATGCGCTGTTTGCGGCGCTCTCGGAAGGTAGTTCCCAGCTCGACGGCTATTCGACCGGTGCCGATTGTGCCTCCACACTGAATTGCCTCCGTGCACTGGGCGTGTCCGTCCAGGTCACCGGCCGCGACGGTACGGGCCTTCAGCTGCGCATCACCGGTCGCGGGCCGGTCGGGTTGCTCGCCCCAGCCGACACGCTCGACGCCGGCAATTCGGGCTCGACGATGCGGATGCTGGCGGGAATTCTGGCCGCGCAGCCGTTCATCTCCCGCATCGGCGGCGACGAGTCGCTCAGCCGCCGGCCGATGCGCCGGATCATCGTCCCTCTGGAGCGCATGGGCGCACGCATCGCGTCCAGCGACGGCCTCCCGCCGCTGACGATTCAGGGCGCCTCCCCGTTGCGCGCCATCGACTTCCAGACCGAGGTCCCAAGCGCCCAGGTCAAGAGCGCGGTTCTGCTTGCCGGACTGCACGCCGACGGAGAAACGCGCGTCACCGAGGCGGTGCAGACACGTGACCATACGGAACGCGGCCTCAAAGCGTTCGGTATCGAGGTCCGGCGCGAGGGGCTGACCGTATCCATTCGCGGCGGTCAACGTGGGCACGGCGCGTCGCTGACCGTGCCGGGTGACATTTCCTCGGCGGCGTTCTGGATGGTGGCTGCGGCGGCATTACCTGGTTCCGAGGTGACGGTCGAAGGCGTGGGCCTGAATCCGACGCGACGGGCGATCATCGACGTGCTGCGCCGGATGGGCGCGGATATCGGCGTCGATGAAGGCCCCGGAACCGCGGCGGAACCGATCGGCCGCCTCATCGTTCGCCACGGGCGGCAGCAGGCCGTGCAGATCGTGCCAGAGGAAGTGCCTGGGCTCATCGACGAGCTGCCCGTGCTTGCGGCGCTCGCCACGCACCGCGGCGATCTCCGCGTCAGCGGCGCCGAGGAGCTGCGCGTCAAGGAAAGCGACCGTATCCACGACCTGGCAGAGGGACTGCGGCGCATCGGTGCGGAGATCGAGGAGTTCCCGGACGGATTTCACGTGCGCGGCGACCGCCGCCTGCACGGCGGCGACGTGGACGCCCGCAACGACCATCGCCTGGCGATGGCCTTCGCCATCGCCGCGCTCGGCGCCAGCGGACCGACGACCATTCACGACGCCGGCGCCGCCGCGGTCTCGTATCCGGAATTCTTCTCGGTGCTGGAATCGCTGCGCGCGTGAACGCGGACAAGGTTTATCTTGTCGGGTTCATGGGCGCCGGCAAGACCACCGTGGCGCGCGCGCTGGGGCGCCGGCTCGGCTGGCGTGTGGAGGACATTGACGATCGGATCGAAGCGCGGGAACGGCGATCGGTCGCCGCGATCTTCGCCCAGAGCGGTGAGGCCTATTTCCGCCAGCAGGAACGCCACGTGCTCAGCGATCTGCTGCCGCAGCGGCAGATCGTCGTCGCCACCGGCGGCGGAACATTTGCCGAGCCGGACAACCGGGCGCTGATGCTTGCCGACGGCACCGTCGTCTGGCTCGACGTGCCGCTCGCGCGCGTCTTCGAACGGGTCCCGGCTGACGGCCGGCGGCCGCTGGCGGCTGACCGGACACAGATGGAGCAGCTCTACGCGCGGCGGCGCCTGACCTACGCCGAGGCGCACGTTCGCATCGACGGAGCGCAGCCGGTGCCCGACATCGTCGAGCGGCTGCTCGAATGGGTCGGGTTCTGATGATTTACCTGATCCTCAGCGACATCCACGCCAACATGGAGGCGCTCGAAGCGGTGCTGGCCGCCGCGGGCCGCTACGATCACGCGCTCGTACTCGGCGACCTCGTCGGCTACGGCGCCGATCCGAACGATGTCGTCGAACGCGTCCGGAAGCTTCCTTCCGCGACGTTCATCCGCGGCAATCACGACAAGGTGGCCGCGCGCCTGGCCAGCTTCGAGCACTTCAATCATCTGGCGCGCTTTGCGATTCAATGGACGACCGAGGCGCTGACGCCGGCCAACTTCGAATGGCTGGCGGCGCTGCCAACGGGTCCGATCGCCATCGACGACATCGTCGAAATCTGTCACGGCGCGCCGTTTGACGAGGACGCGTATATCTTCGACGACCTCGACGTCCGTCGTGCGCTTGCGACCGCCATTCGTCCGTTGTGCCTGTACGGACATACGCATGTGCCAGCCGCGTTCAGGATGGCCGGCGAGATGTACGTCGTCGGCCCGCCGCGCGGCGATCGCTTCCGCCTGGCGCTCGACAACGATGCGCGCTATCTCGTGAACTGCGGCGCCGTCGGGCAGCCGCGCGACGGCGATCCGCGCGCGGCCTTCGCGCTGCTGGACACCATGGCGCGGACACTCACCATCGTCCGGGTTCCGTACGACGTAGCGTCTGCTCAGATACGGATCATCAATGCAGGGCTGCCAGAGGTGCTTGCGCACCGGCTCGCTATTGGCCGCTAGAAGGCCTCAGGAATCAGGCCCAAGGCCTAAGGGCTGGTCTAGGAATAAGGCTTGGGCCTGAGACCAGTCCTTAGGCCTTGGGCCTTTGGCCTTGGGCCTTCTCGTGCCGCCGCGCCTGTGCGGCGTACGCATCGGCGGCGGCACGAGACCCGAGGATCCAGCCGATGACCACTCCCAGGAGCAGCACGGCGGGAATGTAAATGAAGTGCGCGGCGGTCGGCATCAGGCGCGGCCGGTGCGTTTGACGTCCGCTTCCAGCCGTTCCACCTCCCGCTGCACCGCGGTCAGCCGGCGCGCGACGGTTACTACATACAGGAACACCGCGACCAGCACGAACGAGTATGCGGCGACGAGCAGCCGCGCTGCCGGGATCTGCTCCGTCGGCGGCAGCTGACTGATCGGCGTGTATACCTTGGTCTGTTCCGACGGCTGCGCCCACGCGCTCGAATCGGCGAACACGCCGCAGCACACCATCAGGAAGATGACGATTCCAACACGTCGAGCGATTGCAGCAGTCACGTTATTCATCCAGTGAAAGATAGACAGCGTCAAGCCGTGCGCGCTGCTCCTCGAGCCGCACGCGCATTTTGAACAACAGGACGAACAGCAGGAAAAACGACGCCACGCAGAACCAGAGCGGCCCGCCCATCGACACCGGCAGCGTCGGCACGACGCTGGTCGCCGGGTGAATCGTGCGCCAGTAGTTCACCGAGATGTAGATGAACGGCACGTTGGCCATGCCGAACAGCGCCAGGCCGGCCGCCAGCTTCTCGGATCCAGGCCCGCCGTAGCGGCGAAGGAGCAGATAAGCGACGGCGATCATCCAGCTGACAAGGCTGGCCGTGACCCGAACGTCCCAGACCCACCACGTACCCCATGCCTTCCGCGCCCACAACGGACCGGTCACCAGCGTCAACAGTCCGAACAGCACCGTGAGTTCCGCCGCGGCCCACGCGGTGCGATCGTGCCGCGCATCGCTGGTGATCAGATAACGCACGCTGGCAACGCCGCAGACGATGCCGCCGAGCAGGAACATCCAGGCTGACGGCATGTGGTAGAAGAAAATCTTGAACACCAGCCCCATCGTCGACTCGAACGGCGCGTAGGCGATCACCACGGGCGTCGCGGCAAACATCACCGCGCAGACACAGGCAGCCGGCAGAAACCACTTGGGCATCAGAAGATCCTACTGTTCACTCTTCCAAGTTCTCAGTTCCGGGGTTCGTGTTCATGTTCGGTTCAACTTCGAACTTCGAGGTTCCGTGTTCCCGTTCGAGGTGCGGGGTTCGGGGTTCGGCGTTCCGGCTCGAACATTGAACGTCGAACAACGAAGCTCGAACACCGAACCGAACACTGAACACGAACCAGGAAGCGAGAACCGGGAAATATGAACGTTCCGAGTTCTGCTTCAGGTCCACCCGCGTCCAGTCAATCGGTCATTACCGGCTCGAATGTCCACAACGCGAGCGTGACGAATACGACGTCGAAGGTGACCAGGAGCGCCAGCCAGAACGCCGCGACCTGCGCGTCGAACTCGGGCTGCAGCAGCACCGCCGTGCCGCGGACTGCGGCAATCATGACTGGAACGATGACCGGATACAACAGCACGGGCAGCAGCACATCGCGCGTGCGGGCGCGAATGAGCATCGCCGCGAAGAGCGTCCCGACCGAGGCGAACCCGAGGGTTCCGGCGGCGAGGATTCCGGCCAGCCAGACAGGGTGTGCCAGCATCGCGCGCGCCTCGAACAGCAGCGCCACGAGCGGCACGAGGACCGCTTCGACGCCCGCAAGCAGCGCCACGATTCCGAGCAGCTTGCCGACATACACCGCCGGGCGCGCAACCGGCGCCATCAACAGTGCCCGCAGCGTTTCCGCCTGCCGCTCGCGCTCGAACGTCCGTCCCAGTGCCAGCGTTCCCGCGAACGCAATGGCGATCCAGAGCAGGCCAGCCGCGCCGTCCTCGGGCGCACGTCCGTCCCGGACGAGCGCGAACGCAAAGATCAGGATGCACGACACCGCGAAGAACAGCGTCGTATACGCGACTTCGCCGCTGCGGACCTCGACCGTGAGGTCCTTGCGCAGAATCAGCCATACAGCCCGGCCAAACACTCAGGCTCCCATCACGTCGCGATAGGTCGCGCGCAGCCGCTCCGGCCGCGCGACGGCCGCCGCCACACGCCCGTCGCGAAGGAATACGGCTTCGTCGAGCAGGCCCTCGGCGAGATCGAGGTCGTGCGTGGCGAGGATCACGATGGTCCCGCTCTCCCTCAGCGTTCCCAGACGTCGCACCAGCGCCGCGGCG
>Ga0307410_10001377_pt1 | contig 10937 bp, 7 predicted proteins | sample 322Ometagenome_3_FD_203707 | JGI IMG/M metagenome (GOLD analysis project Ga0307410, IMG submission 203707) | Maize rhizosphere microbial communities from greenhouse at UC Davis, California, United States - 322HYB-O-3 | ecosystem: Host-associated > Plants > Roots > Rhizosphere > Soil | place...
CTCCGGCAGTACTTCGAGTCGGCGGCGTGGGGGAGGCGCTCGCGCGCCACGGAGGGGTCGTCGATCCCGAACCGGAGTGCCTCGGTGCGACCGCGCGCGATGTCGGCCAGGAGCGGATCGTCGGCGTTCACGACCGTCCAGGCCGCCGGGTCGAGATCGGAGACCGCGGTGCGCCAGCGCTCGGCGATGTGCTCGAGCTCGCCGTAGCGGTCGAGCTGGTCACGGAAGAGGTTCCCGAGACAGACGGCCTGCGGCCGGATCCGGCCGGAAATGTCCGGAAACGCGCCCTCGTCCACCTCGAAGAGCCCGAGGTCGGCGCCGTCGGAGGCGAGGAGCGCCGATGCCACCCCCGAGACGAGATTCGCTCCCGCGCGGTTGTGCGCGAGCCTGACGCGGTCTCCGACGATCTCCGCGACCATCGCGGCGGACGTCGTCTTCCCGTTGGTCGCCGAGACCAGGGCCGATCCCAGCGGGAGGCGGCGGGCGAGCTTGCCGACGGCGCCGGGATCCACCGTGGCGAGGATCTTTCCGGGAATCGTCGTTCCGCCGCCCCTGCCCGCGAGCCGTGAAAGCCGTCCTGCCGCCCGGGAAAGCGCGATTTCGACTCGGAGCCGCACGGGAGCCAGTCTACGGGCGCCCTTCGCTCCCTCGAACGAGTGAACTCGGAGCCTCTCCCGCATAAGGGGGAGGCTCCGTTCGTTTGCAGCCCCTAGCTTTCGACCTGGCGTTCAACCCTCACTCGGCCCTGCGGCCTTCAGGTGAGAGAGGAAAGGCAAGGACGATTCGATTGATGCGGCTCGATCGCGACAGGAACAAAGAGACTCGGCAAAGCGCCCTTTGGGGCAAGCCCTCGAAGGGCGAGACGCGTTCGAACGCGCTCTGGGGCAAGCCAGGACGCGGTTTCGCCATTCTGGCGCTCGTCGCCGCACTCGCCGCGCCCGTGGCGGCTACCGCGGGCGAGAGCGGCCGCTCCGTTCAGGCGGCGCCTGCGCTCGCTCCCGCGAGCCTCATGGAGGATGCGCAGGCGCATCCGAGCAAGGTCTTCTCCGTCATCGTGCAGGGCAGCCGCGGGGCGAAGAGCTCCGTGGTTGCGGGAGCGGTCAACAACTCCCTCCGCGCTCGGCCCGGGAAGGCGAAGGGAGTCAGGAAGAGCTTCACAAGCGTGAACGGCGTCTCCGCCAACCTCACCGGCGCGCAGATCGTCGATCTGGCCAAGCGGCCCGGCATCCTCGCGATCACCCCGGACAGCCGGATCCGCCTGTCTGCCCAGTACACGAATGGCCAGACCTGGGTCGACTCGGCCGGTGTGTCCGACTTCTACACTGGGCAGGCGTTGTCGTCGCTGAATGTCCCCGCGATCGCGATCGTGGACAGCGGCGTCGCGGCCGGCCGCACGGACTTCGGAGGCCGGGTCGTCAAGCAGGTCACCATGACGAACCTGCTTCCGAACGCACTCGGCGACGGTCGCGGGCACGGCACCTTCGTGGCGGGCATCGCCGCGGGCTCCAGGGCCGGTTATGCCGGCGCGGCGCCGACGGCGCCGATCGTCTCGATCGACGTCATGGACGACAACGGCATGGCGATGACGAGCGACGTCATCGCTGCGGCCGACTGGATCCTCGCGAACAAGGGCACCTACAACATCAAGGTCGCCAACTTCTCGCTGCAGTCGACGGTGGCCGCTAGCTTCATGTACGACCCGCTCGACAAGGCGGTCGAGAAGCTCTGGTTCTCCGGCATCGTCGTCGTCGCTGCGGCGGGCAACTACGGTGAGAACGGACAGCCCACCACGGTCGCGTACGCTCCCGGCAACGATCCGTTCGTGATCACCGTCGGCGCAAGCGACACGAACGGCACGGGCTGGACGAGCACGGACGACACCGCGGCTCCGTGGTCGGCCTACGGGTACACGCTCGACGGCTTCGCCAAGCCGGACATCGGCGCCCCCGGACGCTCCCTCGTTGGCCCGGTGCCCACGCTCTCGACGATGCCCCTCGAGCATCCCGAGCGTGTGACGTCCTCCGGTTACATGTGGATGTCCGGAACGTCGTTCTCGGCTCCGATCGTCTCGGGCGCGGCGGCCCTGATCCTGGCCAAGAACCCGAACTGGACGCCGGACAAGGTCAAGGGTGCGCTCATGTACACAGCGCGGCCGACGGCCGCCGGCATGGCGCTCGGCGTCGGCGAGGTCAACGCCAAGGGTGCCTTCGACCTTCCGAACGTCAACCCGTTCCCCAACCCGAACCTGGGCCTCAGCACCTTTGTCGGCCCGGACGGCACCGGCGGCCAGGTCTTCGACTCGGCCAGCTGGGCGAACACGGCCACCGCGAACGCTTCCTGGAACCAGGCGAGCTGGAACAGCGCCTCCTGGGCGAACGCGAGCTGGGCCAACGCCTCCTGGAACCAGGCAAGCTGGGCAAGTGCGTCCTGGAATCAGGCGAGCTGGTCCTCAGCTTCCTGGAACGCTGCCAGCTGGGCAGCCGCTTCCTGGGCCGCGGCGAGCTGGAACGCGGCCAGCTGGGCAGCCGCTTTCTGGGCCCCGTAGGAGGGATCGGCCCCTCAGGGCGCTGACCCCCAGAGGAGTGAACTTTCGGAGCCTCTCCCCAAAAGGGGGAGGCTCCTCTCTTTGGAAAGCCCTAGCTTGCGGTCTGGCGTTCAAACCTCACGCGGCCTTGCGGCCTCGGTGGGGAGAGGGAAGGGACAGGGAGACGATTTGATGCGGCTCGATCGCGGCACCCACGGAGATCTTCGGCACAGTGCCCTCTGGGGCAAGCCCTCGAAGGGCGAGACGCGCTCGAGCGCGCTGTGGGGCAAGGGCGGACGCGGCTTCGCCTCGCTCATAGTCGTCGCGCTGGCGCTCACTGCCTCTACGGCTGCAAGCGCCTCGTCCCGGTACGCCTACACCACGCCGGGTCTGCTCGCGTCTGCAAAGGCGAACCCCTCGCAGACGTTCAACGTCATCGTCCAGGGCGATGCCGACAAGACCACAGGCGCCATCGCCTCGGTCGTCAAGAACGAGCTCAAGAGCGGCGAGCGCGGTGCGGCGAAGGGCATCAAGCGGCAGTTCACATCCGTGAACGGGCTCGCTGCGAACCTGACCGGCGCCCAGATCCTCCACCTCGCCTCGAAGAACGGCATCGCCGCGATCACGACAGACTCCCCGGTGCAGCTCGCCGGCAGTCTCTCGAACAAGCAGCGCTGGCCCTTCGTCTCCGGCGTCCAGAAGTTCTGGGCGAACGGGACCTCGGCGGCGACGCCCACGGTCGCCGTCGTCGACTCCGGTATCGACGCTTCGCGCTCCGACTTCGGCGGTCGCGTCGTCGCCGAGGTGAACATGACCTCGCTGGCGGGCAACTCCGCCGGCGACGGCCGCGGCCACGGCACCTTCGTGGCGGGGATCGCAGCGGGCTCGGGCGAGGGCTATGCCGGCGCCGCCCCCGCCTCCAAGCTCGTCTCGATCGACGTCATGGACGACCAGGGCATGGCGATGACGCGCGACGTCATCGGCGCCGCCGACTGGATCCTTCAAAACAAGGACACGTACGGCATCCGCGTCGCCAACTTCTCGCTCCACTCGTCCCAGGCGAACAGCTTCATGTACGACCCGCTGGACAAGGCGGTCGAGCGGCTCTGGCTCTCGGGTGTGGTCGTCGTGGCGGCCGCCGGCAACTACGGCGTCGAAGGCAAGCCGAGCGGCGTGCCGTTCGCACCGGGCAGCGATCCGTTCGTGATCACGGTCGGCGCGGACGACATCGACGGCTCCGTCTCGACGAACGACGACCACACCGCTCCGTGGTCGGCCTACGGATACACGCTTGACGGCTTCGCCAAGCCCGACATCGCGGCGCCTGGCCGGTACATGGTCGGCCCTGTACCCGCCGCTTCGACCCTCGTCACCGAGAAGCCGGCGAGCGTCGTGGCCCCCGGCTACATTCAGCTCTCCGGTACCTCGTTCTCGGCTCCGGTCGTCGCCGGCGCAGCCGCCCAGATCCTCTCAGTGCATCCCACGTGGACGCCCGATCAGGTCAAGGGCGCGCTGATGGTGACGGCGCGGCCGGCCGGCGATTCGGCTCCGCTCTCGGCAGGCGTCGGCGTGGTCGACGTCGCGAAGGCGGTCGCGCTCTCGAGCGCCCCGAACCCGAACGCGGCACTGAACAAGTTCGTCACGACCGACGTCTCCGGCGGCAAGGTCTTCAACGCGGCGAGCTGGGCCAGCACGGCCTCCGCCAACGCGTCCTGGGCGAGCGCCTCTTGGTCGGATGCTTCCTGGGCTTCTGCGTCCTGGAGCCAGGCCAGCTGGGCGAGTGCGTCCTGGGCCTCTGCCTCTTGGGCCTCTGCCTCCTGGGCGAGCGACTCGCAGTCGGCCGCCTCGTGGGCGAGCGCATCTTGGGCATCGGCCTCCTGGTCGGACAACGCCGAGGTCGAGGCGCCGTCCGAGGAGGGCGAGTACCTGAGCGACGCCGAGATCGCGGAGTTCGCAGCCGATCTCGGGATCGTCGATCCAGGCGAAACGATCCTTCCGCCGCTTCCGTGACGCTCGGCCGCTGAAGCCAGAACCCGCTCCAAGCCGGACTCACCCTTTCGGGGGAATTTGCAAGCGGGGTCAGGGCGTCCCTCGAACGGGGGACGCTCCCCCTTTCTGCAGGTCGTACCTTGCAGCTATGGCTCTGCGGCCCCACGCGTACGCGTGGAACGGAGCGTCTTTCGGCGCATGGCGTCCCCTGGAGTGAAATAGATGAGCGCAGTCCCGAGCGAATTTGGCGCAACCGAGCGCCGCAACGGGCCCGAACCGCCCGAGGAATCGCTCTCGCGCCAGGCCAAGCTCTATCTCTTTTCGGTGGCCGCACTCGCCGTCGTCGTCGCCCTCGTCCCGCTCTCGCATCTGAAGCCGGGGTCGCACGGTTGGCCGACGTTCCTCGTCCTCGCCTCGTGTGCCGCGATCGCGCAGCTCTTCGTCGTGCGGACGCCTCGGGACCAGTCGTACCACACGACGATCGTCTTCCTCATCCCGGCGGCCATGCTGCTCCCGCCGGAGCTCGTCGCCCTGATGGGCGTCGTCCAGCACATCCCCGAATGGCTGAAGGTGCGCTACCCCTGGTACATCCAGGGCTTCAACATCGCCAACTACACGCTGAACGGCTTGGCAGCGTGGGGGGCGGTGCAGGTCGTGGAGAGCTGGAACCTGAACCCAGACGTGACGTTCGCGCTCGCCGGGCTCGCAGCTTCCGTCGTCTTCGTCACGCTGAACCACGTCCTTCTCGCGACCATGCTCCATTTCGCGCGCGGCCACACGCTGCGAGAGACCGGCCTCTTCTCCGCAGAGAGCCTTTCGACCGACTTCGTCCTCGCTGCGCTCGGCGTCGCCTTCGCGGCCATCTGGACCTGGAACCCATGGCTCCTTCCGACCGCCGTCGCCCCGCTCCTCCTGATCCACCGTTCGCTGAGCGTGCCGGCCCTGCAGGAGGAGGCACGCGTCGATCCGAAGACTGGCCTCTTCAACGCCCGCTACTTCGCCGGAGAGCTGCGTGAGGAGCTGGCCAGGGCAGGCCGCATGGACCGGCCGATGTCGATCATCATGGCCGACCTCGACCTCCTTAGGGACATCAACAACTCGTACGGCCATCTCGCCGGCGACGCCGTTCTCAAGGGCATCGCGGAGGTCTTCCGCAAGCAGTTGCGCCATTACGACGTTCCAGCCCGCTTCGGTGGGGAGGAGTTCGCCATTCTCTTGCCAGAAACTCCGCCGGAGCAGGCTCTCGAGATCGCGGAGCGCATCCGGCGGGCGGTTGCCGACCGGCGCTTCGAGGTGGAGACTTCGAGCGAGCCGATCCGCGCCACGATCTCCCTCGGCGTCGCGGGTTTCCCGAAGGACGGGACCGACCCGAACGAACTCATCCACCAAGCCGACCTCGCCGTCTACCGGGCAAAGCTCCAGGGCCGAAACCGGGTCCAGGGCGCGAGCTCCGAGCCACTGCTCCTTTCGCCGACGGAGCGCCCGGCCCGGCTTGCGGCCGTGCCCGAGGAAGGGGAGTACGCGTCGGTCGTCTCGCGTGCCATCCCCGAGCAGCGCACGAGCGAACGCCGCGAACAGCACCAGCCGCGCCCGCACACACCGGGCCGCCCGCATTTCCTCGCCCTCTCGCCGCCCGTAGCCGCGCTCGTCGCCCTCGTGTCGATCGCCGGGATCGGGGCCGGCATCGCCGGGGCCCTTCTCGGGACGAACGACGACCTCATCGGCCTGATCGCGATCATCATCCTCGTCGGCGGAGGGCAGGCGCTCTCCCTCGAGATGGAAGCGGGCTCGATCTCGGTCAGCGCTGTCGGCGCCCTCGCGGGAGCGGCTCTCTTCGGGCCACGGGCGGCCTTGCCGCTCGCCGTCGCCACCGTCGCGGTGGAGTGGAGCTCACGCCGCGACGCCTGGTACTACGTCTGCTTCAACATCGGCGCACTCAGCCTCGCCTCGCTCGCGGCGGCCGCCGTCTTCAGCATCGGCTCGAGCGACAGCCCCACGGGCGAGCTCGTCACTGCCGCATCCGGCCTCGTCGCCGGCGGCGCGTACTTCGTGGTCAACACGGGCCTTCTCTCGGGCGCGATGGCGCTCGAAGGGCACGACAAGTGGAGGGGCGTCTGGAACGAGCGCTTCTCGTGGCTCTTGCCGCACTACGTCGCCTTCGGCGCGGTCGGCGGGGCAATCGCACTCGCATACTCGGCCATCGGCCTGTACGGTCTCGCCGTCTTCGTCCTACCGCTCTTCCTCATGCGGAAGACGATGGCCGCCTACCTCGGGCACACCGAGAAGTCGACCAAGAAGCTCCGGAAGGCCGCAGAGACCATCCGGCAGCAGAACGTCTCACTCGAGCAGGCGAACAGGCTCCTCAAGGAGCGCTCGACGGCGGCGATGGAGAGCCTCTCGGCCACCGTCGACGCGCGGGATGCCTACACGGCCGGCCATTCGCGCCGCGTCCAACAGCTCGCCCTCGCCATCGGGCGGGAGCTGGGGCTATCGCAGGCCGAGCTCGACCTGCTCGGTCACGCAGCGCTCTTCCACGACATCGGCAAGCTCGCGATCCCGGACTCGATCCTCCTGAAGCCGGCGAGCCTCACCCCCGACGAGTGGGCTCTGATGCAGCGCCACGCGGACGAAGGGGCGCGCATCATCGACCGCCTCGGCTTCCTGCAGGACGCCGTTCCGGCGATTCGCCACCATCACGAGCGCTTCGACGGCGCCGGCTATCCCGACGGCATCGCCGGCGAGGAGATCCCCCTCGGCGCCCGCATCATCCATGTCGCCGACGCGCTCGACTCGATGCTCACCACCCGCATCTACCGCGCCGCGCGTCCCGCAGACGAGGCTCTCGAAGAGCTCCGGCGCGGGTCCGGCAGCCAGTTCTGCCCGCGCTGTGTCTCGGCGCTCGAGCGTCTGCTTCAGACCGAGGAGCCCGGCGAGACCCAGCCGCCCTCGAAGCTCATCGCCACCGCCTGAGCCTCTTGCAGGCCGTCTAGCCTGCTCTATCCTTTGCGGCGGACCGCCATGGCCCGGTCGCAGCGTTACACGGACGAGATGCTCCTCGAAGAGCTCCGGGGCTCCGCGAAGCGCCTCGGGCGCTCGCCGACGATGCGCGAGTTCTCGCTCGACTCCCGGGCCAAGCCACATCCACAGACCATCGTGGGCCGCTTCGGCAGCTGGAACCAGGCGAAGAGGCGGGCCGGCCTCGTCGCGAGGCGGTTCGCGACGCGCGAGGAGCTGCTCCTCCAGCTCCGGGAGCTCAGCGCCGAGCTGGGGAGGACCCCGACGGGCGCCGACCTCGAGCGGAGGCGAAGCTCGATGCCGTCGAAGTCCCTCTACGGGAAGACGTTCGGTTCGTTCCGCTCAGCACTCCGCGCGGCCGGCTTCGACGTTCCCAGGACGAAGGAGCGCTCCGAGCGCGCGGTGCAGGAGGGCGTTCGCCTCGCGAAGAGGCTCGGCCGCCTGCCGACGTTCGAGGAGTGGGCCCGGGAGCGATCCCGGAATTCGCGGCTCCCGAGCGAATGGCAGGTCTACCGGCTCTTCGGCGGGCGCAAAGGCGCCTGGGCGGCGTTCCTCCGGAAAGTGGAGCAGAGCGCTTCCTAGCGGGCAGCCGCGCGGGCCGCGGCGGGCGCAGCCAGCGACGCCAGGAGCGCGAGGCAGGAGCGGTGCTCCTCCGGCGCGCGAACCGCGGGGAGGGGTTTCTCGGTGAAGGCCAGGTCGGGCCGGAAGGACTCGGTCAAGGCGATCTGGCCGCCGTTCACGGTGAGAAGCGTGCCCTCGGTGACCTCGCGGCTGACGAGCGAAACCCCGGCGTAGCTCTCGACGAGCTCGAGCGCGGCCTTCGTGGACGCGAAGAAGAGCTCTTGGCGCCCCTCGCCGATCCAGAGCGGCCTGCCCATCCCGCGGGCGAGGTAGACGACCTCGGGCTCGCGCTCGTCCATCCAGGCGCTCGCCATCGAGCCGTACAGCTTGTCGAGGGCCTCCGCCGAGCTCCGCTCGAGCTCCATGAGCGCGAAGATCGCCTCGGAGTCGACCGTCATTCCCGGCTCCGCGCGCTCGAAGCCGTACTCCGCGAAGATCTCCTCGTCGTTGCGAATGATTCCGTTGTGGATCCCGACCATCGACCCGTGACGGATTGGATGGTTGTTGGCCTCGAGGCTGGGATGGCCCTTCGTGTAGTCGCGGACGTGCACGAGGGCGTGCCGGGCTTTGGACGGCACCCTGATCGAGTCGAGGAGGCGGCTCGCACCCGAGCGCTGCTTGTGGATCGAGAGCGCGACGTTTGGCCCGCGGTAGCAGTAGCCGGCGGCGTCGGATCCCCGTTCGGAGATCGCAGCCATGAGGATCTGGGTAGCGAGAGTGGGGTCGACCCGGCTCGAGTCGCTGAGGCTATATCCGGCGATCCCACACAAGACGAATGACCACTATAGCCATCGGCCCGGCCTGCTCCGAGCACCATCCCTCGTATCGGTTACACGCCTCAAGGCGCCATTGCTTCAGGCCGATAGACGGCTCGATGGGACAGCGTCCGATCTCCGAGTTGCCGCAGCCAGAGCCCGAGCCCGAGGCTCTCGATACCGACGAGCCGAAGCTCGAGCTCGTCGCGGACCCAGGTGCGCTCGACGCTCCGGTCGACGAAGACGAGCAGGAAGAGGCCCGTGAGAAGCTCGTTCCCGGGCCGACGCAGGATCCGCTCAAGCTCTACGTCCGCCAGATCGGCGACGGCCCGCTCCTGACCGCCCAGGAGGAGCGCGAGCTCGCGCGCCGCAAGGACGAGGGCGACGAGGAGGCCAAGAAGAAGCTCATCGAATCGAACCTGCGCCTCGTCATGTCCATCACGCGGAACTACGTGAACTCGGGCGTCCCGCTGCTCGACCTGATCCAGGAGGGCAACCTCGGCCTCATCAGGGCGGTGGAGAAGTTCGACTACAAGATGGGCTACAAGCTCTCCACGTACGCGACATGGTGGATCCGCCAGGCCGTCACGCGCGCGATCGCCGACCAGGGGCGGACGATCCGCCTGCCTGTCCACGTCGTCGACCAAGTGCGCCGCGTCATGCGCGCCCGCCGCGTCCTCACCCAGAAGCTGAACCGCGACCCGCTCCCACACGAGATCGCCAAGGAGAGCGGCTTCGAGGTCAAGCGCGTGAACGAGCTTCTCGACCTCGTCGAGGACCCGGTCAGCCTCGATACACCCGTCGGTGACGGCGACTCCATCTACGGCGACATGCTCGAGGACGTCAACGCCGAGCAGCCGGACATGGCCCTCGCCGAGCTTCTGCGCGGGATCGAGCTCCAGATCGCCCTGGAGAAGCTCTCCGACCGCATGCGACATGTGCTCGAGCTCCGCTTCGGCCTCGCGGGCGCGACGCCGAAGACCCTCGAGGAAGTCGGCACCGAGCTCGGAGTCACGCGCGAGCGCGTCCGCCAGCTCGAGTCCCGCGCGCTCCGCGAGCTCCAGGCCGCGGCGCCGGACCTTCGCTTCTACCTGCGCGCCGAGTAAGTGCGGCGGCGGGTAGCGTCCCGGGCATGTTCTGGGACGTCCACTCCCACGTGGTCCCGTCCGGTGACGACGGTGCACAGAGCCTCGAGGAGGGGATCGCCCTCTGCCGGACGGCGAGCGAGAGCGGCACGAGCGTCCTCTTCGCCACGCCGCACGTCTGGCCGAGCCTGACGCTCACCGCGGACCGGGAGGAACGGGTGCGCGAGGCTCACGCCGGGCTCGCCGAGGAGGCATCGTCGTTCGGCCTCGACCTCCGGCTCGGCTTCGAGCTCACCCCAGCTCCCGCGCTCCTCGACGACGATCTGGGCCGCTATCGGCTCGGCGACCTCCCGTCCGTCCTCATGGAACTCCCGTTCCACGGCTCTCTCCGGCTTGCTGAGGCCCTTGGAGAGCGAATCCAGAGTTCGGGATTGGTGCCCGTCATCGCGCATCCTGAGCGCTCTGAGGCCGTCGTCGCCGATCCGGGCCTCGCGGCGGGCCTGCGGGAGCGCGGCTGGCTCCTGCAGATGAACGCGACCAGCGTCCTCGGCTACCACGGAGCGGCCATCGAGCTGACGGCCTGGCGACTCCTCGGGGAGGGCCTCGTCGACCTCTTCGGCTCGGACGGGCATCGAACGGCACGGCCGGCGACGCTCGACGACGCGTACCGGCTCGTGGACACGCGGATGGGGGAGGGGGCCCGGAGGCTCTTCGACGGGAGCGCGCTCGCCGGGCTAGCGGCTGGCGACGGCGTCAATCTCGCGCAGGGACGCTAGCCGCGAGAGTGACTCGATCTCGATCTGCCGCACGCGCTCGCGCGTGATCCCGAGCCGGCGGCCGATGTGCTCCAGAGTGTGCGGCTCCTCGCCGCCGAGCCCGTAGCGAAGCTCGAGAACGCGGCGGTCGCGCTCGGGCAGCGAGTCGAGAGCGCGGTCGAGGGCTTCCTTC
>Ga0307410_10001378_pt1 | contig 10933 bp, 13 predicted proteins | sample 322Ometagenome_3_FD_203707 | JGI IMG/M metagenome (GOLD analysis project Ga0307410, IMG submission 203707) | Maize rhizosphere microbial communities from greenhouse at UC Davis, California, United States - 322HYB-O-3 | ecosystem: Host-associated > Plants > Roots > Rhizosphere > Soil | place...
CGCCGCAGTGGGTGCCGGTGCAGTGGGTGCCGGTGCCGCTGGTGCCGGTGCAGCAGGCTGAGTCGGTACGCCTTGGGCAGGCATCGCCTGGGCCGGTCCGGGGTGGGGTGCTGACGCGTCTGTTTCGTGCGGCTCGTAGTCCGGTGATTGCTGAGTCATTCGGTCCATCCTCTCCGAGGTGATCCACCGTGGCGGAAGGTGCGGCGCCGACGCCACTTCAAAATGAGTCGGCGCCGCCCTCAAATCATAAGCATGCTTATCGTGAATAGCTTGCAGAAGGGTGCTGTCCTGCCGCCGGCATGTCAGTTAACACTGTCCTCCGGAGACTGTCGTCTGGAAAGGAGGAGGCGGCGTTGCGCGTCCCGCCTCCGCTGGAGGCCTCGAACCTGGCCGTGGGCAGGATGGACACAGCGGCCCCCGCTGCTGTGCGCAGGCGGGAGCCGCTTCCTGTTGTGTGCCCCAGGAGGGAATCGAACCCCCGACCGGCGGATTAGAAGGCCGCTGCTCTATCCCCTGAGCTACTGGGGCACGTGGGCGCGTCCGGTCCATTCCGGCGGCGCCTAGAAAAGTTTACAGTGCCACGCCCCTTCGGTCAGTCAGCCTGTTTCCGGGCGTTTTGACTCGTCCCCAACATCCGGACTTCATCGGGAGTTTTGCACATAACGAAAGCCGCTCCTCGCTCCCTTGCCCTGGCGGCGTAAAGCTGAAGATGCCTGCTAGGGCACCATCATTTTCGAGACAGGAAACCAAGATGACTGACACCATCACTGTCCGGGGCTTCGTTGCCACGGAGATCAAAAGTTCCACCACACCCGGCGGAGTGCCCACCGCATCGTTTCGGCTTGGCTCCACCGACCGGCGGTACGACCGCGCGTCCGGCACGTGGGTGGACGGCAACACGAACTGGTTCACCGTGCAGGGCTACCGACAGCTGGCCGGCAACATGGGCTGCAGCATCAAGAAAGGCCAGCGCGTCATCATCGTGGGCCGGCTCAAGATGCGGAGCTGGGAAAAAGACGGCCGGATCCACCATGTTGCCGAGATCAACGCCGAGTCAGTGGGCCATGACCTCATGTGGGGCTCCGCCAACTTCATCCGCATGGCCGGAAACTCCGCCCAGCCCGGTATGGGGCAGGGACAGCAAGGCTCCGTGTCCGGGACGCAGGACGGCATCGGGCCGGGTACTGAAGACCCGGAGGACGCCGGAGACGGCCGCGAGGAAGACGAAAGCGACGACCCCGCAGCTGACGGCACCTTCGTTGACGACGAAAACGGCGACGTGTTGGAGCTCGATCCGGTGACCGGCGAACTTACCGGGGCCGCCGCCTGAACATACCCGCTATGCCGCGAGTGCGGCACCGTCCCCCTGCGGTGCCGCATGGCAGAATGGCACAGTGATCCGAGCAGAGACTCCCCAGCAACAGTACGGTCGCCAGTCCGGAACGCGGTACCGCGGAATCGGGCAGCGTGTACGCGGCGCCTCCGCCCTGCTTATGGCGGCGCCCGTGATCGCGGCCGGCCTCGCCGGCTGCACCGGAACGGGCTCCGGATCCTCGGTGCCCTCTTCACAGCCTGGGGCCGCTGTGCCCGGATCACCCTCGGCGCAGCCGGCAGCACCGGCCGGGTCCTCTGCCGTTCCGGCCGCGGGGCAGCCGGAACTTGACGCCGCGACTGCCCGCTTAAGTGAAACCGTTGGTAATGCTCTCCGCGGAGTCGCCGCAGCCAACCCTAAGCCGGGGCAGGAACAGGTGGCGACGGCGCTGACGGGGGCCGGAATACCCGCCGGTTCACTGCAGGTGTCGGCGGGCCGCACGCCCACCGGCCTGGAAGTCGACGCCATTGAGGCGGCCGCCCTGCAGGGTGAGGATTGCGTAATCGGCCAGATCCGCGAAGGAACTGTAGTGGTCACCGTCCTTCCCGTCCTCGCAACCGGGAAGTGCTTCGTGGGCGGCTGACCCTGAACCGGACCATCGTCGAATGCCGGTCGCGAATGTGAGTTAAGCCCGCCGACCCACTAGATTTGGAACCATGGCGGAATTTATCTACACAATGACCAAGGCCCGCAAGGCCGTTGGCGAAAAACTTATTCTCGACGACGTAAGCATGTCCTTCTTTCCGGGGGCCAAGATTGGTGTTGTTGGCCCCAACGGTGCCGGTAAGTCCACCATCCTCAAGATCATGGCCGGCCTGGACACTCCCTCCAACGGTGAGGCACGGCTCAGCCCTGGCTACACGGTAGGCATCCTCCTCCAGGAGCCGCCGCTGAACGAGGAGAAGACGGTCCTGGGCAACGTCCAGGAAGGCGTGGGCGAGATTTACGGGAAGATCCAGCGCTTCAACGAGATCTCCGAGGAAATGGCCAGCCCCGATGCTGACTACGACACCCTTCTCGAGGAAATGGGCCACCTCCAGGAAGCCATCGACGCCGCCGACGCCTGGGACCTCGACTCCCAGCTTGAGCAGGCCATGGATGCCCTTCGCTGCCCGCCGGCCGATGCTGACGTCACCCTCCTCTCCGGTGGTGAGCGCCGCCGTGTTGCGCTGTGCAAGCTCCTGCTGCAGAAGCCGGACCTTCTGCTTCTCGACGAGCCCACCAACCACCTCGATGCCGAAAGCGTCCTCTGGCTGGAGCAGCACCTGTCCAGCTACGCGGGCGCCGTCCTGGCCGTCACCCACGACCGGTACTTCCTGGATCACGTCGCCGAGTGGATCGCGGAAGTGGACCGCGGCCACCTCTACCCGTACGAGGGCAATTACTCCACGTACCTGGAGAAGAAGCGCGCCCGCCTTGAAATCCAGGGCAAGAAGGACGCCAAGCAGGCAAAGCGACTCACTGAAGAACTCGAGTGGGTCCGCTCCAACGCCAAAGGCCGCCAGACCAAGTCCAAGGCCCGCCTCGCACGCTACGAGGAAATGGCCGCAGAGGCTGACCGCACCCGGAAGCTCGACTTCGAAGAGATCCAGATTCCGCCGGGACCCCGGCTCGGAGGCCTGGTGCTCGAAGCCAAGAACCTGCAGAAGGGCTTCGAGGACCGGACCCTCATCGACGGACTCTCCTTCACGCTTCCGCGCAACGGCATCGTCGGCGTGATCGGCCCCAACGGCGTCGGCAAGACCACCCTGTTCAAGACGATCGTGGGCCTGGAACCGCTCGACGGCGGCGACCTGAAGATCGGCGACTCGGTCAAGATCTCCTACGCCGACCAGAGCCGCGGGGGCATCGATCCCAACAAGTCCCTGTGGGAGGTTGTCTCGGACGGCCTCGACTACATCCAGGTGGGCCACGTCGAAATGCCGTCCCGTGCCTACGTAGCGGCGTTCGGATTCAAGGGCCCGGACCAGCAGAAGAAGGCAGGTGTCCTCTCCGGTGGTGAGCGCAACCGCCTGAACCTGGCGCTGACCCTCAAGCAGGGCGGCAACTTGCTCCTCCTTGACGAACCAACTAACGACCTGGACGTCGAGACGCTCAGCAGCCTCGAAAACGCACTGCTGGAATTCCCCGGCTGCGCCGTCGTGGTGTCGCACGACCGCTGGTTCCTGGACCGGGTGGCCACCCACATCCTTGCCTACGAAGGTGACGAGGAAAACCCGTCCAAGTGGTACTGGTTCGAAGGCAACTTCGAGTCGTACGAAGAAAACAAGGTGGAGCGCCTCGGCCCCGATGCGGCCAAGCCGCACCGCGTCACGCACCGCCGCCTGACCCGCGACTAGGCTCCAGCGCCAACCCGGGCCACGCAGGAAGGCCGGTTCCGCGAAATGAACTGCTCCCCGAAAGTTGGACTGAGAAATCAGTTCTGACTCTCGGGGAGCAGTTTTATGCACGCAGCTGGAGTTTCAGTCTCCGCGGGGCGTGCAGCAGGTCCTGCTGAACGTTCGGAGGGCTTCTACAATGCCGCCGGCCGCCTGGACCTGGTCACCAACCCCGAAGGTGCAGCTGCGAAGCTTCGGGGCAACGTCACGGCGCACCTTCGTGGCTGTCCGGGTCAAGGTGATCGACGCGATACGGTTCTAACCCGTTCGCCCTTGAGCCGGCTGCTTCCAGACTTCGTATAATTCTGGCATGACAGAAGCTACGGACAATGTTGACCGTTTTTTCGACCGCTATGCAGCCGCCCTGCTGGCCCGCGATGCCAAGGCAATCGCAGGAATGTACGCCGTTCCGTCGCTCATTCTGTTTCCCGGCGAGTCGATCCCTGTCAGCGACGCCGGGCAGACCGAGGCGTTCTTCGCGTCGGCGTGGGGCCAGTATGAGGGCGTTGATTCCGTGGAGAAGAGAGTCGACATCATGGCTGAGGGGCCGGGAAGCGTGTGGGCGGATGTCACCTGGTCCTATAACGGCGGCGAGCCCCGGGAGCGGTTTTGCTATCAGCTCGTCGAAAAGGCGGGCGGCTACCAGATAGCGGTCCTTACACCGCTCCGGTGACGCCGGCCGGGCAGCATCTTTCCGCTGACGATGGCCTAGTGACGGTCGACGGCGGCGAGGATCGCCGCGCTGAGGTCGGCGGGCCTGGTGAACTGCGGCCAGTGCCCGGTGGGTAGGTCGACGTATTCCACGTCGCGGATGCGCGCCAGCTCCGCGACGTAGGGGTGGCCGGCCGCAATCCACTCCTTCAGCAAGGAAACAGGGAACTCGCAGGCAATGACCGTGGCCGGGACGTCGTAGCGGCGCTCATCGTGGAGATGCTGCGGGTCGTGGGCGACGCCTTTCGGCTGCGGGACGGCGCGTTCGCGGAACATGGTCCGAAGCCCGTCGTCCAGGTCCGTAAGGTCGGCGTCGTCGAAAACGTCCCACGGCGGCAGCGGCACCTCGTCGCCGTCCGCGGGAAGCTCGTCGTTGATGACGCCGCCCTCGCCGAGGGGTCCGCTGTCAACGTAGATCGCGCGGACGACGCGGTCCGGCCGCGCGTCAACGGCACCGTGGATGATGGCCCCGCCGCCGGAGTGACCGACAAGAACCGCTGGCTGATCCAGGCCGTCGAGGACGGAGACGACGGCGTCGATGTGCTCGCGCAGCCCGATGCCTGCGCGCGGCGCGTCGGGCGACTCCAGGCCCGGCAGCGTCAGGGGGAGTGGCCGATGTCCGGCGGCGGCGAGCGGCGGGGTGACCTCAGACCAGGAGGAGGCGTCCAACCAGAAACCGGGAACCAGGATGATGTCCATGGGGAGTACCCTACTTCATCGGTCTCTACGCCTGTCCCGGCCACGTCCCCCGGCAGTAAGATCGGCCATGCAAAAGCTCAAATACTCGACGACGATCAACGCGCCGGTCCGCGACGTATGGACGATCATGCTGTCGGACTCCACGTATCGGGAATGGACAAGTGCATTCCACCCCGGCTCGTACTACGAAGGCGGCTGGGAGAAAGGCAGCGAAATCCGGTTCATCGGCACGGACGAGAAAGGGCGCTCGGCGGAATGAACGGGCCCACCACAACTCTTACCAAGGCGGCCAAGGCACTCTTGCCCCGAACCTGCTGAACCGAGAGTTCGCCGCAGATGCCCCCATGGAAAACTCGCGGGACCTGGCTAGTCCTTCCCGGCTTTGCGCATCTGGTGCTGGAGGACCTTCGTCTGGAAGGCGCCCACCACCTTGTTCTTGAGGTCGGTCGGAACGCGGACCATGCCCTCCTGGGCCACCGTCGCGACGTGGTGCCCGTCCCGGCTGAAGATTTTTCCGGTGGCCAGCCCGCGGGCGCCCTGGGCACTCGGGGATTCCTGCACGTACAGCAGCCATTCATCGACGCGCACCGGCCGGTGCCACCACATGGCGTGGTCGAGGCTTGCGACGCTCATGCCGGGCGTGATCCAGCTCAGTCCGTGTTTGCGCAGGATGGACTCCAGCAGCGTGTAGTCACTGGCGTAGGCCAGGGCCGCGCGGTGCGTGTTGGGGTCGTCCGGCATCGGTCCGAAGGTCTTCATCCAGACGGCATTGCGGGATTCCCTCTCACCGTTGGCCGAAACGTACAGCGGCGGGTCCACGTGCCGGATATCGAAGGGACGCTCGTAGGCCCAGTGCCGGGCCACCGGGTGGTCGAACTTGCCCAGGAGGTCCGCCGTGCTGGGCAGCGACTCGGGATCGGGTATGCCTTCGGGCATGGGGGACTGGTGGTCGATTCCCTCATCCTCCTCCTGGAAGGAGGCAATCATGGACAGGATCGGCATTCCGTCCTGGTACGCGTGGACGCGGCGCGCCGAGAAAGAACGGCCGTCCCGCAACCGCTGGACACCGAACGTGATGGGCTTGTTGGCGTCGCCCGGGCGGAGGAAGTATCCATGCATGGAATGCACGCTGCGCGCGGGATCAACGGTCCGGTTTGCGGCGATGAGTGATTGCGCCAGGACCTGGCCGCCAAAGACGCGCTGGCGCGGCTGGCGCTGGGAAGGACCCATGAAGATGTCCTCGTCGGTCCGGGCACCCTCAAGCTCACCGAGATCCAGGAGTTCAATGAGGGAGGAGGTGGGGTCCTGCGTCGGTGGCCCCTGCAGTCCGGCATCGGCTTCAGTCATGGTTCGACTTTAGACGTCCCTCCGGCGCCGTCCCAAAGAGGCACAGCCGGTAGAGTCGATATTGTGTCTGACGTCCTAACCCAGCCCCTGCAATTTACCGATCCCCGCGACCTTGCGGATCTGCGCACCTTTGCCACGCGCGCCAAGGCAGTCGACGACGGCGCCATCCGCCTCCAGGCGTCCGGCCCGGTGCTCGCCGCCTACGTCTGCGTGCTGCGCCCCCGTCTGCTGGGGGAGGCCACGCCGACGATCCTCGGGCTGCGGACCATGGCGCTGGCGCAGCCGGCGGAGACCGACGTCACCGTCCCTATTTCGGCCGTGCTGGACCGGCTCGCCCGGGCAGGGGAGAACGACGTCGAACTGCCGCTGCCGCCAATGACTGTCACCGAATCGTGGGCCGGCGTCGGCGCGCCGCGCACAGGCTGGGAGCCCGTCGCCACGCTGCCGGACGCTGCGCTGCGCCAGGCCGCAGAAGCAGGCATCACGGAGATTGCCGCCATCATCCCGGACAAACCCGGCGCCCTGATCGTCAACAACGCCCGGGCCACAGTCTGGGGCCGGGAACTTCCCGGCGCTGCGGGGCTCCCGCTGGGCGCGGCCTTCGCGGCCCTTACCCTCGGATTCCTCGCCGACGGCGAACAGCAGCTCTACCGGGCGGGGCGCTGGTTCCGGCTCAGCGGATCCCGCGGACACGTCCTTGTCCGCACCGGGTCGGGACTTTAGGACCTCCCGCCGGCCGTGACGGGCTGACATAGTGAGCGCATGAGCGTCGTCGCTACGCTGGTTCCCCCCATCGAGCGCCACCCCGGCTTCAACGATGCGCTGCATCCCGACCGCGCCTGGATCCGCCTGCTCCGCCTTGCGGTCGGCGTCTTCGTGCTGGTCGCCCTTGTCCGGAAGACATACGACGCCACCCTTCCGGGCAGCGATGTGGACATCGGCCAGCTCTACTCGGAATTCACGGTCCAGTCGAACCTCTTCCTGGGGCTGGTCCTTGTCGTTTCCGCGGCACGGACGCGGGCGCGGCTGCCGGGGTGGTGGGACCACCTGCTGGGCGCACTCACGTTCTATCTGCTGATGACAGGAATCATCTACGCAGTCCTCGTCGCCCCGCCGGACGAGCCGTGGTGGAGCTGGGACATGTACTGGCCCCAGCTGGCACACCACCGCCTGGCTCCGTTGTTCATCGCGTTCGACTGGCTCCTGGTCACGAAGACCGTCCACGGCAAAGGGTGGCGGCCCCTCGCTTGGCTCATCTACCCGTCCGCCTTCCTCATCTACTCCTGGATCCGCGGGGCGATCGATGGCTGGTACGTGTACGACTTCCTCGATCCGACGCTCGAGGGCGGCTGGCCGGCCGCGTTGATGACGACGGCGCAGGTGCTTGTGGCTTTCCTTCTGATTGCCCTGCTGGTGCATTTTGGCGGCAACGCCCGCGCCGCACTCGCGACGCGGCCGAAGCGGCGCTGACCGGGGATAGTCCTCAGGCGTCCGAGGGGCTGTTCACCATGGACAGCGCAGCGCGCTCCATGTAATCCCAGAGGGTGCCCTCGTAAAGTGGCGGCAGTTCCAGCGCGTCCACTGCCGTGCGCATGTGGTGCAGCCACCGGTCCTTCGCCTCGGGAGTGACGCGGAACGGCATGTGGCGCATGCGCAGGCGGGGGTGTCCGCGTTCCTCCCCGTAGGTCGTGGGGCCTCCCCAATACTGCTCAAGGAACATCAGGAAACGCCGCTTGGCCGGTCCCAGGTCCTCTTCCGGATACATCGGCCGCAGCAGCGGGTCTGCGGCCACGCCGTCGTAAAAGACATCGATGAGCTTCACGAAGGTCTCGTGGCCGCCCACGGCGTCATAGAAGTTGTCCGTGTACCCGGGCTGCGTGAAGGGATCGTTCTGCATCAGCATCTTCGGCTGGCGCTGTTCAGGGGTTGGCATGCTCATGGTTACTCTCCGGCCTTCTGCTGGGGTGCGGATTGGGGGTCGGTCACATCCGCGGCGTCGTCGTCCACCGGTGCCACGTAGTTTCCCTGGGAGCGGTTGCCCACCCGCAGGATCTCACCGTTGCGCAGGTACCAGATGGCGCCGTCGTCCGAGCGGACGCGGGTGATGCGGAGTCCCATGGACTCCACCGTGCCCACCACCTCGCTGGTCTCAATGACATCCCCGATTCCGTACTGGTCCTCGATCGTGATGAAGATGCCGGCCAGGAAGTCGCGGATGAGCTGCTGCGCGCCGAAGCCGATGGCGACACCCAGGATGCCCACGCTGGTCAGGAGCGGCGCGATGTCCACGTCCAGGTTCTTGAGGACGTACATGATGGTGATCACGGCGATGAGGACGCCCGCCACGCTGTTCAGCAGGGAACCGATGGTCTTGGCCCGCTGGACGCGGCGCTCGTGGTCCAGGGCGCGAAGGGCAGGTGCCACCCAGCGGAAGTGCGGTTTCTTGAAGAACGTGGTGCCGGCGGCCACGCTCTTGGTGATTCCAACAATCACAAAGGAAGCTATGAGCCAGATCGTGACGCCCACTCCGATGCTGATCACGATTCCGGCGGCGTTGATGTCAGAGACGTCTGGTGCCGCGGGTGTGGTGATCGTCGACATGATGTACATCGGCTGGGATGCTCCTTACTGCTTATCGGCTTCCGCCGGAGCTGCCGGGCGTTCTCGTTCGCCGGGCGCATAACACTCTGTTCACCTTCAACACTAGCGCCGTAGCGTGGCTGCATGCGCATCCTGGTTCTTGGCGGCACAGCCTTCCTGTCAGCCGAAATTGCCCGGCAGGCAGCCGCCGCGGGCCACGAAGTGACCTGTCTTGCCCGGGGGTCGGCGGTCCCTCCGCCTGAAGGAACCACCTGGCTGCGCGCGGATCGCACCACCGGGCACCAGGCCTATGAAGAAGCGGATGGGGACTGGGACGCCGTCGTCGATGTGGCCCGTGACCCGGAGCAGGCCAGGGAAGCGCTGGAGGCGCTGTCGCCGAGGACCGCGCACTGGACCGTGGTGTCGAGCTGCTCGGTGTATGCCGATCATTCGGTGCCGGGAGCGGACGAGGACGCGGCTTTGTTACGTCAGCTCGCACGAGGCACTGCCCTGTCCCCGGAGAACTACGGCGAGGCGAAATCGGCGATCGAACAGCACGCCACGTCCATTGCCGGCGGGAAGGCCCACCTCTGCCGGGCCGGACTGATCGGCGGTCCCGGAGACGGTTCGGACCGCTACGGCTACTGGCCGGCCCGGTTCTCCCGTGACGCGGAGCCGGTCATTGTTCCGGACATCGGCCCGAGTGCCACGCAGGTCATCGACGTCCGGGACCTCGCCGCATGGGTGCTCACAGCCGCCGGACGGGGGATTACCGGCGCCCTGAACGCGGTGGGAGGCGTTGTAGGGTTCGATGACTACCTGGCTGAATCCCAGCGGCAGGCTAACTACGTTGGCCGCGCACTTGCGGTGCCGGAAGACTGGCTGGTTGCCCGGGGGATCGGTTACTGGGCGGGCCCGGATTCACTGCCCCTCTGCCTCCCGCCGGGGCATGACGGTTTTGCCGCCCGCTCCAACGACGCCGCCTTGGCGGCAGGACTCAGGCTGCGCCCGTGGCAGGACACGCTCCGGGACACGCTCGACGACGAACGCCGCCGCGGCCTGGACAGGGACCGGAAGGCCGGACTCAGTTCCGAAACCGAGCGGCGGCTCCTCGACGAATTCCTTCGCGGAACAATTCCTGCCCGCAGTTAGGCCTCCTGCACCTTGGCCGCGGGTTCGTGAAGGACGGGAAAGTTCACGCTCCGGGCGATAAAGCAGACCTTGTTCGCCTCCTCGTGCAGCTGGTCCATGAGGGCGGCGTCCACGGCGGCCGCAACGGTCACCTCGGGCCGGAGCGTGGCGGACTCGAACTGGCCGCTGCCGTCGCGGTTGGTCCGCATCAGGGCTTTGGCGCGGTCCTCGTAGGCCGTCACCACCACGCCGTGCTTCACGGCCACGTGGAGGAAGGAGAGCATGTGGCACTGCGACAGGGCGGCCAGCAGCAGCTGTTCGGGGTTGTACCGCGTCCTGTCCCCGTGGAAGGTGGGATCCGCGGAACCTTTGAGGACGGGAAGCCCGGGGATTTCGATGTCGTGGTCGCGGGAGTATCCCCGGTACGTCGACGTTCCGTCTCCCCGGTTCCCGGTCCAGCGGACGGTCACGGCGTAGCGGTGCTCATCAAGGGCCATGAAACCGCTCCTTACCCGACGTCGGCCTGGCGGGCCCGCAGCGCGCGCGCCACGCCGTCGCGGTTTTCCAGCATCATGCGCCGCAGGGCGGCGCTGTCTTCAGGCAGCGTAGCCAGGAACTCGTCGGTCCGGTCCACGGTGGCCTGGGTGGTCTGCTGTGCCGGGTACAGCCCGACGACGATCTGCTGGGCGAGCGCGTGGGTGCGGTTGGCGACGAT